>Ga0209727_1001694_pt1 | contig 17410 bp, 31 predicted proteins | sample RifGroC1_FD_183995 | JGI IMG/M metagenome (GOLD analysis project Ga0209727, IMG submission 183995) | Groundwater microbial communities from Rifle, Colorado, USA - Groundwater C1 (SPAdes) (version 2) | ecosystem: Environmental > Aquatic > Deep subsurface > Groundwater | place: Rifle, Colorado...
ATAAGGAATTAATTTCAACCCGTATTTTAATATTTTAATCAAAATTATATTTCCGGCACCGGCGGCATAGGCGGCATCGGCGGCGGCGGCATAGGCGGCATCGGCAGCGGCATAGGCGGCATCGGCGGCACCGGCGGCATCGGCGGCATCGGCGGCATCGGCGGCAGCCTTATTCCCTAATTTTAAATAATTTTGTGCCGCATTTATTGCCCTTCGGGGTCGTTGATCTCCTGTTTTATACTTTTCGTAAAAGCCGACAACGAGCTTTGCTGAATATATTGCATATTTTATACACTTTTCTTTATTTAAACATCTTACAATTCCCCAATTGGCATATTTCAATATCTCCTTCTGATCAGATTTAATTGCCAATTTAACCAATTTCTTTACATCCCATTCCCCTGTATCTACTACCCAGTCAATCCCTGTTTGACAGGCTTTGTGCCCCTTTAACCATTCTTGTGTTATTAACATAATTTTCTCCAACTTATTTCGTTAACCACCAGGCAGCAACGACTGCCGCCATGCAAACGATAAACATAACCACTTTCGGCCAGCGGCTCTTTGGCCGCATGGTCGGGATCAGGTACTGTGTTTGTCCGTAGTTCATTCGAATAATCTCCTATCTTTGTGACGCAGCCCAATTCAACAAACGTAAAACGTCGGCAGGAGAGGAATGACTACTGACACTATCTCCACCGAAATCGGGATGGCAAATCAATGGGCGATCTTTTGTCCAAACAGCACACTCAGCAGTAAGTGATCCTTCTTTTCCACAAATTTCATCTTCGGCGTCAATCTCTCTGTTATAATTGTCGCAATAATTGCCAGGCCCAAATTGTACAGAAACAGTATAACCATTTTCGAAAGTAATATGGAAACCTTTTTTTTTCTTGTTATTTTGAACATGACTTGCTCCTTTTCGACCTTTCCTTGTCCGCAATCTCAGGCTTGCGGAGGGCCTTTTAACGATGAGTTACAACAATTGCCCGTGTCTGGGCGGCAAGATTATTGCCCATCTCGTCAAATTCTTGGTAAATAAATTGTTCTTCGTAATTCCCCCATTTGCTACACTTATCTGCTATTTCAAACCGAAATGATCCGTTTGATATGAACGAATTCCGGATTTCGTCGCATAGCAAAGCAAAATGTTCGCACTTGCCCGAATTGAAAAATATACAACAGTTCTCATAGACATAAACTATTGTATTCCCCGTTGACGAGCGATATACAACTCGTTTTTCTACTCCGTCATTTTCATAGGTAAAACTAGCTGCCGCTGGATATGTCGCGGCACACCAGGTCTCAACGGCTTTTTCAAGACCAAGAGAAAAATCAATTTCAATTCCTCTGTTTTGAAAAAATCTATTTGCTGATTTCATAATTTTTTCCTCTCTGTTTTAATTCACACCGCCCTGCCTGTTGCCTCTGGGCGTGTCAGCGGGGCAAGGCGGCTGTGGTTATGAGACGTCTTTTACACCGAACCAAACCTGACCGTCCCGACCAAGCCATTCCTCACAACCTAATTCGCGGGCGAATGAGGCGCAAACATTAATTAGCGCTTGATGGCTAATATCATAATGATCTTCGCACTGTTGTACAAGATGATCAGCCGTCCAGCCATCAACATCCAAGTTTGTCATAAGGATTTTCTGGTCTGATTTTGATAATTGTTCTTTTGATTCCTCTGCGAGCACTCTTAATTCGTAACTCATTTCCTTTTCCTTTCTGTTTGTTTTCGCTATCTGCTATCAATATTAACAAAGGGCGTGCCAAAATTATGAGCAAATTGACACAGCTTTTAAGCACAAAATTTAAGCAAATTTCAGTCAATGCGTTTTAATGTATAGTATAGTTTACATTTTTAATACATAATTGTAGCGATTGTCTTTTTTGTGAAATGTATCATAAGTCGCATAATAACAAATATGAATCAAGTTCAACGTGCTTTGATGTATAGTTTATTTGACATTTTTGCTACAATTCTGTAGGCACAATGTACTTTCAGCAATTACTATATAGGCTCAATAAAAACAATACAATTATGCGTTCAATGCGTTTTGATGTTAAATATACTTAACATATTTGCTACAATATTGTAACGTTTCCGACTGTCTGCGATGTAAATCAAGCATGAAAATCATGGCATATATCTTGTTATATAGCAAGCAGAAAACAGAAAGGATAAAGACAATGGATAGAAAGCTCGAAACAAAGATAGTAAAAAAGGCATTGAAAGAAATAGGAATCAACGCCTCAGTCAGCCACGATACAGGCACGGCCTGGGGCTGGCTAAGAATTGAGATCGAGGAAACAAAAGGCAATCATGTGCACGATATGCGCAATGACCATCTGCGTTACAATTGTCCTGCCTGCAAGAAAGATCATGAACTTTGCAACCAAGCGTTGCTCCTTGCCCTAAAAGTAACTGGCCGGACAGGAGACTACGACGGACGGATCAATGTTTCTGTCAGATAATTTATTCCCCAGTACGCGGCGGGCTGTGAATAAGCACAGTCGGCGGATCGTTCCCGTCTATTGGGGCAACTAACAAAGAAAACATAAAATGATTGAACTTACAAAAATAAACGGCGTTCCCGAACGTTGGGAATACGGCCTATTAGCCACTATCATCAAAGTCACTGATGACAAGTGGCTGATATTTACCTGGGGCGAAAACTCTCAGCGAATTGAGACTGATAGTTTTGAGGCTGCCAGAAAGATAATCGAGGAGACATGCGATGAAACAAAAATTTGAATTCTTTGATCCAGATATGTATGACAGCAGAGATGAATGTAAAGCTGCCGCTGCAAGCAGAACCAAAGAATTGAAAAAAGAGGGCTTTGTTGTGAGGCGTTGCATTTTGAGAAATCAGCAACGCGGATATTCAGGATTTAGTACATCACGAGACTGTTCCATTCGGGATGTTTTTGTATTGAACATTTCCGACTTGAAATAGTGCACCTTTTTGGAGGTCTGGGACGAGATGCCTGCGTTCGAGAAGCGGCAGCCTGCGGAGCCTGAAAACAACTCCGCTGCACTATTTAATTTTAGGAAAACATGCGATGAACTATTATGAAATTTACTTGCCGGACAGGAGAGAACCGGTCATAACGAATTCCGTTCGCCGTTTGCGAGGCTTGCCGGATAGAACTATTATCTGGCGAAACATGGAATCAGAACGGTACGAGGTGCCCGTCAAAGACGGGAAAGCTTATATTAGCTACAAGAAAACAATTAAGAAACAATATGAATCTACGAATAATTGAGACGCCTCATAAAAGCGCACCAAAGGCGTTTGCCGTTGTCTGTATTGATGACGATGACGAACACACGGTAGCCTGGGCGGACACAAGAGACAAGGCAAATGTCATTATGGATGTTGTCACATTAATCAAACAATTGAGGAATAATGAGAAAGTATATAATAACAGTTGACGGCAAAGCAATGTTTGATAGATTGCTTTATGAGTTGGCGCAGTGGCACGAAAAACGTTTCACCGTTGTCGGCAATAGTATAGTGACATCAAACAACAATGTCATTGATATTGCCACGGAAACATTTTTATACAATCGACACTTTTTACATATAACTGAGGAGCAAAGCCATGCCGAATAGTCAATGTTGGCATTACGACCCGTTGATGAATCAAATCCAGGGCAAGGACGATGGGAATTGCGACGTATTGCGAGCTGTTCCCTACGGCGGGTTGATCTGTACATTTGGGATAACAGGTTTGCACAAAATGGCAAGAGAAGCCATTCAGAAAGCGGATGGGAAAGTTTGAATAATTCTCTTGCATTTTTCGGAATATGTTTTATATTTGCTGAGTAAATAGCAACGCAACGAAAAACTTAATCTCCAATAATAAAGCTGTTTATTTTATCAAGTAGAGTCTCGCAAGTTGCGTTGCGAATCACTACTGGAGATTAAGTTTGACTCTACTTGGTAAAGTGAATGGCTTTTTTATTTATATGACAATAAGACACAAATCATATCGGCGGAAGGACAACCGCCCGGGTAGATACCCCAGGAACAATTGAGCACCGTGCTAGTCTTGCTCCTGGGTGTCTGCATCGACGGAGCAAGTTTTACCGAAACTGATTTTTTGTAAATCGATGAATGATGCCACTACGTGAAAGGCGAGCTATGTTTGACGGGTATAATCGAGTAGCGTTCGAGCTGAGTAGCCCATGACGCGACGGTCGGCTCCAATTGACTTTAGCTGAATGTGCCTAGTAATAATTCCTATCAGTGAAAAAAAAGAATTATTACTTGGTAGGCGCAATCTGCTCAAATCTCACCAATTGACTGCTTATGAATGATTTCTATAAAATAAAACAAGATTTAATTCAGTTTTGGTCTAACTTTGATCCTTGTATTGAAAACGGGAAAAGATGTATAGGCAAATGTAGAGACAAGAATTTTAAGCTGCAATTACTTATTGGATATTCTAAAAAACAATATCATTTTAAAAACAGAAAATCATTAGAGGAAAGGCGGCAAGATTTTTTAGTGTTAAAGAAAGTGAAATTGAAATTCAAATATCCATGTTTTGTCTGCTTAAATAAATCAGAGGCTCGGCATCATATAATAGGTTTGGATAATGGTGGAACAAATGCGAAGAAAAATGTTATTCCTATTTGTAATAATTGCCATAAAGAAATACATCCCTGGTTAAAATGAATTGTTACTTTTTGGCAAGCTTTTTTGTGTGAAAGGTGTTATGACAATCTTAGGTAAATTACTGAGTCTGTTAAAGGACATCTTTGTATTATATATGACATCCTTGTGTTTTTTACTGGTGATGTTAGAGTGTATTGTTTTGATTGAATTTTTTAGAGAAAGGGAGAAAGATGATTTTATCAGAATTGTCAAAAGATGAACGTTTATTATTGCTTTACATTGAATCTTGTGCTGTTAATCAGGGCGGATTAGTTCATAACCTACGTATTAACGCAGAGAAACGTGATATTTTGGAACGATGGAATAAGGATAAATTTATCTTTTTCAGTCGGATCACAACGGCAAGCTTGAAAATACTTAGAAATAAGCATCAAACCGGCCAGGTGTTTTTATCTGAAAATGCCTGGGAGTTGGCACATAAAGAACGACGCGCTCGTAATTTGCGCATGTTATCAACAAAACCTTATTGCAATATTGTTACTACCAAAACAAAGAATTGGTAATGATAGAAAAGATATTTTGAGAAAAAGACTTGCCGTAATTTGACAACAGAATTTGTGCATACAGAACTAAACGGGACAGATGCCGAAAAGTAATCCGTGGATTCTGTTGTCTACTTTTCAATTTTGAAAGTAAGGAACTAAAATGAACAAGAAATTACAAGAAACAATTAATGAACTCGCTGAAATACTCCCGTATGGCAATTTATTGTCGTGTACGGATTCAGTTGGGTTCCTTAAATCTGCAATAGATGAAATAAAGGAATTAAGAAACGATCTTGTTGAAGCGCTGACCTTACTTGAACAAGGGAGAACGATTCTTTCTAACGAGTCTATTATAAAAGTACAAGGCGATTTTGTAGGGCAAGTTACGTTTGTCTCTTGGGCTGAAAAGGTTGATGCCTTGTTGGCCAATAGTCATGATAAAGAGGTGGCGGAATGAAAACCCTTTTGATTAAAAAGATTGTTGTCTGGTTCGGTTACTGGGTAGCCTCTTGGTTAGATGTTGTCTGTGGAACTATCTCAGTAATAACATTTTGCGCCTGGCGTCCCTGGTGGGATATAACGTTCAGGGCAAACTGGACGATCCGTAATTTATCAAAATTTGAAAAAGAGGAAATGGAATGAGAAAAATAAAAAAGCTTTATGATGTTGTTATCTACGAAATAGCAACTGGTAAAATAGACGCCGTTGTTGGTAAAGGGCTGACGTTAAATAACGCAAGAGAATTAATTGCGGATAAATAGCTGGGACGGATTAAAGAGGGTTATTGGATTAAAACAGTATAGATTAGGAATATAAAAGAGGAGATGTTCTGTGAGCCGATGCCGAGCAATACAGAGGATAAATTTTATTTGCAGTGCCGATTTGATTCGTTGGAAGAGGCTATGGCCGCGTACAATATTGCTAACTTGTGGCGAAAAGAAAAAACATAGAATTAGAAAGAGCATTAAAAAGAGTGGTTAAACGTCTCCCAAAAACAGACGGCAAAAGCCGTCAAGTTGAGCAAATTGTTAGCCCGCAAACAAGGAGCAGACAATATATTTCTCCCTTGCTTATGAGTTTAATTTTAGATGAATATGGACGTAAGGGAGATCGAGAAGGTGTACGAGTATGTGTCGAGATTATGAAAGAAATGAAATGGTAATTATTAATGAATGAACAAAAAACAGAAATAAGACGAACAAAAATTTGGGATATTTTAATTTTCATTTACATAGCAGGAATAATAACAGGGATATTTATTACTTTATGGATAATTGATAAGTTAAAAGCGGTCTAACAATCGTAATGTAAAGGAAACAGAATGAAAACAACAGAACAGCTTTACGATGTTGTGATCTATGAGATAGAGACCAGCAGAATAGATACTATTGTAGGTAAGGAAATGAAAAAAAACACTGGCTTCTACAATGCCGAGAAAAGGGTTGCTACGACATTAGAACGCATCAATAACAATTACTCAATTGAAATAGTAGAGGCCGGGAAATACAAAAAAGGAGATATTTTGAATGGGTCGTAAGCATCATTTGGGCAGAAAACTATGGAAAGAAATAGAAACACCTCAAGGATTCGCCTATCTGTCCGATGCAATTGAGGGAATGACAGATGAACAAGTAATGAAAATTGCAGGCGGTGCCCTACCCTATGCCAGGAAAGTTGTTAGAATTTTAGCAAAGTATAAGAAAGGAAACACTCAGAATGAGCCGAAAGAAACATAAAAAGCAAAAGCCCCAACCTGTTGAATTGCCGGCGGCGCCCATTTTTCACCGCAAGCGTTGCGCGTGCGGGTATAAGATAAGAGGCAAAGATCATGAGCTTGGAGACCATCATAAGAAAGGGAAAAGATGATGCAATATAATTTCATTCCCCAAAAGGTTCGGGGGAATCCGAAAGTAATAGGACAAGGTATTTTGGATGTGTCAAATAAAGATGCGATATTCTCTTCAGGGCAGCGAGGCAGCAAAGATTCTCGAGTTCTCGGCATATTGAAAAGTCCTGAAATAATATTTATAAACTCAGAGGGGATAATGCTAAAGGGATACGAGCCAGCCAGTATTGATAAGGCTGGTAGAACAAAATTTAATTACCAGGAATGGTATTGCCAGTTTATTGAGGAAACGAAAGGATAATCCAATGACAAAAATTAACGGTATATATTTATTTTGCATCTTATTGTTTGGTCTTTTTATTGTTCAACTTGAGGGCAGGATAAATAGATTGAAAAAAGTGGTGCAAATACAGCAAGAAACCATACATCTCCTTATCGGAACCGTTTTGGAAATGAAACAAGAAAACAAAATAGATCAACCGTCATTTGACTATTATGATATTTGTCCAATCACAGGAAAAGAACATAGATGGTCAAGTTTTTCAATGGACAAACGCCAATGTCTTGATTGTACCATCATAGAGTCTTTGCCTGGCATGAAACTTGCATATTGAACAACAAAAAGCCCCCCAATAACAACTGAGGGGCTTAGTAACACCAAAAGGGATTAATTCAATTCTGGTACCGCTGGCAGATTGAAACCACCCTCTTGTGCAGTATCCTCACACTTGTTTAGCAGCATTTCCAGTGCCGCATCATCAAGATCGGTTTCTGTGTCTTCCACTGCATCTTGTCCCCAGTCTTTGCCGAGATAATAAGCCGTTCGCACGACTTTTTTCTGGTCACGAGACAACGTTTCACCAGGAATTAATTTGTCGATAACTTGTTCCAAGGCCTGGATCAATAATTTAATTACCCAGTCAATCGGGATTCCAAGACCAAAAATCTTGATTTTCATAACTTACTCCTTTTTTGAGGTTAATTTATTGATAACGGTTTTCTCCTTTTTCCAGGGATCAATTCCATACTTAACTTTCTTAACAATCTTATCTCCTCCGCCCCAGACAATCATCCCTGCTCCGGCTCCGCAAATGTACGGATAAATGATAGAGCCGATCACAGGAACAAGTGAAACTAATCCGCCCAGTGTCACTATTCCGACCCCAGTAACTGTTTTCATAAACATTTCAGGCAGTTTCATTCTCGCTCCTTGATAGCGCTTTCAATTCTTGTTAACCGCTGTAGTACCTCTTCCCGGAATTCCATGTTCATTTCCCTTGTTTCTTTCTGAAATTCCGTCAAATAAGAACACGGTTGTTTATAGTCCCCATTCTTGCGCTTTCCGAATTTTATCATCGCCGTTATCACCGGCGCTGAAATACTTAACGCTAAAAGTCCTTCGCCAATCCCTATCATGTTGTAGTTCCTGTAGTTTGTGATTATTTTGGTGCAATTGATTCCGTTTGCTTTGATTCCAGTACTGTAACTTTTGACTGTAATATTTTTACGACATTATCAAGATCGGCTATTTTTGCCGCAGCCTCATTTAGATTGCCAAGACTTGTTTTTGTTATAGCATTCTTGCCATAGTCGGCGAATAGCTTTGTCTGATCCGCAGCTTTCAAAAGCGGGAAATGATAAGACACAAAAGCTTGTAATTCCTCTGTTGCTGTGTTCGGCGGCACGAACAACTCAGTGCATTGCCACGCGGAATCTCCCAACGAGGCATGGTCGAACCGCAATAGAGTCCCACCCTGCTTTTTCTCAACAGCAACTTGCTTTGTGTCGCTGTAAGAAGTTCGCTTTTCAATATTTCTGCCAAAACAGATAGAAATAGTAAAAGCAAAAAGAATGATGATTGTATTTTTCATTTCAGACCTCGATCAAATAAGTTTTATTGTTAACAATGTTATTTATTGTCTTTGGGGCACATCTGTAAATTCTCGCAATCGCATCGCAGGAATTCTTTCTCTTTTTGTAAATTGTCCTGATATAATTCGCCTCTGCAAAGGAAAATATCCTACGTGCTCTCATGCGTGCCTTCTCACCTTTTTTTGAATTTATTCTGCTTGCCTCTTTCCTCTTTTCACTATCATAATTCATCAATCCGTTTTCGCAAGCGTGCTTCATATTTTCAGCTTGCGTGACCCATTCCAAATTGTCAACATAATCATGTAAAGATTTCCCATCCTTATGATTGATTTGTGGTTTGTTTTCAGGATTGGGAATATACGTCAATGCTACAAGACGATAAACAAGGTGTCTTTTCCCTTTTTTATTTTTGTATAGTTGAACAGTATATTGCTTGTGGCTTGTTTCTGTCTTTTTTATTAATCAGCATTTGTTTTTTCAGCCACTTACCATTTTTTGAACTGCGCGGTTTCGGATGTGACCAAATATCGCCATTCTCTGTTACCGCATACAATCCCTCGTAGCCTGGAATGTCTTTCATTTTAAACTCCTTGATATTAATTGTTTTTTTCAAATATAAACATATCAACAATAAATACCAAGACGTTTCTGAGCGTTGTCCTTCTATCTACACAACCGACCGGCGACAGACCGATCGGCAAACGCCGAGCCGGCAGGGGCACCCATATTCATGCAGAACGCGCCAGCGATCACACCGCTAACCACACCACCGCCCACCAGGGCCACCCGCCAGCCTGTGGATTGGTAATAATAATCTGCAATGTATGTACTTGAAGATGCTCCAACTGCATTCGGCAAAAATCCATGCAAGGTATTTAAGAGATATTTTTGCCAGCCGTCACTGTTAATTAATGTCCCAATTTGTGAATAATTTGTCGCTGTACCATCTGCATACTGGGTCTCGTTGTTACACCAGTATGCAATATTGCCATTAATATTTATGCCATCTATAAATTTCCACATATGGCCATACCAGTTCTCGATTCCCCGATAGGTCATGTAAGAACCAGTAACACCGTTCCCATTGCTAAGATTGAAAGTCGAATTCCCCTTTGCATCCGACAGTCCGGTCTTTGTGATCGGATTGTCGTCATTCCACCCTGGCCAGGCGCTTGACCAATCAGTAAGCCCATTACCGATTTTGGATTGAGAATTAAAGTCGGCAAACTCGACCAAATAAAGTAACTGGATAGCAGATAACAATTGATAGTCATACTGCCTCCAACCCGTCCCGCGCAGACTTGCTGCTGTGCGGAAATTAGCCCGCGTCCCTTGCACAATAGGAGCCTTACCGCTTACACTTGCCAGCGTGTCGGCGGCAAAATTAGTCTGCGCGTAAATATTGGCTGATGCACTGTCAACTGTGATGGTTGCGGTTGCAACCGTAAAATATGCATCCGCTACATCGACAACAGTGACGGTGCCATCATTGTTCGTCGAGCCACTTATTACAATTTTCTCGCCTGTTTCCAAATTCGTGAACGGGTGTGTCAAAGCTGATCCAGATCCATTAATACACCGAATTGTATCAACTTCAGCCCCGCCGTCGATGAAACTGAACTGATAAGTTGCCGTCGTTGGCAAATAAAGCCCATTTAGGTAGGCCGAATTTGAGACGTCATACAACGCCCCCTCGTAGGCGCCGCAGTAACGATAATCGACATAAGCCCCGTCTTTAATAAACGCCTGATGCCTGTCGAATCCAGCAAGGGAATCTTCGGAAACAAGCCATGAATAGACAGAATCAATTCCACTATAATGATAATAGTAATAAAATAGCGGAATTTCCACCATTACCTGATATGGCCCATCCAAGTCCGCAGCCGACCCATCCTCATAATAATTTGAATTGTCGCTTCGCAGATATTTATAAACTGTTCCATCATTCTTTAATAAGCATCGTTTCATCCTCCGCTGAATAGGCAAATAAGCATCCGGAATAGTCGAGCTTGCTGCTGAATCTGCAAGAGCGCCAAGTCTGATATAAGTATCCGCGCCTGCATCCCAGGAAACGCCATACCAATTATAACTTATATTTAGAGGAGTCCAAGTAATTTCCTCTGTTGCAGATAAATATATAGCGACATATCCATCTTCAGTTGCTGTTGGAGTCACAACTGCTTTGCCTTTTATCTTATCGGCATTTTGGGCACTATCCTGTGTTGCAGTTGCTAAATCTTCCCAAGCAATAGTAGCATCTTTAATATCCGCAGATACAATAACAGCATCCGCAAGACTTCCTTCCGTTACTTCCTCTTCGAGATCGGCAGTGATGTCCGTACCAGCATTTTGTGTCAATCCTACATCACCAAGTGCCGATAATGTTACTGGTGCAGTTGCAGAAACAGCAATTGTACCAGTCGCATTTGGCAATGTGATTGTCTTATCCGCAGATGTCGGATCAGTCACAGCAACAAGAGTTTCAATGCCATCAGCGGTCGCGCCCTCAAAAATAATTCCTGTAGTGGAGGGAACCCATCCATTTGCCACGACAGCGGGATCGGCTGCAAGAGTGGCAGTCCTATCAAGTCCCAAAGTAATAGCAACATTTTCCGCCGCCGTCGCACCGCCAGTCAGACCTGTTAATGCTGATGTGGTGACTGATGTCACATAATTTCCGTCGGTGTCGGTGCTTAAATCGATCAATTCTGGATTGTAATTGGTTCCGTCTCCCATTAAGACGGCCCTATTCGTATTGGTCGTCATAAAGAGATCATCACCGGTAATGGTAAGATCGCCCGTCAAGACCATATCGCCATCCGGTTGCAGACTCAATTCTACACTGGAACCTGGCGTCGCGCTTTGCCTGATTTCAAAAGCATCGTTATCTGCGCTGTTTCCATCATTATTTGTCCCCATGTACCATGCCGATTCGGAGGCGGTAGTCGGGTCGAAATAGATATAGGGATCGTCCATCGTGATGGATATGTTGTCACTGTTAAGCGTCCCGTCGATCCTGACTGAATCATCAACGATTATTTTCCCACCGATTGTCACATTTCCAGTCACTGCCAATGAATCCTGGACGAAAATATCGACGGTGATAGTGACATTCCCCTTGAAAATGGAAGTCTTTTCAACGCGCAATGAATCGGTAATGACAACCTTACCTCCCACTCTTACATTACCATCAACGCCAAGAGTATCATCGATGGTCACGCCGCTAGTGAATTTTCCATCCGTAGCCGTTACGGGGCCTGTTTTTGCATAACCATCATACCCTTGTGCAAATAACCCGGTCGAAAGCAAAAGCAAAAGGATTGCAATTTTCTTCATTTTTGTCGTCTTTCTGCCCTCAATTCTTTTTGTCTATCTTTTCTACCTTTTTCTTTTCTTTATAAATATCCGTTTCTCTGAAATGTTTCTGCGCTTTTATCGCAGAACCAATATTTTTCAAGTCTATTTTATCGTATTTACTTTTCTTAATCAGAGTCTTTTCGGATTTTTGTTTTCCATCTTTATACAATATCTCAACAACTTTAACAATATCCGGGTCGATCAATAAAGTATCTTCCAGCCAAAATAAATCTTTTCCAGCAGTAATATACCATGTTAAATCTTTATTGTTCTGCGGTAATTGTATTGCTTTGAAATTGTTATCATTCCAAATTTTCTCGACTGGGAAAGTAAATTGACAATACCAATCTTTTCCGACTTTCACGGAATCCCCCCATCCATTTTTGACAAATGCCCATCGGCCATTATCGCCAATATTATCAAGAAACGCTACCCATTTATCAGCGACCTCATATTTCTGCGTTCTGGCGAATGTCAATGAAACTATGAATAAAATAAACAAATATTTTTTCATGACCATACCTTAATAAATTACCAATTCAACCAAAACGTAAATATCGGCAGTTACCGTATCAAATGCTTTTTGTTGCAAATACACACCAAATCCTTTTACATCTGGCCCAAAACGACCACTCAAAACACTATAATAAGTTTTCCCAGACGTCCAATTGAGCCATTGATTTGCCGTATTTGTCCAATATGTTTCCACTCCGGTAAAATCACAGAATGTCGAATCGGTCAAAGATGTTATCTTACCATCGTATCCGATTCCTTTTATCCAAACCTGCAAAGAATCAGATTCCTCAGCAGTTGAATATGTTGGCGTAATCCGAACTGTCGCATTGCCAGACCATTTTACTGCATCGGGAGGGTTGATAACTGCCGTTTGTCCACTAGCGTAAGCAACTGATGTATCAGGAGAAACCAAAGCATATCCCGGAGCCGGAGGGAAAGCAAACCAAACAACCTTTGTCGCAGTCGAATCTAAATATATTCTTTTGATTTGCGGCCCATAAACCGTGTTTTGCGCCAAAAGTTGCCCGGCAAAAATCAAAATCATCCACGTTAAAAACTTTTTCATCTTGTTACTCCTTATAATTCTTCTTCTATTCGTAACCTAATTCCGTACAACTGATATTGGATATGTTTATACGGAAATTCATTATTTACAAGTCCGACATAATATAGAGTTCCATTTTCATCCGCCATGTAAAACGGATAATAAGAACCGTAAACACTATCAAGAAATGTTTCCATATTCGTTTTATGCGTTTCGTCAATATAGGAAAAACCGTATTCCCAAATATTGCGCCTATCATGATTCAACTGCCGCCTTCGAATACCTCCTGTCGTTTCTCCTGTTTCAACACCATATACGGGGCCTAATAATCCATCGCCATAATCCCAATTGACAGAATGTTCAAAATGAAATCCAATAAAAATATTTGCTATTTGTTGATATGTTCCTGCACCTTGTGCTTCTAAATATAATCTCCAATATCTTTTGTTAGAACCTTGTTCCGAAAAAACCTCAAGCCAATTCGTTACGTTAGCTGCGACATAATCATGATAACTTCCAGCATCGCCTAAAACATAATACACTGATGAATAATTACCGTCATTATTACTATCATAAGCCAGTTTTATTCCGATGCTAGTACTGGTATAATTATGATTTCCTAGTATGATATAAGAACACGTTCTATTCGCAGACAGATCAATATCAATATATCCACTCGTGTTCGCATTCAGCGCTTTCCAATAGACATTTTTATTCCGATCTGAAAGATTCGTGACCGGATAGCTTGTATTGCTTCCCATGCTGTTAACTGTGCATGTTGCACTATCCAGACTTTGATGATAAAAAGTTATCGCAGACATATCAGATAAAACTGTAAGTTAAATGTTCACCAATAACATGGTAATTTAAGTTGCTATTTCGTTCTATATTGAGACATACAAATTTCTGACTGGCCCATGTTGCGCCACCAAGTTTCATATAAGTATCCATAACGGCATCGTCAAACTCAAAAATATCATTTACAATTAGATCAGAGGCATTCAAGAAAGTATCGAATTCAATGATATATTTCGGTGCTCGGAGATAATCGAAATAATGCTCTCTGAGCGCCTGGGCGGTAGCATCATCTATAACAAAATCACAATCAAGTTCATAAGGCAGGGTAATCCCATACCGCCAAACACTTTCCATCGCTTCTAATTCTCTGTCATCGGGATTAGCGGAATTCTGGTCACGCACACCAGTCCCGTCATCGGAATTGGTGGTTAAAATATAAATCGACGTATTGTCATTATGTGCAACAGCAATGGAGCTTTGATAAGTTGTCCTTATGCCACCGGAATTATATAAAGTCAAAACATTACCAGCAATGGATTCCACACGGTTCAATTCGTGATCTGTCAAAATATAATCATCGGCGGTGAAATCGGTTCCGTCATCAACTGTCCATTCGTATTCCGTAGAATCTATCGCTTCAGCGGTCAATGAACCGGAATATTTCTTGTTTACTTCAATAAAAGTTTGTCGCTGGAATTTTCCCGATCCTCTGTCAAGCATATAATTTATACGGATTGTATTAGCTATGTCGTTTCGTGGAGAGCGGGATATTGATAGATTTGCGATATTGTTATCCTTGCTGAATTTGTAGTCCGTATAAGTCAACGCCGCCGATATATTGTAAGTCCAAAAACTGAACATCCCATCGGCATCTCTGAATAATTTTGATTTGCATTGGAGGCACAAGCGCTGCAAAACATCTTTTGAGCTTTCAATGTCTGAAATAGCACCAAAAAATTTCCAGGTTTTGATCGTTCCGTTCGTAGTATTACCAGAAATATCAAATGATTCATAATCAATTTCGGCTGTAGTCATTCCGAGTATTTCTCGTAAAATATATTCGATAACATAAGGAGGACATTCTATTACACCACCAGAATTAAATCCATTATTCCGTGATCCTTCATCAACCCATGCACCAAATTCAGCAGCCCCGCTTTCTAAATGCGAGAATACCGCCGATTGAGTTGTTTCCTCTTTAAGTAATTCTTGTGACAACAAAACCGGATGCCGTCTTGTGAATGTCCTTTGTTTGCCACCTGATGCTTGCCGAGTAAACGACTTTACAGCCAAATATGGAATAACTGGTATTGACATTATCTTTTTCTAAACGCCCTTGTATTTCTGACTGTTCTATTTGCATCAAAACTTAAATCGCCAGCACTTAATCGTATGTCTGAAATGGTTATTGAACATCCGGCATTTACAGTAATGCCAAATTCATACTTGCTTATTTCTCCCCATTTCCAAGCATCATTTTGGTCAGCCTGGTCATCCCTAATTCCATGAGCACTATTATCTGCTATAAACAAATAATCTGCATAACCTGCGGCAACGGCAGCAGCATCAATGGCTATTCCTGTTGAAAAGGCTCCCGCACTATTATCATAATCGGCATTGTAATATTTCATAGTTCCGTAAGGCTCTGATCCAGTTACTGATGATATTGCAACTCTGATTCCAGTTTGCCCGGATGAAATAGCTCCGAAATCAGATATTCTACCGAATATCAAATAAAATTTCTTTGATGCAGCAAGCACCAATGTTGTTGATTCTTCATCAATCGCATTAGAAAAATCATCACTTGCGAGATCGTATTGTGTTCCCTTCTCATTTGGTCTAAGATGCAATATCCATAAAACGTCATCATTCAAAGTTAATATCGCACCAGCGGATGTATTGGAATATGATGAATTCGACCAAGTGCTTATATGCAAATATGTTTTCATTTCTTCAATATACATGAACAATCTGCCGTAAGGACTTGTGACCTTCGGAAAGGTATCTTGTCCTATAAGATGGTCTGCTATAATATATTGCTTTGTTCTCTTGTTCGTGAATACCGTAGGGAAAACAGTCCAGTCTTTAGTTTTGTCTTGAGCTCTCGTAGGGGAAACTCCAAAGATTATCGGTTTTGCCAATCCTACGGTTTCCGATGGAACCTCTGAATATTCTTGTTTGGAAACCCTTCCTATTGGAATTTCCTTGAATACATCTTCATCATCCACAATATCTATGTAAAAATAAAGGCTATCATAATCTACCGAATTTATTTTCCCTGTATGGAATATGGCACATTCATCATAATTCAATCCCGTAAAATATTGCCGAAAAGTTGCTGTCCGTCCTTCAAAACTATAGGTGTCCAGCATATCTGATATTCGTTCATCCGTAATCATGTGTGCCAATCGTTTGTTGAAAATCTTTATTGAAATATCTGATAATTCTGATATGCTGGAACCGGCAGCTAAATCGGAACTACCCCAATCAGCTACAATGCCTTCATGCGTGTATGTCTCGACAGTGATATAGCGATCTGAAAGATATAAATGCAATCCATCAAGATTTATATCAAGTAATATTGTGCCTTCGGTATTTATCTTTTGAGTCAATCTTCGATACCTATCACTAAGTTGTTGCCCCCATTTGAATGTTCCAAAGATAGCCCATGAAAGACCAAGTTTTACTTTTCTACTTCTGGGCACACTTTAATTCCTGTTTCAGTTTTTCAACTTCATCATTCAACTCTTGTACGGATTTGATAAGTAAGGCTATTAATGCGTCTTGATCTGTAGTCCATAAACCATTCTTTTCTTGAGTTGGTTTCTTAGCTAGGCTTTTATCAATTTTGTAAAGTTCCTGAGCTACAAGACCAGTCCGGCGGATTTTGTCTTTTTTAAACGAATCTTTCCAGTAATAATCGACAATGTTTAGCTTGTTAAGTAATTTAAGTCCTCTTGTGGCTGGACTTATAATATTTTTATGTCTTTTGTCGCTTGCCGTTACATCAATAGTGGCATTCCCTATGTACATAGTTGTGCTACTACTTCCATGAGTAGCATCATCAAAAATATTTTGATCTGCTAATGCACCAACGGCAAAACCTGCTTGAAAGTATTGTGCAACGCTCCATGTATTTGTTGCATCTAACTGAGGTACAGTTGTTCCCCAGCTACAAACACCACTACCATTGTTGTAGAGATAGCCAGCAATATTGTTTGTCGGGAGTGTCCATATATAACTCGAACCACTCAGACTCGGCGCTTTGAATCCCACATAATCTGCGCCTTCGCGTAACCGCATG
>Ga0209727_1001695_pt1 | contig 17406 bp, 19 predicted proteins | sample RifGroC1_FD_183995 | JGI IMG/M metagenome (GOLD analysis project Ga0209727, IMG submission 183995) | Groundwater microbial communities from Rifle, Colorado, USA - Groundwater C1 (SPAdes) (version 2) | ecosystem: Environmental > Aquatic > Deep subsurface > Groundwater | place: Rifle, Colorado...
AAAAAGGATATGAATATTTTGGTAATGAAAAATTAGTTATAACAGTTTTATCTATTTTCTTTTGTTCCACTTTATTCTTTCTATCCTCCATAGCTTTTCTAAGATCGGATTTCTCATTTATTATTGCTAATGCCTCAATATAAGTTATCCCCTTAATTTTAGCAATTAGTTTTGTAATATTACTACTTTGTCCACATATCCAACAATTACATACACCTTTATTTGGATTTATACCAAAATGAAAATGACTTTCAGAACAGAAAGGACAACATATATTAATCTCCCCCCTACCTATATTTTTACCCTGTGTTCTATATTCTATATTATTTTGTATCAAAAACGTTTCAATTTGGAACATCATTATATATTCCCCTTATCTTATTTTGATAAAATTCTACCCAATATTTTCTCTTTTTACCTTTGGTTTTTGAATGACAGCTACCACATAAAGTTATTAAATTATCAATATTATTATTTTTCTTATCATAATCAATATGATGAATGTCCAATTTTTTAGATTTGTATTTACAATCTGGATCTTGACATATATAGTTATCCCTTTCTTTAATAAAATTTTTTAATTCTTTATTAAATTCAAGACTATATGGTTCAAAAGATTTACCACCTTGCCAGTTTGGGTTATTTTGCATTTTAACATCTGCATGGTTATCTTTTATTTTTTGTTTATATTCTTCTGTTAATTTTTTATTTTTCCAATAACTTTTCTTACCTTTATTAGCTTGGGCGATTCTTTTTTTGGTTTCTTCCGTATGTTTTTTATTATACATAGGATTATCTTTACCTAATCTATGTATATTATACATCGGATTATTTACTCCTTTAGATAACCCCTTTTTTATTCTTGTTTCAGACATTAATTTATTTGTTACACAACCACAAGATTTGGATTCTTTACCGGAAGATAAACTTCTGATTACTTGCTTATTATCAAATATACAATAAAATAAACCATAAGAAGAATAGCTTTTTCCTGTTTTGCTTTTTCTTATCCCTAATTTTCTAATTAATTGCATAATTTAAGTATTTATTAATTCGGAATATACACAAAAATGCCCAAGTGTATAATTCTGGTACAATCGGATTTGCTTCCATTTTATACTTGTACGAGAACGCATTATAAAAATACGCATTTGTTCAAGTGACATCTCCTCATTAGTCTGATTCAAACTCAAACCCAAATCACAAATATTTAAGATATCAATCGATCCTCTGATATCTTGTGCTTGTACTAATTTATTTCCGATAGCTGACCTATTACTATGAGTAGATGTTACCATAGCAACATTTCTTTCAATAGAAATTTTTCTTAGCTGATGAGATAAATCTTCTAATGCTTTCCAATCATCACCACGTTTATTCTCATCATATTTTAATCCTTGTAAACCATCAACAAATACAATATCAGGTAATTTACCATTTTCCAATTCCATATCATTTAACAAATTCTCCAGTTTTTTAACTGTTAAAGTTTTATCTGGAAATTCCTCTATATACAATTTACCACCAAAACTATTCATTGTTGCTAATGCTTGTTTAATTTTTGGTACATTATGAATAGTATCAGGTATATGCTTTATTCTATTCTTACCACTCCAAATATCTACCTCATTACTTTTTTTATCTGAAACACCGGCAAATCTCATCAAATATCTTTCCATAACTCTTTGCTTACTCATTTCAAGAGTTATGTGAAGTACATCCTTCCCATATAATAATGCTTTACTTGCTGTGTATACAAAGAACCAGCTCTTACCTACGTTTAAAGGTGCAACTATAATAGTAAGTTCTTTATATTTAAATCCGCCTATAACCTCATCAAGTGCTTTTACCCCGGTAGGTGTACAAATATTACCAGTCTCTTCGGAAGTATAAAATTCTTTAAGATCACTTGTAAGAATATTCTTTGAAATATTCGATTTGCCTAACTTACTATTTAAAACGTTATAAACAATTTTTTCAATGTTATTTATATCGTTTCTATCTAATAACTCAACACAGGAAACTAAAGCAGTTTCCCATGCCCTTTTACTAATAAACAGATTTATCTTATCATATACATAGTCTTTAACATATTTACCATTAAATATTTTATATAAGTATTGAGCTATTAAGGCTTGTTCATTCTCAGGAAATTCTGGTAGGATTATACTATCAACTTTTACACCTATGATTGTTTTATACGCATCAAAGAAAGAATATATCTTTTGACATATTCTTTGTTGAATGGACGATTTAAAAATATTAGATTCTATTTTAACTCTACACTGAGTAAGAAATTTTAAATCAGTTAATAGAAAAAACAAAAGTGCATCCTGTATCTCATCATTGAGATCAGTATCAATAGTCATCTAAATCCTTTATATAGTAAACTCTAATTTCTCTAACTGAAGTGCTTCATCAAATTTCTTCTGATCAACAATACCATCATTTTTAGGATAAAACAATAAATCATTTCCAGTTATCCAGGTGTCAAATAAATTCTTTGCCATATTGGATATAAAGAAATTTATATTATATTCCCGTTTACCCATATAGTTAAAACCTACCAAAAAAAATAATTCAGAGAATCTTTTAAATGTAAAATCTTTACCATATTTTTCTTTCTGGGATTTTATGTAAATATATATTTGTGAGAAGATATCCTGATTAAGTATAACTTTATCATATTTTTCATTATAGTAATTCCAATAAGCTATCTTATACCCTTCAATAATAGGTGTTATACAATTATCCTCATTCTGTTTTATTTTTAAAACTATTGATTGAAACATGTAATAAAAGGCTTGAATATTCCATGAATTTTTTAATACATAATTACTATTATCTACAAAGAATAACTCACATACTTTAGTGAATAATTCATAATATGTCTCACAACTAAATATACTTATATCTTTATAATCCTTTATTATAATTTTTAGTAATTTTAAATCTTTACCCCAATTAATCCGAGGTGGGATACCAAAGTATTCTGTATATTTTGGTATATAATACTCATCCATAAATCTTGTACATATCTCTATATCTGGGTTCTTAAACTTTCTAACTTTTTTAATTTGTTTAGTATTATCAAATTCAGAAAATAGTAATCCCATAAAAGTACCCCTTATAAATAAAATTAGTCTGATTCTATACTATCAATTATTGCTTTTTTACAGGCGTGTCTTAATTTTTTATGAAAATTCTTTTTATCATACTGAAATGATAAATTTTCCTCTGAAAAGTTGTAATCATTTTCTTTTTTTCGTTTAGTAAATTTTTTAGATGGTTTTTTATTTAGTTCAGAAAGTAAAAATATTTTCTTCATATATTCTATACTACATCAAAGATTCAAAAAAAGCAATTAAAAATATTTACCAAAAATAGCACCAGCAAAACCAATAGCTAATGCTTTAGTAATTTCCCATAATCTATCATCAGTTTTTTCCTTCATACTCTGTATAATATCTGTATTATTATCCACAATTTTTCTTATATTAACAAGCTCTGCACCCTGTAATGCCTGTACCTTAGCAATTTTTATAAGTTCATTTTGACCCTTTTTCAAATCAGATATGTCTTCTTTTATAGGGTTTAAATGGATATCAAACAATTCTTTTATTGTAACGTTATCTATAGCCAAATATAACCCCCCCTTTAGAAACTATCTAATATATATTTATGCTTATCCCAACTTTGTGATAACTCAGAATCTGTTAATATCCTAATTTTTATATCTATTAATTTTTCTACAGAAGTTGTTAAATAACCTGTTATATTACCTTTATCATCCAAAGTTCTATCAAGTAATATTTCACCATTTAAAGATATTGGTATATCCTTGAATTTTGTATCATTAGTATCTATAATATATTCATTCATATAAACCTCTTAAAATTTTTGAAAATGTAAAGTAACACTATTTATAGTATTAGTATTAGTAAATCTCATATTACTACCATCACAAAAAAACAAACCCTGAGCATTTACCACATTTATAGGTGTTCTCCAGGCACCACCTGAATAAATTTCTAAATATGTTCCTATAGCCTCAGCATCTACAGTTTTAACTATTTGATAAATTCCTACCGTAGGCACCCATGAAGACGCTGCACTTACAGCCTGTGATCCTGCTGACCATGTGCTTTTATCAATATAAGTACCTTTTATAGAATTTGTTTTATGTGTACCATCAGCAGTAGAAGCATTCCAATTATGTTCGACACTAAAATTATCAACTATATGCTTATCATTTGAACCAAGCTGATTTGCTTGTAAAAATGTAAAAAATTGATCAATTACCCAATTTGACGAATAATCAACATATGACATTTATAAAATCCCCTATAATAAACCTGTTAAAATTTTAAATATTGATAGCTTTTATATATAAGATATTATAGCATATAAATATTTAAAAAATAATCAAATAATTTTCTCTAAATTCATATTCACATTAAATATATTTTTAGTAATCTCTTCACTAACGAAAGATTCATCTTTAATATTAAAAAACTCAAAATTAAAAGGGTCATTCTCCGTATCAAAATTTATCCAAAAAGCAGACTTATTACCTTTAGTGTATTTATATAAATTAAAAAGATTATTTTTTGTAGTAGTATTAATATTCTCAAAATTTAATGACCAATTTTCTTTATTAGAATTAAGATATATCCATTTTTGTCCACGTTCGGATATAAGTTCAGTAGTATCCTCCTCTATATTACGTTCTACAGGGTAAGACGGTAATTCAGTTATAACTAATTTTTTACCAAGAAATACTTCATTTATATAATTATTGTAAGTTGGTGCAACCATTGTTATTTTCCAATATTGATAACCATAATTACCAAAATCTCTATAACTTGTACCATACCCATTAGAAAATAATCCAGTGCTTAAACTACTCGTAGCTGTTGTATTTCCGGCAGTTAATAATATATCACCCGTAGATGAAGTAGTTGAATTTGTAACTGCTAAAACATGGTCAATATAAACAGCACTACCAAAATTAAATAAGATACTTGTAGGAGTAACAACGTCACCTTGATAGTAAGTAGATAAATTACCATCTACAATATAAGCTGTACCGTAAGTGGGATATGAATAATTTTCAGTAATAGAAATAGCTTTAGATGCTAAATTATTATATAAAATAGTTGCACTCATCTATACTTTACCATAATATATAACCAATATCACCATTTGTAAAAGTACCAGTTGCACCACATAAAGCACCATAGTATCTTTGTGCTGTACTTGCTGACCTATAAAAAGCTGTACCATTTCCTAAAAGGAAATACTTTTTAATAATATTAACCTCATCCTCATCAATTGCAGTAATATATATTTTTTTACCTCTATTATCTATTTCACATTCCACAATATTAATCAGTCTATCAACCCATCCGCCAGAAGATGAGGGTGGTTCGTCATGTGTTAATTGTAATCTTGTATTAACATCAATTGGTAATTTTGATAATGGTAATTCTAAATTAACTTTATTCATACCTGCCTGTAATTTACTTAACCATTTTTGACCAGCAAAAGATGCCTCTGTTTGATTATATATAAAGGGTGAATCAATAGTAAAAGTTCTTATAGTATCAAATTGTGATATATAAGCAGTTCCCCCTTTTTCAAAAGCATTTCTATATTTTTTATTTATCCAATCATAATCATAATTTACGATTATTTTATTATACATATCACTAATATCTCTTGAATTAGTAAAAGTATCTTCTAATATATCAGTTTGGTCAATTTTTTGTATATTAACCCTGCTAACCGCAGGTCTATATGTATCAAATTGAGCTTTATTATCTTTATCAAACCTAAAAGTTGATAAAGAATTAACACTTATATTTTGTAATAATTCAACAGAATTTTTATATATATCATCATCTAATATAAATCTAAACTTATACGGATTTAAAAAAGCCTGTGAAACATCAAATGAAGCAGTACCTATATCAGTTGTGGATAGTCCACAAATTTTATTACTTAATAATATATCTTTTACAATTAATGCAGGATTTTCTAATAAATTACCTGATGAATATCTACCTCTAACTGATACATATACAGTTTTTGTTCCCTGGCTTGTACCAAAATTAATAAAACTCATTATATTAGTACCTGTTATATGTGTACCTGCAACATACCCACTTATATTAGGTTTTGTAAAATTATAAACCTGAGTCCCACCACTTATAACTTTAGAAACATTACCAATTGCATGATCCGCAATTAAGTATCTTTTTTTATCAGTATCAATAAATAAAGGTTGTATCAAAGATACATTACTGAAATCACCATAAATATAAGGTATACCTCTACCTATTAGACTTGTATCAGCATCAGTCATGGTACCTCTTACCTTGACAGAAGTCCCTAATTTAGGAAATTCTGTAACTGATATTCTTCTTGGAGGTATATCTTTAAATATTTTATTAGTATAATCACCTATTGATAAATTTAAAATTTTACCACTACGCTCTTCTTTTTTAATAATACCTTTATAAAGAGAAGAAGAAGTACCCATATAATTATCAGTTACATTATTCTCAAAAGAAAATCCTACCCTAAAATCAACCTTTCTATTAAGAAGTATACGATCCCAAGGATATTCAGAAAATTTTAAATCACTATTTGATAGTGATATGCTTAAATCTGAAGTTTCAAATTGACCATTATCTGGTTGAACACTTCTATGTATCACACCAGTATTTATCAATTTACCTATATAAAAAGCATCAAGAGTCGTGTAATAAATTGACCTTGAAAGGTCTCTATTTGCACATTGATATGTACCTAATGTACCACCCAAATTTATATCCAGAGTAAAATATAAATTTTTACTCTCTATTAAACCTTTTCCTGAATGATTAATTATTTGATCAAGGTCTGCCATTTACTATTTTTCTTCCTCAATAGAAAAACTTATATCATTATAAAATGATGTAATTTCTGAATCTTTCCAACTATTTTTTGTAAATCTCACAAAAAAAGTCTCTAATGGGTCATAATCTTTATCTATACATATAAAAAAAGGTTTAAAACCCCCATTACAATAATTTCTTATATTTTGTAAAGAAGTATGATCTGAGATACCCAATAAAGGATAATTAAAATCCCATTTTAATCTTTCATATTTATTATATACTAAATTATTACCATTATCTGATTTATTAATAATATTAGATTCTATTAATTCGTTCCTAAAAGGATATTCGGGATTTACCGATAACGTTATTCTCTTACCGATAAATACCTCATTAATTCTTACAAAACCATCAGGTATACCTTGAGTTCCTGATGCCCAAAATTCAAAGTATCTATAAGCTATTGGTGAATTGAAATATTTGACACTTGTACCATAATTACTTACAACAGGTAACGCCGATTGATATGCAGAAGGGGGATAACTATTCCCAGCAAATATCGTGAATGTACCATTATTACCTGTAAGCCTATTCAAATTATGAATAGCTATAATAGTATCTACATATATTGCTGACCCAAAAGACATTACAAATCTTGCTGAACTATAATGTGTACCCCCTCTAAAATAGGATTGTAAATTATTATCCGCTAAGTTAGCTGTACCATATATGGGATATGGATGACCCAATGTATCCACTACCCACTGAGCAGTCTCCGCATGATTTTTATACATCCAAGAAATATTACTCATATATCTCTATAATAAATTTAAGACATCGCCTCTCTTACCATTGTACGACCTTTTCCGAAGTTCTTTATATTATCTCTAATAAGTGGTATAACTTTCTTTCTAACCACTCTCTCCATATCCTCACTATCCATACTGGATATATTGAATGATAGATTAAAAGTGTTACTTCCCGCAGTATTTGACCCTATACCTGCCCTATAAGCATCTGATTCTTTCTTATTAAGTACAATCTCACCTTTATGCAGTATTGCAGGACCCGTATCTTTTACACCCCCAAGACCTGTACCCTTCTCAAATCCACTTATATTTTTTGCAAATCCTAACACTAAAGCTACTGCCGCTACAGCAGCCGCCGCACCTAATATGGGTCCTATAAAAGGTATTTTCACCATTGATACAAATGCACCAGAGGCCGCTTCCCATGCGTTAATAGTTATTCTTTTAATAGCAGCCGCCGCAGTGATAAGCACATTAGTAGTCTCACCTGCCGCATGTACAGCAGTTCTCCCCGTTGTGCCTACAACAGTAGCAGTAGTCATAGCACCTTCAACAAATACATGCTTTACCAACATCGCTGTTTTTGTAATTATCCATTCAGCTAACATATCAGCCGCAACTTTAAAAAAAGCCTCTCGCATAACTTTACCCATAGCTGTAAAGCTATCAGCAAGATTCATATTACCTTTTAAAATATTATCAAAAACATCGGAAAATCCTGATTGTATACTACCCATAAAGGCTTTTATATTTTCACCTATCCGTTTTAATGGATCTTTTTCTAATTCGGCTATCCATGAAGCAAACCCCATTCTGAATTTATCCATATTACTTGATGAATTATATATAGAGATACCTAAATCATCCCAATATTTTGTATCTTCGGCACCACCATTTATTTCCTTACCACCACCAGCTAAAGCTCTTCTAAATGCTGCATCCCCAACTTGTGTTTGTGGTTCTTTGGTGGGTACGTCCCCAGTAATTGTAGGTGATTTAACCTCTGCTTGATGAAATTTCGTTAAATTATCCGTCAATTTATTTACTGCCTTATCCGCTTCATTATAAACTTGTACTATTGCTTTTGCATTATCTTTAATATCTTTTGCAGTTTCGTCCATAAGTTGACCTATAATTTTTGATGTATCGTACTGGCTTTCCGCTAAATCACTAACAAATCCTTCAACAGAAGCATACGCATCTTTAAAAGCCGTAGCACCCGGTATACGATCAGGAATCATTTTAATAAAGTAACCAATATTTTTTATAGCCTGTGAAATCAAACTAATAATACCATATAACAAATTCGTAATCAGAGATGCTACACCAAGAAAAACAAATTTAAGCATTAACCAAACACCTTTTAATATAAGAAATGCTTCTTTTAATACCATTACTGTATAAATAATACCTTTCAAAGCTGATACAAAAGTATCTGCCCAAGATTTTGTGCTATCACCTTTAAGTAAATTAAAAACACCGCTAAATACCATAATTAGCTGATCACCTACCATACTTGCTATTTTTTGAAATTCACCAGTTTCAACTGATTTTTTTATAGTTCCAACTAAACCCTCTAATTGGGTTTTTAATACACCCATAGCACCCGATTCACCAACTTGTCTAACAAACTCCTTTGTATAATTTGTCAATCTGATCATAAGACCTGACCATGTTTTAGATATTTTTCTTGCAGCACCACCAAAATGTTCATTCATTGTTTCTAACAATGCCTTAATTGCTGTATCTGCATCAACCATCGTAAATGTTAAATCATCAACAGTTTTACCTGTCTCTTTGGAAATTTTCAAAAACATCTTAGTATAAACTGCCTCATAGCCCGGTACCGCCCACTCTGCTAACTGTCTTAATTCTTGCCCTTCTAATCTGCCCTTTGCTTGAATCTGACCAATCGCCCTACCTATGCCTGCAATTGCCCTACCTGAATCTGGTAATACAGATGCAGTATCTATTAAAGTTTCCATCAATTTTATACTCGGTTTTAAACCATAAGCCTGCAATATAGTAAAAGATTTTACAACTTCACCCATCGAAATAGGCATATCTAAAGCCCACCTATTTAATCTATTAAACCATTCTTCCCCTTTACCTCTTGTAACAATATCCAATGTAGCTTTCATGTGTTCAAATTCTGCATTTAACGAAACAAATGCAACCATACCTTTAATAGCCATAGAAGCTAATTTAGCACCTATTTCTAAAATGACAGAAGCTATTGATCCCATAGTTTGCAATACACTCATACTAACATTTTTAAAACTTGTAAATACTGTAGAAATAGTTGAACCTATCGATCTTATTGGGGATTGTAGATTTGACCAAGAATTTTTTAAACGATCCACTATACCTATATGACTCTTTGTAGCAGTATTAGCCCTATCCGCAAAATTCTTTATATCTTTTTCAACATCTTTAAACGCACCTTTAGTATCGTTTTTTGCCTTTATTCTAAGTTCTAAATCTTTGGTGCTTTTTATTGCCATTTCCCTATTTTTTCGTCTCCCTATTGGACTTTTCTATTTCATCATTCTCATGTTTCTTTATTATACCATTAATAATTTCAAATCCATCTAATGTTCTATTATCTTGTTCCATATAGGAACCAGGGTAGGGTAAACACTTAAATTCTTTACACATAGAAAATGTCCTGAGTAATTCTATATTTTCATTAATAAAAATTCCTACAGGACATATATGATATCTAAATTTACCTGCTGAAATAGCAAATTTAGATTTTTCGATATCTTTGAATCTCACATTTATAGATATTTCATCTTCTTCATATTCTATATTTTCTTTTTCAATATTTAAACTACAATTACGAGATGATTTTTGTAGTTCATTACATTCGCTGCACTCCCAGTTTTTACCTCTCAAACTCCATGAAAGTACAGCCATTAATTTTTTATTTCAGAATCCCTCATTTGTGATATATCAAGTATTGCTTGAAGTATCTCATCTATCAATGAATGCGGTGATTCTTCATAAAATCTTTCAATAGATGTTATTTCTATACCTGTTTCTGAATCTAAAAAATTATGCACCTCTGAAACATTATCAATAAACTGTTTCTTTTGAACCTCAAAAGCATTTGAATCCCACTCACCCTTACCACCAGGCTTCTGAAAATATTTTGTTTTCTTAGCATATCTATCAAAATCCATCCTGTTCAACGGGTGCAACATTACCCATAAAGAATTTTCATCCTCTCTATTCCCTGCATAAGCCGGTACAAACTTAACACTTTCCTTACCAATACTTCTTATTGCCATGTGAACCTCCCTTAAGGGTTTCTATAGTTTATTAAGCATCTACAAAACCAACCTGTCTATCTGTATTTACTAAAAACATTTTTATATCATAGTGTGTTGTTTCTGACACCATCTGAAAAGGCATTTCTATCACATTTTCATCTAAACTACTAATATTAGGTGTTTTACCTGTATAATAAATGCTTGGACACTTAATCTCTAATCTGTATGGTGGACTATTAAATATCATAGTAAAAGAGCTTTTTTGTCCATTAACCCATTTGCCATATTCAGATCTCACCCACCCCGTAAAAGGTGCTGAATAAGCCCCTGTAACAACCCTCTGCCCATTGGGTACAACTCTACTTATAACATTTGTACCTAAACAAAACACTTCTTTCATATTATTATCTATATTTATATTCCAAGAATCAATAGTTTTTGCAGTACCTGAGGCACCAAATTCATCTACTTCTATTTTAAAAGTAGCATCCTTCCACATGAAAGGTACTACCAATGGTGCTGTAAACGACAAAGCATTACCATGACTTTTAGCAATTCGTGCAACAGTATTTACTGTACATTTTAATTCTTCACCTGCTGCACAGGACAGACTTATTGATTTTACTCTATTACCTAAATATGGATAATCTCTTATTGTACCAGCATCATCCTCTCTACCTACATGAAAGGATATACCCCAAGCTCTACCTGTACCCGCACCCTCACCTATACCTGATGTCATCCCTGCATAAAGATCATCCTGTGGTATAAATGTATGAAGATATGTACCCTCACCTGAATATGTCCCAGAAGTAACATTGCCAAACGAATGTTTCAATAATATACCAAAACCACCTTTATCCCCCCCTGTTTCAGGATATACATTAAATTCTACATTACCTTCTGCTTTTTTACCTAACTGTCTAAACCTTTTAACACCTCTATCATAAGAACCAGATTTACCTATTTCTGTTAAAAACTTCTGCTCATTAGCAGCCGACATTGCTTCAGAATTTATGTAAAAACCAGCACTATTAATACCTGTATCTATACCCCAGGTGGCACTTTCCGCACCTAATTGAGTACCTTCCTCACGTATTAAAAAATAAGACTTATATCCTTGTCCCAATTAGTTCACCACCTTTCTTGAAAACAATAAAATTATAATATACTACCATATATTATAGTATATACTAAAAATTAATAAAAAATAAATTATTTTAATTCTCTATATTTTTTACCTATAATAAGCATATTCAAATCATTATCCTTATATTCAATATTTATATCAGAAAATCCGACATCATTCAATAAGGCTTTAATAGCTTCCGAATCATATATACAAGCATGAAAATCTATAATATCTGTTTGACCCCCATACATAACCTTAACAAAATCTACATACGGAATTTCGTTACTTAAATACTTCTTGAGGATTTCTATCATATTTGGTGTCTGTATAACAATTTCACCACCAATTTCTAAAATATCATAAATTTTTACCATAAATTCACCCACCATATTATATGATATATGTTCTAACACATCCTCTATAAATATAATGTATGGTTTTTTTTCACAAAAAATCTTGTTAATTTCAAACAAATTATCATTTTTAAATGTGATATTTTGAAAATTGTTATGTTGTATTGGAAATACTGATAAATTAATCTTTAATTTATATTTATCCAAATATTCCATATATCTTGGATGTATACGCATCACTTCAGGATGTTCACCAGTAAATAATTTTGTTGTTCCACCGCCAAATAGATGTGTACCTTTCTTTTCTACTTCTTCCTTATCAGTATCCCATTTTAACCACACATTAGTATACCAATCCCCCTGCTGTTTAAATCCTGGTGTACCTGTTTTAATATAATAATCTATCTTATCCTTTATCCTTTCATCTGAACGAACATAGCTATAATGAAAGAATTTTATATCTTTACAAAATACAGCCGGTATTTCTTTATCATCTATAGTAATAGGTGATGTATGTATATTGTATTTTATTTTACCTGCTAAATTGAGATTTATTAAACTTTTTCTTCCTGTAAATGTTTCCCAAATCCCTTTTGAAACATGTGCAAAATCTTTCCAAAAATCTATAAAATTAAAGCAAAAAGAAGGAACTTCTGGATTAGCAAATATTAAAGATTCTATTTTTCTCAAATTATCAGAATCCCAAACTTCATCTGAATCTATAATCCACGCATAATCCATATTATCTAACATTTCACAATAAACATTACGCTGTTCTGTTTTGTCTTTAAATTCTCTACTAATAAATATAACCTTGTTCTGCGGATCTTTCATCTTCTGAAGAATCTCTAAAGTTTTATCTTTAGAACAATTATCTATAATAATAATTTTAGATACCATATCATAAATACTTTTTATAGAATATTCTATAAATTCTTCACTATCTTTAGTTATATAACAAGCTGCAATTTTAGGATAATGACATACTTTTCCTGTACGAATCCATCTTCTTTTAAATTCTTCCCAATTTTTTTGGAATAATTCTTGTATAGGCATCTATATATTCCTCCAAGTTTTCCCATTAATAACATTGCTAATGGTTGTTCTTGCAACATTATATTCTTTTGCTAAACTCCTCATTGAATATTTATCTATATTATATTTTTTTATTATTTCTTCTGCTATTCTAACTGTTAATTTAGTTGTTCTTTTATATCTTGAATTTTCTTTGCTTGTTAGAAATCTACAATTTTCTGGACTATAACCTCTATAATTATTAATTCTATCTATAGTTAAATCTTCTTTGTATCCATTCCACAAAGCACAGTCTCTAAAATTTATAAATCCATTTTCTTTATCTGTCCATTCTTGACAAACAAGTATATCTCTATCAAAATAATTTAATTTATTTTCAGAATCTTTGGGGGAACACCTTCTTTTCATTACAAGCCATTTATTATATAGTTTAGTCCCATAGCCACCGTGTTTATTACCATTTTTGGAATTCCCAATAAATTCTTTTTTCTTACAACCACAAGATTTATAATTTTTATATACTATAGGTCTTTCAACATATTGTTCACAATATTCACAAAAAAATAATACAAAAGTTATAAAATATTCTTTATTTTTAGATAGCATCCTATTCAATTTTTTAATAAATATCATATAATAAATTAACCAAAACTTTTTGACTGATAATGATATAAAACAGCTTCCGCACAACAAATATTCACATACCCCAACTCTTTTGCTCTAAGACAAAATTCTGTATCTTCCCAGTAACCAGGACTGTAAATTTTATCAAATCCTCCAACCTTATCCCACAAGTCCCTTATAACCATAAAGCAAGCACCACTTATTACATCAAAAGTTTGATTTGTACAAACAATAGGATCATTTTTATCTTTACCTATAGCAAAATGTACATAGTTCATTTGTTTAGAATCCCAAACCAGCCCAAAATGTTGAACAGTATCATTTGGATATAATAATTTAGCACCAACCACACCAACTTTATCATTATATTTAAAAATATCTAACATCTTTCTGAATGAAAAAGGTTCAATTAATTCTGTATCACTATTTAAAAATAGCAAGTATTTACCTATTGATCTTTGTACACCCTTATGACATGCAGAAATAAAACCTTCTGATTGTTGGGAATGTAGGACATCTAATTGTGGAAACTGATTAAGATAATTTACTGTCTCTACATTACTTCCATCATTTACAATTATAACTTCAAAATTTACGTCCTCTACTTTTTGTAAAGAAGCTAAACATTTATCCAAATAAGCTAAAGCATCATGCACAGGGATAATTATTGATAATTCTGGTAAATCTAACTTTTTCTTTTTAACCTTAAATGACATTTATTTTACCTTTCGTTATATTATATAAATCAATTCTGACTATTACAACCTTTTTAGTAGAAATTGATATTTCTATATCATTTGTTTAACAACTTCAAATACTTCTTCCGCCTTTATAGCAGACATGCAAGGTGCAGGTATACCAAATTGACATGCATAACTATGTATCCAACAAGGCCATTCTCTACATATTATATTACCTTTAGTTATAGGAATAACAGTAGGATAATATTTAGTTCTACATTGTGGATCACTTCCACCAAATAAAGCAATAGTAGGGATTTTAAAATGTGCCCCAAAATGAAGAATCCCACTATCAGGTGTAATTAAAATATCCAGTTTTTGTACAATTGCTGCAACTTCCCTAATATTATAACCTGTTAAATTTAGTATTCCATCATCTTTATATCCAAAATGACCATTATCTATTACTATAACCGTGAATCCGTTATATCTCAACATTCTTATTAATCTTATAGTTTCATCTGGTGGCCATGTACGAATCCATGTTGAACTTTTTAATTGGATACCTATTACTTTACTTTTATTTTTATACTTTTCTAAAAATTTATCTGACCATTCTGATTCTTCTTTTGTCACTTCATATACATAACTTTTATTTCTAATATCCAACCCTGTCCACTTTTCAATAGCATCTAAAGCATCCATTTCTCTACTATATTGAGAAATAACATGCACACACTTCTGGTCACTAATATAATAATCTACCCCATCCATATAAGGTGGATTACCTATTCTATCTACCAATTTATCCACAAAAGTATTATTTTGTAATATTGATTTCCAGTAGTTACCGTTACTTGCAATATATAATTTTAAATTAGGATTTCTTCTCTTAATCTCCTTGAATAATGCGGTCCTCCACAAAACATCGCCAATTCCTGAAAACATATCATATAATAAAATCTTATTATCTTGATTTATATTACCTTCTAAATAATTTAATAAATTCAAATATTACCTCATTATTAATAATATCATTAATGATAAAAATGCTTACAACATATTACGATCCTAAAAATAACTTAATCTCATTAAAAATATTTCTACAAGCATTTATTTCTTTATCATCCATCCCAATATTGAACATTTCCTGTATAAGTAAAGCTCTACCATTTATAAGTTCGTTTGGATTATTTAAACTATCAATAATATATTGATGTAATTCACCCTCTTTTTTTGATATCATACAACATTTATAACTTTTCAAAACATCCCACCACCACCTCATTATTTTCTCCCTAATTGCTACAGGGTGGTTCCAGTACTTTGTTTCTAATACTACAGATTTATTAAATATCATTGCCTCTAATGCGGATGTTGAAGGTATGGAACATACTATATCAGAATTCATTAATATATTACCTAATGCCAATGAATCCACAGCATCTAATTTATACGCATTGTAATCATAAGTCTTCAACCCATAAGCCAACCCTTTACCTAAACTTGGCTCATTAAATAATATAACAGGTACATTTTTGTAATTTTTAGTAACTAAATCGTATATCCAGTTATCTCCTAACCTGCATGGATGCGTTTTAATTACAACCTGTGCACCTATAATATTTGCAGAATACATTAAATTATCAAAAGTTTCGTATACCCATTTAGAGATTTCACCATTCGGTATATAAGTAAATATAGGTTTATCCAAACAAAAGCCTACTTTATTAACAAAAGTTTCTTTAGAATCAAAAGAATATGCAAAATAAGTATCAAAATGAGGTACACCACACACTTTCACATTTGATAAAGGTTTCTCTATACTCAAACCATTAAGTGATCCTATAGGATCCCATAAAATAACATCCCTTTTTCTACTAAACATTCTTTTAAAAAAATCACCCCAACATAGGTATAAATCTGGGATTATAACCATAGGATGAAAAATAGCATCAATAAAATCTTGAATAATTATCACCGGAATTTCTAAACCTTTGCATATTTTCTGAAAATTTACATCAAATTCATGCACAGGTGTATCAGTATTTGAACACGATATGATTGCTGATATATTTAAACTTTTTAAAATATTTTTAATATTTATAACACTTCCAGAACCATCCAAGAAAAAGGTTACATCTTTAAATTCATCTTTCCATTTTTGTATTTCTTCAGCCGGTGAAGCGATTATAATATCATACTCATTTTTTAATAATTCAAATACCTCAGTTCTTAATAAGATTCTTGTTGACCTTTCCCCTGAAGTAGTTATTAATATCTTTTTTTTCATTTTAACCTCTCAGTTTTTTTATAATAGGTATTTCAGAAGGCATAATTTCTTTTGATGGATAACCTAAACCTTTTTCCACCTCTTCTATATATTTTACAAGATGCCTCAATCCGGGGGGTTCAATAGAAGCTGCTTGATCACTTCCATACATTTTCCTATCACACGTTATATGTACTTCTATAAGTTTAGCACCAAAACCTACCGCCATTGCAGGGAATAATATACTCCCCGAATGATCCGAATAACCTATCTCACATGTAGGTGTCCTAAAATAATGACTTAAATATTTTATCTGATACAAATTAATATCTTCAGAAGGAC
>Ga0209727_1001696_pt1 | contig 17401 bp, 10 predicted proteins | sample RifGroC1_FD_183995 | JGI IMG/M metagenome (GOLD analysis project Ga0209727, IMG submission 183995) | Groundwater microbial communities from Rifle, Colorado, USA - Groundwater C1 (SPAdes) (version 2) | ecosystem: Environmental > Aquatic > Deep subsurface > Groundwater | place: Rifle, Colorado...
TAAACACGCCAAACAGCTTGGATTTAAACCTTTTGGCAAATCTGCTGCGTCTGGTAAGGTTGATGCATTTATTAAGGTTCCTACTATAAAACAAAATGAAGAAATAATACCAGACATGAGATATGCTGGCACGATAAAACGAGGCGCAAAACTAAAAAGCAGAAATGGCCAAACCTATGAGACATTGTTGGATATTGATTTTAGTGAAGTAAACATTAACGATTCTGCTGTCGTTGCAGTTGGCGACAGAGATTCATCTACCAGTGAGCCTGTTTCTTTTGTTTTGAAAAAATCTGATGTTGATATAAAGGCAGGCGAGACAAAATCAACAACATTTTCTGTAGGAACATACAAAGCCTTTAGATCATTGCTTTTGCCAGATGAAGATGTTTTGGAGATTTTAAGCGTTTTAGATTCTGAAAGGAATACTTGGTATGAGGTAGATTACCTAGCTCAGGATACTGTTTTTGATAATGTTTTAAATAATAAGAGTGATTCAGCAAATGTGCCATTTGTTTTAAAACTTCGTTCTGTTCCGTTTAGATTTATAACAGAATATGATGTTGTGACAAATAAGACCTCTATGGTCTTTGGCACTGGCGACGCTCAAACGTTTGATGGAGATTTAATTCCAAATTTGGGTGATTTAGCTCTTCCTCTTTTTGGCAAAGATACGTTTACAGATTTTTCTATAGATCCTCAAAACTTTTTAAAAACGAGAACTTTAGGATTAGCTCCAACAAATACAACCCTTACTGTTAATTACCGTGTCGGCGGCGGGGATGATACAAACGCAGGAGCTGGAGAAATTAATACGGTTGCAGAAAGCACTTTTGATATAGGAGATTCTTCTTTGTCGCAAGCGGTTATTAAAGATGTTGGAAATTCTTTTTCTGTCATGAATCCATTTCCAATTACTGGTGGCCGTTTGGCTCTTTCTGTTGATGAAATTAAACAACTAATTCCAGCTGTATATGCTTCTCAATCAAGAATTGTAACTCCTCAAGATTTTGTTGTTCGTGCACTTTCTATGCCATCAAAATTTGGTTCTGTATTTAGAGCCTCTGCTAAATCTAATCCTTTTAATAAAAATTCTGTAGAACTTATTATTCTTTCTAAAGATTCTGATGGATTTGTAGTGACAGCTCCAACGAGCCTTAAGGAAAATTTAAAAACATATCTTTCAAGATTTAGAATGATGACGGATGCTATTGAAATTTTAGATGGAGAAGTTATTAATATAGCAGTAAAATTTGATATTTTGGCTAGCCCAGATTTTAATAAAACAGAAGTCTTGACAAATTGTATTTTAGCATTAAAAGAATTTTTTGATGTAGATAAGTTTAGTTTAAATCAACCTATTAATTTTACAGACATTCACACCATTCTTGCTGCAATTCCAGGTGTCTTATCTCTAATTAATATAACGATAGAAAATAGGTCTGGTACGTTTGATGGAAGAACTTATTCTACGACTCCATTTAACGTAAACGAAAACAAGAAGGATGGCATTGTGTATTGCAAAGAAAATGCAATGTTTGAGGTGAAGCACCCTTCGCGCGACATTATAGGTACAGCAAAATAAAGAGGAATAAATTATAATGGGACTTTTCAGAATCTTTCCTTTAAAAGATACTACAATTACAAATGCTCACGTACCAAATGATTTGGCTGTAAGAGGTACTGGTTCTAATTTTGGAGCCGATCCATCATTAGAAGTTTTCGCGAGAAAAGCAGAAATTAGTTCTGGAAGTATAGAATTGAGTCGTGCTCTCTTGAGATTTAATGTTACGGAGCTTTCTGGAAAAATTTATACAGATAAAGTTATTCCTTCGTCTAGTGTTTCTTATTTTTTGAAAATGTTTAACATGCAGCACGACGAAACTGTTCCTACGAGTTACGATTTGTTTGTTTATCCGTTGTCTCAAAGTTGGGACGAAGGCACTGGTCTAAATATGAATTTTTGGAGTGACGGCTATGCCAATTGGCTTTCTGCTAGTAGCACTCAAACTTGGACAACAACAGGATCAGATTTTCTAACTACAAACTATGGCAGCGGGTCTCAACATTTTGATCGTGGTTCAGAAGATTTAGAAGTCAACATTACAGATGTCATCATTAATTGGTTAACTGGTACACTGCCAGAAAACGGTATCGTCGTAAAAATGGGCAATACGGAAGAAACCAACGGAGTTTCATATTTTAGAAAAGCTTTTCATTCTAGAGAATCAAAATTTATTGATAGACTTCCGTATGTTGAAGCTAGATGGAACGATGTTATAAAGGACAACAGAAACAATTTAGCATATGATCAAAACAATAAACTTTACATGTATAATTTTATAAGGGGTGTTCTAACGAATGTTACAGAGCCAGTATATGTCAGGATTCAAGATCACGTTGTGGGTATTTCTGCTTCATTTTCGTCAACAATTACTGCTTCTTTTGTTTCCGTTGGAACATATTCTGCTTCTTTGAATGTCAAACATACAGCTAGTTTTTCGTCATCATGGTATGACATATGGCATTCTGGAAGCTACGCATATATGACTGGCACTTTTATTCCGAGATCTCTCACAGGCTCGGCCACTGGCGATCATGATGAGCTGGTTGTAAACATTTCCAACCTAAAGAGAAAGTATTCAACGTCAGAAAAGGCCAGACTCAACGCTCTCGTGACGAAGAGAAACAGAAAAACACACATTGGAGTTGTAGCAACAGGTTCTCTTAACATACAAAAAGAAATGATGGACACAATGTATTACAGCATTATAAATTATGAGACTGGAGAAACTGTAATTCCATTTGCAACTGGTTCTGTTCCCCATACGCAGCTTTCCTATGATAATAGTGGAAATTATTTTGAAGTTTATATGAATTCTTTTGTACCTGGATTTATGTATGAAGTTTTGTTTTTGATAAAAGAAAACGGAGAAGATAAGCTTTTCCAAAATGATTTTAAATTTAAAATTATTTCATAAATTAGAATATGGCTAACAAAAAAATACCATTTCAGCTTATTTTTAATGAAAATTTAAAAAGAGACGCTGTTTCATCTTTTACGAAACCTTTATCCTTTGATCAATTGGGTGATTTTATCCAAGAAAGGGAAAAAATTCGTCGTCTTGTTGATCAAGGACTAGAAACAGAATTAAAGGTAGATTATTCAAATTTATCTAACCATGTATTTTTTGATTCTGCTGTTTCTAAGTTTGATATTGCAAAGGATAGAATTTTAAATGATTATCCTTATAATGGTACGTCTGAAGAAAAAGATGCATTTAATTTAACTGGATCTGGATATGAAGGCTATATTTTGGAACAATGGCCGAGATCTGTTGGATATCTATTTTTAAATGGTACGGATCAATATATTAGTGCATCCGATACAGACAATGGTCTTTTGTTGGGATCTTCTTCTCTTTATGTATCGGCGTGGATTAAACCAGCAATTACCAACCAAAACATCATTTTGCAGGTTTTGAGTTCTTCAACTGGTCCGATAAAAAAACAAGGATATGATTTTTTTCTCTCAGGCGCAACAGATCCCCATGTAAAGTTTACATTGTATTCAGGTTCTCAAAAAGTCTCTATTAGTTCTTCTTATACTGCATATACAGGAAGTTTTAATAATGTAAGTGTAATATATGATAATAATTCAGATTTATTGTCTCTTTATGTAAATAATTCTAGAAAAGTTTCCGCTTCTGTTGTTTTTAATTCTATTGAATTTGCTCCTATATCTTTAATGATCGGTAGTGGTAGTCAATATACTTCTCCTTCTTCAAGTTATGATTTTTATTCTGGATCTTTGGACGAAATTCGCGTGTTCCATACAGCTAGCGAACTTTATCATCTTAAAAATTATAATAAACCAATAGATTCAGAAGACTTTGTTGCTCTTAATTATAGATTCAACGAAGGTATTGTTGGAACCTCTTCTATTGATCAAGTTGTTGTTGACTATTCAAAGAGCACGCTTCACGGAGTTATTTTAAACTACACGTCAACTGCAAGGGTTTCTGGAACGTCAATGGCTCTAGATCCTGGCGATCCCATTCTTTATAGTTTTCATTCTGGCGTTATTGTATTTAGCTCAAGCCAAGAACTGTCCGCTTCAGCATACGACAACACAAACAATAATCAAATTAAAAACCTTATTGGAGAATATATTTTAAGTGCCGATACTGAACAAGAATCTTTATTGACTTCTTTTTCTTTTGCTATGGCTAGATTTTTTGATGAATTGAAGCTCTACATTGATCAATTTGAAAATCTTAGAATAACAAATTACCAAGGTACAAACCAAACACCAGATTTATTCCTTCCATTTTTAACAAGATATTTTGGATGGAAAGTAACAGATCATTTTGGGGATTCTAATCCTCTTGAATTTTTCTTTGGCGATGGTGTATTGTCTACTGGTAGTCTTGATACTTCTTTGTTTGAAATTAGAAACCAATTTTGGAGAAGAATTTTAAACAACCTTCCTTATTTGCTAAAAACAAAAGGCAAAAGATATAATTTGGATGCTTTTTTTAATGTTTTGGGCGTCAATAAGGACAATATTAGCATAAAGGAATATGGATATACGAAGGGGACATCAATACAAGATACAAGAATACACAAAGAAAAGTCAGTATCTTTATTGGGCATAGGGACTGGGAGCTTAAGTGCAAGCTTTATGAAGGTTCCTTTAATGGTAACTGCCTCTAATAATACATACACCATTGAAACACTTGTTCAACTTCCCTACGTAAGTGCTAGCTATAGTTCAAGCATAAAGGAAGTTACAGGAAGCCTATGGCAATTTATAGATCCCGAACAGGTAACTGGCTCGTTTGGGTTATATTGGAGAAGAAACGATTTAACTTCTGCCTCTGGTAGCTTTGTTTTATCTGGTACTGGCGCTACATTTTCCGCTAGCGGCGGCGTATTCTCTTCTTCTGTTATTTCTGTTTTTGATGGAAGATTTTTGCATATAGCCGCAGGTATTGATTCTGCGCAATTACCTTTCATTGAATTGCGTTCAATAGACAATGATGCAATTTCGTTTAGTGGATCATATGCTGGTACTACTGCTTTGAGCGGAGTATTCACGGGAAGTAAATACGATTTTATAATTGGTGCAAACTCTGGTTCAATTGCTGTAAGTAAGACCCATGGTTTCTTTGGCGAAGTTAGATTTTGGTCTAGAAAACTTTCAGGTTCAGAATTGGATGATCATGCGTTAAATTTTGAAAGCATTGGGACAGGAGATCCATTGGAGCTTCCATATCCTCTGAGAGCACAATGGGCCTTAAATGAGAACAAGGCTTCTGATTCTACTGGAGTCATTAATGGAATCACAGATCTTTCTAGGAATAAGTTTTTTGCAACAGGATCTCAATTTTTGTCAAGTCACAATCCATATAAGAAATTCTTGCTTGAACTGAATTATTTGAGTCCAAATATAGATTTAAAATGGACAGAAAACAAAATAAGAATTCATAATAAATCTGAATTAAAGCTTGCCGATGTGTCTACGGATACAAATGAAGTTTCGTTAGAATTTAATTTGGTTGATGCTTTAAATCAAGATATTTCAAAGATATATTCTACAATTGATACAATGAATAATGTTGTAGGTGCGCCAGTAAATAAGTATAGAGACGAATATGTAGAACTAGAAAACATAAGAAGAAGATATTTTGACAGACTTAACGATAGTGTAAATTTTACTAACTTTTTTAAGCTTTTTAGGTGGTTTGATAAAAAACTAAGCGATTCTATAAAACAGCTTCTTCCGACAAGGGTAAAATTTATTGGTGGCGAACAGGTTGTAGAAAGCCATTTTCTAGAGCGTAACAAATATGGATATAAATTCCCAATTTTCAGGACTCCAAAAGACATTGATGAAGGCATTATAGCTAGTGGTAGTTCTCCCTATAGCCTAAGTGCATCACATCAAAAATATCTTGAAGCGAGTTCTCCAATGAAAGGTACAACCGCAAGAACTGTTTTTGAGAATGATAATAAATTTACGAATAATACCATTTTCGCTGAAGGCTATGTGACAGTTGACGCGGGCTATGAAACTGTTGATTCTGGTTACCTTGATTCATTATTTGCAACCAATATCATTGGACATGCTTTTTCTCCCCCTCGCGACCGATCTGTAATCCCTGACGGCATGTATCAAAGAGATTTTAATTTGACATACGGGGATGGAGACGAAAGAAACGACAGAGTTCAAGATGCTTTCTTTAGAAGAAAGCTATATGGCGACGAAAACGCAAGAAGAGAAAAAGTTGGGTATACTGCTAATGCAAATGTCGGCATTAATAATAAAAATGAATTTGCAAGAAGAGAGTTAAGTAGATTAGAATCTCTTAATTTTGACGGATATTCTGCTGGATTTAAGACTGGCTCATTTATACATCCAAAAATTGGTATTAACGCAAATGTTTTCAATACGGTGAGATCTTCTCAAGATAATCAACATTATTTTGGTGGAAACAAAAAACAGATTAATATGGTCATAAGAGGATTTAGTGGTTCGTACAATCAAAAAGGAGACACTGGATTATTAAACGGAAATCAATTTTCTTTGACAGGAACAACTGGTGTTGAATTAAGCCAAAGCTTATTTGATAAAAATAATGTATATTTTAATACAGGAAGTATTGTTGGGAAAAATTTTGATTTAAACTCTTTGTTTAATGTAGGCAGTGGCACCATTAATACAAAGCACGAACCATACATGACCTTTATGGTGTCCGCGTCAAATGAAGTATTCACTCCAGCTAGTTTTACGGTTGAATTTAAAGATGATAATTCTGCTGCTTGGAGTAGTTACAAAGGCATGAATGACTTTGGCTTATATGTTGAATCTAGCGAAACAGGTTGGAGACAATACAGATCAAATCTAATTTCTGGTACACAACAGTTACCAAGAATAATTTTTGATGAATCAAGACCACACTGGCGTGTCTCGTGTTCTTCTGGAAAGACATATGCATTTAAAGATTTTAAACTTGAATTTAATCAACAGCTTACCGATGATGGAGTAAGAGATTATCAAAAACTAGACAATACAAACAATGAAGATGAATTTATATTTATCAATAGAAGCATAATGCCAAAAACGGAGTAACGCATGGCACTTAGAGACACAAGCTATTTTAATTGGCAAACAAAATTTATATTTGGGCCTGTTGGTTATTCTAGCGGTTCATCTGGAATTAAGAACTTTACATACAAGAATGTAACCTATCAACATCAAGGAAGTTCTTATTTTTTAGATGCAGCATTTGATTCAAGTGGAACAATGTATGTTTGTGGAACCGTCCGAGCAACAAAGCCCATTTCAGGTTCAACCTCCGATAATTATTATTGGGTAGTTTTGAAATCTGCCGATGAATGGAAATCATATACAGTATCTGACTTATTTAACGATGACGAAGAAAACACGGCAGGTAGCGCCGATCGTCCAGCTATAGCGACAAGCATGGCTGTTGATCAAAATGATTATATTTATGTTACTGGATGCGCCGCAAGATCTGGTTCTGTAGTTTCTAGTGATACGTCCATTATTTTTGCAAGAAGATCCACAGACAAAGGTCTGACGTGGCAGACTGTTTTTTGTTCAGGAAGTGGAGTCCAAACTACAGGTGGTGACATTTCTTCTATAGCTCTTAAGGTGTTTAATTATAAGCAATATAAACATGACGGAACTATCTCGTCAAGCAACGATGTATGGATTGGGGGTGGATCTCTTTCTGGCGCTGCTGGAAGTCTTTGGAGATGGGTAACTTTTAAATCAATTGACGGTTCAAGTGGAAGTTTCACACAAGAAGATACGTGGACCAATTCGGGTAGTACTGGTCCAATTACATTTGCCTCATGTATGGCTGCCCCACAAGATGATGTCACGAATAGCAAGAAAGGATGGCTCCTAGTAGGGGGTACAGCCAGAACAGCTGACAATGGTTTTGAGCACGCTTTTAGGGTGTTTAATGGAATCAGTACGTGGACACAAATTACAGGCTTGCAGTCCCCACTCGGCGGCGGCACAATCGCGACTGGTCATTTGCTTGATATGGTAACCGTTCCTAGTGGTTCTGTTGTTGGGTTTGGTGGCGGGAGCAAAATTGTTGTTGCTGGTATGGGAGACTCAGGTGAAGATGGTATGATTTGGATGTCAGACAGAGCAGCACCGACAGCTCCGAATCATTGGAATTGTATAATGTATGAAAACAATTATTATAATGCTGCTGACTTAACAATAGATCCATCTAATGCTCTTAATGAATTATTATATTATTATGGGTGTGCTATGGAAGAGACTACAAATAAGTCTCTTTATTTTGTGGGTACTGCTCGCATTGGTTCAAATAAAATTAATACTGTTAGATTCTATTCGTCAGGTAATTTAGCTGATGTAGTTGCTACACCAACTAATCCTGCATTTTCGGTCATGAAGGGAACAACTTGGTCAGATACAGACTATGGAGTACATAACGAACTTTTGATATCTTCTAGAAGAATAAAAATTGGTTTAAATAAAGACAAGTTTGGCAATTCAGATTTATGGGTTTTAGGCTTTAACCAAGGAAACGTCGCTTCTATTATTAGAAAGGGACACAAGAAATATAATAAACAAAATTTAGGACCAAGAATGTTAAATTCGTCATTTGGCTACGTGCATGAAGAAATTTCTGGATCAGTTGTGGAGAGATTTAAGCTTAACAATATATCCGAATTTCCTCATTCTGAAGGCATGTATCAAATGAAGAGCATTGTTTTAGGCACCCAAGATTCAGGAAAAGTTGGCAAAACTGACGATAGTATAGTTCAAGTTAATCATATTGGTTCTTTTGTCAAGGTCTTATGGCCAAAACAAGATCAAGATGTTTTTGTCAAAGGCTTTGGAGATTTTGCAATTGGTCAAAAACCTGGCAAACTGTCAACAGAATGGCAATCAGGTGAATTTATTGATGTTTCAAAAGATAATTTTGATCATGTTTCATTATATTGTTATGCTCTAAAGGCCAACAGTGGCTCACAAGACTCAATTTTGGTTCGTGTAGAAAGAAGACCATTGAGAAGCACTGGCTTCGGAGTTGAACAGGCCGTAGAGCATATAATATCTGGAAGCTATGTTGAATCAATTTATCGTGATCAATTGCACAGAAAAGATGTTGATTATGGCGATTTATCAATAAAGGAAGTGACCTTCCCAATAGATATTTCATTAACAAATGTTAAAGATTTTAGAGTATCTGCAAAAATGAAAAACGGACAATCTTCTGACGAGAATAGAAATTTTGTAATCTGGGCAAGACTTATTAAATCTAATAAAAATCACGAAGAAACATAAATGAAAAAATTAACCCTTAACACAAACAAAGGGCCTGGGAAACAGCTAGAATTTTTCAATGACCATAGCGATTCTCTTGATTTTTTAAATGATAAACAATATCATTTGAATGCCAAATCTGGCCATCTTATATTGAGTTCTAGCAATGGATCAGAAATTTATGTTAGTGGTACTCTTGATTTACTTAGTTATTCCAAGTTTGATGTACGGTATCTGAATACGGCATCTCTCCCTGACCAAAGATATGTGCTTACATCTTCTGATGTAGAACAAAGAATTCAAAGCAATCTCGTAACAAGTGGCACTTTTAAAATTCAAAGTATTATTTCTAATTATTCACAATATCTTATTTTGTCTTCAACTGTAGGCTCTATTGTTGCTTTGTCTTCGTCTTTAGATTTTCCAAATACAGACAAGAATTACCACATAAGAGCTGTTAATTCTGATTTAATCCTATCTTCTTCGTCAACTTCTATTATTGCGTTTTCTTCTGCTTTGGATATTACAAACGTTGGCAATAAAAATTATCAAATTAGAAATCCAAATGGACATCTCATTTTAAGCTCTTCCATTGGTTCCAGAATCACAGCTAGTGGCTCTTTGCTCATTCTTAGCGCATCCGTTGCTGTAGGTGGTGCCAGTGTTGGTACGACTGGTGATTATGGTCAGCTCATTTTGTCAAATCCGTTAAACCAGACAGACGCAGTTGCGGGAGTTAATCTAAGAACAGCATCGGGTTGGAATGTTTATTTAAGGACACGTCAGGATGTATCATGGCTGGAACTGACAACAGGTCAAGGCGTCTTGCAGCATCAATGGGTGGCAACGAACTATAATTTATCTGGAGCTGTCACATTTTTAGGTCAGTTAAGTGCTAGCATCGTCGCAAAGGATCAGCACCTTATCTTGAGTTCATCGGTAGGTTCAAGAATTGCAATAAGCGGGGCAATGATCCTTGTCGGCCAGTCAAATGACAAAAAAGATGCACTTGCATCGCCAGCGCCAGGGACGATAATATGGAACTCTTCATCTGGTTCAATGCAGGTTTTTGATGGAACAGATTGGAAAATCATTACGGTGACCTAATTATTAAAAATGAGCGGTTTTTTAGACAAAAAGGAGAGGGTTTTTGATATTGTCCTAACAGACCTCGGCAGGAAACTCTTATCAGAAAATCAGTTAGAATTTGTGCACTATGCTTTTAGCGATAGTGGTGTGGATTATAGTGGTTCTATAGATATGGTGTCCAAAACAACTGGCACCTTGGATGATTTTGTGTTTAGAAATTTGGCTTTTGAAGCAAATCAAGAAAAAGATAGTCTAAAAGATAAAACATTGGATACTTGGCTGTTTACAATACCCGCAAATAGTCCAGTTGTTCCAGAATTTAAGCCGAGTCTTACAGGAAGTATGACCCTAAATAGAAGATATAAGGTAGAAAAAGTTGTTAAAGTAATTGAACAGGCCATATCAAATCCAACAGCACGAGTGTTTGCTGTGAGCCCTCTTGACATAATTCTTGGCGCTTCTATTCCAAACCAAGCTCAAGCCCCCCGCGCCCACGTATATGCGCAAAAATTGGCCAACGACATAAAGGCTGAAGTGGAGACCAAGGTAGAGAAAAAGCCTACCGCTCCTAGTTTCTTGACCAAGAAAGTAAAAAAAATTATTGCAGAAATTAAGCGTGTTACGGCCATGTCTCCGTTTGCATTTCCGCCTCTTCTTAGTAAAAGTACAAAACTGGCCATACTAAAGCACGAATACAAAGACAAGACAAATGGTCGCAACTATGATAATGATTTAAAAAATGGGATTATACCATAATGGCCATAAATATTGATTTATTTAACCATATTTTTTTGGGAAACGGAAGCTTTCTAAACAAAAGTACGGGCGTCTTATCAAAAGAAATAGGCCCCCCTCCAGATATAAAAATAGAAGAAAATCTCACTATTGTTACTGGCGTTGATAGGCAAAAAATAAACCTAAATATAGTCTCTGATAATTTTAGAGCAGAACCAATAAATGGCTTTCTTATAGAAGTATATTCAAGTGGATCCGATGGCAGATTAACAAGATTGTTTAAAAATGATGATATTGATTTGAACGGAAATATAACAAACGAGAGCTTCTCACAATATTTTGATTTAAAGATTGATGAAGAATAATATATGGCTTTTTTTACACAAAATAAAAATATCAAATCTGTTAATTTTTCTTTAGATCTTGATACGCTTTCTAAATCAATAGAAATTGCCAAAAAACAGCAACTTGATCAAATTGAAGCAACGCAACCTAAGGTTCGTTCCACCATATTTTCTGTTGGAAGAGATCCAAGGGTCCTATCATTAGATCAAATATCAACTCCAGATCTGTTTCTTGTTGAAATATTGCACGATCAATTAAAACAGTTATTTTTAAGAATTAATTGGAAAATATCCAGATTTGATACAGATAGTGGCCAAATAGTTGGTTTTAACGTTTACAGAAAAAGAATTAGAGGGCTTTCAGGCGATAGGTTGACTATTTCTAATTTTGAAAAATTATCGAAGAGAGTTAAAAAAGTAGGCAGATTTAATTTTGATAAAAAAGGTATTTCATATTCGAAAAAAGACATTATTCCACTTTCTGTATTAAATGCTAAATTGTCACAAGAACAAGAAAGCAAAAATAGTCAATCAATTAATCAACTAGAAAAATCAATTTCTTTATCTTCTGAAATAGAAACATTAATTGCTAATAAATTTGAAAAAATAGCTTATGTAGATTACACTAAATTTATCAAAAAAGAAAAACAAAAAAAGGTATTTGTAGAAGATGCTAATTTTATAAACTTGTCTTTTGACGATAGGAAGGTAGGCTATAGAGAAACTTTTGAATATTTTGTAACTTCTATAACGAAATCAGGAGAAGAAACGCACCAATCTGATATTGTGAAAGTATTAGTGTTTGACAGCAAAGGGATAAGTCCCCCTCTTGTAACCGCAAAACAAATTAATGAAAATTCTGTTCTTTTGTCTGTGAATTTCTCAGAATCTGATCAAATTAGTCAAATATCTGTTCTTAGAAAATCTGAAGATGAAATTGTTTTTAAAGAGAAAGTCATTGTAGAAGACTTTTCAAAAGAATCTGTTGATATTGTTGATAATGATGCGCGATATTCAAAAACCTATGTATATAGAGTCTTTCTTAAAAACATTGATGGCATTATTTCCAATCCAACAGAAATAACAGTTTTTTCTTCTGCTCAAAAAATTACAGAAAAAAGCAGATCTAATAACTTAAAAATTCCTATTTTAAGCGCAGTTCAGGATCAAAATTCAGATTTTATTAAAATTATTATTTTTCCAAATGATCCCAAGATTTTATATTATCAACTAGAGAGAAGAGATTTGACAATCGGAGAAAAGAAATTTTCTGTTCCTTCTGCTGTTTATACAAATTTTGGTGGAAGTGGCTGGACTAATAATAAATTTTTTGTAGACAAGGATAACTTATCTGAAATAGTATTTGTAGACAATTTAGTTTCTACGGGTCACATTTATCAATATAGAATTCTTGGATTAGATATATTTGGTAATTCTAGCTCTTATGCTTTCTCTTTGGTTAAATCAGAAAAGAAAAAATCTCTTAGATCACCCATAGCTATACAGGTGGGAGTATTGAGACAGTTTCCGATAAGAATAAAGCTATTATGGCAAAACGATAATGCAAACGTAGATAAGGCTGCAATTTCTTATTTGGTCCAAAGGAGAAAACAAGGAGAAGTAATTTATGAGTCTTTTCCCTTGACAAAAAACGAGTTTCTTGTTGATGAAGCGTTATCTGAAGATATTGTACCGTTTTCTGAAGAGAAAACAGAAGACACTTTTGAATCAACAGAAAACGTAAAAACAACCGCAGATAATGTAATTGTCTCAAAGGAAACAAGAAGATCTTTTGGAATGCCTGACTTTCTTAAAGAAAGTGATATATATTTTTACAGGATTAAAGCTGTTTTGCCAGATGAAAGCGAAAGTAATTTTACAGAAGAAATAAAGGTGTCTACTTTGTCTGAATTATCTGATCCTCTTGACTTTAAAGTCGCCGTGGAAAATATAAAAGTTAGACCATTAATGGCAAAATTGTCTTGGCGTACCAATCCGACAAGGCTTAAACCTGATCAATGGATTATAGAGAGACGTATTGATGATATTAATGATACATTTAAGGTTATAGGAAAAGCTTATCTTAAAGAAGAGTTTTTTGATAGAGATGTAGAAATTGGAAATAGATATGTCTATAGGATTAAGTCTGTTGACACTCTCCACAGAGAATCAGCCAAATTTGAAGCGAGGTTGTCATTGTAATGCCAGCTTTTATATCATCGTTATCTGTATCTAATGTTGTAGCAGGCATTTTGGAAACAAAATCCGCTGCTTCTGCTTTGGCTTCTCCTGTTTCTGTATTGCCTACAGCAGAAGATGCTTCTGTTGGTCCGTCTTCTGGAAATTTTGTTGATTTAGAACCAAAAATACTTTTTATAACGGAATATATTGTTAGTGATGAATATGTTGGGTTGCTTATAGTTTGGGAAAAATATTTTAATGCAACACATTATGAAGTATTCAAAAGAAATGTGTTTGGGTTTAAAAGTAATTTTGAAAGAATTTTATTTTTAGATTCAAATAGCTTATCGGAAGAGAGAGCACATTATATGGATTATATAAATAATGTTCTTGGGTTTTCTTCCGTTTCAGAATCTGACGTTTATGTTGTTTTGGACACTTTTGTGAAGCAAGATAGAATATATGAATACAAAATAAAAGCTAATTTTTTACCACAAAAAGCGTCTGATGTGGATTTTGCTGCTTCTCTACGTGGTCGGGATTTGTTAAGAAGTACAGAAATCGGTACAGGATCTCAAAATATTTTCTCATTTTCAGAAGCGATTTTGGGCAATAAAGATCTTGCATGGATTTTGAGTATGTCTAATGTTAATTTGGGTTTTTTTGATAGAAATTTTTCTGAAAAACCATTGAATGAAATATTAAAAGATAAATTTATGCTCGTTCCAAAAGACACTAACGATATTATGAAGATGATCAACGATTCAATCATACTCTTTGGCATGAAACAAGCATTTTCTGGAATATTGACATTTTTGAAAGGTCTTAGCCAGGATGTTTTAGTTATTGCTGTTAATTCAATTGATGAAGAAAAAGGAACTTTTTCTTTTGATAAATTTAAAAACGATATACAAGATGTTTCTTTAGTTTTTAAATTGATTTTATCTTCATCCGTTTCGGAAAAATCTTCAGAATTATCTAAAATTTCTATTGTCGTGCCGCAAGATACTGGAAGTTCTTCTATTTCTTCTTTAGAAAACATGACAAAGGTTTTAAATTTTATTAATAAATTTATTATAGCTGCTTCTTATTCTCAAGATAATTTTGATGCTGTAAAAACTATCATACAAAACGTAAATCAAGAAACTGCAAGCAAAGCGACGCCATTGGAGAAGGTGGTGTCATTATTGGACAATGTGTTAAAAACAAAGGCATAAAATGGCATTTTTCACTAAAAATACAATAGACGCCAAGAAAGAAAGCACATCTCAAACGTATGGTCAAATGGTTTTAATTGGTAAATCATCTGTCGGTGCAAATATTGTTCAAAATTCACAAATTAAGCCTGGAATTACCCCATCAATAACTACGGTTAACATATTGCAAACCGCAACGTCAGGTCAAAACAATATCGACAAAACAAAATCTCAAATTGCTTTAGCTGCTTCTTCTAATAATACAGATAATGTTAGTATTGTTATGAAGAATTCTGAATCGGACTCAATTTTAAATGTTGGCTCTGTAACCAACACTGAGTCTATAACAGCCACTGTTATCGGTAGCACACTAAAAACAAAAGACGAAATAAAAGCTATTCTTACTGAAGCTCAAAAAGCAGACTTGTCTGTTTGTTTAAAATCAAAAGATTCTGAAAAAATAGAGTTTAATACTATGAAAATACCAGAATTACAGTTAAATTTTAAATATCAGTTTTTTGTTAATGATGAGTCTAATATAGCCGCTCAAGAAGACCCACTAAGGGATCCTTTGTTAGGAAAAGGTATTAAAGAAGTTCCTAAATTTGTTGAATTAAGGTGGGACATTGTAGAAGTATCAGAAGAATTGACCGATGAAGAACTTGGTAGTTCTGAAACTCCACAAGCAATTGACATTAAAGAAAAAGCGTTTAAAGAACCACGCGGCGTTTCTGGTTATTTTGCAAAAAATTTTAATAATTCATTTAATAAGAGCGCCAAGAAGCTTAATCTTATCAACGTAAACGAAAATGTAAAAGCAGAAATTACAGACATACACAAGCTAGACAAAGCGTTCGATTCGGTTTCTAATGAAAAAGTTTTTTCTAATTCCATAAATGTTTCTGTTAATACTAAGAAAAATAGTGATTTGTTTGATGTATTGAAAGGTATTTTAAAATAATGGCATTTCCAATATCAGATTTTGTACATGTTAATTTTACGACCACTGGTATTTCAAAAATTTTGGGAAAATCCAACAATGTTAATGTTTTGTCGCCGTTTAAGGACGATATCGTTTCTGCTTCTAAAGTTTTAGAGAATACAAAAATAGACACAAAAGAACCTATAGGATTTACATCTATACCAGAATTAGTTGGCCTTGATTATGTTGGATACATTATAGAAAAAGAGAGACTTAACAAGGCTACTGGCGATTGGTTAAGAACAGATGAATATAAAATTATTGGTTCAAGAGCCATAGATTTTAAAGATACAAGAATTGCTTACGGAGAGGTTTATAGATATAGAATTAAATCTATTGTTAAATTAACTGTAAAAAAGAAGAAAAATATTACAACAAATTTTGATATATTGACAGATTTGCAGACCTTTATTGGCGATAAAGTAAAAGAAGATTTTCAAAATGCAACTTCTTTGGTGAAAAATAGAAATTCTCTTTTTAATAAAGGCTTAGATTCTAAAGTTTCAAGTGGTGTTAGTAAACCATCTGTTAATGTTTCTGATAGATTTTCTATTGTTTTTAATAACGACAATACTGTTTCTGTTGTTGATACGGAATCAAAAAAGCAAACATCTCTTCCGCTAGCTAAACAAAAAGATTTACTTAGTTCGCAAATGCTTTTTGGGGCGTCTTCTAAGATTGATCTGAAGGAACTGTTAAACAAAGTAATTAAGAATCAAAAATCTGAACAAGTTGAAGATTTTGAATATGTTTCCTATTATTATTCTAGCAGGCCAAGTAAAAATTGGGTTTATGTTGATATAATAGATCAAGAACCTCCTGAAGCTCCTTTGATCACGAAGATAATTCCAAATAGCTTACAAAATAAGATAAGCATATACTGGACAAAGCCAATAACTTTTAAAAGAAATGTTAAGTTTCTTAATATTTACAGAAGAAATAAAGTTGGTGATGAATGGACGAAGATAGCTGAGTCTATACCAGAAGAAATTAATTTTTTTATAGACGATAATGTTGAGTTTAACAAAAAATATATTTATGCAATGACCACCATTGATGTTCATGATATTGAATCATTTTTATCAACACAAATACAAGCTGAGCTAAACCCAAACATTAGCCTTGAAAAAGAAGAAAAAGCTCTAAAATGGATCAGTGGTCCTGGCGCCACGATAGAAGATACGGAGTCTGTTTTTAGAAAATTTTTTACTAGAGATGAACAGATTATAGCAAAAAATAATGTAGTTTTTGTTGCAAATACTAAATTTAGTGATGAATCTAAGGACTTTATTGTTAGAATAAGATCTTTAGACACCCATGAAAGTTTTGATATAAAGCTTACTTTAAAGAATATTAAAGAAATTTGAAGCTAATTAATATATATAACGAGGGAGTTTAATGGGTCTTTTAAGCAACGATAGTTCAGTTATTACTGTGGATGCCGTTTTAACTGATTTAGGTAGAGAAAGATTAGCTAGAAATGATGGTAGTTTTGAAATTACCAGATATGCATTTGCAGACGATGAAATTGATT
>Ga0209727_1001697_pt1 | contig 17386 bp, 20 predicted proteins | sample RifGroC1_FD_183995 | JGI IMG/M metagenome (GOLD analysis project Ga0209727, IMG submission 183995) | Groundwater microbial communities from Rifle, Colorado, USA - Groundwater C1 (SPAdes) (version 2) | ecosystem: Environmental > Aquatic > Deep subsurface > Groundwater | place: Rifle, Colorado...
TGAACGGGGTGCGCAACGTCTGCATCTGGGGCAACGGCGCCGCGTTCGACAACGTGATCTTGAGAACAGCTTACGAGCGGCTGGGACTGAAGCCGCCATGGAACTTCTGGGATGACCGGTGTTTCCGGACGATCAGGGCCCTGCACCCGGAGGTTGAGTATGTAAAAAGCGGAGTGGCTCACAACGCCCTCGACGACGCCAAGAACCAGGCACGATACTTGATGGAGGTACTGAAAAGATGAAAGACAAACTCGAAGCACTGATCAAGGAAGCTGCTGCCCTGGCGAAAGAGTGTGACCCGGAGGCGGCCATTGTCCTTTACTGCCTGCATGGTTCCATGCTGTGCGGCCAGACTGGCTTGATGGCAGCACTCTCGGGGGAGTTGGCCCAGGTCATGCACGACAAAATACTTGAATCCCTTGCGGAGCGGGGGGCGGTGCAATGATCCCCTACGAAAAAGAGTACCTCTGGCCGATCATCAAGGCGGAACTGAGCATCCTGCTCGTTGTTTTTGGGGTTTGGGTGATGATTTTATAAACTAATTTTACACAGGAGAAAAGTGATCATGAAAGAGCGCATTGGCTTGAATGACAGCATTATAGATGTCGTTACTAAATTGTCCGACGGGAACCCCGGGGCTATACATGTATTAATGCAGATGCTGGAAAAAGGTGAGCAGATCGACCCACAGAGTTTCATGGGAGGCTTGGGGGCGGTGTTGAGCTTAGATACCCACGGCATCTACGGCAGCAGGATCTGGATGCTTTATAAAGACGTTTGTGGGGAGAGCATAGTGAACACTCTCGCAGTGCTCCGCGCCTGCCAGCTTGGACAGATCTATGAGGCTCAATTGAATACCGCTATAGACAACTATGGACAAGGGCTGGACATTCCTACCGTCCTGGCGAATGTGAAAGAGCAGCTACCTGACTTCGGTTTGAGCGTTTGATATGGCTGTAACGCCAGAGGGCAGGGTCAAGGCAGCCATCGATGCCCTACTTACCAGGTACAAGATTTACTCAGCTGCCAAGGCCGGAGCGTTTCCTGCCGACGCTGAGGGGTGGTACTATAAACCGGTGCAAGGCTCGGCGTTCGGGGTGTCCGGCATCCCAGATTATATCTTTTTTTACCGGGGGCTCGGCGGGGCAATTGAGGCGAAGGCACCTGGTAGGAAACCGTCAGGCTTCCAGGCCCTGCAAATTGCCGCTATCGCAGCCTCGGGCGGCGCAGTTTTCATTATCGACGGAGAAGAGTCGTTGAAGGAGTTTGAGGAGTGGCTGGAGTATGTGCAGATGTCGGAGTTTTTGCTGTCAAAAGTTAGGGAACCATGATGACCCCCGCCCGAGTAATCAACGACCATTACGTCCTGCAGACCCCCGACGCCGGGCAGTACAGAGCCCTGTTCCCCGACTTGAAGGAGCCCAGATGAAAAAACTTACTCAGGAACGAGTAAAGAATCTGGTGCACTATAACCCAGCCACCGGCGTCTTTATATGGACACACCGAAAAAGTGGAGTCACACCTGGGATGCAGGCTGGCTCCAAGCATGTTACTGGATACATAGATATAACAGTGGATGGCAGGGTGTATAAAGCGCATCGATTGGCGATCCTCTGGATGGAGGGGTATTGGCCAGAACATACGGTGGATCACATTAACCGAATACGAGACGACAATAGGTACTTGAATTTACGCGAGGCTACACATCAGTGTCAGGCCAGGAACTGCAAAGTAGCAAAAAACAATACCAGTGTCGTTACGGGGGTGCGGTGGAGATCTCAGCGGAGCAGTTGGCAGGCTTTTGTAATGGTTAGCGGGAAGATTTTTTATCTAGGGCACTATAAATCTGTTCTGGCCGCAGCTTACGCTCGGTACGCAGCCGAGCAATGCTTAGGTTTCCAGGACTGCGATATAAATTCTTCAGCAAAGCAATACATCGAGGCTCACAGATGACCCCGAGGATTTTGAACGATCACATTGTCATCAAGACAACCTCGCCGCACCAGATGCGAGAGATGTTTCCAGGTGCAAAAATAGCAGCTGTGGGTGCGGAGACATTTTGTGCTATCCCTCACACCTTGGATGCAGCGAAAGTCTTAAATAATATGGGGGTTAAAGCCCCGTCTCCTATCCTCTCAAAGTATAATTGGCCTGGCAGATTCACACCGCGATGGTATCAGTTAGAGACTTCGGCGTTTTTCACGTTAAATGCCCGAGCCCACTGCCACTCGGCGCCAAGGACCGGGAAAACCAACGCCGCCCTCTGGGCCGCTGATTACCTCCGAAAGGAAGGCTACGTCCACAGGGTTCTGATCGTCGCTCCGTTGTCTACACTCTGGGATGTTTGGGAACGGGCAATCTTTGAGTCTCTACACCTCAACACCTTCGCCGTCCTGCACGGCAGCCGCCAGAAACGCCATGACCTACTGGCCCAGAAGCATGACTACTACATCGTCAACCACCACGGCGTCGGCCTGATCGAGGAGGCTCTTTCGCACCGGCCGGATATCGACTTGGTGATTGTCGATGAGATTGCAGTTTTCCGGAACGCCCGCGGCAAGACTCTTTTCAAGCCCCTCAACCGGGTACTGAACGCCCAGAAGATCGTCAGGGCAGCCTGGGGTTTAACCGGTACACCGACCCCCAATGACCCCACCGACGCATTCGGTCAATGCAAACTCCTGACCCCTGAGAATTATCACGGTCACTTCACCGCCTTCAAACAGGAGACCATGCTGCAGTTCGGGCCATTCAAGTGGGTGCCCAAGCGTGGATCCGAGCAGTCGGTGGCCAGGATCCTGAAACCATCGATCAGGTTTGAACGCTCAGTCTGCACCGACATGGAGCCATGCTTCATAGAGCGTCGGGCCGAGATGTCCGAGGACCAGAAGAAGGCCTATAAGCAACTGATCGCCCAGGCCGCCACCGAGGTCCGGGGCTCGACGGTAACAGCGGTCAATGCCGCCGTGCTGATCTCCAAGCTGGTGCAAACCGCTTGCGGGGTAGTCATCGCCGCCGATGGCTCCTTGGTCAAGTTCGACTTCGGCCCGCGCATGAGTGTGCTTGAGGAAGTCATCGCCGAGAATGATGAGAAGGTCATCGTCCTGGTGCCGTTCACCGGCGCCCTTGACGCCGTGGCCACCGAGCTGCGAAAGAAATGGTCGGTTGCGGTGGTCGACGGCCGGGTGTCGGCCGGGGCCAGGACGACGATCTTCCGGGAGTTCAGGACCCTGCCCAACCCGCACGTCCTGGTTGCCCACCCGCAGGTCCTGGCCCACGGCCTCGACCTCACCGCCGCTACCCTGACGATCTGGTACGCTCCCACCTACAAGGCTGAGGTCTACCAGCAGGCCAACGCCAGGATGGACGGCAGCAAGCAGAAAATCAAGATTGACATCTGTCACCTCTACGCCACGGCTGAGGAGAAGAAGATCTATCAGGTGTTGAAGGACAAGGGGAAACTGCAGGATGTAGTTTTATCACTCAGTAACGGAGGAAGATAATGCAGAAACACATCGACGACATGCTGAACGGCGAACACATTGTTTTGGTCGTACCGTCACGAAGAAGTGTGATCACCGCCCTATGGGGTAAGAATCTACCTGCGCAGGTAATTGTGAACGTCACTCAAATGAAACTGTCAGACCCAGTGTCCGGCGGGTGGATTCAATTATTCCTTCCGGCAGCAAGTTCGGAGACATTGAGAGGTATTCTCGTCGACGTAAGGTTCTCAGAGGGTGCTGAGTATTTGGTATCTTCTGAGTTCTGAGAGATCGCCCTTGAAAGATCCAGCAGGTACGCGGCCCAAAGAAAATGTAAACCAAGCAACAAATAATAATTGACAACCCGTTGACGAAGTTGTAGGGTGTAGGAAAGGGGGAAGGAAACCATGACCAAACCAATAGGCCTTTTAACCATGGCCGAGTATAAGCTCCTGCACCAGGCCTGCCCGAAGTGCAACCGCATCCCCGGCAGGATGACCAAGACTGCATACCCGGCCCCGCCCGACCTCAATATCGCCGACTGCGCCTGCGGGTGGATCGGCACCGTCAACGAACTTGTGAAAAAGGAGACCAAGACCATGGCAGTGACACACGTAACAGCAGAACAGGTGGTGGCGAAATATGTCGAGACAAGAGACATCATCGCCGCCAAGACTAAGGCCCTCAACGAGGAACTCGCAGTGTTGAAAGACCTGCAGACCAAGCGGGAGAACTGGCTCATGGCCGAGATGAACAGGATCGGCGCCACATCGATCAAGACCCCGCACGGCACCAGCTACATCGACACCGTCGACAATGTGTCCGTCGCCGACTGGTCGACGTTTTTCGGCTGGGTACAGGAGGGGCAGAAGTTCGATTTCCTGACCCACGCGGTCAGCAAGAGCGCGGTCAAGCAGGCGATCGAGGACGGCCAGCCGCCTCCCCCAGGTGTTTCGTACTCCCAGTTCAAGAGTATTAAGGTGAGACGGTCATGATAACTATTATCGCCATGTTCATGTCAATAGTACCTTGGGGACTCTTGTTTAAGTTTACAGAAATCCCTCAAGTAGTAGGTGTAGGGATACAATTACTTGGACTCGGCCTTATGCTCGGCATAGGCCTGTCCGGAAAATGGATGGATATATAAGCAATCAACCCGCCCCCAGAGGGCACAGACCAATCTCAAGGAGATGAAAAATGAACGACCTTATGATTCCCAGCATGGCAGAAGTCCCGTCCTACATTCTCGACGCAACCCTCGCCCGTCAGGCCAACGACGACGCAGCTGCCGGCATCTCTACCGGTATGCCGCCGCGGCTCAAACTGTCCGGTAAGCAGTTCACCCTGGTCGATGCCAACGGCGACGAGACTGCATTCCCGGCCGGCAAGATGGTAATCGGACCCGACGACAATGCCTACCTGCCGATGGTCATCCTGCGAGCGATTAAGCCGCTGCAAAAGGCATGGTATGTTGGCGCATACAACGCAGAGGAAGGTAAGTCTCCGGACTGTTTCTCCACCGACAGTGTCCGCCCTGACCCGTCCTCTCCAGCACCACAAAGCGAGTTGTGCGCCAACTGCCCACAAAACGCGTTTGGTAGCGGGACTGACCAGGCTGGCAACGCCACCAAGGGTAAAGCCTGTAAGGATACAAAGACCTTGGCTATTTTCATCCCCGGCAGCCGGAAAGTGGAGACTGACCCGAAGGCGTATATGTTCAAGATCCCGGCCGACAGCCTGAAGAACTTCGCTATGTACGTTAAATCTCTGTCAGCCGCTGGTATCCCGCTCGGCACCGCCAAGACTCTGGTGACCTTTGACCAGACGGTTACTCACCCGAAAGTGATCTTCAAGTTCGGCGGCTTCCTTCCCCAGGACACCCTGCCCAAACTGGCCGAGATCGCCGCCCTGCCGGAGGTTGAGGACATTATCGCTGGCATGTCGTCGGCTCCTGCTTTGCCGGCACCGCCGGTTTACGCTACTCCGCCCCAGGAGTACCAGGGTCAGGTCAACACCGCCGCCGAGGCTGAACTGAAAGCCAAAGCTGAAGCAGAGGCCCAGGCCGCAGCCGAGAAAGAAGCCGCTATCGCCAAGACCCGGGCAGAAGCTGCCGCCAAGTCCGCCGCCACCAAGGCAGCCAAGAAAGCTGAGAAGGAAGCCGCCGAGGCTGCTGCCAAACTCGCTGCCGCGCAGACTCCTGAGTTGCTGGACGACCTCGACCTCGGCGGGACTTCTGCTGCTCCGGCAACTGCCGGCCCGGTCCATGCCGGCGGCCTTGAGCCGAGCGACGACCAGTTGATCAGGGACCTTGGTCTGTAAAAATCTACTGCGGGGATGGTCAGAGCATCCCTGCTTAAAGGAGAAAGCGAAGATGAACAAAGGCGGCATGGGGTCACACCAAAGTACCCGAATGATGAAGGATGAGTGGCTCACTCCTCCAGAAATAATAACGTCTCTGGGAGAGTTCGACCTAGACCCCTGCTCCCCGATAGTTCGGCCGTGGCCTACAGCTGCTAAGCATTACACAATATCTGATGACGGGCTTGCTCAGCCGTGGTGCGGCCGGGTTTGGTGCAATCCACCGTATGGAACTCAAACCGCAGCTTGGTTATCTGCTATGGTAGACCACGGCAATGGTATCGCCCTGATATTTGCTAGAACTGAAACTAAGATGTTTTTCAAGTATGTATGGAACGCGGCAGATGCGGCCTTATTCATCGAAGGAAGGCTGGCGTTTAGGCATGTCACAGGGACCGCAGCATCAAATAATTCCGGAGCACCATCGGTGCTTGTGGCGTATGGCAAAGACAACGTCGAAGCCCTAAGAGTGTGTGGAATAAATGGGAAATTAATACTCCTTTAACATAGAGAAGAGAGAACACCATGGCAGAAATCAAGATCGATCCGAAAGTAGCGTATATGTACGAGGTCCTGGAGAAGGCCATGATCGGTCCTACCGATTTCGCCAGCCTGACCAACATCTCAAGAGAGACCCTCTACCGCTGGAAGAAAGGCCAGCCGATCGCCGACAAGCTCCGGCTTGACATCGCCTACAACACCGCGCTCCGCTTGGAGAAGGGATGCAGGCACGGTCGGCTGCCGCTCAAGGAAAAACTCAAGGCGCCGCAGCGCGTCAAGGTGCTGAGGAAAATCGTTGCAGAAATGCGCTCCGCCAAGTAGGTATTCAATCCTATAACCTACAGGTGGAGGTAACCTATGTTCTTGCACCGGCTCCTTCCGGAAGAAGGGATGTATTGCGTCGCGCAGCTGCTCCCCAGCGGAGGCTTCCGGCATTTCTTTTTTGAAGACCTCGACTCCGCCGTTCTCCAGATCAAGATGCTGGATAAGAACGGCAATACCACCTACATAACCCAGGCAACCTACGACCAGGAGAAGATCCGGGAGGCCCAGGCTCATAACAAACAGATACCCTACGGCCTGCCAAAACCCGAGTACAAAGCCCTGGCCAGAAAGACCCGTAGTCAGGACAACGCCAGGTACCTGAAGAACTTCTTCCTGGACATCGACTGCGGCGCGAAGTGGCCGCTGAAAAACCAGAGCGAGGGCTGCAAAGCCCTGCAGCAATTCGTTTCTGAGACCGGCCTGCCGATGCCGGCCGTCGTCAACTCCGGCAACGGGCTCTACGCCCACTGGATACTCGACCAGGCCATCCCAGCCCCGCAATGGCAGACCGTGGCCTACTTACTGAAGAAAGTCGTGGCCGCGTATTCTCCTGCCATCGGTGGCGACTCGACCAGGACCTCGGACACCGCCTCGGTTCTCCGGATCCCCGGCACGACCAACCGCAAGCCCGGGCGTGAGCCGAAACCGGTCACGATCCTGCACGACCCGAACAAGGACATTGCCTTTGAGGATTTCGCCGCCAAGCTGAGAGCCGCGGCCAAGGCCAAGAAAGTGCAACACGACGCCCTGCTGCCTCCGAAGGTAAGTAAAGATGTCAACGCCGAGTTCTTCGTTTACGAGGAATCGGTCAACGACGCCAACCTGATCGCCGCCAAGTGTGCCCAGGTTGGCCTGATGCGCTCGACAGGGGGCAACATCCCCGAACCGCTCTGGTACTCCTGCATTGGCATTCTGGTGCACTGCATCAACGGCGAGGAGATTATCCATGAGTGGTCGCAGGGACACTCAGGCTACTCGACAACCCAGACCGACGACAAGATCCTGCAGTGGCGCACCGCCGGCGTCGGCCCCACGACCTGCGCCAAGCTCGGCAGCGAGAACCCGCAGACCTGCATCGGCTGCCCGCACAATGGCAAGATCAAAAGCCCGATCGTCCTCGGCCGGCCGGAGCCGGTGAAGGCAGAGGTGCCGGCGGCCACATGCGATACTCCACCCGGCTACCGGCGCAGCAAGGACGGCCTGTTCGCTGAGGAAGAGGGCCGCTGGGTGAAGTTCTACGACATGGACCTGTACCTGGAGCGGCTGGCCTACGACGAGAGCCTGGGTTACGAGGTGATGACGATCAAGCATCACCTGCCGCACGAGGGAGCGCTGGAGTGCACGCTCAGGTCGTCGCTGGTCCACGACCCCAAGGCCCTGATGACCATCCTGGCAGACTCACATATCAAGGTAGTAGGTGCAAAGGAGAAAAAGTATATGCTCGGTTATATCGAATCGTATCAAGCGAAACTGCAGCGGCACCAGAAGATGACCAAGCTGCTCTGCCAGATGGGCTGGAAGGACCTGGACACCGCCTCGCCGATGTTCGTCCACGGCAAGAAGATCTACCATTCAAACGGTGCGGTCGAGGAGGCCAGCCTGGCCAGGAACGTACCGAAGTCGGCAGAGGGTTTCCGGCAGGCGGGGTCCTTGGAGAAGTGGACCGAGGCCACCGAGATCCTCGGTCGCCCAGGCATGGAGCCGTTCGCCTTCGCTCTCCTCGCCTCCTTCGGCGCGCCCTTAATGCCGTTCACCGGTTTCGACGGAGCCCTGGTGTCGCTGGTAGGCGACTCCGGTGCCGGCAAGACCCTAATGCTGCGGTGGAACCAGTCGGTCTGGGGATATCACAACGACCTGATGATGCTGCGGGACGACACGAAAAATGCGTTGGTGAGTAGGCTCGGAGTCTACGGCAACCTGCCGCTGGTGGTCGACGAGGTCACCAACATGCCGGGGATCGAGATCTCCGACTTCGTCTACAAGGTGACGCAGGGCCGGGACAAGGCCCGCCTAACAAAGAACTCCGAGGAGCGCAAGCTGATCAACTCCTGGAACACCCTGGCCGTGACTTCAAGTAACGCCTCCCTGATCGACAAACTCAGTGAATTGAAGCACGACGCCTCCGCCGAGATCAACCGGGTCTTCGAGTACCCAGTGCCGGAGATGGCCTGCTTCAAGGGCCAGACCGCCACCCAAGCCTACTGGACGATCCATGAGAACTACGGCCATGCCGGCGAGATCTATGCCAAGTGGGTGGTCAAGAACGTCGACGTGGTGAAGATTGCCATTGAGAAGATGCGGGAGAAGATCGATCTGCGAGCGAAGACCAGGGGAGATGAGAGGTACTGGTCGGCCGTTGCTTCGGCGTCTCTGGTCGGCGGAGCTATCGCCAAGTCGCTCGGCCTTATCAAGTTCAGCGTCGTCGACCCGATGGAGTGGGTGATCTCGGTGATCAGGAACATGCGCGGCGACAAGGACGACCTGGCAGGCGATGCGATCGGCATCCTCGGTCAGTTTTTGGACGAACACGCTCATAATAGACTGCTGGTCAAAGGCATCACCAGCGCCCGCCTGCCCTGCCTGATCGTCGAGGCGCCGCGGGGCCCGCTGGTCATCCGCTATGAGGTCGAGAACGACCTGCTGTTTATCTCCCGGGCGGCATTCAAGACCTGGATAGCCAAGCGGTTCGGGTCGTACTCGGGAGTGCGCAAAGAACTCGAGGCGAAAAAGATCCTGATCAGCGGTAATGCCAACAAGGCACTGGGCAGCGGCACGACGTATGACTCCATGCGCCAGCCGGTATGGACGATCAACATGAAGTCGCCACACCTGGGCGGGGTTATTCAGGAGTTGAAGGAGGTCGGGACGCTGCTGGCCAAGGCTGATATGAAGTCGGCTGGGGCGATGAAACTTTAACTTGAAGGAGAAGACCATGAAAATTCACGAACTGAAAACGGACCCAGATGTGTTCCAGCAGGTTTGGGAAGGGCAAAAAACTTTTGAGATCAGGAAGAACGACAGAAATTTCCAGGTTGGTGATATGCTGGTGCTGCGAGAAACGGAGTTCTCGGGCAAACAAATGACCGAGGGTATGACGCTGGAGTACACAGGGTTGCAGGTAGTTGCAATAGCAATCAGCCTAATGTGCGGTCCTATTTATGGACTGTGTGAGGACTGGTGCATTATGTCTATCAAGCCTATATGGAGGAGTGACCACCTATGCGCGTAATCAAACCAAGTGTTGAGTTTTACGGAGCGGTGCCGACGGACTACGAGGAGAGCTTATGAAAATCTCAGTGCAAAAAATAACCACACTTGAGGATGCCCATCTGGCCATTGAATCGACGATGCACGCCGGATTCATAGCCAAGTGCGACCTTAAGCAGTTGTACCTCTGGGAGCACAGCCCGAGCCGGACCCAGTTGTTCTGGGTAACCATGCAGGACATCCCTACCAAGGTCAGTGTTCACTTGGTAAGACACGCAGCGGTTGGCCAGCAGCATTACGTCATGAGCAACCGTCCAGACCGTGGCGGGGCCGGAGATGAGGTTGTTACCAGGAACTCGCCGGTCAATCACCGGATGCTGCTGAACGCTCAGCACCTGATCGATATGAGCAGGAAACGCCTTTGTTTCCAAGCGAGCGAAGAGACCAGACACGTTATGCAGAGAATCCAGTTGGGGGTATGTGCTGTTGACCCGGACTTGAGTGATTACATGGTTCCGAACTGCGTGTATCGTGGCGGGTACTGCTGTGAGCCCAAGCCTTGCGGTAAGTACAAGGTCAGGCGGTACGATCCTAAAATGATCGCCTTGGATATTGTGCCTTATGAAAATTAACTACCGAGGGCATACGATAGAGGTGTGCCGAGAGAAGTGTCTTGGTGGCTGGGAGCTTCTTTATTACAACGTCTTTAGGATATCTGATGGCCTTGAATGCATCAATGATTTTGAAGACAGCGCAGAGAAGGTGAGAGACAAGATAAAGCAATTGAAAGAATGTGTCGACGAAGAGTTGGCACAGAAGAATCCTTGGAAGGAGCCTGTATGACCCTCCTGAAATTCATGACCGCCCACCGCATCCAAGGCGCCCTGCTGCGTGAGTTTATCAGCAAGGAGCTGTGGGTCCCGGCTCGGGTGTCCTGCAGCGAGTTGATCGCTGCCAAGGAGCGAGAGATCGAGAGGCTTAAAGAATTGCAAACCCTTATTGAGAAGGAGATTTCATGAAAGATTCAACCGGATATTGTTCAGTGCACCAGTCGTACCACTGTGAATGTCCTCAAGAGAAACTCCATACCATACTGACCTGCCCAGTCCATGGCGAGTATGAAGTTACTTCCAACCAGAAGACCTGCCCCACCTGCCTGACCCAGGCCGCCCTGTACCGCCAGATCGAGATGGATGGGGTGGAGGGGATAAAGCCGGCGCATGAGGAGACCGACGGACAGGTATATTTGAGGCATGAGCGAGACTGGATTCTGCACCGGAAAGAAGATCTCGAACAAAGCAAGGCCACCATGGAGGCGGAAGGGTTTCGCTTCGAGAAAGAGCATGCTCTCGGCGACTGCCTGGACGAGGCGAAACGGACGATCTGCGGCGAGCGGCAGGATGTCTACGGTAGCCCGGAAGATTCGTTTACGCTCATAGCCAATTACTGGAACGCATACTTGGCAACGAAAGATGGAATGCTTTCTGCGTTGGACATCGCCCACATGATGATCCTCTTCAAGATGGCCCGGGTGCAGGGGCAGGCTCCGAGCCGGGACTCATATGTGGACATTTGTGGATATGCAGGGATTGCGGCCGACAGGTTGAGCAAATAAAAACCCCTCCCCAACCTGAGCCTGCACCAGCCCGATCGAAGAGGGGTTTCTGAGGAGACCGAGGACAACCCCCGGGTCCAGGACCATGTAAGAAAATGGTAGCAAACAATTGAGGAGATGTCAATAATGAAAATAAGTAAGACATTGTTTTTTGGATTAATAATTCTCGCCGCTGGCTGTGCATTTTTCGCCGGCGATACACTTGGCACACGAGCCGCGACGGACCTGTCAATCACCAAGCTCCAGTTCGACACCGTAGCAGCCGGCGTCTGCACCATCGAGGGTGGAGGCAAGACCTTCATGGTGATCGATGTCACCAAAGAGATGAGCGGCGAGCCGACGCCAGAAGAGGTCGAAGGACCGAAGGAGGTGGAGTGATATGACATTCTGTGCAAGCATGGTTCCTGCAAACGAGCGGGAGTTAGGGGAAAGATTAATGGCATTGAGCGATAAATATGAAGTTCTCGCCGCCTCGCATCGGAGGTTGGTGGAGGCTGTAAATGCTTACTGTGTCGTGCCGGCTGGAGAGATAACGAGTATGAAGCTTGTCAGAAAAGAATTTCAAACAGCCCTCGCCGAAGCCGAGGAACTTATAAAGAAGGAGGAGTGATGAACGCTACCGTCGTTGCATCAGTTTTATTCTTATCGTTTACTATGTGCATGGGGCTGGTTGCGTGGCTGATAAGTAAGAACTTCAGCGGCTGGGGATGGATACTCTTCGTGTCGATATTATTCTTCGGCTCAGTAAGTATCAAGCACTCGTCCACAGCCACATGCCCTAAATGTGGCCACCAGTTTGAAACTACTCTCCCAGGTAAACCGGCACTCGATACTGAGTAGCCACTCCAACTGAACGCCTGCCGGTCGTGCCGAGTTCTCCCCGGAGGATCTTGCGCACTGCCGGTTTAATATCGCGACCTCCTATCCTGGCAAGGGGCAGCTTAGAGTTGAACTCTCTGATCTCGGCCAGTGCCCCTGAAGCATCTCCATCAAGTATCCCCTCGGCAGCCTGACGTATCAGTCGACCTCTCCTTGCAGTTATACGAGCATTCAACCCGCGCAAACTCCGCTCGGCGTTCTGAGCCCGGGTGATCTCGTCGGGGGCAAAGCCGAGGGCGATCATCAGGATCTCGTCCGGGCCGATCTGGCTATCATCCAGCAGCTTCTTGCCGGCGCCGTCCTTGACCCCCTCGGTCGCCGTCCTGATTGCCTTGAACACATCCTTGATCGGTTTGGGGCTGGCAGTCTCCAGGCCCTTCATGTAATTCCCCTTATTCATAATCTCGTCGTAGCCTTTCACCCAGGACTCGGCGATTGAGTACGACGGACCGATCAGGTTCCCCGCCCACCAGGCAGCCAGGCCTGCGCCGTGCAGTTGCTCCGGCGGTTGCGAGGATGCCCCGTAGATATCGCCCATGCCGATGCGGCGGGAGAGGTTCACCCCGGCGACCGTCGGCAGGCCGTAGGCCAGGATATCGCCCAGCGTCTTGCCGAAGGTCTCAGTGAGGAAGTTGGTGTACTCGAGCTTCTTGTCCTTGGGTTCGTCGTCATCACTGCCGAACAGCAGGGAGATGATCCCCATGGCGGTGCCGGCGAAGGGGACACCGAGAGAACCGGCCAGGGCGCCGGTGGTCATGAAGATGCCGATGAACTCCTTGGTGGCTGCGGTCTTCAGGTCTTGGGCTTCCTTGATCTGCTCCTTGGTCATGCCCTTGGTGTCGATGGTCTTCATCGCATCCACAAACAGGACCCCAAGCCTTAATGCAGTCTTGATCCTGTAGGTCTGGAAGGTGAAGGGGATGCGCATCAGGTCCTTCTGCATCAACCAGCCCTTGTCCCGTTTCGAGAAATTGTAGATCGTCTTATTGATAACGTCAGCGGTCTCGTCCATGGCTGTGAGGAAGTCATTCTTATCGCCAGTGGCAAGGTCATACGAGGCGAGGATCGCGGCCTTACGAGAGGCCAACTCACCGTGCTTCATCGGTAGCATCGCATAGCCCATAGCTTTACCCCAGAAGCCTTGTTCCTCTCCTTTCGAGACATCAGTTGCCTCATGCACCAGCGAGATGTCGAGCAGGTTCCTGGCCTCCGCCTCACGCAGGGCGAGAAGCTGCCGCTGGTAGTCAGTCTTCAGCCCACGGACCATGGCCAGCAACTCGCCTCGAGTGTACCAGTCATCTCCGACTTGCCTGCCGGGAGCCTTGTCGGTATGGCTGACCTTCCTATGGATAGCATCGTAGACCTTATTGACCTCGTAGTCACCGCGCATTGCCTCCTTGGCGAACTTCTTCGAGAAGGCCTGCCCCATCGCCGTCGACAGAGCGGAGGCCGCCTTGCCGTAGGACTTATACTTGGCGGCGAGGTGCGGCAGGGTCAGGGTCGGCAACTGGGTCATCTGGACCAGGAAAGTCGACGGGCTGGTCATAAAGTACCCGGTCATGAATTTGCCGATCAGGGAGGTGGCAGCATTGACCCGCTCCTTCTGGATAGCCTGCAGCCACATCCGGGAGTTGTTGAGCAGGTGCCCACGCATAGTCAGGTCGACAATATCAGCGTCGTTCGTTGACGGATTCTCAGTCATTGGCGACTTCTTAGCCAGTTCCCGGTCCTTGGCGAGGGCTCTGTTCTCGTCTGCGAACCCGGCGACGGTGTCCTCGATCTTTCGCCCTACTGTCCCCCAGGCGATACGGCTCGCGTGCCGCTGCACGTACCCAGTAACACTGCGCAGCATATCCTCGTTGGCCCCTCGCACGCTCTTGCGCTGCATGGAGTTTTTCAGGGCGGAGGTGTCCGGCAGCCAGCGCAGCACGGTCAGGTTGAAATTGTCCAGGGAGGATTCGATCTGGGCATTGGCCGCAGCCAGTGCTGCCTTGTCGGCCACATCGACATTCTCCATGGCCTGCGTCGAGATGGCTTCCCGCAACTTGGTCAGCAGCTCGGAGGGGATGTTGCCGGTGCCAGACGGGTTCTCGTCCACCATGCTGAGGACAATACTGTCATCCTGGGCGTCCGCCATCTTGGCCTTGAGTGCGGCGGTCTCACGCTCTTTTGAAGTTTCGTACTGCTCCCTGACCAGTTCTCCGTCCTTGTCTTTGTACTCCAGGACGAACTTGCCGTAGCGGGACAGCGGGAAGTACATGCCCCTGAGCCGGCTGAAGGAATTGTTGAACTGCTCCATCAGTGATTTACGCAGCTTAGACTCAGGCTTGGACACCTTCTCGATGAATGCCAGTGCTGAGTCGCGGTCCATGGCTCGCAGCTTTGCCAGATACCTGGCCATCTCGACCATCTGCTTCTGGGTCTTGGGGCCGAGGGCGTCGTACTCTTTTTTGGACTCGGCATAGGCTTGGGTGAACGTCATCCCGGTCGCTTTCTGCATCCCGGCGTCGACCCATGCCTTCTGAGCGGCGACGATCTGCTGGCCGGGGGGGAGCTTGTCCGAGACCCAGTCCTGCTTCGTTACCGCCTTGGTCGGATCCATCTGGTTGAAGGTGGCGACCAGCATGGCTCGGGTAAGTTTGTCTGCACCGGTTTCCCTCTCGGCAACTTTTACCGCTTCCTTATGAATGGCGAAGAAGTCATCGATCAACCGGTTGGACAAGGCCTCAAGCTCGTTGGTGTACTTGTCGAGGTCCTTGATCCAGTGGATGGTCTTGCCGTAGGTCTGAGCGAGATGCGAGAGAGGGGTGACGGCAAAGACCTTGGGTGCATGTTGCTGCCACTTCTCATACCCTTTCGCCTTCGGGTTGCCCAATGAGGCGAGGGCATTGGCAGCGGTCGTCCTGGCGTCCTTGACGGCGGTATTAAGACTGGAGATCATCTGGGATTCGACGGACTCATTACTGACATTCATCGCCGTAGTCTGCGCCACCGTCGCCGGGGTCCCTGTTTTCGCAGCAGTCAAAAGCTCAAGGACCGGCGCGTCGAATATCTGCTCGCTGGCGGCGAGGACCTTGGCCAGGGCGGTGTTCGAGGACACCGGCAGGCCGAGCAGGGTGCGGATAGAGGAGACGAACCTACTCCACAGGGTCTCGGGTCCGGACTTGATGGTCTCGAGGTACTCCTGCATCTCCTTGTTCGACAGGGTCCAGGCCAGGATCTCGTGCGGGTTGGCCAGGGCGTTGGTGCGGTTCTCGTAGATCGCCCGCTCAAGCGCGGTCAGGTTGCCCATGTCGTTCTTGTTAGCTTCGATCCGGGCGTTGAAGTGGGCGATGATCTCGTTGGTCACGGCGTACAGGCCAGCGACTGCTTTGGCCGCGGCAGTGCCTGCTGCCGAGCGCCGGTTGCCGAGATGCAGGGCAGCTTGCGTTGCGGCGTGGATAAACTCATGGAGAGCGACCTCGTAGGACATGCCGCTCTTGCCGGTGACATCGGCGCCGTTCAGCCAGACATCGACGGTCATCGGAGTCTTATTGAACCACGTCGAGGACAGCCCCCGGGCGTTGGCCAGAGATGCCGGCACTTGGTCGCCGACATGGGCGATCTTGAAATTGAACTTGATGCCCTGGGCGGTGAGCCTTTGCAGGACGTTTCTGACCTTCTCGGCGATGATGCGGTTGGAGGCGGTCGGGGCGTTGTCGATCAAGAACTTGGTGGCTTCGAGGGCGGTCTTGCCTTCGAGTCCTTGCTGGATGGCTTGGGCTTCCTTTTGGTCGGGGTCGCCGCCGAGGGTTTTCTTTTCGGACGTGACTGCCTTGGGCTTGGCCACCATCTCCGACTCAACCGAGTCCAGAGGCAGCACCTCCTGGTAGTCCTTCTCGCTCATGCTCGCCAGCTCGTAGAACAGCCGGTCGTCGATCTTGGCTTTCGGGTCCAACTCACGGCGGGTCTCAGCGAGGGCGGTGTAGGCCTCGACTGAGGGCACCCGCTTGTACTCCTGAGTGCCGTCCTCAGCAATGACCTCAGCGACTGCAGGGGCAAGCATCTCGTGTTTCCTCGCCGCGACCCGGGCGACGACGGAGGCCTTGGGGGCAGTCTTCGGCTTGACGAACCCCTTGACCGTCTTGTCGTGGGCTGCCTGCACACTCTCAGGGCTCAGGTCCTTGACGGTGAACGATGCCCCTTTGGCTTTGCCCTCGGTGATAGTGAACTGGTTCTTGCCGTCGTACTTGACTCCGGGGAGGGTGGGGGGTTTGACTGCTGCGGGCTTGGGCTTGGCTGTGGCTTTGGGCTTTGCCTTGGCAGGCTTCTCCACAGCGGAGCGCTTGGGCAACTGCCCGGTCTCATCTCGCCAACTATAGCCCATCTCTTTCGCTGTGGTTGCTGCCTGCTTCGCATCGGGAAACGTGCCGAGGACGTTGTCTTTGGTATCCTGCAGCATTACAAGGCCATCAGACCTTTTCCTCAGCAGCATCAACTCACCAGTGCCGCCGTTATTGTAGACTTCCTCAGAAGAAGGGACCCCCTGCGGTGGGCTTGCCGGTGCCTTGGCAGAGGCCGAGGGGGTATCTTTAGGAGCCGCCTGTGCTTTGGCCTGCTGCGCTAGAAAGAATCGTCTCGCCTCTACGGCTGAGGTGAACTTCTCTCCAGTGAACACCTCATTACCAGTCCCGCGGTAAAACAGTTTGAAGTGGCCCTCCGGTTGTTTCTTGGCCTGCACTCTATCCGCCGGGATGTTCGGTGTTGTGGCAAGGTCAGACTTTTCCCAGGGTTCTTTTTGTGTCTCACCAACTGCCTCCTGCTGAGGCACAACGGAGTTTGTCTTTATTTCGTTGGCAGGTACGACTGGCGCAGCTTCGCCAAGTCCGCCCGCATCGGCAGCAGGCGCAGGTACTTCTGGGCTCTTACCTGTATCGGCGACAACTTCGCCAACATCTCCTGCAGCACGTGTATTGACATCGCCTGCCCCGGCTTCCCTTGTGTTGACTGTACCATCCTTCACCTCCACAGTATACACAAG
>Ga0209727_1001699_pt1 | contig 17370 bp, 10 predicted proteins | sample RifGroC1_FD_183995 | JGI IMG/M metagenome (GOLD analysis project Ga0209727, IMG submission 183995) | Groundwater microbial communities from Rifle, Colorado, USA - Groundwater C1 (SPAdes) (version 2) | ecosystem: Environmental > Aquatic > Deep subsurface > Groundwater | place: Rifle, Colorado...
GTTCAAAAATACCGAAAGCCCAGCCGCCAAAGGCACCGCGATGATTATTCCCAATATTCCCGCCAGTTTCGCTCCGATTAACACGCTGATAATAATCACCACCGGATTAAGCCCAGTCACCCGCTTCATGATTTGGGGCACAATCAAAAGATTTTCAAATTCTTGAATGACATAATAAAGAATCGCCGCGATAAGCGCCAAAATCGGCGACTGCGTGAAAGCCAGAGCGATTCCAAGCGCCGCCGAAATAAACGGACCCAAATAAGGAATGACTTCCAAGAGAGCCGCGATCAACGCCAATACCAAGGCGTATTTTATTTTGAGGATTGAAAGACCGACAAATACCATGACGCCAATCACCAAGCTCAAAACTATTTGGCCTCTTACCCAAGCGCCGAATTTCGCTTGGATCCGATCAACGAGGCTGGCGACATAAACTTTGTCGGCTTCGGGCGTTATGGAAACAAAAAATTTCTTGACTCCTTTTTCTTCCGCCGAAAGATAGACGGAAATGGCGATAATCAAGAAAAAAGAAATCAATCCGCCGAAAACGCTGGCTGTCGCCGAAAAAAGATTGGACGCCCAACCGCTTAATTGCGAACCGAAACGATCCAAAAATCCGCTCGCGTTATAATTGATTGATTTTTCTTGAATTAAACTGAAAACCGAATTGAGCTTGTCCAAATATTCGGGTAAATTATTGGCTAAAAGTTTTACCTGTTCGGCCAGAGGAGGAACGATGAATAAAAGCAATAAACCGAAAACCAAAGCGACAAATAAATAAACCAAAGCCACGCCCAAAACCCTTCTGACTCTCCGTTTTACCAACCAGTCCACCGGCGCGTCCACGGCCGAACTGATTATGATCGCCACGAAAAGAATCAAAAGAATATCCCGGATAAAATACAAAAAAACCAAACCCAAAATTATCAAGATGAATTTGAGAATGGTCGGCGTTGAAATTTCAATAATTTGTTTATTTGTCATAGCCCTCCCGATTGTTTATAAAAACTCTGCGAGCAAGCCCGCTCTTTTCAAAAAAATCGCGAAACGCGCCCAAGGCATAAGCTGTTTATATTGGAATAGTCTTATGCGGCGCGTTGAGCGCTTAGCCAAAGCTAAATGATTTGTTTATTTATACGGCTTTGGCGTTTTTTGAAAAGGACGGGCTCGCTCATGGAGACGATTATATTTCCAGGATTTTCTCAAACTTTTCTTTTTCTTTGAATGGCCCGATCAAAGCAAGATTTAATTTTGCCGGCTGAAAAATATCATTGGCCACTCGCGCCAGGTCATCCGCCGTTATCGCTTCTATTTTACCAATAATCTCTTCAGGTGTCAAAATTTCTTTTTTCAGGATTTCTTGGGTCGCGGCATACGAAGCCAACTCATCGGAAGTTTCCAAATGCAAATTCATCGCTCCCCTGAAATTATCCTTGGCCTTCTTTATTTCTTTGGCTGATATTTTTTGATCCTTCGCTTTTTTATATTCTTTGAGAATGGCTTTTACCGCTTCGAAAACTTTTTTGTTATCCACGCCGGCTTGAGTGAGCAAATATCCCGAATCAAGATAATTTTCGGCGGAAGTTCTGATATAATAAGCCAATCCTTTTTTCTCGCGGACCGAAATAAAAAGCCTTGAGCTCATCATGCCGCCCAAAATTGTCGCCAAAAGCCCCAAAGCGTATCTGTCCGGATGAAATAAATCGTAAGCTCGAACTCCCAAACAAAGATGGGTTTGATCCGTCTCCTTGAAATGGCAAAGGGCTTCCGGTTTTGTTTGAACCTCTTTGGTTATGCGCTTGGCCGGAATTTCGCCTTTCCTGAATCCGCGAAAAAAATCATAAACTCTTTTTTCCTCTTTTTCTCCAATTTTTCCGGCCAAACAAATCACGGCATTTTCTCCGCGATAACTGTTTTTAAAATAATTAAGTATTTCTTTTCGGTCGATTTGTTTTACGGTTTCTCGAGTTCCCAATATATCCCAACCGGCCGGCTGATCGCCGTAAAGAAGATTTTCCCATAAATCTTCCACATAACGCATCGGCGCGTCCAATACCATATTAATCTCCTGCAGAATCACTCCCCTTTCTTTTTCAATCTCCGCGGATTCAAATTTGGAATGCAAAATAATATCCGAAAGCCAATCCATGGCCAAATCCAAATGCTCGGGCGAAACTTTCGCCCAAAATCCCGTGTATTCTTTTCCGGTAAAAGCATTATAGGCCCCGCCCACCCGATCCAGAGTTTCCGAAACCGCCAAAGCGTCGGGACGCGCTGCCGTTCCCTTAAAAAACATATGCTCCAAAAAATGCGAAATGCCGTTTGTCTCTTTTTTCTCGCATTTTGATCCCGCTCCGACAAGCACCATGATGGTCGCCGTTTTGCTTGAAGCGATTGGAATGGTTATAAAGCGAATCCCGTTTTTGAGAATGGTTTTGTGATACACAGATTCAAAAATTTTTAATTTTTGAATTTTTAATTTTATAAATAATTCCTTAATGCTTTAATTTTTAAACATTGAGAAATTAAAAATTATTTAAAAATTACCTGTCCTCCCAAGCCCTGAGTTTATCAAAGGGCGCGGGGGGATAAAATTAAAAATTAGAAAATTATAATCTTTTTACCCTAATCAGCCCTCCGAATGGAATAATCTCAATCCCTTTCTTTTCAATTTCGTCCAAAAATAAATTCATGCCCAAAGAATCGGAAGCGATATGCGGCGCGACAACGACATTCAAATGCGCTTCTTCGGCATTGCGGCGATGCTCCTCGGAAAGATGCATGGCGATAATTGTTCCCACTCCCGCCGTTGAAAGCCGCTGATAAATATCTTTTGATCCCTCCGTGCCACCCGTGATTTCAGTGAAAGCGATTTTTCCGGCGCGGTTGTCTTCCGACCCCGTAAATAGCCGCACGCAAATGCCCCGCTTGCCGGACTCTTTGTATTCCTCAATATCATTGAAAATATCCGTAATTTCGCCCACATATTCGGGATTTTTTTCTTCAACTTTGTTTTTCAGAAACGAGGCCACCAGATTATCCGCCGGCGTGTGAATGTTCATCAGATTAATTTCGGAAAGCCGCGCCGCGTCAACTATTTTGTAGTGATTGGAAGCATGCACGCCTCGAGCCACTTCCGAGATCCGAACTTTTAAAAGCGACTCGGCGATATTGATCGGCACGCCGTACATTGCCAAAACATCCGCCTGCAAGTCCATCGCTTGCTCAATCATTGCCAAGCCCTTGCCGAGCGGATGATGGTTTATGATTGTATCCGCCCCCAATTGTTTGGCCAACAAAATCTCCCCCGGCGAAACATCGATTCCGGCCATCGCTTTTTTAACAGGCCTGCCGTTGTCATTCCAAACACCCGAATCAAGATACGGACTTTCAAGCCGAACCAAATCAAATTCTTTTTTCTTTTTCTCCGGCAGACATTCGTATTTGTCTTTTTGCCGCGCCAAGTATTTCAAAACCGCTTCCCTCCCCCGCAGGTCGCTATCAACGCCCATTTCAATGGCAAGTTTTAGAATATCATTCTGCAACATAAAATACATTCCAAATAATTAATAATCTTTCTGCCAAGCCGCCCATACGAAAAATTTCATTCTTTTTTCCTCTCCCCCTCAGTTGAGGGGGAGATTGAGAGGGGGAGGTGTTTGATTTAGGGTTTCATCTCCCCACCCTGTCCTCCCCTCATCTGAGGGGAGGAGGATTTTGAACAGAAACTATTTAGGGCGCGGTCTTTTGGCTACTTTTCTTCCGTAAGAAAAGTAGCTCGATTCCCGCTGAAAGCGGGAATGAAATTATCTGTTAATTTTCTAATTTTTCCTCTAAATAATCTCTAATATCTTCCATCTTTATCCTCTCCTGCTTCATCGAATCCCTTTCGCGAACGGTCGCCGCCATATCATTCAAGCTTTCAAAATCAACCGTGACGCAGAAAGGCGTGCCGATTTCATCCTGCCGGCGATAGCGCTTGCCGATACTCTGCGTTTCATCATATTCGCAAACAAAATGTTTTTTCAAGTCATCATACACCCGGCGGCTCAAATTTGAAAGCTCCTCTTTTTTGGAAAGCGGCAAAATGGCAACCTTTATCGGAGCAAGCCAGGCCGGAAATTTCAAAACGATTCTTTTATCTTCTCCCCCTTCGGCATCCGGCGCCATCTCTTCGCGATAAGCCGAACACAAAGCCGCCAAAACCGTGCGTTCCACCCCGAGCGAAGGCTCGATCACGTGAGGAATAAATTTATTGCCGTCTTCATCAACCGCAAAAAGATCCTGACCTGAATGTTTTTGATGCCGGCTCAAATCGTAATTGCCCCGATATGCCAAACCGTAAAGCTCTTTTTCGCCGAAAGGAAATTTATACTGAAAATCGATGGTTTTTTTGGAATAATGAGCGCGCTCGCCATCGGGCACGTCAAGCTCGAAAATTTCCTTGTCGAAATCAATGCCGCAATCTTTGATCCAACCGATAATTTCATGCCGCCACATTTGGAAATATTCCAGCCACTCATTGTCGTTTTTGGGCTCGGGAATAAAATATTCTATTTCCATCTGCTCAAATTCCCGCATGCGGAAAATAAAATTGCCGGGCGTGATCTCATTGCGAAAGGCTTTGCCGATCTGGCCGATGCCAAAAGGAATCTTTTTCCGCGAAGAATCGAGAATGTTTTTAAAATCGGCAAAAATCCCTTGCGCCGTTTCCGGCCGCAAATAAACGGCATTGGCCGCTTCTTCGGCCGGCCCCATAAAAGTTTTGAACATTAAATTGAAGTTCCTGGGCAAAGTAAATTCCTTGCCTTCGCACTCCAAACAAATATATTTTCCTTTGGAATCAGTTTCCAATTGATCAGTTCTGAACCGCGCGTGGCATCTTTTACATTCCACCAATGGATCAGTGAATTCGTTCAAGTGGCCGCTCGCTTCCCAAACTTTGGGATTCATAATCAAAGCGGCGTCCAGACCCAACATATCCGGCCGTTCTTGGACAAATTTTTTCCACCATCTTTGCTTGATATTGTTTTTCATTTCAACCCCCAAAGGACCAAAATCCCAAGAATTGGCCAATCCCCCGTAAATTTCCGAGCCCGGAAAAACAAATCCGCGCCTTTTGCAAAGAGAAACAATTTTTTCCATCAAATCGTTTGCCATGGTAATTAATTTAAAATGTAAAATTATATGGGGTTTTAGTGTCATTCCCGCGAAAGCGGGAATCCAGACTCATTGAATCCAGAATTAATCTGGATTCCCGCTTTCGCGGGAATGACAGAAGAGAGCGAGTCTGATTTTTGAATTTTTAATTAGTTTTATTATATCTCGCCAATCTCCTCCTTGACAAGCCAAAAAGTTAAGAAATATAATATATGGGCTTCCCGCGATCGAGGAGAGACGTCCTCTTCTTTCGCCTCCGGAATCCGGACAAAAGACAAGAAACAGAAAGCGGAGATTCGCTTCGCAATTCGCGCGGAACCGAATGCCTTGAGCGAAAATCCGCCGGCATGTTTCATTTTGAGTCTGGATTCCAGAAAATCAGTTCTTTCCTTTATATAAACTTTGAAGGCTCTCGCTCAAACCGAGAGCCGCTCCAAAGCAGAAGATTTATCCATTTCAGCAAACCGCGGTTCACCCAAGTTTTTCCCGCGGAGAAATGGATAGCTTCTGCTTTTTTATTTTTTAAAATCACCACACCGCGTTCTCCAGATGTTCGATTCTTACAAGCTTATTTCTATCATCGAGCGATATCAATACCACGTCTATCTGCCAAGGAATATTTTTTGGAATTTTTTTATCCATCAAATAAACCTGCGCCGACTTAATCAAGCGGCGCTTCTTTTTTGAGTGCACGTTTTGCGCCGCGAAAGCCAAAGAAAAATTATCGCTCGCGGTTTTAACTTCGACAAAAACAATTGAATTTATTTTTTGATTCAAAAAGCCGCCCATTTTGGCGGCCACAATATCAATCTCTCCGCATTTCAAGAGATAATTGCGATCAAGAATTCCATACCCCTTCCTCTTTAAAAATTCAACAGCCGAATTTTCTCCGATATCGCCGAATTTTCGTTTGGAGCTGGGCATAATTTTTTAATCTCCAATGACTAATATTTACCCGCCTCTGAATCCGGACATTCAATGTCGAGATCCCGGACATTGAATGTCCGGATTCATTAATTTATTTTCGCGGTCTGCCGCGATCGCGGGATTCGCGTCATATTTTCAGTTTCTCCATCAACTCAAAATAAAATTTCAAATTATGGATCGTGGCCAGAGTCAGAGACAGCGGCTCTCCCACCCGGAAAAGATGGCGCAAATACGCCCGGGAAAAGTTCCGGCAGGTTCGGCAGGAGCACTCCTCGTCAATCGGCAAAAAATCTTTTTCAAAATCCTTTCGGTCAATTTGCAAGGTTTCGTAAAAAATTTTTTCTTCCAAAACGCGTCCGCCTTTTTTGAATTTATAGATTCGGCCATGCCGCGCTTCGCGCGTTGGAATCACGCAATCGAACATATCGATTCCGGCGTTCACCGCCGCCACAATTTCTTCGGGCTTTCCCAATCCCATCAAATACCGAGGCTTATCTTGCGGCAAGATCGGAACAACCCAATTCAAAATATCTTTCAACGATTCCCGCGGTTCACCCACCGCCACTCCCCCGATGGCGTAACCGTCAAATCCCATCTCCAAAATTTCTTTGGCGCTTTGCTTGCGGAGATCTTCATAAATTCCTCCCTGGATAATTCCAAAAAGAAGAGGACGATTCACGCCCGTCATTGCGAGCCCCGCATCGGGGCGAAGCAATCCCGAGTTATAAACATCATCCTCGGAAGAAGCGCCCGCGGATGTTATATTACGGGATTGCTTCGTCGCGAACTCCTCGCAATGACAATAATGATCAAAATATTCTTTGCATCGCCCGGCCCATTCGGCTGTTCTTTTAATCGCCTTTTCAACTTGATCGCGGCTGGCCGGATATGGCGGGCATTCGTCCAGAACCATAATTATATCCGACCCCAAATCAAGTTGGATTCCGATCGATTTTTCAGGAGTTAAAAAATATTTATTTCCGTCGATCGGATCGCGAAACTCAACGCCGCGGTCGGAAATTTTCACGAAGCCATTTGAACCGCTTAAAAAAGGTTCGGAAACATGATTTTCAAAACGCTCAATTCGACGAGCGGGCATGGAGTCTTTCCGATCCCTCGGAAAGACGAGCGAGGAGAATTGGCGAGTAAAATTTTCCACGCCGGGAAAAATTTTACGCTTTTGAAAATTATTTTCCGATCCTTTTTGCGCCTCTTTGGAAAAATCTAAAGAACCTTTTAATCTAACCCTCTCGCCCAACGAAAAAACCTGATATCCTCCCGAATCGGTCAAAATTGAATGCGGCCAATTCATAAACTTATGGAGCCCGCCTTGCCCTTCCGAAGCCCCGCCTTGCGCGGGGCGAAGGAGGGACGCTTTTTTGATTACTTCAACTCCCGGCCGCAGCCAAAGATGATACGTGTTTCCCAGAATAAGTTTTGATCCCAGATTTTCCATTTCATCCGGCAAAACGCTTTTCACCGCGCCTTTGGTCGCGATCGGCATAAAAACGGGGGTCGGAATGGCTCCCCTTCTGGTGATTAGCTCGCCAACGCGCTTATTGGATGTTTCAAATTTTTTAACAAGATTAAACATGACTTTAAAATTTCTAATTCCCAATTTCTAATAAAATTTTGAATCCCAATGACCAAATCATTGGAAATTGGAAATTGCCCGCCCGCCGATAAGCCAAAGCTGATTACTTATGTATATGGATACCGCAAACTAAAGATTGTGTATCTATATCAAATACTAATCATCATCGGCTTTGGCGAGGCGCGGTAATTTGGAAATTCTACCTAATCATTCCTCCGCTTTCCGGATCATCCGGCAAATTTGTCGCGAGAGACTCGGAAGCGATTGAAACTTGTTTGCCCGTAAAATCGTCTTCCCCTTCAAATTTCGCCGGCTTAACGAGCTCCGCGTATTGTCCGATTTGCGAACTTGAAGGAATAAAAGAAATTTGAAAAGCGGCCTGTTTCACCGGCAAAAGAATTCCCGTGGCGGAAGAAAGCTTGCCGACCCGCCAAACAACTTCATGATTTGCCCAATCATAAGAAATATCCGAACCCTGCGGAGCGGTTGCGCCCGTCCATTGGACATAAGAAGGAAGACTGGCGCGGACTTCGATTTGGGAAAGATCGTTGGAAATATTAAGCAATCGCCAATAAACGGTATAGGTTGTCCTCTGTCCCGCTTGGGGCGGAGCGATTCCTGAATTTTTTATCAGGCTGTCATTGTAATATCCTTTCATCGAGAAAACAACGCGCGAATTTATTTTGACCGCGAATTTATTCTCGCCCCGCAGTTGCGTGCCGGCCAATTCCAACGGATCATCGGAAGAATCAAGAATGGCCGAAGTGAGCACACTGAAATTTTTATCCGAAAACCGGCTAATCGGCAATTGGTTTTTGAGACGCAAAGAAAAACTGAATTCTCCTTCGGCTTTTCCTTTGAGTTCTTTGAGTTCCGGATTCTCGCTTGAATTCCAAATCACGGAATTTTGGTTGCTGTCAAAAAATCCTTTTTGGCTCGTGATTGAGGAAAAATCAACCGCCTGGCTTTCTATTTTAACTTTCAATGAAACAAATCCGATGGGAATTTCGGTGGTATTTCGATATTTCACCCGATAATTCAAAATCTCTCCCAAATCGGCGCTCGTTTGGCCGGCGTCGAATAATTCTTGTTCCACATAAAGAGGCGAAACCGTGATTATTGAAGAATCATTCGCTTGGGCATAAACAATAAATTGATTGTCTTTTTCGATTCCCAGATCGGCTTTAAAAAATTTTTCATCCCCCTGTTCCCCGCTCAAAGATCCGGTGATCATAATTTTTCCCTCCTGTTTTTTGGCAACGCGGGAGATGTTCCAAAAACCGTCATCCGAAGCCGAAGGAAAAGAGGCGGCGAAAGCAAAGCCTTCGGGAAAATTCATTTTTATTTTCAAATCCGAAAATTCGGCGTCCGAAGAATTGATATAACGCAAAGCAAAATTAATGTTTTGCCCGGAAACTATTTTTTCGGGCAAATCAAAACTCAAAACCAAAGGAACGGAAATTATCAAATTGGAAAATTCGGCTTCGTTTTTAAAATTCGAACTGATGCTCTCCGGGCGATAAGCGAGTTTGGCCCAAAATTTTTGCCGGGCGTCTTTATTGCCAAAAACCTTGGCTTTGAATTCCGCCTGGCCTTCCTCGCCGGATTTTATTTCCCCCAAGTTTTTAATACTGGCCAATCCCTCGGGTTCTTCCACCGTGTTTTGGTCGGACGGAAGAGATTGGTCCGGATAATAGAAAATCAAAACCGCGTCTTTCAAACTCACATTCGTGTTGTTTTTATATCGGATCACGTAATTGATTTCCTCGCCGCTCACGATTCTTTCTTGGCCGAAAATTTCCAGCGAGATTTTGCTTGTGTCAAAAGAATGCGAAAACTGCCACCAAAACCAGCCGACAAGGCAAATCAAGCCCGCCGCGATCAAAACTGACGAGATTCTGAAAATCAGCCGCTTGCGTTTTACTTGCAAAAGATTCACTTCGGGTTCTTCTTCCCACTGGCGAGACGCCGTTTGCGCAATTGAATCCTCGGCGGAGCCAATAATCTTTTGCTCCATATTGGGCCGATCGGCCAATTGCGAATCTTTTTTATTATATAGTTGTTTTTGGAGATCTTCGATGCTCATAATTATAATGCGAACCTACGGACTCTATGCCAACCTGCGGACATGCGAACTGGAATTCATTTTCGCATTTCCGCAGGTCTGCATAATTTTCGCATATTCCGCATAATGATTATTTATTTCACCCAATATTTCTCTTTTATTATTTTGTCTTCTTCTTCCTTCTCTTCTTCGATTCTTTCCCTGGCCATTTGGCGAAGTTGGGAAAGATCGATTTCATTTAATTCCCGCGCGCGGCGTTTCAAATATTCTTTTTCGTTTTTTTGCGGATCTTCAATCACTTCGGCGAGCAAGACGTCCAAAATCGCGCCGATTTTGGGACCGGGCGGAATCTCCAAGATTTTCATAATATCTTCGCCATTGATCTTCAACATCTTCACCGAGATCGCGTCTTTCTGAACTTTCTCAACCATATATTGGAAATGCCGCAAACGATAGGGCTGGGCTTTGGGCACGCCCGAACCCATGCGATCGGCCATGCGCAACTCCAAAAGATCTTTCATATTTTCCGGCCCAACGCGCCCAAGCAACCTCCGCACGCCGGCTTCCGTCACCGCGCCGATATCGTAAACGAACATATGGTTGCGAACCAAATTCGCGATGCGCTCAATAATTTCGCGCGGAAATTTTAATCTTTCCAAAACTTGCGCGGCAACCCTCGCGCCTGCCATGTCGTGATTATAAAAAGTCGCGTCCGGCCCCTCTCCTCTTTTGGTTTGAGGCTTGGCCACGTCATGCAGCAAGGCCGCCAGACGCACAATCAAATTATATTTTTTTTGGGCGGCGAATTTCAAAGCAAAAACTCCGTGTTCAAAAATAGTGTAGATATGATGTTTGTTTTGAGAGACACCGAATCCTTTTTCAAACTCCGGAATAATAAATTCCAATAACCCCAAATCATGAAGCATCAAAATCCCATCCGCCGCTTTTTCCGTCATTATGATTTTTACGAATTCATCACGGATTCTTTCTTTGGCGATAAATTGGAGATTGGCCGCGTTTTCTTTTATGGCTTGGGCCGTTTTTTCTTCGATTGAGAAACATTGTTTTGCGAAACTTTGTTTTACGGAACAAAGTTGCACGCAGAAACGGACAGTTCTCAACATCCGCAAAGCGTCTTCGTTAAACCTTGATTGGGGATCACCAACGGCGCGAATCAAACGAGCTTCCAAATCTTTCTGTCCGCCAAAAGGATCAATGATTTCGTAGTCGCCGTCCTTGGGCAAGAGAGCCATCGCGTTGATTGTGAAATCGCGGCGAGCCAAATCTTCTTCCAATCGAGTTGTGAAACTCACCGAATCGGGATGGCGCTTGTCGGAATAGCGGTCGTCAACTCGATAGGTGGTTACCTCAACTTCTGCCAAGGTTTCGTCCGAAGCGTTTTCGATTTTCACGGTCACCGTGCCAAATTTATTTTCATAAAAATTAGCCGGAAATATTTTTTGGATTTCTTCGGGCTTAGCGTTGGTGGCAACATCCCAATCCTTGGGTTTTATTCCCAATCCGCCTTCGCCAAGGCTTCGGCGAGATAAAAGAAAATCCCGCACGCAGCCGCCAACGGCAAACGCCTCAAAATTGTTTTCCCGGAATTTATTCAAAATGGATTTGACTTCTTGAGGAATATTCATGCCTCCATCATATCTCAAATTCTTAACCTTTTCAAATTAATAAATTCTTGGTATGATGAGAAACAAACGGAAGTCGAAATGTCCGTCATTGCGAGCAATACCGCCTTTGGCAATAAACCATGCCCAAACAATATTTCATATACATCGCGGCCAACAGAAGAAACAATGTTTTTTATACCGGAATATCCAATGACTTATTCAGAAGAGTGAGTGAACACAAGAATAAATCGCTGAAAGGCTTTACTTCCAGATATAATATTGATAAATTGGTTTATTGCGAAGCTTTCGATACTCCAACCGAGGCGATTCTACGAGAAAAGCAAATTAAAGGAGGATCGAGGCAAAATAAAATAGACTTAATTAAAAAGAATAATCCTGATTTTAGAAATTTAACAGAACAATAAATACCGCAGCTGAGTCATTGCGAGGAATCCGAGTACTCGAGGATGACGAAGCAATCCCGCTGAATGCCACCATCAACTGTTCTTCCTTGAGTGGCTGCCATAGAACGGGATTGCTTCGTCTCTCTCCCGATTGCTATCGGGATCGTTCCTCGCAATGACAAGTGTTTGAGCGCCCTTGGTTTCCTCCTTCGCCCTTCATAAAATCAGGGCTTCGGAAGGACAAGCAATTAGACATCTGGCGGAGTTTATCCCGTTTATGGCGTGCCCTTAGCTCAATTGGATAGAGCATCTGGCTTCGGACCAGAAGGTTGGGGGTTCGAGTCCCTCAGGGCACGCCATGTACGGGAGACCAGAAGGTTTGGGGGTTTCGCCCTGAGATGAACTCGGGGCGCCACGGGTTTATCCCGTGGCGAGTCCTGCCGGGCGCACACAAAAAACCTCTTCATAATTATGACTAAACTAAAAAACAACTTTCCCGATCAAAAATTCCTCGCCGAATTGGCCAAACGCGAAGCAAAGAAAACCGGATTACTGTCCAATCCATTGGAAATGCTTAAAATCTGCTCAGGCGCTTCGCTCAATTGGATCGCCGATTATCTGACGGATAAAAATATCTCTTGGGAAAAGAAAAATCTAGCCATAAACGATTTATACCTCACCGGCACCAATCCCGAATGGAATAAAATTATTATTCAAAAATGCGAACATTCTCCCTTTAAATTAAGAGAGTTCTTTAAATCAAACCCCGCCGACAAGATATTTAAAGAAGCTAAATTTATAAAAATCCCGATTCTTGTCCGATTTGAAAACGGGAAATACAAAGTTTTAGACGGCATGCACCGGACAATCGCGGCCATTCGAGAGAATAGAAAGAATATTTCAGTATTTGTAGCCGAAACAAAAGGAAGCCCCAGACCCGAATGTGAAGCCCATATAATATATGATTTGCTGCGAGCTTATCAAAGAAGCCTGAACAGAAACAAAAAAGATCTTATTGCCGCCTTAAGATTCATCCGTAAAAGTTATGCCAACACCGAACATCTGCTTAAAACTCGATTTGGCAAATCTTGGCTTCCAGATGAAGAAATCCAAACAATTATCCAAGATTCTCTCAAGAATTAATCCCCGACGATTTGATTCGCTGGGATCATTAATTAATTTTTTCCCGGCTTTGCCAAAACAGGCAAAGCCGTTTTTTTATGCCAAAATCACCCGCATTCCTCCCCTCCTTTTTGAGGAGGGGGCGGGGGAGGTAATTCTAAATTTCTGAAATTAATTACCCCTCCTCTTCGAGCCTGAGATCTCAGAGCCTCGAAGGCCTGCCCTCCCCTCGTCCGAGGAGAGGAGGGGCGCGACATCCGGTTTCCCTTGCTTTTTGCCATTGTTCCGTTTAAAGTATGCCGGAATGATCATTCAATATAAGACTATTTCCGCCGGCTCTCCCAAAACCGCCCCGCTTAAAGAATAAGCGGGGTTTAATTTTGAGAACATATTTGATTTTTTACCTCAAACATATTAAAATATAACCGATATGGTGGCCATAGCTTAGTGGTAAAGCTCTAGATTGTGGCTCTAGCGACGAGGGTCCGATTCCCTCTGGCCACCCTTAAGTTATAAGAAGGGGCTTGTTGCGTGTAAGAAAAAGTACAATTCTAACTCTTATTATATTACTGTGTGGGTAATATCCGGCACAATTTTTTGTTGCCTATTTTTGTGCTACTGATTTTTTTATCTATAACTTTATAAAGTTCCGTAATTTTGCATAACTTTATAAAGTTTGGTAATATAGTATATATATTACAAATTCAATTTGCTTATTATGAATACTCGTCAAAAATTGGAGATAATTCAAAAAATGTTGGGACTAACCCAGACCAAGCTGGCTCTAAGGTTTGGCGTTTCTTTTGCCGCTTTCAACAATTGGTGGACCGGCAAATCTAACCCTCGAGCAAAAATGCAGGCTTCCATTGATGAGCTTTTTTTGGAAGTAACCGGACAGAAAACAGTTCCCTCTGATCAGTTGACGGCCAAAAAACAAGTTCTGGGGCAAAAATCCGGAGAACATAAAAGTGTTATAAATGAAATTTTGGCTAATCCGGATATTCGTGATCAGTTTATTTTGAAACTTACCTATCACAGCAACAGCATTGAAGGCAGTACTCTTACCGAACCCGATACTGCGGCTATTCTTTTTGACAACGCAGCTTTGCCAAATAAAAGCTTGACCGAACAACTAGAGGTAAAAAATCACCAGACGGCCTTGAATTATTTATTTGATCATATTGCTAAAAAAGAAAAAGTTGACGAAGCTCTTGTGCTTAAACTCCACAGCATTCTCATGAATGGCGTTCGCCCTGATGCTGGTGTTTATCGTAATCACGCCGTCAGAATTACCGGTGTTAATTTGCCAACAGCGAATTATATGAGTGTTCCAAAACTTATCCCAGAGGTTATGGCTCGTATTACTGAAAAAACCAAAGACATTATCTCTTTATTGGCTGGCGTGCATAGTAAGTTTGAACAGATTCACCCATTCGGAGATGGAAACGGCCGTGTTGGACGTCTCTTGATGAACGCAATGCTAATTAGCACAAATTTTGCCCCCGCAATTATTCGCCAAGAACAAAAACGGCTTTACTACACTTATCTCTATAAAGCCCAAACAAAAGAGGATCAGAGCCAATTGGAGGATTTTCTCTGTGAAGCGGTAATGGACGGATTCAAAATCTTAGACCGCACGGATGTAAGATAATAGCCGATCGTCTCACACTTAAAATATATGATTTCTATCAGTGAACAACAGCTTGAGTTATTTATGTCGCTATTCCGAGGAAGAACAGATGTTTACGCACGTCGCTGGGAAAAGGAAGGACGATCTGGATACAGCCCGGCCTATAATTTTAATTGGGATGAATTCATGGCACATAAGCGACGCGGTGGATCAATGAAAGATTTTGAAAAAAAGAAACTCATATCTCTAACTAAAGAAGTTGTTAAAAAACATCTTATCGGTCAACACGTTGTTGGTATATATCCAATTCTAGCTGACAATACTTCATATTTTATTGCAGCTGATTTTGACGGTGAGAATTGGTTGAAGGATAGTAAATCGTTTTTGCAGGTTTGCGAAGAAGTTAAACTTTCTGCGTATCTCGAACGTTCTCGTTCTGGTAACGGTGGTCATGTTTGGATTTTCTTTTCTGAAAACTATCCTTGTTATAAAAGCCGACAAATCGCACTTGAACTCATCCGCAAAGCTTTTCATGTATCTGAATTTGAAAAAGAAGTTAGTTTTGATCGACTATTTCCTAATCAAGACACATTAACCGGAGCTGGCTTTGGCAATCTTATTGCCCTACCACTTCAAGACGGATCAGTAACAACTGACAATGCAATGTTTATCGATTTAGAAACTGGCAAACCATTTTCTAATCAGTGGCAATTATTGGCCACTGTAAAACGGCACGCTATTTCTGAGTTAGATTTAATACATCAGTCACTATTTGCAGACATAGGAAAAACAATGGCAAATATGTCAACTGGTGATGGGTTAGGAATTTTGGTAAGCAATCAGATTGATTTGAAGCGGTCTGAGCTTCCCCCTGGACTCATTCATTTTCTCAAAGAAGAACTCAATTTCCTTAATACCGAATATCTCACCAAACGAAGATTGGGAAAATCAATTTATAAGGTGCAGAAGTATTTTAAACTAATTGACGAAACCGCAGATTTTATTTCTTTACCTCGAGGATTTTTGCAAACTCTGATTAAATTTCTTAAAGAAAACAAAATCGGCTATACGATACGATTCGACATTCCTAACCTTGAACAAACCTCCTATCAAAGTGAGATAAAGCTGACACCAGCACAAGTCCCTGTTGTGCAAATAGCAATGGAATATGATCAAGGTGTTATTGTTGCCCCGTCCGGAAGTGGTAAAACAATAATCGGATTAGAACTCGTGGCTCGCAGACAATTATCAACTCTTATTCTTGTCCATCGCAAACAATTGCTGGATCAGTGGATTGAAAGGACTCAAACATTTTTAGGTATTGCAAAGACACACATTGGCCAGTATTCAGGGACGAAGAAAAAATTAGGTAAACAAATCACTGTTGGTTTATTACAAAGCTTAGCTCGCAAAGGTGACCTTTCGGAGCTCAGGGATAAATTTGGAACGATTATCATCGACGAATGTCACCATATTCCGGCCGCTACTTTTCGTGAAGTTATTGCACAACTAAACCCAAAGTATATTTACGGTCTAACCGCTACTCCCAAACGAAAGCATAACGACGAAAAACTGATCTATGTTTATATTGGAGATATTATTGTTCATATGGAAGCTTCGAATATTGAACCCGTTTCCAATCTTCCACATCAACCACCCGAAGTTTTAATCCGCACAACAACCCTAGTCGTACCATTCAAATTTACCACCGACCATTTTCAGCTTTTGGCTAAAGTTGTATGTTTTGATACTGCCAGAAATCAGATGATCGTTGAGGATATTTTAAACAAGATTAGTAATGGTAAAAGATCGCTCGTATTAAGCGAAAGAAAAGAGCACCTTGAGATTCTAGCCATGTATCTCAAGGGCAAATGCGAAACGATCGTAATTTCTGGTGATGACTCGGCCAGGTCAAGGAAATCAAAACTTAAGCAGATTGAATTCGGGCATTATGGAGTTATTCTCTCCACTGGCCAATTTTTCGGCGAAGGTATAGATATTCGAGGAATTTCTTGTCTCATATTGGCATTCCCTTTTTCGTTTGAAGGAAAACTCGTTCAATACATGGGACGACTCCGAGATATTGGCGAGCAAAAAACAATCGTTGATTATCGAGATACGCAGATTCCATTTTTGGAAAAACAGTTCAAACAACGCGAACGGTATTACAAAAAACTTAAAGCTTTTATAAAATTTGCTTAACTTTTCCGAAGTTAAACAAATCGTTCTAGGCACGCAAATTTCGTCAAACCGGTGGGCTATGGTCGCAAGTGGTGCCAAGGGTCTATCCGGGGTGCAAAGCTCGCCACAAGGGCAAACAGTGGGCGAAAAATCGTTTACTTACCGGTGTGCAGGAAGTCATAGTTGTAGAACTTCGCAACTTTCTTGATATTGTTCATTTTTTCGCGTACCGTGATCATATACTGCTTGTCTTCAAGCACGGTTATGAGACCGGACAAGCCGCGACCCTTAAAATAGCTAAAGGCAAAACAAAAACCCGGAACTTATCCGGGTTTTTGTTTTAACGTAAAATCAAGCCATAAAAAAACTCCGCAAATCGTTAAATTTACGGAGCGTATTTTTTGCCCCTTTGTTCTCTATTGGGGCGAACCCTCATCTTCAACGGAAAGAACATATTTTATCCAAAACATTCAGCAAAACAAGATTTCTTTGAATCGGAACGAGCGGTAAAATCTACCACCACGGCCGAAGAAAATCCCGGCCGGCCGTTTAAACGAACCTCATCACTATTGAGAAAATCAACAGCAACCTGTCTTTCATCCGGCTCTTTTCTTTCAAAACGGACCGGAGGAATCGGCCTGACTTTTGTGCCATCGGCT
>Ga0209727_1001703_pt1 | contig 17340 bp, 16 predicted proteins | sample RifGroC1_FD_183995 | JGI IMG/M metagenome (GOLD analysis project Ga0209727, IMG submission 183995) | Groundwater microbial communities from Rifle, Colorado, USA - Groundwater C1 (SPAdes) (version 2) | ecosystem: Environmental > Aquatic > Deep subsurface > Groundwater | place: Rifle, Colorado...
AGGCAGAAGTTGGGGAGAAATAGCTTTTGATTTCTTTGAAATATTCAAGGACAGGTTTATTTATGCTGTAGAAAAACAGCGAGCGAGAACTGCCAGAAAATTAATTGCTGCTGTTTTGATTGCTATTGGGACAATATTTTTCTTGAACGGTCTGGCTGTTTTTATTGGTGAATTAGTTGGCGGCAGTAATTGGTCCGGATATCTTATTGTTGGAATGTTTATGATTGTGACCGGATATTTTATAAGTAATAAGTCAGTTTAATTATTAAGTATAAAATTGTTATATTGCTAAACTGTTAAATTGTTGAAGGCTTAAAATGTAAATTTGTAAATTCAGGCTGACAATGTAACATTATAACAATTTAACAATATAATTAAGATGGATAAGGAAAAAATGAAAAAAGAAATTGGTAAAATGCTAGACCAAATGCAAGAGGGCAGTGAAGATTTCAAGAGTTCTGTAGAGGATACCTTGGAAGAAGCGAAAGATAAAGTCAAGGAAGCGAGATTTAAGGCGGATAAATATATTTTAGAAAATCCTGAAAGATCAGTGTTGGTTTCAGCTGGCGTGGGCATCGCAATCGGATTCGGGTTGGCAATGCTTCTTAAGGGCAAAATGAATTGTAGAAGTTGCCGAAGTTAAAATATTAGATCAAAAAAGATTATCAAGCTGCCAAAATAAGGCAGCGCTTTTTTGTGTTGTGATTGATGCTTTTTTCGGCTCTTTGTCAAAACGTGTGGTGGTTAATTAGCAGAAATGGAAGAAATGCCAGCGATATTTTAGCTATGTAGTTTTGAATGTTCCTAAAACCAAAGGACATTCTTTTTATCATCTTAATTTTAGTGTGTACTCCCTCAGTAAATGCGCTTGTTGATCCTTGTACGAAGTGATTTAAAATATGCTCCTTCCATCGTTTCAATGTCCCTCCAAAATCAGTAATATATTTTGAGTTTGAATTTTCACAAAAAATGATTAGCCACTTCATTTTTCTCTTCGCTTCTTGCATGCTTTCTGATTTGTAGAAATCTCTAAGTTTTTCCTTAACAAAATATGCCTCATACAGAGCAGGAAACTTTTCATACTTTTTAAAAATGAATTCCAGTTTTAGCTTTTCTTTTTCATGCAGCCTTTCTTTTCCTTTGAATAGTGCACGCCGTGCTTTAAAGTCCTTGCCGATGATAACCTTTCGCACTTCATCCACCATTTTGTTGGCATAGGCAATTACATGAAATTTATCAACAGTGATAATTGCGTTTGGAAGCTCTCGTTGCACTGCCAGTAAAAATCCTCGCTTCATATCAATACATACCTCATTGATCCTTTGTTTATCAGTGCTAGCGAGAAATCTTTCAACAGTTTCAATGCGATCATCCTCGCAAACTTTCAACAATTTTCTCTTGGTAATATTTGTAAGTGTTAGTGCCATCCTTGTTCCTCTAAAACTATGCTCATCAATTCCCAGTGTAAACTTTTCTCCTTGAGATTCCCAATCAATTTCTTGTTTGAGATGATTTTCATTCAGTACTCCATAGAGCGTCGAGCTGGAAACATTGGAATTGTCCATGGTATATCGCAAGCTTGCACGTGACATGTTTTTAAGTAGGATACTTCTAAAATTCTCTGTAGTATTTTTCCTATCAATGCCTTTGGTATATTCAGTAAATGCTCTGTTGCATTTTCTACAATAGAAACGCCGTTGCTTAAAACTCAGCACAACAGTTCTTTCTTGCCACACACTATGCTTAATTCGTCTAAATTTGTAGCTGTGCACCTTTTTTGTACTAGATGTGCAATGTGGACACATACAAAACTTTCTGGGAACCCTCACCCTGACAATGAATTCATTGTCATTAATTTCTGAGCCGTCTACCCACAGATGTTGCAATCCAAGCAATTCTTTGATACCTTTTTTCATAGGAGTGGTGTGAATTTACGTTTAAGCGCTTAAATTCTACCACTTCTATTGTTATCCACCACACTGTTTAGTATAGAGCCGTATTTGTTTGACAAAGATCTATCAGGGTGTATGCTAAAAGTGTCAGAGGATGGTGCGTTTGTACGATATTGCGAAACCGCAAATTTTAACAAACAACCCTCCTCTGACACTGCCCACAACTAATTGAAAAAATATTATTTTGGCTCGTTGAATTTTTCTAAAAACTCAACAAAACACAAAACCAATTCAATAATTTTCCAAACCCACATAAAAGCGCTACCTAGAGATTTCTCTTCGTAGCCTTTTTCTTTTAATACTTCTTTGTCATTCCGGACTTGATTCCGGAATCCAGGATTTGTCTCATTTTCACGATTCATGAATTAAATCTTATTTTATATATTTATTATTGACGTATAGTTGAATTTACTTTTCTTTCTAGGAAAGGAAAAGTAACAAAAGAAAGTCCCGCCCTAGCGAAGATACTGGGGCAAGCGCGGCGCTCTTTGCTAAAATTTTCACTGCGCCTCTCGGGTCGTCTCGCAAAAATTTTTACGCGCTTCACTTGCGCTTCGCCTACATACTTCGCAATGGGCGGATGGGGTGCGGAATACAGGAATACGTAAAAATGCTTTATTTAAGCTAAAATATGACATTTTATAGCTCAACCCTTGACAACATCAACGCAATCTGCTATACTGTTATGTAACAGTAAAATAGCACATTGAGAATATAAGGTTTTTGGAAGGTGCAAACGGGAAAGGTATTTTTGTAAGAAATCATTAGGAATTAGACGATTAAATACTTTTCTGTTTGTGTCTTCCAATTTTGGAAACACTTGGCCTCTTCCCATGGAAGAGAGAAAGCTAAGGAGGATGTTATGCCTGTTCATGGTCCCCCCGGAAGGTTTACCCAGTTGGCCAACATGGCCACCTTGAGCGAGAAGAACATCTCGAACGACGACCTGGTCGGCGCTGGTAACACCAACAACGTTTCCACCATTAGCCTGTAGCGCGCCGGATCCGGCGACAGCTGCCCTCACTTCGCGTGAGCGGTGGCGCAGAAACCAAAGGAGGTCGTCATGACCAAACCGATCTTGCTGTATGACACTATTTGCTGAGTGGGGATCTACATAGCTATTTCTTGCTCTTCGCGCACTGGACGCGAAACGATAGAGCGCTTAAGAATCGCTATTACTCCACTCAGAGGCTATTGGGCGACCGTAGCCAAGTTTTCCAGAACCCCGTACGCTCTTACCTGTGTTAACTGCATCAAGGTAAGATGCCCGCGGAACTAACATCCTCCCGACGCCAACGGCGCGTCGGGAGGATTTTTTTGTTAATGAATGCATTTTCCAAAATTCCAAAAGTCGTGTAGAATAAATAAGTTCGTAAAGTCTATAGAGTAAAAAGTCCATAAAGTCCAGATGATGGATCTTGTTTGCATTTTGCTTGATAGACTTGATAGACTTTTTACTTTTAACTTGCGCCATGTATTTAAAGAAAGTTGAAATATCGGGCTTCAAATCATTTGCTAATAAAACCACGCTGGAATTTCTTCCGGCGGGGAATTTTCGCGGTGAAGCAGAAGGGAAAGGGATCACTGCAATTGTGGGGCCAAATGGCTCTGGAAAATCCAATGTCTCTGATGCCATCAAGTGGGCCCTAGGAGAACAGTCAATGAAAACACTTCGTGGAAAAAAATCAGAAGATGTCATTTTTGCCGGTAGTGGAACAAAAGCTCGGCTTTCAAGCGCACAAGTTGTTCTTCATTTTGATAATACGGACAAAAGAATTCCTCTTGAATTTGCAGACGTCATTATTACCAGGAAACTATATCGCTCAGGCGAATCAGAATATTTGATTAATGGAAGCAAATCCCGTCTTTTGGATGTGTCAGATTTGTTGGCGAGAGCTGGAGTTGGGAAAGAAAGTTACTGCGTGATTAATCAAGGAATGTCGGATGCTCTTTTGAATGCAACCCCGTTGGATAGACGTAGCGTGCTTGAAGATGCGGCTGGCGTGAAGCAATATCAAATCAAAAAAGATCGAGCGCTCAAAAAGTTAGATTCAACTCGTGAAAATATGAGCAGAGTTTCAGGGCTCATTCGTGAAATCGAACCTCATCTCAAAATGCTTAAGCGTCAGGCTGAAAAAGCTCAACAAGGAAAGATTATTGCCGAGGATCTCAAGGAAAAACAGACTAAACTTTTTGCATATCTTTGGAATCAATTCCAGGGAGAAAGAGAGAAGCTTTCTCAAGAAAAAGAATCACTTGGAGCTGGAATGATGAACATGCAAAGGGAAGTGGATAAGATGACCGATGAACTCAATAGGGAATCTTCAGAGGCTCAAGGCGGAGGCAATGAGCAGGTTCTGGAGAAAAAGAAAAGCGAACTAAGATTTAAGCTTAATGATATCGAACGGGAGCTCATCATTTCTGAGGGGCGCATCGTGGTTGAAAAAGAAAGAATCGCCAATCAGAAAATTGTGGAAATTATTCCAGTTGATTTGAAATATGTGCAGAAAAAGCTTTCAGAAATACGCATGGCTCAAGAGCGTATGATTTTGCGCGTGGAAGAAGCTGAAAATATGGAAGATTTGCAGGATATCAAGGAATGCGCTCGAGCTATCCAGCAGCAGCTATACGATTTATATGAAGAATCAGGCAAGGGTGAAATCTCAGTGAAGAAAGATAATTCAAAGGAAATAGCTGAAATTCAAAAGAGGATTGATGAGCTTGAGGCAAAAAAGAAAAATGCTCAAGTTCAAAGCGCGCAAATCAAAGCTGAATTTGAAAAAGTGGACAAGGAAATTTCTGACGAATCGCAAAGAATCCGCAATCTTCGTGAGAGGTTCTTTCAATTGGAAAAGGAATCGCGTGCGGCTCAAGAACAATTGAATACTCTTAAGGATCAATATAATGAGGCTAAGATAAAATTGGCGCGGGTGGAAGTCCGAGAAGAAGATTTGACCAATGATATTAGAAGTGAACTAAAATGCGAGCCGAGCGCTCTTGCAGAAAATAAAGAAGCTTCAGAGCAGTTCAATCGCGAACAATTGGAAAGAGAGATTGCGAGACTCAAGGTTCAAATGGAACAGATTGGTGGTATCGATCCAATGATTGTGGATGAATACAATGAAACCACCGCTCGTTTTGATTTTCTCACTCAAGAACTCAAGGATTTGGCTGATGCCTTGATTTCATTGGAGGAAATCATTAAAGAAATGGACCAGCGCATCAAGGTTGAATTTGAAACAGCTTTTGAACAGATCAATAAGGAATTTACGAAGTATTTCAAGATTATATTTGGAGGAGGCTCGGCGAGTCTTACCAAGATAAAAATAGCTACACGAAAAAATAAGACTGATGTTGCCGAAGGAGAAGATGAAAATAAATCTGACAAAGAAGATGAGCAGACTGAGGATGAAACGGAAAAGCGCGAAGAAATCGGAGTGGAAATCTTTGCTTGTCCTCCAGGAAAAAAGATTGCGAACCTCTCGATGCTTTCTGGCGGAGAACGCTCACTGACTTCATTGGCATTATTGTTTGCGATCATCTCACACAATCCGCCACCATTCGCAATTCTTGATGAAGTTGAGGCGGCTTTGGATGAAGCAAATTCGCGAAGATTCAGCAAGATTTTGCAGGAACTGTCAGGAACGACTCAGTTTATTGCTATTACTCATAATCGTGAGACTATGAGACAAGCGGCACTTTTGTATGGAGTAACAATGGGCGAAGATGGAATCTCAAAACTTCTTTCAGTAAGATTGGATCAAATCGGAGAGAATGGAAAAATTGTTGCTAAATAACAAAGGGATCATACGCAATACATGGTTCTAAATTTATACAGGCATGCGGCTTTGAAAACTTTTTTGCTATCCTGTTTTCATTTTCGGCCAATAGCTGCGACAGCAGCCCTTGAGCTTTTGGATAGTGAGTATTTTATCCAAAAGCGTGCTCGAAAAAGGAAACAGGATAGCAAAAAACGATATCTGTGCCATTAACTTTAATTGGCTGAAATCATATATTGCATATGAGCCATAATGAGCCCGGACACTTTGAAGAATATCTATAAAATTGCGTACTATAAAGTGCGCAATTTTTTGTAGTTCTTTCAACTAAATCAAAATGAAAACAAGGAGGCTTTATGTATAAAAAGCATAAAAGCAAAAAGATTAGGAAATGTATTTTATGCATAGCTCCGACTGCACTGATACGGGACAATCTCTGCCGGGCCACTCTTGAACAAATTGTAGATAGTGTTGCGATTTTCAAGGTGTCGCCAATGAAAGTCGCGAAAAATTCTGATTTGGAAAATGCGGGAAGGCAAGTTTATTTTCTTGTGCTGTATAATATCAGCAAAGAAAAGCATGTTCGAGCAGTCGTTGAGAGATTTCATTTTGAAGTCATTGTGGAATAATGAAAGCGTTGGGGTGTTAATAACTTCCGCGCTTTTATTTTTAATTTGGATATTTGCTGGTAAATTGGCTTTTAAATACAAGGACTAATCTTAAAAAATATTTAAATTTGCTAGGAAAAACAGGTAAAAATGCAAGTTAATCGCAAAGTAAGAAAGTTGCATCTTCCAGTGTGCCCATGACTATTGAAACTTAGCGCTTTATTGCTAGCAAACCTTTTAATAATGGTGTATAATAAATTCATGCGCGGGCCACGCGCAGAAATAAATAATAAATAATAAATAATTTGTTTTCTCTTTCACCTTTCGGTGGATTGAAAATAAAAAAACAACATGGCAAAAATGACAAAGTCACAACTAGTGACAGCTCTGTCTGAAAAAACAGGCCTAGCAAAAAAAGAAGTTAATGGATTTTTCGATGAACTTGTTGCAATCGCATACAAGGAAGTAAAAAAGAATGGAGAGTTTGTAGTTCCTGGATTTGGTAAAATGGTTAAAGCAAAACGAAAAGCACGCGCAGGAGTAAACCCAGCAACTGGAGAAAAAATCAAAATTGCTGCAAAGACTGTTGTAAAATTCCGTCTTGCAAAAGCTGCTAAAGAAGCAGTGCTGTAAATCTTTTCCTAGGAAAAGATAGGGAAAGCACTTAGCCTTAGGCTAAGTGCTTTTTTCGAGACGCTGTCTGATGGTCGGCGTCTTAGTTTTTTTAAAAGATGTCTGATTTGTAATTTTATATTTACACCTATGTATTATATATCAATAAAGGAAAGTTAATTGGTATATGAAACGTATGAAAATTGCCACCGCTGCCATCATAAGCCGAAATGGAAAATATCTTATTGCTAAGCGGAAAGTTGGCGGTATTGTTGGTGGGAAATGGGAATTTCCGGGTGGAAAGGTGGATGGCGATGAATCACCTAAAGGCGCATTGGCACGCGAGCTCAATGAAGAATTAGATATAAATGCAAACGTTGGCGAAATTTTTGACGAACATGTTCACAGATACAGCACTGGAACAATCAAATGTTTGGCATACAAGATAGATTTTTTTACAGGAAAAATCGAACTTAAGGAGCACGACGAGCTCAGATGGGTTTTTCCTCGAGAATTTGATAAAATTGACTTTGTGGGCAATGATAAGCCAATTTGCAAGAAAATTCGAAAATTATATTCTTAAATTTCCCCATACTTGGCTATCTTAGGGCATTTGCTTGACAATATTCTTTTAATAGGTATAATGGATAGGTACTAAAAATTAGCTCAGATAAAGCTAAAAAAGGGTATATTGATGCCTTTTAATTCATATTTATTAAGGAAAGGACATTATGTTGACTATTCGATTTTCAAGAGTTGGACGAAAAAACAGAGCTCAATTCAGGGTGGTATTGCAACAACACACAGCTGCTCCTACAGGTAGACACGTTGCTGTGCTTGGAAGCTATGACCCACATCAGAAGGTTGCAGTTCTAAAGGCTGATAAAATCAAAGAATGGATTGCTAAGGGAGCACAAGTTTCTGACAGTGCTTACAATCTTTTTGTAAGAGAAGGTATTGTTGAGGGGAAGAAACGCGCAGTAAAGATGGAAAAACCTGCAGCTCCCGTCGTTGCCGAGGCAGAGCCAGTAGTTGAAGAAGTTAAAGCTGAAGAAGTTCCAGCTGAAGTAAAAGCTGAGTAATTAAAGAGAATATTGGGAAATTTTAATAGAGATAGCCACGTAAAGTCGCTTTGGCGACCACGTGGTAAAATTCCGCAGACAATAGGTAGCTTCGGCATAAAACCTATCGAGGAATTACGAAATCATTTGTAAAGATGCTTTCGTGATTTCAAAGGTCGATCTGCGGAAACGCAGATTTTTTTATTTGCAAACGAACTACAAATCTTTACAAATTTACAAATATACAAATTCGTACATTCGTAAATTAGTAATAAATTTGTAATTAGTTTGAAAAAGCGAATGTTAACAAAGAATCAAAAAATTGAGCTTGTAAAAGAGCTATCAGAAAAAATCAAAGGTGCAAAATCAACAGTTTTCGTTGATTATAAAGGACTTCAAGTAAAGGAATCAACTGAACTTAAAAAATCTTTAAGAGCAGCTGGCGCTGAATACATTGTAGTTCGAAAAACACTTCTTGATATCGCGCTTGAAGGCGCAGGAATTGAGGGCGCAAATATCAAATCAATGGAAGGTCAAGTTGCAATTTCACTCTCAAATGCAGATGAAGTTTCAGCTGCTAAAATTATTGATATTTTTGCAAAAACAAATCCAAACGTGAAGATGTTGGGCGGAACACTTGGAAATCAAGTTATGACTGCTGCGGAAGTTAAAGCTTTGGCTAAAGTTCCTTCGAAAGAGCAACTTTTGGGACAACTTGTTGGAACCCTCAATGCGCCTATCTCAGGATTCGTCAATGTTTTGGCTGGAAACTTGCGTGGTCTAGTTCAAGTATTGAATGCCGTTAAAGAGCAAAAAGCATAAACAGGAATTAGGAGTTAGGAAGTAGTTCTTAGCTTGTAGCCTGTTTGGTAAGCGTAATTATATTAATTTAATCTGGGAACGGAATTTTCCTAAAAGCTAATTCCTAACTCCTACTAAGCTAAAAATATGACTGAAGAAAAAAAGGATGTAGTTGTTCCTGCAAAGTTCGAAAAACTTGTTGCAGAAATTGAAAAGATGAGCGTGTTGGATCTTTCAGAGCTAGTGAAGGTTCTTGAGGAAAAATTTGGTGTTAGCGCTGCTGCTCCGATGATGATGGGCGCTGCTCCTGCTGCTGCAGAAGCTGCTGAAGAAAAATCTGAGTTCGATGTTGAATTGACTTCAGCTGGAGCACAGAAAATCAATGTTATTAAAGCTGTTCGCGAAATCACTGGTCTTGGACTTAAAGAAGCAAAAGACTTGGTTGATGCAGCTCCAAAAGTAATCAAAGAAAAGATTGCTAAGGCTCAAGCTGAAGAAGTTAAAAAGAAACTTGAAGAAGCTGGTGCAACTGTAGTATTGAAATAATCTGGCATTCGCCATCTTATTATCATCAATAAAAGGGTATTAATACCCAGGGCAGGCCCTGGACCCAATGGGCTCACGCGGCAAGCCGCGAGGTATTAAACCTTTTGGTATCTGCGCTCGCTCGGAAAAGAAAATTCATTTTCTTTTCGCTCGTTTCGCTTGATAATAAATTAGCATTAGCTAAATTATTCAAAAAACCCGACCATGTGTCGGGTTTTTTGTTTCATGTAATTAGTGGTCTTTGCACGGGACTTTGAATAATTTCTTTTTGGATCTTATCAATTTCTTTTTGAAATATTTTGATAAGTTCAATTGGGTTATTTTTGGTATATTCATTGTAAAATTGCATCCGAACCTTTTTTTGTTCATTTTTATCGAGCCCAGCTAAAATCCTCACCATCACAAACTTCGGAGCAAAGACGTATATTTCTTCCATGTTGCTGTCTGCCAAGATATCATGCACGATAGCATGAACATTGCGGGCAAATTTCATCTTGAGGTCCTCTGCATATTTCCCTTTGTGGGAAAGTGATGACAGGTCTTGCATTCCTGCTTTATGTCCCGTAAAGCCTTGTTTTTCCTTTGCTTCTTCTCTGGGTGGCATCTTTAATATCTTCTTGAGTTCCAATTTTCCCTGGAAGGCAATATAGAAATGAGCTTCATATTCTCCGCTTGTGATAAACAGAGCAGGAAAACGTTCAAATTGTGGAAGTTTATTTGAAATTTGCATATTCCGCATATATTTTAAAGATATTATATCTATATTTAATACATAATCGGAAATTTATTCTTCACTTATTGTCTATTGTCGAACGAAGTCGAGTGAAATGATCCGCCAGCAGGTGGGAATTTCCCTGCCTACCGGCAGGCGAGTGATGACATCAAGAGGTACCGGTAGGTAGGCTTGCCCTGGGGTATTAATACCCTTTTATTAAAAATGAAATAGGATAAGGCTGGACTTGTAGTATTTGTGATAACAAAGCCAATGTAATAAGAATGGCTTTTTATGTTCATTCCAAGCTTCTAAAAGCCCAATTTCAATCACGATTATTTAGCAAGTTCCATTAATCATCCAGAAGGAGAGAGACCATGAAGAAAGCTATTCTTGTCGGATTTTTTATTTTGGGTTTAATTCTTTCAAATTCTGCCAACGCGCAACAGATATGGGTCTCTCCTGAACCAGGGGAAGGTCCTGTTCAACTTGCCGAGCGCTACAAAGTTAGCCCTGTAGAATTTATAAAATTAAACAGAAGCATGGGGAAGTTTATTGATCCCAATCGGGTAAGCCTGATCTACACGTGGCAAAGTTTTTTACTTCCAGAATCTGAAAGTGGGGATAAGCTATCAGGCAAAAGGAGCTACATTGAAAACTCAAATAACAAGCCATCCGGGGAAAACATTCGTGAAGGCGTTTCGGTAAAGAAACCCGTCGTCGCTTCGAAAGAAGGAGCAACAACATTGGCTAAATATCTATCAAGCTATCACCAGGAGATTAGTCAATTCGTCAATAATCAAGCAATAAATATAATTTCTGCTTTAGTTTTTTTATTTTGCCTTTGTGTTTTCTACATTTTGGTAAACATAGCGCTCAATCACAAGAGTCTTTTGTCTACATTCAAGGAGAAATTTAGCTCTCAAAAAACAAAAAAGCTGATGTTCTTCGTTTGTTTCTCTGATGCATTTTCGAGTTATTTCATCATGCCAAGTGATAACAAGATAGCTGAAATGCAGATAAAGAGAACTCTTGATGGAATTGCAGAAACAGCAGCTCTTTTGTGTTTGAAATATCAAGAAAACGATGTGAATAATTTAATAGAATACAAGCCAAGGTTGAATAAAAGTTATAAGATCTGGCGAGTTCTTAAGGAGCATGAAAGGATGGAATTTGAGCATAAAACAATGGGAATCATCAACAGTAGTGAGAACACAACTTGGAATCCTAATTTGTAATCGTTGTTTATAGCTAGGGGCGAAGTTTGGTATCCAACGCGGCCATATGGAAATTTTCATATGGTCTTTAGTATGTAAAGTGAGGTTAGGTTATGCTAATAAAATAATTTCTCAAGTTCGCTTTGTTCATCAGGCGTCAAATCAATCGCGCTGCTTAAGAGAGCAGGGAGGACATTTTTATTGTTACTTTCTAATAATATCTGAAGCAGGCCAACCATAATCTTTTTTTGCTCTAAATTTAGCGAAGTGAATATTCTCGGCTGCATTTCATAGATTGTTGTTAGCGTCTTTCGTAGACTTTCGTGGCAGACAGCAGGCAAAATGTTCTTTTCTTCATATTCTGAAATTAATTTTTCGGCAAAAACTTTCAAAAAAGGACGCCGCTTGATGCGCAGGATGGTGGCTAACTTTTTGCGCAAAAATCTAAACTGGCTATCGCTGCGAGTTCCGACGATAAGCGCCTCTTGTTTTTCTTCGGCTGCTGCCTGAAAACTGAAAGCATCGAAATATAAACTTTTCACAAAGATACTGTGATAAAATTGTTCACCTTTGTTTTTGATTACAGTCGGTTCTTTCCAGCGTTCTTTGTGCTCACTGTTGATATAATAATACCTCGAAGGCTCATTGTTTAGTCTTTGATTCCAGCGCACGTAGCGCACAGTGAAAGTTGTTTGAGAATCTTCATGCATGAAACTTAATTCCTCTTGGTCAGCAACTAAGTCATTAAAATCAATCGGAATTCCATTTACGGATATCGAGAAATCCCTGTTTGAATTAAGTGCCAAAAACCAGGCAAATTCTTTTAGCAGAAATTCATTCAGTTTTTCTTCCATTTGCGATTTTACGAGACCATGTATTCCGCTGAAGGTAACTACCGTGCCTGTTTGCTCAGCAGTCTTCTTTGGCGTGGCATTAACACCGGTGTATAGGTTTATATTTTCAGCGTTGGCATAAATTTCATAGGTAAAATTTTCACCATTTTCGTCATATGTTGTTTTCCAGGATGCATTGCGCGCGAAAGTGAAAAATGTCAGTCTTCCAATTCCATTTTTTCCGTGGATGGCTGATTGATTTTTCTTCAGTTTATTTTCGAGAGCTTTTTTTGATTCAAAAAGTGGTTCAAATTTTTCTTGCAGCTTCAAATGGGGGATTCCATAGCCATTATCACTGATTGTGATTGATTCAATATTCCCAAGTTCGTCAGAATTGTAATTGATTTGTATTTCTGAAGCTTGCGCATCAAAACCATTCCAAATGTATTCGCAAAGAGATTGATAGGGCACATATTTCTTGAGAGCCGCGCGGATTCCTTTAGCTGTAATTTGAATTTTTGGCATATACGGATTTTATTTTTTAGAAATATTTTTCGAGCCTATTAATCGATAGTATAGCATTTAATTTACTTTAAAGCTAGTTAAACACACGGTTTTTCGTAATAAAAAAAGGAACAGTCATCAACTGTTCCCCTGAAGGTTTGCTGCTAGAAGATTTTCAACTGATTATGCAGGTAATCGAGCCTAACCTGCCTTCATTTTCGTGGCAAAATCCACGAAGTATTCTACCCATCTGGGAAGAATGATTGATTTCGCATTTAACGCCATCACATTCGAATTTCAGAACTTCTTCATCCATGAAAACATTGAACATCGTGGCCTGTTCACCGCTAATTTTTTTAGTGGCAAATCCTGTTTGGTCGAAAATTTCGCCTGAAAATGATGCTAGCTTTCCTGGTAAGATAATCGTAAAATCAATCGTGGGCATTTTTTCCTCCAATTTTAGTTGCGTATTTTGAGAAGATAAAAATAGGTGTTGCGAAATTATTCTAAAAAAGAGCAAATTGAATTCTACTACATTATTTAAAATAAGTCAATAGCAATTGTATTTATAAAATTGGATGCAATATCTTCAATAGAGCTAAGACTATGTAATCAAGTGATTTCATTTTGTAATGTTGTGGTTTGTATTTCATGGAATGGCGCTTCCATTGCTCAACAATCGTGGAAAGTTCATTGAGGAGCTTCTTTTCCTTGAAGAAAACACCCATTTCTGAATTTAGCTGGAATGAGAGCAAATCAATATTTTGTGAACCGATTAACCCTTCCTTGCCATCGATAATCATTAATTTAGCGTGGTTCATCTTGTTACCCAAATAAAAAGTGATTCCCAATGGATAAAGATTTCGCATGTAGCGATAATTCAAAAGATTCATGATTTTCCAATCAACTTTTCTTGGGATGAGAATTTCAACTTTCACATTGCGGCGAATCGCGTCATCCAGCAAGGAAATGAGCCAACGCGGGGGAGTGAAATAGGGAGTTGCTATCTGAATTGATTTCTCAGCTCGGGTTATTTTTTCCACATAGTGACTTTTCAATGTATATATATTTTTATTCGGCAAGTGTTCAATGAGCCAAAATTTCAATTTGGTACTGAACTTTTTCTCGCGGTAAGCGATGATTTTTTTGTCTTTTCCGCCAGCCATTTCATAGGTGTATGCAAACGAGCGCAAAATTCTTTTTACCGTCCGTCCACGCAGTTTGATCTGCAGGTCATTCCAATGAGTAAACTTTTTTCCAATATTAACTCCACCGATAAAGGCGATTTTCTCATCCACGATTAAAACTTTTCTGTGAATGTGTCTTAGCCAATTACTGAAGAATAAAAATTCTACGCCTGATTTTTCTATGTTTTTTGCAATTTCATTTTTGAGAACCTTGCTGCCAAAAGCGTCAGCCACAATAATAACGCGAACACCGCTGCGTGCCTTCTGTTTCAGTTTGCCGATAAAGTCGTGGCTTTTTTTTGTGTCATCAAGAAAAATATACATTTCAATGTATATGGATTTTTTTGCTTGCTCAATGCTTTCAATCATTGCGTCCCAAGCTTTGATGGAAGTTGTGTAGAGTTTGTATTTCATTGGCAGGATGGATAATTTCAAATTTTTATGCACTTTCGTTTTAACATTTTTACCTAAGCATAAATGTTAAAAATTTCCTTTACTAATCATAGCATACTTAAGGAAAAATTTTGATAAGAAAAAAAGCCCAAGAATCTGGGCTAGGGAAGACGACGTGGGGAGCGATGATATCGCACGGCCCTGCTTTTCTTCGGTGATTGCTGATTTTCCTTGATCCCGTTTTTGCACTCAGGACAGAAAAAATCCGGATCATCAATGTGAAGTTTGCATTTACCTGTTTTTCTTGGCTTCTCTTTTTCGCGAAAGAGAGTTGGCAAGAAGCAGAGGATAAAAAATATTGAAATTCCTAATGTAAACCATTTGGAATTTCCGTTAAACATCCAATAATTTACAGGCTCATAGAGAATCGCACCTGTCAGGCCTATTGCAAACAAGACAATAGCAGCTTTCTTACTCATGCTTGCTCCTGGAAAAGTTTTTAATGACCTTTGATAATGCTATCAAGCATAGTAGCACAATAACCGGAAAAGCCAAGGGTGTCCGGGTAACGAGACTGTCTTTCTGTTGAAAGTTGGTTCGTTTCACTGCCACCGGTTCGAATCCCTCACAGCCCGCAATACGAGTGAGGGATTTACGCGTCGCTCGCTTGCCGCCGCAAGCTCACTCCTTGTCCGCGGCAGAGCTGAATGCTCCTATGGTCGCATCCATCTACGCACGCTGCGTTGCCATTCTGCTGAATGTCAACTTGCTTAGCTTCTGCCGGTTCGAATCCCTCCACATTTCCAATACAAAAGAAAACAGGAACACTTTTTGAGTGTTCCTGTTTTCTTTTGTATGTTGGGGATGAGGGATTCGAACCCCCGCATGCATGGATCAAAACCATGTGCCTTACCGCTTGGCTAATCCCCAATAATTCATGAATTATGAATGTTGAATCAAGAATTATGAATAAATTCAAGATGCATGATTCGTGATTCCATATTCATGATTCTTTTTTATTGCACAATGTTTCCTCCCATGATACTTACTGCGTCGTTCAATAATGAGCTCGTTTCACTGGGAGCTGCTTCAGTGCTGGCTGAAGGGTTTAGGTGAGTCAGGCTGGAAGCGATAGTGATGCCGGCTTCGTCAGCTGTGACTACCTTTATAAACAATCGCAACCCTAAAATTTTAGCAAAAAGTTCTTCCAATGTCAATTTGTTGCCATATTCGTTTAATTTGTCTTTATGGAAGGCGAATTTGGTGGCAACGGTGATGATTCCAGCTTCGGCGCTGACTGGTTGGCAGCTTTGCAAAACCGCTGCCAAACTATGATTTATTACCTTGGCTTCGCTGACAAATTGATTCCAATTTTTCTTCACATCATTAAGGGTGAAATCGCTATCGGCAATTTGAGCCTCATTTTTGATGAGTTGCGGTTCAGCTATCTGAGGGGCTTGTGGAGCTTCAGGGATGGCCTGCGGAAAGGGCGCCTCTTCATTGCTTTTGGCGGTAGCAGGGGAAACAGGGGCAGTTTTTTGCTCTACGGGAGCTTGGAAAGGATTAGCTTCTGAAATCGGAGAAGGTGCGACATTTGGAGCATTATTAACGTCCATGGCGATGGTCTGAATAATGTTCGGAGTTGGAGTGGCTGATTGAGGAACGGGTTGCGCTTGAACTGGCGCTGGCTGATAAACTGGCTCAGGCCTAACTTGTAGAGTTGGCGCAGCAGTATTTGCAACTGGAGTAGTTGCAGCAACTTGAACTTGCGGACCTTGAACAGATTTAATAATAGCCATTTCCAAAGGAAGCTGGGGAATGAAAGCTGATTTTATTTTGCCTTGAATTTCGCTGAAGCATTGGATGACGAATAAAAGTTCTTTGGCGTTGTGACCTTTGGCTTGGTCGACAATTATTTGTGATTGTTCCTTGGTGAGTTCATAGGAAAAAAGTTTGGCAAGTTTAGCATCGACACTTACTAGCATCACTTGTCTTAGATAGTTCAAAAAAGATTTATTGAAAACATCCAAGTCATATCCGTCCTGGGAAAGTTCATTGATAAGGGTGATAGCACCTGTCGTGTTTTTGTTGAGCAGATACCCAACCATAGCTTCCAGTGATTGCCTTTGGGTTGTTCCTAAAATTTCTTCAACTTCTTTGGAAGTTATTTTCTTGTCTTCAAGTGCCATGACTTGGCTAAGCAAGGACTCTGCATCTCGCATGCCTCCTTCAGCAGCAATCGCAATCATCTCCAAAGCATTTTTTTCTATTTCAACTTTTTCGCTGGCTGCAATGACAGAAAGTTTTTCAATGATGTGCTCCAATGAAAGTCTGGTGAAATCATAGCGTTGGCAACGGGAAATGATGGTTTCTGGAACTTTGTGAATTTCAGTGGTAGCCAAAATGAAGATGACATGAGCAGGCGGCTCTTCGAGAGTTTTCAGTAGGGCATTGAAAGCACCCGTTGAAAGCATATGAACTTCATCGATGATATATATTTTGAATTTGGCTTGAGATGGAGGGAATTTCACATTCTCTCTAAGTTCCCGGATATTATCCACGCCAGTATTGCTAGCAGCATCAATTTCAAAAATGTCCAACGAACGTCCATCAGTGATGTTTTTGCAAACGTCGCATTGAAGGCATGGTTTGGCTCCATCAGGATTCTGACAGTTCACGCTGCGCGCAAAGATGCGAGCCATGGTTGTTTTTCCTGTTCCTCTCGGTCCAGTGAAAAGATAGGCATGTCCAACTCTTCCATGAATGATGGCATTGGAAAGAGTTTGAACGATATGTGTTTGTCCGATAACATCGGCAAAGGTGACTGGGCGATATTTTCGATAGAGAGATAATGACATATTTTCATGAAGCATGAATCATGAGGTATGAATCATGGGTAATGGGTTAGTTTTTATTTCTTAATGATTGTAACATTTTAAGGATAAAATTAAAACTCCCCAAGAAGGGGAGAATGTGTTGTAATTGTGAAATTTATTGAATTAAAAATCCTTGATTCATGATTCTTAATTCACGATTCTACTTTTTGAAGACCCAAAGTTTGTATCCGATGAAATTCCAGAAAAGTCCGATTGCGGTTCCACAAAGTGCTCCGAATGTTGCCCAAAGTGTAGGAGT
>Ga0209727_1001706_pt1 | contig 17301 bp, 13 predicted proteins | sample RifGroC1_FD_183995 | JGI IMG/M metagenome (GOLD analysis project Ga0209727, IMG submission 183995) | Groundwater microbial communities from Rifle, Colorado, USA - Groundwater C1 (SPAdes) (version 2) | ecosystem: Environmental > Aquatic > Deep subsurface > Groundwater | place: Rifle, Colorado...
CTCACAGGGCTAGATTTTACTTATGAGTCAACCACTTTTTTTCGGCTAGATTAATTATGAGTCAATGCGGCGCCTTGCAGACCATCTCATTCCATAGTAAAATGGCTGAGCTGTCCGCCGCCGCCGGCACGGGCAGCATTAAACCATAAAAGTCCGATCTGAAGGAAGTTACCATGAATAATCAGATTATCAAGGAAGCCGCCACCAGTCTGCGCTGCCTGGCCATGGACGCCGTCCAGAAAGCCAATTCCGGCCATCCAGGCCTGCCCCTGGGCTGCGCCGAGCTGGGCGCCCTGCTGTATGGCGAGCTGCTGCGCTACGACGCCACCCAACCTGGCTGGCTGGACCGCGACCGCTTCGTGCTGTCGGCTGGTCACGGCTCGATGTTCCTGTACGGACTTTTGCACTTGGCCGGTTTCCCGGTGTCGCTTGACGATATCCGCAACTTCCGCCAACTGGGCGCCAAGTGCGCCGGCCATCCCGAGTACGGCATGATCCCGGGCATCGAGACCACCACCGGGCCGCTGGGCCAGGGTGTGGCCAACGCCGTCGGCCTGGCCATGGCCGAGACCATGCTGGCCGCCCGCTTCAACACGCCGGCCCACCAGATCATCGACCACTACACCTGGGCCCTGGCCGGCGACGGCTGCCTGCAGGAAGGCGTCGCCGCCGAAGCGGCCAGCCTGGCCGGCCACCTCGGCCTGGGCAAGTTGATCCTGTTCTACGACGACAACCGCATCACCATCGACGGCGGTACCGAGCTGTCCTTCAGCGAGGACGTTGGCGGCCGCTTCACGGCTTACGGCTGGCAGGTACTACGCGGCGACATGTACGATCCCGACGGCATCCGCGGCCTGGTACAAGCCGCCAAGGACGAATCCGGCAAGCCCAGCCTGATTATGTTGAAGAGCATCATCGGCAAGGGCGCCCCCACCCTACAGGGTTCGGCCAAAACCCACGGCGCCCCGCTGGGAGCCGAGGAAATCGCCAAGGCCAAGGCCGCCATGGGCGTACCGACCGACAGCCAGTTCTACGTTTCGCCCAAGGCCGAGGAATTCTTCGCCACCCGCCGCCAAGAACTGCAGCGCCACCGCGCAACCTGGGATACCACCTATCAGGCCTGGCGCAAGGCCAATCCGGCCTTGGCCCTGGAGCTCGACGCCGCCCTAGCCGGCCGCAACCTGGCGCCAGTGCAGTGGCCGCAGTACAAGACCGGCGATAGCCTGGCTACCCGCGCCGCCTCCGGCAAGGTCCTGCCGGCGTTAGCAGCCGCTTGGCCGCAGCTAGTCGGCGGCTCGGCCGACCTAACCGGCCCCAACAGCACCGCCCTGCCCGGCCCGGCCTACTCGGCCGCCAATCGCGCTGGCCGCATGATCCACTTCGGGGTGCGCGAACACGCCATGGCCAGTATCTGCAACGGCCTGGCCCTGCACGGCGGCCTCCGCCCCTTCTGCGCCACCTTCCTGGTCTTTGCCGACTACCTGCGGCCTGCCCTGCGCCTGGCCGCCCTGATGGGACAGCCAGTCATCTACGTCCTGACCCACGACTCGGTCTACGTCGGCGAAGACGGTCCCACCCACCAGCCAGTGGAGCACCTGGCCAGCCTGCGCGCCATCCCCAACGTCCTGGTGCTGCGCCCGGCCGACGCCGAGGAGACCAACGCCGCCTGGGAACAGGCCCTGGCCCGGGTAGATGGCCCGACCGTACTGGCCCTCAGCCGCCAAAACCTGACCGTGCTGGCCAAGGCCGACCCGGACTGGCAAAATACCATGCGTACCGGCGCTTACGTGGTGTGCAACACCAAGGACGAGCCGGACGTAGTAGTACTGGCCTCGGGCTCGGAGGTCGAGCTGGCGGTCAAGGCGGCCGACCAGTGCCTGACCAAGAGCGTCCGGGTGGTGTCGGTGCCGTCGCTGGAAAGTTTCCTGGCCCAGAGCGCCGCCCTGCGCCAGGTGCTGGTGCCGCCCAGCGCCCGCGTGGTGGCCGTTGAAGCCGGCATCGCCCAGGGCTGGGAAGGCCTGACGCCACATTTCCTGGGTATCAACCGCTTTGGCGAATCCGGTCCTGGTGCGGCCGTCGCCCGCCACCTGGGGCTGACCGAAGAGAACCTGCTTACCCTGATCATGGGCTAAGCTGACGAAGCGGGCGGGCGGCCCCTGGCTGCCGACCGCCTGGTTGCGCCCACCTGGTCACCCGCCTGGTCGCCCCGTTTGCGCCACCAACCCTAACCACCGCCGGCTGGAAAGTGCTTTTTTCGGCCGGTAGCAGTATTATAGTAGGCGACGACAATCCACAAGCGGGTTAGGCGCGCCGTACAGCGGCACTAACCGCTCCCGAGGAGAGAACATGAGACGCTTCCTGGTCCTGCTGCTATGCAGTCTTGCCATTAACGTTCTGGCCGAGGATATCTACCTGTTGCGCGCGCCGCAGACCGGCAACGCTGGCGCCGCCAGTAATTCTGGCGCCGCCAGTAATTCTGGCGCCGCTACCTGGGTCGATAACTTTACCGTTCCCAACGAGGTGGCCGCCCTGCACGCACCGCTACACTTCACGCTGGAAGGCACCCGACTGCGCTTCAGCCGCCTCAGCAACCTGCGCTTCCAGCTGCGCCAGGAAGGCGTCGTAGCCAGCACCGCGGCCGGCGAAGTAGTCCACTACAACATCACCTTCGCCAATGTGCCGGCTTTGCCGGTGCCGACCCGGCGGGTGCGGGTGACCATCCCGCTGACCAGCCTGAACCTGCAAGACCCGCAAGCCGACTCGCCCAGCCTACTGGCCATGAAGAACGCCATCCGCAGTCTCGGCTACCCCAGCGGCCAGGTCTGGATCGAGTCCATCACACTGCGCGATCAGCGCGAATTCGTGGTGATGGTCGCCATCCGCCGCGACTAACAGCTTTTGAAGTGTTGAAAAGCCGCCTCGCGTTTTTCGACACCCTTTTGCTTTCCGGCCAATTAAAGGGCTATTTTGATCGGTTTACGACCTAAATAACCCCAAAAACTGGTCTGAAATCGAACTCCACTTTGACATTCCGCGTTTTTCGTGCTCTTATAGAACCCATGCGGACAAGCTTTAACATCGAGCCAGCCATCCGGGTAGTCAAAACTATCCTGCCCGCCGGCTTCGATTTTCAGAAGGCCACCTGGTGGCAGGAAATCGAACAACAGAACAAGCACTGCCTGTCGACCATCATCGGATCGATGCTCCTCTCCGGGTTCGTCGTCGCTTTAGCCTTCTTCATCGCTGCGGCCTTCCGGAGCCACGGCTTGCCCCCCTTACGCTACTGGCTGGCGCTTGGTGGACTAATCGCGACCTGCCTCGGTTTCTTCCTGTCCCAGCGACCCGATGCCTGGGCGCCTTGGGCTTTGGTGATCATCGTAACCGGGATCATCTGCGGCCGTTGCCTGCCCGACGGCTACGGCATCGAACGCTTCCTGTTCGCCGGCCTGCCGGTACTCACCTACGTGCTCTTCGGTTACCGGCGCGGTCTACCGGTGTCGCTAATCGCTGCCCTGTTAGGCCTGGCCGGCGCTTTGCTCAGACCGGCCGGTGGCGCCACGGCCGTGGCCGGATTGCTGTCCCGGGCCGATGGCCTGGCGCTGGGGGCCTTTGCCATCGTGTCGCCCCTGGTCGCCTTATTGCAAATGACCCACGAAGCGACCATCCTGGGCATCATCCGGCGCTTCGTCTTCGACGAGACGACCGGCATGCCAAACCGCGACGTGCTCAAATACGTGCCGCGGCACGGCGCCACCTTCGCCATCATCCAGATCGTCAACCTCGAAGACATCCGCTCGATGTTCGGCTACGAGCTGACCGAGGCGATCATCAAGCTGGTGGCCGGACTGCTGCGCCGGCTGGAAACCGAATACCGCTTCACTACCTATCGCCTGAAGAGCCACGAATTTGGCCTGATGTTCGCCAATCCGGCCTCCGGCTGTGCCGACACCGCCGTCATCCAGGCAATTCTGGTCAAGCTGTCGCACGAGGAGTTGCTGGCCAGTGGTTCCAAGATCCGCCTCAATTACGTCATCGGCTTTGACGAGCCAGAAGGCGGCGACCAGCCGGCCGAGGGCTGCGACGAATTCCTGACCAAGGCCGACTTGGCCCTCAAGGAAGGCGTCCGCAACCGGGTGGCCCTGATGAAATACCATAAAACCCACCCCATCCGCGAACGCGCCGGACGCAATCTGCACTGCTACTCGCTCTTGGCTAGCAATATCGAAAACCGCGCTCTGAGAGCCGTCTTCCAACCGGTGGTGGACGGCCGCAGCGGCCAAATAGCCTGGTACGAGGCCCTGGTACGCATCCGCGACGAAAATGGCGACTATGTGCCGCCGGGTGAATATCTGGAACTGAGCGCCTCCACCGGCCTGTCGCGCGACATCGCCTGCTTCATGATCCGCCAGGCCTGCCGCTTCATGGCCGACAGCGGCCTGCCCGTCTCGGTTAACCTGTCGGGCAACGACATCCTCGACCCCTTCGTCATGACCACCATCCAGGAACTAGTTAGCGTCGCCGCAGGCTCGACTGACGTCGCCAGCCACGCTGGCGCCGCCAGCCACGCTGGCGCCGCCTGCTTGATCGTCGAGCTGCTAGAGAGCGAGAAATACGAATCGGACGAACGCCTAGTCAAGGCCATCCGCTTCTTGCGATCAATAGGGGTACGCACGGCCATCGACGACTTCGGGGCCGGCTACTCCAACCTGGCCAACTTCATCGACCTGGATATCGATGTGCTCAAGATCGACGGCAGCCTGGTGAGTCGCTCCATGAAGGACTCCAACCTGCGCGCCTTCATCGCCGGCACCATCCGCTTCTGCGCCAGCTCGGGCATCCTGACCGTGGCCGAACACGTCGACTCGCCAGAACTGGCCATGATCCTGCGCACCGACGGCATCGACTTCATGCAGGGCTATCTGTTTGGCCGACCGGAAGCCATTCAGTCGCCTCTCGACAGGCACGGCCTGACCTTGGCCGAACGGATCGAGGCTTGTAAAGCCGGCCAAGCCTGCTTAGCCGTCCAAGCGGCCAAGGACTGGGCTGAGCCGGAAGCCATGGCCGACATGGCCTAACCCGGTTTACCTCCGTGCCAAGCGCCGCTTTCGGGCTTTTCAAGCCGCCGCTTTGGGTCTACACTTGAGGCATGTTGTACGCCGAATTCACCGAAGCCCTCTTCGCCCTGGCCGGCAAATGCCGCCTGCCGGCCAAACTCCCGCTGGAAGTGGTCCTGATCATCAATCCGCGGGCCGGCGGCTTCAGCCACGCCACCCGCTACCGCCAGGCCATCATCGCCTGCCGCGCCGCCCTCCTGGCCGCCGACGCGCAGCCCGGAAGGGCCGACCAACCGACCTGCCGCCAGCTGGTCACCGAAGGCGCCCGCCACGCCAGCCGCCTGGCCATCGAACTCTTGGAAGAGGCCGCCACCCATCCCCGGCGCCAGTATCTGATTATCTTGGCCTGCGGCGACGGTACCAGCCTGGAATTCATCGACCAGCTGTCACGGGTGGCAGCCACGTTTCGCGAGCGCTTCTGCGTCCTGCGCCTGCCCATGGGCACCGGCAACGACAACTCCGACGGTAAAACCCTAGGCGAGTCGCTGGCCCGGCTGAACGGCAGCGACCACATCGCCACCCAGGCCGCCATCCGCGTCCATCCGGCGCCCGGCGGCCCAGCCGCCAAACGGGCCCCGGACGGCTTCTGGTCCAGCTTCAATATCGCCAGCATCGGGCTGGACGCCTACGTCACCAATAAGACCAACCAGCTCAAGGCCGGGCTGCCGGGCAACTCCTACAAACTGTGGGTGGACCTGGCCGCCCTGTTCTACGACAAGGCCTTCCCGCCGGCCGACATGACCATTATCGCCGACAGCTATGAAACCGACCAGGCCGCAAGTCCCGGCGGCCGCCACGACGCCAAGCGCCCGGCCGGCGAGTCGCGCCGCATCGAAGGCCGCTTCCTGCTGTGCGCCATGGGCGTTTCCGGGCATCGCACCTACGGCGCCCGCAAGCCCATCCTGCCCGACGACCGCAACGTCTGCGCCATCCGCCAGATGCCGCTGTGGCGTAAGCTGCAGATCAAGGAACCGCTGACCCGCGGCCAGCACCACCGCTTCCCCGAGGCCCTGCTGTTCGACGCCGACCGACTCGAGTTCCGCTACGGCAGCCGCATCCTGGTGCAGATGGACGGCGAGGCCGAACTGCTCGAGAGCGCCGATTTCCCGCTGGTCATGGAACGGACCGGCCCGCTCATCCGCCACCTGGCCGCCAGCCAGGTCGATACCCCTGCCGGCAAATAGCCGCCAGAGCGCGCCGAGCCCCGGCTGACCACCTGGTCGCCTGGTCACACAGCAATAAAATAATAACGGCCGCCCCATCTGCAGGGCGGCCGCGTTTTAAGTCAACAGGAACTCACGAACCTTGGTGGCCCTCCGGATAGCGGATGGACAGGTGCAGTTCATCCAGCTGCTTCTGATCCACTTCGTTCGGGCAGTCGGGCGCCCCTACGGGTCGCGTCGGAGTGGAAATGATGGTAAGCGCGGCCAGGCGGCCGCGCGGCCCGCGAGTACCCTCGCGCAGAACCATTGGAGAGAGGTAGACTGCCCTCACGAACCCTGATGCCCTTCCGGATAACGGATGGTCAGGTGCAATTCATCGAGCTGCTTTTGATCGACTTCGTTCGGGCAATCATCCATAGGACTGACGGCGAAGGAGTTCTTGGGGAAGGCGATGACCTCCTTGATGGAGGTCTGGCCGGCCATCAGCATCACCAGGCGGTCCAGGCCGGGGGCGATGCCGCCGTGGGGCGGGGCGCCGTACTTGAAGCTCTCGGTCAGGAAGCCGAACTTCTTCTCGCCATCCGCCTCGTTGAAGCCGACGATCTGGAAGATACGTTTTTGTAACGCCGGGTCGTGGATGCGGATGGAGCCGGAGGCCAACTCGAAGCCGTTCAGCACCAAGTCATACAGGTCGCCCTTGACCGAGCCGGGGTCACTTTCCAGCGTCGGGTGGAATTGAGCCTGCGGCATGGTAAACATGTGGTGGGCGGTGTCCCACTTCTGCTCGTCTTCGTTGTACTCGAACATCGGGAAGTCGACGATCCAGGCCAGCTCGAAGCGCTTCGGATCAACCAGCCCGAGGTCCTTGCCCAGCTTGGAGCGGACCGCGCCCAGGGCGATATTGGCCACCCGCCGGGTGCTGTCGGCCACCACCAGAATCAGGTCGCCCACCTTGACCCCCAGGCCGCTGATGACGGCCGCGAAGTTGTCGGCGAAGAACTTGCTGGCGCCGCCTTCCAGCGCCGGCTGGCCGTCTACTCCGGCGGACACCTTCATCCAGGCCAGGCCCTTGGCGCGGTAGATCTTGGCGGCCGCTTCCAGCTCCTCGATCTGCTTGCGCGAATAGTCGGCCTTGCCCGGCGCTACCAAGGCCTTGACGCCGCCGCCTGAGACGGTCACGCCCTTGGCGGCCTGGCGCTGCCGCTCGGCCTCGCCCTCGCTCAAAGCATCCTTGAAGGCCTGGAAGGTGCTGCCGGCCACAAACGGGCCGAAGTCCTGCATCTTCATCTCAAAGCGCAGGTCAGGCTTGTCCGAACCGTACCGCTCCAGGGCCTCGTCGTAGCTTAGGCGGGTGAAGGTCTTGGGCAGCTCGACTCCCAGCGTCTTGCGGAAGACATGACCGAACAGGCGCTCGGTCATGGCCAGGACGTCGTCGCGCTCCACGAAACTCATCTCGATGTCGATCTGGGTAAACTCCGGCTGGCGGTCGCCGCGGGCGTCCTCGTCGCGGTAGCAGCGCGCCAGCTGGAAGTACTTGTCGAAGCCGGAGACCATCAGAATCTGCTTATACAGCTGCGGGCTCTGCGGCAAGGCGTAGAACTTGCCCGGATAGAGGCGGCTGGGGACCAGATAGTCGCGGGCGCCTTCCGGCGTGCTCTTGATGAAAGTCGGCGTCTCGATCTCGAAGAAACCCTCGCCGATCATGTGCTCGCGCACCGCAAAGGCCACGGCATTGCGCAAGGCCAGCCGCTTCTGCATGCCGCCGGAACGCAGGTCCAGGTAGCGGTACTTGAGGCGCGTCTCTTCCTTGGCGTCCGACTCCTCGTCGATCTGGAACGGCAGCACGTCGCAGCGGGTCAGGATCTGCAGCTGCCCGGCCACCACCTCGATGGTACCCGTAGCCATGTCCTTGTTCACCATAGTGTCCGGCCGGGCGCGCACCACGCCCTCGATGGCGATGCAGAACTCGTGGCGCAGCTCGGCGGCCACGGCCTTGAGGCTGTCGCTGGCGTCGGCGTCCACCACCACTTGGGTAACGCCATAGCGGTCGCGCAGATTGATGAAGGATATGCCGCCATGGTCGCGCTTGCGGTGTACCCAGCCGTTGAGAACCACGGTCTTGCCCACGTCGGTGGCGCTCAGCGCGCCGCAGGTGGTACTGCGTTTCAGTAGTTTCATAGTGGCAGGAGTATAGCCCGCCAGGCCAGTCGAGGGCAAGGCAGGGGGCGCCAGGCCACCGCCACTCCAGTTGCATCTGGCCTCGACGCGCCCCCTCGCGCCGGCTTCGGCCTGACGGCCGCGATCCGGCGCTGCCCCGAGGGAGGGGAAAGGCGGGCCCAGCACAATCAAATCAGACACCGCAACCCGGCAGACTGATGCCTGACTCCATTCAGAAGCTAATCTAGTTTCCTGCCTTGACCGGCGCAACGTTTAGTGTCAAGCTGCCATATCTTCAATATTGGGAGACAATTATGAGGCGAATTCGCTTTTATCTTTTTATCGTACTGGTGCTGTGCTTCTTGGCAGGATGCCCGACGGTCGTAACGCCGCCAGCCGAAATCCCAACCCTACCGCCCCAAAAACTAGGTTCATGGCAAAGACCGTTTGGAGAACCTGGGTTTATGACGAGTACGTTCGTCAGCGGCACCTATCTGTACGGTGCCTGCAATACAGGTGGGCTGAAGATATTCGCTGTCTCGAATCCGTTTTCCCCGGTATATAAAAACAGTTATGGCGGAATTTGTGCATCCGATGTCTATGTATCCGGCTCTTACGCCTATGTGGCGGATTGGTTTTGTGGTCTACAAATCATAAATATCAGTAATCCTGCTATCCCAACCCTGACCGGCACCTATGAAACGAGCGGGACTGCAAGTGGAATTTATGTGTCTGGCGCATATGCCTACGTCGCAGATGGGAGTGCTGGCCTGCAAATCATCGATATCAGTAATCCCGCGGCTCCGACCCTGGCCGGCACCTATGAAACGAGCGGGAATGCATATGGAATTTATGTGTCTGGCGCATATGCCTACGTCGCAGATGGGAACGCTGGCCTGCACATCATCAATATCAGCAATCCGGCAGCCCCAACGCTGGCCAACACGTATGACACGAGCGGGGAGGCATTTGGAGTCTATATAGCTGATGCATATGCCTACGTCGCAGATTTGGATGCTGGCCTACATATCATCGATATCAGCAATCCAGCAGCCCCGACGCTGGCTAGCACCTATGACACGAGCGGGGGGGCATATGGAGTCTCTATTTCCGGCGCATATGCCTACGTCGCAGATGGGTATGCTGGCCTGCACATCATCGATATCAGCAATCCCATAACCCCGATCCTGGTCAGTACTTTTGACACGATCGGGGCGGGGGCATTTGGAATCTATGTGTCTGGCGTATATGCCTACGTCGCAGATTGGAATACTGGCCTGTACATCATCGATATCAGTAATCCAGCAGCCCCAATCCGTAAGCGCTACCATCACCCCGTTGGCGCAGTTTTATAGCTTCTCGGATCAAGCCGGTACGGCAGCAGCTGGCTGACGGCCGCCGGGTTATCCGCTACCAAAGGCAGGGTTGAAAACAGGTGGCACAGGTAGCTGTACGGTTCATGGCCGTTGGCTTTGGCAGTCTCGATCAGCGAATAGAGGCAGGCGCTGGCTCTAGCGCCGGCCGGGGTGTCCATGAATTGCCAGTTGTTGCGACCGATCACGAAGGGCCGGATGGCGTTTTCCACCGCGTTGTTGTCCGGCGTCAGGAGCCAGTGGTCGACGTAGCGGACGGCTCGCCGGAATTGGCCGAGGGCGTAGCTGATGGCCAGGCCCAGGCCACCGCGCTCCGGAACAGTTTTATAGCTACCCTGCAGCCAGTTCAAAAACTCGTCGAAGACAGGCTCGACTTCAGCCCGGCGGCCGGCGACGAATTCGTCCCGGGTGACTAGACTATCACGAAGCTGGGAGCGCCAGCGCCGTTCGATGGTATAGAGCCGGCGGATGTGGTCCAGGGCTTGTTCTGCCAACGGCGTGGCCTTGGCGGAAACGTACTGCTCGTGGAACTTGCGCCGGATGTGAGCCCAGCAACCGACGTGGACAATGCCGGGCCGCTTGCCCAAGCGGTTGTAGCCGGCGTAGCCGTCTGTTTGCAGGAAGCCAGAGAAACCGCTGCCGACCAAGGCTTCGGCCACGTCGCCGGAGCGCGAGTCGTGATAGGCAAACCAGACGAACGGCTTGGCCGCCTCGTCGGCGGTGAAGCCGCGGGCGATCCACATCCTGGATGGAGCGCTGGGTGGCCGGCCGTCTTCTTTGAGCACCTGTACCTCGGTCTCGTCCATTCCCAGCACCGGCGAACCGCGGATATCCCGCTTGAGGCAGTCTATCAGCGGCGAAAGCGCTGTAGCCACGCGGATAACGAGGCGGGCCATGGTGCTACGCGCCAGTTCCAGGCCCAGGCGCGCGAACCAGGCTTCCTGCCGGTAGAGCGGCAGTCCGTCGCAGAATTTGTTGACGATGACGAGGGCCGCCACACTGTTGGAATACAGGCTGCCCGGCGCGATCCGGACCGGACCAGGCGCGGTGACAATGGCCTTCTCGTCATGGCCGGCGAAGTCGTCGCACTGGCACGGTCCATACTTGACGCGGATATGAACCTTGACGATCAGCTGCGCCGGTATGACTTCGTATTCTTCACTGCGTTCTTCGCCGATCTTGGGGCGCTGGCAATTGCACCACGGGCAGGCGCTGTCTTCTTCCGCTAGCTCGTGGATGATTTCGACCCGCTTGAATTCTCCCGCTGGCCGGCGCCGTCCGCTGTGTGCGGCTTTGGTCCGTTTGACCAGCTCCGGCGTCTTCGCGTCCACCGCTTCGACCGAGCTGCTGTCGGCTTCCGCCTCGTTGAAGAGCAGGCCCTGCCCGGCGGCAGGTTCGGCCACCCGCTCGCTCTTCGGTCCAAACAGCATGCGTTTGAGGGTTTCCAGATAGCGATTAGCCGCCTGGAGCGCTTCGTTCTGCTCGGCAATAGTGGTAGTATGTTCTGCTATGATTGCATCACGTTCGGCGAGCGCAAGGTGCAGCTCTCCAATCTGACGCTCAAGATCATGGACTGGTGCTTTATTTTTATTACTACTACTGCCTGCCATGCCGGAATTCTATCATGAATCCGGCCGGCAGGCTACAGAAAAGTTATGCTATTCTTGTATAATTCAGCGTTTTGAAGCGTTTTCGAAAATCAATCCCGTCTAGGATCATGGCCAGTTCCGACTGAGAAAGGACGACCGCCTGTGCGCCGTCTTCGTTCTGGCGCGGCCAAGGGAAACTGCCGCGTTCGACGCGTTTCGTCCACAGGCAAAAGCCGCTACGGTCCCAGTACAAGCCCTTGATCATGGTCATGTCCCGGCCGCAGAACAGGAAAAGGTCACCTGACAACGGTTGTCGGCCCATGTTCTGCGCGACCAGATCCGCCAGCCCGTCAATCTGCTTACGCATATCGGTCCGCCCCGGCCGGATGTAGATGGTCAGCGCGCTTAAGTCCGGCCACATACGCGCACCGCCGTCTGTATGGCCAGCTCCAAAGCCCCGGGCGTAGTTCCTTCGTGGCACTCGATGCTGACCAGGCTGCCCACCGTGATCCGGCAGCTGGCCTGCCCAGCCGGCGCTTTGGCGACGACAACCGGCAGAAAGCTGCTAGCCGCGACGTCAAGTTCGCGGCGGCGCTGAGCGCGTTGCCACCACTTGAATCGTTCTACTGAAATACCCTTTCGTTCGCAGAATTCGCGGACCGTTTGGCCGCTGGTGCGCTGCTCTTCCAGCAGGGCCACTTGGTCTTTTTGTTTCGTCTTCATGCAAAGCCTCCTGCCGGAAGCCTAACCTGCTTTTTGAAATTGGCTAGATGGGGTGATGGTAGCGCTTACCTGAAGTCAGTATAGGTCACTTTGTGCAAGTGCTTAATTGGGGGCTGCACTTCATTTTGGGGCTGACCATTTGGGAGTAATAACAGCCTCAAGCATCACTGGTAATAATATATTGACAGGTAAAAAATTTACAGGCAATTTAATACCATTAAAAAATAATGAAATCACAAAAAGAGTTGTTGATATCCAGAATGCAATTTTGGCCAGAAAGCTGAACATTTTGAGTCTCTCTAAGCTAATTGACTCTGGCATTCTGTTCTTTATGTATACCATTAGCAACATCGTACAAAATCCAATAAAAGAAAAAACAAAAAGAGCAATATAGTCATCAATAATAAATAAATCAGATAAGCCATGATACCATGCCGCTGTGTACATAGCCACTAGCAATATTAAATCAAGGATGATGGATATAAGATATTTCATTTAAAGCTCAATGAAAAATCAACAAAGACACCGCATTTGACTGCAACCCTAAAATTGCCAGCCATTGCTCTTACAGTACCGCCAACACCAACTGCTCCACCCACAATTAGGGAAGCAGAAAATCTCTGTCCATCATATGAAATTCCAGCTCCACCGGATATAGCACTTGCTTCAAAACCGGCAGCCACTCCAGAATTCATGGGAGATGGTTGAGAAGAGTTAAAACGCATACCAAGTTCAGCACTTACACAACCTGCATCAGCCATTAATCCTATCCCCCAATTACCCACTAAAGGAGCATGGACTCTCCCAGACGAGGCTACTCCAAGCGTACCAGAGGCTTGCAAACCACTATCTCCCGATGAGATTGATCCTCTAGCGTACAATACTCCCATTCCAGGTGGGCCACCAGCCGATGCATCCAGGACTGCCAATCCAACAACACCACTATGGTTAAATTCAACTCCACCACTCGATGGTTGTGAATCATGTCCTGTCTGCGCTACCGCACGAGGACTATTTACAGTTTGCGTTGCTGTTTGGCTTGCTTGCTGCTGGCGCGGGTTAGGTGCTGCGCGATTATTACTCGCATCATTATCTACCGTAGCCGCTCCTGCGCCATGCCGACTTCCAGCACCTTCTAATGGCTGCAACCCACTCGGATCTGTAAACTTTAACGGTCTCTCCCCATTTCATTTTATTGCATGGAAATAGCCTATTCTTTCATGCGTGAATTTATGGGCTATTCCCGCAATCCTGTCAAAGAACGCGCCGGGTTCAAGCTTCCGGCTACAGCCACAATTCTAGCACTCTTTGGACCTTCCCGCAAGGATGGTTTCGAGTCGTCGTCTATACGCCTCGTCAACCACCTCAAACAGCTCGTGTTCGCGGGGGTGATGCTTCCGGTAGACCTTCGCTAAGTTGTCGGTCATCACGTGGGTGTAGCGGACGGTCGATTCTATGCAGCTGTGCCCGAGGAGTTCCTGGACGTGGCGGACGCTCGCGCCGTTTTCCAAAAGATGCGTGGCCGTCGAGTGGCGGATCGAATAGGTCGAAATTTCCTTTTTGTCCATATCGAAACGCCGCAAGAGTTCCCGGAAGCGTTCGCTGATGGAGTTTTGCGCCAGATGTCCGTTGTAGCCGGGGAAGACCCAGGCTTCCCCGTTGTCGATGCGCGAGTCGAGGAAATGCGTCAAGAAATCGTGGGCCACTTCGGAGAACGGCACCATGCGGTCGCGGTCGAACTTGCCGCGCACCACCATGAGCCGGCGCGCGAAGTCGATGTCCTTCACCTTGAGGCAGGCTGCCTCGCCTACCCTTAAGCCCGACGAGTAGAGCAGTTCGAAGAGCGCCCGGTCGCGCAAGCCCGTCTCGGTCGAGCCGTCAATCGTCTCCAGAAATTTGGTGATCTCCTCGCGCGATAACGGCCGGCGTTTCCAGTAGGAGCCGCCGTTTACTTTGAGATCCAGGCCATGGGCCGGGTTCTGGCTGATTAGCCCAGAGCGGTAGAGGCAGGAGTACAGCGTCTGGACGATGTAGAAACGGGAATTGATGGTGTTGGGTGACAAGTCGCCGCCGGTCCGCTTGGACTTCTGCGCGGCCAGGTGTGCGTGGTACTTCACGAGGTCTTTTTTCCTGAGCACGCGGATGTCGCCAGAATCGCGCGTCTTCGTCCAGCGGAAGAAATCGCGCAGGGCGATGCGTATGGCCGCGCGGGAACCTTCCGTCAGACGGCGGGCGGTCATATCTTCCTCGATCAGTTTGAGCGCGAGCGCGTTCAGCTCATCATTCGTCATGCTGCCCCCTGTTATGCCACTGCCGGGGATGAAACTCATCCAGGCTGCGCTTAAGGTCGTCCTTGTCGACGTGGGTGTAAATCTGGGTCGTTCCCAAAGCCTCATGACCGAGAATGACCTGGATATGCCGCATATCGCAGCCGGAGCGCAAGAGATGTGTTCCCAGTGAATGGCGGAAACCATGGGTGGTAATGACCGGAAGCTCCAGGGCGGTGCAGACCCGCGCCAGTTCCCGATTCACGACGATCGCCACCCGCGCCTTGTTGGCGCCGAAGATGGTATGCCCGCCCTTGCGTGTAAAGTTGTGCCGAATCGCCGAGTCGCCCGATTCAAGGAACAGCGCGAGAACGTCGGCCGCGTACGAACTTAGGAAGGCAGTGCGGGGCTTGCCGCCCTTGCCGTCGCGCACGTACACCAGGCGGTGCTCAAGGTCGAGGTCGCCCTCAGTCAGCGCGCAGGCTTCCGCGATGCGCAGCCCGGTCGCGTAGAGGAACTCGGCGACGACGTGTACCCGGTAGCGCCGCTCGCGCTCGTACCAGACGGTGCTTTGGTCGAACTTCCCCAGTTCCTCAAGGAGCCGGCCCATCTGTGCCTCGGCCAGGACGTTCCGCGACAGATGCAGGGCGAGTCTTGGGTAGCGCAGTTCCATGAAGGGATTGGTCGACACGCGCTCGGTTTGTACAAGATACGTGAAGAAACGGCGGGCCACCTTAAGATAGTTGTGCATCGTGCCGGTGGCGATTGTTACGCCTTCCGTGGTGAGCTTTTCTGACAGCCAGACCTGATACCGCAGTGCCTCCTGAATGCCCACGGCCAAGAGCTCGATGTCCTCGTCCTCAAACCACTGTAGCATCCGGCGGGCCCGACCTTGGAGGCTGACAAAGCCTTGCGTCGTTACCCGCGGCCGCTCGGCGGCCAGAAACTCGTCATACAGGTCGGCGTAGACGGTGCTTAAAACATGTCCCATTTATTTTGCCTCTCTTCCTCCAGCAGAATTGGCGCGCAGTTTCATAATTCCAGTCCGGATTTAAACTTAACCCCGTCAAACTGCGCGCGCGCAGTTTGCGCGCAGTTTAGGCTGCGCGGCGCAGTTTATCCAGTTTCACTTTTTTGGCGTATGAAAAAGTTGTTCCATGGCTTCCGGGCTTGGGATCATGGAAAAATCAGCCTTTTGGATCTCCGCGTCCTCTTTCAGCCGGTAAAAGCCCTTGGAACGCTCCCCGCCACCGCGCGTAGACACCAGGTATTCATAGTCCAGAAGCTGCCGCAGATTGGTGCGCACCCAAGTCTGGGCCAGGCCGGAGGACTCGCGGATTTGTCGCTGCGTCATCGAGACTTCCGTAACGCCGAGGTTTTGTTTCTTGGCTTCCGCGCGCGCGAATTTCCGCAGTTCCTCATAGAGAAGTTGCGCGCTGGCCGACAGTTCCCGCATGGTACTGGCCAGCACGCCTTCGACCATAATGCGATAGGCTACCCGATAGTCCAAAGCATCACAACGGATAAACGAGAGTGCGCCGTCATGTTCCTCCGGCTTTTGAAACTGCCGCAGGTAGCACACGCAGGCAATCAGGTCGAGGAAGCGATCATGGTCGCGCCGGGAACGCATCAGGTTAGTCGGGAAGTCCAGAAACGGCGCGAAGTCATTGACAATTGACCGTTTGGTCAGCAGGCGCTGGGCGGCGCGATGCGTCTGGATGATAGTATCAACCATAGCGCCGCCGCGTTTTAACCGCTCCAGTGAATACTTGGTGCGCTGGCTTTCATGAATCCGCGCTGTCTGGCTGCGGGTTTCATCAGCATTTACGAGGAAGCAGCGGCTGGCGTTCTCCGGATTGACAGCCTGATTCGTGCCGCTCATCACGCTAGAGACGATCACGGGCGTCCGCACGACGCGGCTCTGCATCTTGCCGGACTCCGGATCCTTGATCGTCACCAGGCGCGACAGTTCCTTACCGGACAGCATTTCGCGTATCTGGTGCTCGACCACGTCGCCATGCACCGCCTCGCCGAGTACCAGGAACTTATGCGTCAGATCATCAATATAGTTGAGCGCTTGGTCGGACAAGCTCGTTACGGCGACGACGTCCTCCGGCGGCATCAGCTTCTTGACCGAGTCCACCAGGAAGCTTTTACCGCTGGCTGATTGTGATAAAATCAGCACCGAGATCGGGTCATCGAGCTTGCGGGAGCTGGCGCACAAGTATAGAAGTTCCTTGTTCAAGTCTTCGCCAACGTAGCCAAGCGTGGACAGGTCCTCGACGATGCGGGTAAACAGTTGCGGATCACTCAACAGCGATAAACCTAGCGCGCGGTCTATAGCGCTCATTTCTACGATGGATTTTTTACTGCCCATGCGCAGGGCGGCGTCGCGTTCGACTTCCAGGCGTTCCAGAATCAGGACCAGGTCGCGCTCTACCCGCGACGGTTCCGCGCCCCAGGCCCGATTCAAGGCCTGCGCGAAACCGGAGCGGCCGCGCGCCGCGTACAGGTCAAGCGAGTCGTAGTAACTGGCGCCGTTACTCGTGGCGCGCACGTTGACGCGCAGGCTGGTTACGAACAAGGGCTTGACGCCGCCCAGGCGATAGGTAATCGAACCAAGCGTAAACACCTGGAATAAGCCCTCGCGCTGGAACTGTAGCTCGTTTTCTAGTGTCCCAGCCGGTTCTTCCTCCTGCCCTACCGGGGGGAAGGCCGCCGGAGTACCAGCGGCGTGTGGCACAAAAGCGAGAACAGGAGCATCGTTGAACACCGGCTCCAGCGTGGCGACGCGGTCGATCACGTCGCCGGAAATACTGAACTGGCCAAGGAGAGCTTTCGCCATGCCCTTACCCTCCGATGCGCGACAGTAACTCGTCTGCCAAGGCGCGATACTGCGCGCTGCCACGATCATG
>Ga0209727_1001714_pt1 | contig 17265 bp, 16 predicted proteins | sample RifGroC1_FD_183995 | JGI IMG/M metagenome (GOLD analysis project Ga0209727, IMG submission 183995) | Groundwater microbial communities from Rifle, Colorado, USA - Groundwater C1 (SPAdes) (version 2) | ecosystem: Environmental > Aquatic > Deep subsurface > Groundwater | place: Rifle, Colorado...
TAAACGCTCTAAAACCCGTAGTAGAATCTGTTATTTTATGTTTTATCATTGAGCTAATTGCAGCTGCAAAAATTCTATTAGTTATATCTTTTACAAAAGAATCGGCGTGTTTACTTTCTTTAAATCTACTGCCTAAGACTAAACTCGCTCCGTTCTCAATTTCACTTATAAGCTTCGGTATAAGTTCCGCAGGATACTGTCCATCCGCATCTGTATGAACTATTATGTCTGCTTTTTGTTTAATACATTCAGCAATTTCTGTTTTGAATGCTTCCGCTAAGCCATAATTATTTGGATGCGATATGACTACAGCTCCATTTTGCTTTGCTATTTCTGCTGTTCTGTCAGTTGAACCATCATCTACTACTAAAAGTCTATAGTTATATTTTCCTGTTAAATTTGTTTTAATATTTTTTAGAACATCTCCTATGCTTTTTTCCTCGTTATAAGCTGGTATTGTAATAACTACTCTCTTAATCATATAAACTGGCATTAAAGAAGTTTTAAAATATGTTCGCTGGCTGCCGATTAATTAACTATACCAAATTTTCTTGCTACTCTTTTGCTCGCTCTCAAAGCATCTATGGCTTGTAATTCCAGCGGGAATTTGTAAAAATTACTCTTGTAACGCATAACTGCCACGGGATGTAAGAATTTGTAAAGCGGCGGAAGAAAATCTTTCATCGTAGTAAATGCGTAAACACTTACTCTGTGCATAGTTTCAAGTTCTTTATTATCAGTCCAAGGCAAATGACAGGTGGCTCTATTAAATTTAGCCCATTCTTCATTTGTTTTTGGAGCTTTGAAACCTAACTTAATAGATTCTGCGTACAATGGAGTACCGGGATACGGAGTATAAATTTTAACAGTTGCATTTACTCTTGGATTTATTTTTTGCAGTTCTGCAATTGTTGAAAATGTTTCCAAACGTTCATCTCTTGTCTCTGTGGGAAAACCAATGATGAAACTCATATCTAATGTTACGTCGCTGCCTGCTAAATTCCTTGCAGCATTAAACAAATCTTCCCGCTTTATGTTTTTAGAAATATAATCTAAAACGCGCTGCGAACCTGATTCAGCGCCTACGAAAGCCATTTTACAGTTATTTTTCTTCATCCATTCGGCAACATCCTGCGTTATTACATTTGCTCTAACTTCTGCCGACCATGGTAGTTTTACAGCTTCAACAATTTGCTTTGCACGTTTTACTTCTGTAAAAAAGTTGTCGTCATGGAAAAATATTCCATTCATTCCGTGTTCGTTATGTAAATAATCTACTATTTGCTTTACCTTTTCTACACTATGCGTACTCCAGCGCATATTATTTACAGCTAAATTATAACAAAACGCGCATCTGAATGGGCAACCTCTGCTCGTAATAACTGGAAGAACTTTCTTTAGTCCGAACAAATCCATAAAATATTTCTTAACATCTATTAAATCAAAGGCTGGCTCATAATTATCAAGCTCCTGCAAAAATTCACGTTTTTGATTAATTATAATCTTGCCTTCTTCTTTAAATGCTAATCCTTTTATTTTTCCAAAATTTTTCTTTCCGCTTTTTATTTCGGCCAATAGCTCTACAATAGGAATTTCTCCGTCGCCCATAATAGCGTAATCTAAAGCTGGTTCTGTAAGTGCTATTTCTGGCAGAACAGATGTGTGCATTCCGCCCCATATCGTCGTGTAACCTAATTCTTTTACCTTCCTGGTAGCTTCAATAGTCGGAATCAGCGGTGGAGCTGTTGAAACAGAAAAACAAACTGCTAAGGGGTTTAATCTATGTACAGCCTCGTAAACTTTGTTTATTTCACTTTCAAAAATATGTAAAAATTCTACTTCGTAGCCCTTTTGTCTAAGAGCGTTAGCTGTGTAGAGCATACCATAAGGCATATACAAATGAGTTTGCGTTTCAAGCTTAACTAGTAAAATTGTTCCCGCCATATGATAAAAAGCTATAACTTAAACTTTTAATGCTTTCTTAATTCAATTCGATATGAGAATATTATATTCAGCTCCTGATGTGCGTATATCAGACACACACGGCGGGTCTGCACACGTAAAAGGTGCTATAGACTCATTTAAACGCCTTGGGCACGAAGTTATCATAATTGAAAGAAGGACCGATTTAAAATCTTTCAGAAACATATTATACTGTTTTTTTTGGCCTTTCTTCTATACTATTTGTTTATGTATTTTCAATAAAATAGATATTGTATATGAAAGAGCTAGAATCTTTGGCGGTGGTGCAATTGTCGCGGGCAAATTATTCAGAAAGAAAACTATACTTGAGTGTATTGAACCTTACGTAGAACTTCCAATCTTAACAGGAAAAATAAAACAACCGCTTACAAGTGTATTAAGACTACATTCTAAAATTGTAAACTATTGTAGCGATATCATAACTATTACGCATAAAAGTATGACTCTTGGCTTACCAGAACATAAATGTATTATCATAACAACCGGAGCTGATCCAGAAAGATTCAAACCTGCAGAAGATGATGGAAAAACAATTTTATATATTGGAAGTTTTGCTTCTTGGCACGCCTGTGAAAATATGATAAAAGCAATGAAAATAGTTTGCGAAACAATTCCTAAAGCTAAACTTGTTTTGGTTGGAGAAGGTGAAAAAGTAAATACCTGTAAACAACTTTCTAATGAATTAAATCTTGAACACAATGTTAATTTTGTTGGTGGAATTTCTCAGGAAAAGGTTCCTTCTATTATTGGAACTGCGACAATATGCCTTGCATTATTTGACAGTAAGAATTATTTACCATTCCAAAAGTTTGGTTACTTTTATTCGCCGATAAAAGTCCACGAGTATAAAGCATGCGGCAAACCAGTAATTGCCAGCGATATTGGAAATTTGAAAGAACTTGTAAAAAATAACGTTAATGGATTTCTTGTAAATGAAAGTGATATAGATGAAATCTCATCTGCTATAATAAAACTACTAAAAAATAAAAAGCTTAGAGCTAAAATGGGCGGCACAAATAGAAAAGAAGTGTTAGAAACTTATAACTGGGATTATGTAAATAAACAAATATTAAGCAGACTTGTAAATAAAAGTACCGTCTAATTCATATATTTTTTCCAAAGTTAAAATATCGCGCGTTATTATATAATTCACTGGGATTTCATTAGGATCTCCAATTCTTATTTCGTCTTTAATCCAAAAGCCTATTAGCGATACTTTATTGTTTTTTGAACATAGTGTTCCCTGCTGTCTAAAATCAAACTCATTACAGTATTTCTCATCTATCAAAAAAATGCCGCTTAAATTTTCATCCGCCCATAGACCAATTTGGCTGCCATTAGAATTACGCCAATTAGTTGAATTAATACTAATTACAGCTACATTTACTGCGCTTAAGACTAAAAAAGCTATTATTAATATTACAACTAATTTATTTGGTTTAAAACGCTCAAGTAAAAATTTTGATATTGCTACGCCGGACATAAGTGCTATTAGCGCTATAGCTGTTAATGAAAATAAGTTGGATGTAAGAGCTTTTGTAGTGTAACTAATAGCGCCCAGCCATAATAAACTCATATTGTTAACCGGGAACAGCTGGAAAAATATTAGCTGGGATGTAAAAAGCATTACTATACCTAGAAAAATTATTACATTTCTTGAAACTTTTTGCTGGTTCATACTAACTAGGCCGCTTATTATTACGAGCGGCGCCAAAACATCAAAATAACGAGCGCTTGGCCTGCCAGTAAGAGCTAACAGAGTATCTACTTTGAATAAAGCGCTGCCTGCGGTTCGTTCTGCCAGCATAACTAATACTGCTAACATAACCGAAAATAAAATTACGTATAGTATTTTATTTTTAGAGAAACTTTGTTTGATATTTGATAAAATAGATAACGTGAAAATAAAACCTGTTGACGCTATTACAATTCCAAAATTTATAATGGTCCAAATAAACATAGATAATGGAGTAAATGTTACGGGATAACCATCTCTAATATAAGTACCTAATAAACCATCAATTGTAAAGCCAAATAAATATCCGTTCCTAAACAGCCAAGCACTAATTATTAAACCTACTATTCCTAGCAATAGTAATTTAGGTAATATTTTTTTCCCGATTAATAAATGGTATATTACGAGAGCTAATACTGGTATTAGTAAAGCGAATCCGAGATATCTAGTTAGTATAGTCAATCCTATAAATATTCCTGCAAATGCATCGAACATTAGATTATCTTCTTTAAACGATTTGTAAATAAAATATAAAGATATCAGAAACAAAAGATAAAACAAATTTTCTGACATAACGTAACTAGAAAAAGCTAAATTCGCCGGCAAGACGGAAATTAAAATAGACGATAGTAAAGCTTTTTTAGAGCTTAGAAATTCTTTTGCAAAAAAATAAGCTGGGAAGATAATTAAAGACGAAATTACGGCATTAATTATTTTTATTACAGAATAAATAGTCATCATATTTTTAAATATATATGCTGGTGAAATTAAAACCGAATAAAGCGGCGGATAGGCTTTTGTAAGTTCGCTATGAATACTGAATTCTCTAAAATTAAAATAACTCTGTGCCATTTTTGAATAAAAATACTCATCTGCAAATATAGTTGGAGATGTTACAAAAAAGGTTAATATAATTTTAATTGCGGCTATTAGTAAAAATAAAATAATTACAAGTTTTAGCGTCTTATCCATGCCTAATTTCTGCAGAAAAGTTTTAAAAAGCGTACTACGTCGCTAATACTTGTCTCTTTTTGGCGCGCCTTAATTGTCTCCAGATAAATGCTCCTGGTTTATGTATGACCGTCCTTAGCGGCTTAATTTGCCAGGCTTCATACGCTATAGTTCCGGGTATTTTACCGAATTCCTTAACCATAATTTTATACATCATTAATTTTTGTCCCATTTTTAGAGCTTTTTTACGTTCTTCAACTGTAAACTCCGGCGTAGCAAATATAGGTTCTTCTGAAAACGTTTTGGAGCTGTCATTCAAATAGTGATCTACACTGAATCTTAATAAATTTCTTTCAACTAATTCCACGTAAAGTTCTGTACCGGGGAAAGGTATTGGATTGTAAAATCTAACTTCTTCAAATGGTGTAGCTTTTGCAAATTCATAGCTCTTCATGAATTTTTCAAATGTATCTTCAAGCAAGCCGATTATAAAGAAGCCTCCAAAAGGTATCCCTACTTTTTCTGCCATCTTTACAGCTTCGTAAACTTTCTCAACTTTCAAATTCTTCTTCATTTTGTCCAGCACTTGCTGATCCATAGATTCTATTCCAAATGCAAAATAGAAACATCCTGCATCTTTCATCTTTTGCAGTAAGCGTTCATTAACTCTATCTGCTCTTATACCGTTCCTCAAATCCCATTTGATTTTCATTCCGCTATTTATTATTGCATCGCAAAGAACTTCTGCTCTATCCATATCAAGAGTAAAATTATCATCTACGAAATGGAATTGCCTAAATCCTTGAGTATACCAGTGTCTTATTTCAGCAACGATATTTTCAGGTGTTCTTGGCCTCCAAGCAACACCCATAGATTTTTTCATTGCGCAAAATGTACACTGGTACGGACATCCTCTTGATGTTACAATTGGTATTTTTGCATCAATATATTCACGTATAGGAAAAATATCGTAAGCAGGGAAAGGTAATGAACTAACGTCAAAATCAAACTGTCGCAATACATTCTTTTGTATTTGGCCGTCTTTAAGATAAACTAAACCTTGAACATCTTCTAAAGGCCAGCCCTCAAGCAGTTCCACTAATGCCCGCTCACCTTCTCTTGTTATTACATAATCAACGCCGGTGTCTTTGATAACTTGATCTTCAAACGTTGAACCGCCGGCTCCACCCGCTACTATTTTTATATTTGGAAATTCTTTCTTTAATTCTGCTATGAATAAATAAACGGGTTTGAATTCCATAGCCATAAAACTTAATCCAATCATATCTGGTTTGAATTCGCGTATTTTCGTAAATAGATTTTTCATACCTCTATCTATTCTCATATCTACTGCGGCGACTTCGTGTCCAATATGTCTGACATATCCGGCGACATACGCAACTCCTGGCAAGGGCGCTGTTGCTCCGCCTTTATCTCCGACAATATCTGGCACTACGAAAAGAACTTTCTTTGGGTTCTGCGTCTTAGTAATACAAAGAAAACCTTTTGGTTTTCTGGGCTTTTTAATACTAGAAACAACGTTAGATGTAGTAGCCATACTCTCTTTAGTACGTTTAGCCATATAATATTTTTAAAGGCTAAGCTTTAAATCGGTTGTTATTTCTTGCAACACTATGCGCATATTATTCTTAACTACGAGTTATCCTGCTTACAAAGGACATCACCAAAGCCCATTTATTCATAGCCTAGCAAAAACTCTTGTTAAATTAGGCAATGAAGTCAGAGTTATAGCTCCAAACTATAAAGAAAGTGTTGTTCTGTACGAAGAAATAGACGGCGTCAAAGTAAATCGTTTTGGCGGCTTTGAAGAGCTTGTTTCTGGCGGAGGAATAGCTAGTAATGTGAAATCATCTTTCGACATAGTATATAATTTTCCCAGATTTGTGTTCGCAATGAAAAAAGAAGCTGGCAAATTTGTTAACGATTATGATGTTATACATGCGCAGTGGATTTTATCCGGCTTGGCTGGAGTTCTTTTGAAAAAGAAAAAGCCACTAATTTTAACAACGCGGGGCGCCGATATGGAAAATAAAGGTTTTATTACAAATAGAATCGTAAAATATGTTTTGGAAAACTGCGATTACATAACTCCAAACAATGAGCATCAGGTAAAACCAATCAGAGAGCTTGTTACGAAACCCATTGAAACTGTTCCTAACGGAATTGATACTAAACTTTTCAGTACGAAATTCAATGATAGAAAAAAATATCGAAAGAAATTAAAGCTTCCAGATAGAAAAACTATTTTGTTTGTTGGCTGGCTCATTCCGCGGAAAGATCCAGAAACTATGATTCGTGCATTCTCTAAATTACCATCATTAATGCAATTGGAATCAAAAGCCGCACCACAATTAGTAATAATTGGTTCTGGTATTTTAGAAAACGAAATGAAAAATTTGGCAAATGAGTTAAACGTCAATGACGATGTTATTTTTGCTGGCTCTAAATCTCCAGAAGAAATGTATAATTGGTACGGTGCAGCTAATATGTTTGTGCTGCCAAGCTTATCAGAAGGCCGTCCAAATGTTATTTTAGAGGCGATGGCGTCTGAATTACCTATAGTTGCAACAAATATAGGCGGCACAAATGAAGTTATTCAAGACGGCAAAAATGGCCTGTTATTTCCAGTTAAAGATGTTGACGCTCTTGCGAATGCTATGACTAAAATTCTAAAAAGTGAAAAATTGACGTCGGCTTTATCTAAAGCAGCTAGAGAAGACATCGTAAATAGAGGTTACACTTGGGAAAGCTGCGCCAAAAAGTATATTGATATCTATAACAAACGATTATAATTTAAAGCTATCATTAAACCGCTAATAAATGTATTTAGTAACAGGATGCGCTGGTTTTATCGGCTCTCATCTCACAGAACAATTGCTCGAGCAGGGACATTACGTAGTTGGAATAGATTGTTTTACAGATTATTACAAACGCAGCATAAAAGAAAACAATATGAAGAATTTTATCGACCATAAGAATTTCATTTTCATACGAAAACATATTGAAGATCTAACAAGCAAAGATATTTTATTTAATAATCTGAAAGAAGCTAAAGTAGTTTTCCATCTTGCAGCTCAGGCGGGAGTAAGAGGCAGCTGGGGAGACGACTTTAGATATTACACAATTCATACTTTTGAAGCTACACAAAAACTACTTGAAGTTGCGCGAAAACTTAACATTGACAAATTTATCTATGCTAGTTCATCTTCTGTCTATGGTGATATTGGAACTTATCCAACTAAGGAGAACTCTGGAGAGCTATGGCCAATTTCGCCTTATGGCGTTACAAAACTAGCAAGTGAGAAACTTTGTAAACTTTACCATACTGTGTATAATTTACCAATAATTAATTTACGATACTTCACTGTTTATGGTCCAAGGCAGCGCCCAGATATGGGGTTTATGAAATTTATAGATGCAATTGAGAATAATAGACCAATAAAAATACACGGAGATGGAAGTGCTACGAGAGATTTCACTTATGTTTCTGACGCAGTTAATGCAACAATTGCTGCTGCGTCGTGTAAATCTGATTTTGAGATTATTAATATCGCTGGCGGTTCAAGAGTAAATCTAAATGAAGTAATGGACGTCTTTAAGCACGTTACAGGTAAAGAAGTAAAAACTGAAAACATACCAGAACAACTCGGTGATGTCAAACATACATATGCAGACATTGAAACTGCAAAGAACTTATTGAATTATAGACCTCAAGTGCAATTAAAAGAGGGTTTGACTAATCAATACAAATGGTATAAAGATGAATTCTCAAAATTATAATAATTTAAACTATATCTTCTTCTGCAATTACAACAAAGTCGCCTGTTGCAACAACAGAACTAAAAGGAACCATATGCTGACCGTCTTTTGTCTTTTCCAAATCTATACTTGATGCGTGAGGTGTTGACTGTTTCATAACTAAGTATAATAATTCACCTGTACGCGTTTCAAAAATCAAATCTCCCACTAAACCAAATTTTTGGCCGGATTTACTGACTATAGTCTTACCAACAAGTTGCCTTGAGTAACGTCTTTCATCTGCCATAATTATCTACTCTACTGAAGCTTTATTTATACTTTTCTATGAGCGACCATATTAATCTTCCTTAATTATCTTAGTGAAGGCTTCCTTATTGTCTTCTGCATAAAGCATAAGCTGAATAGCTTGCTGAACAAAATCGTCCACATTCTTAAATCGCCCTAAATTTACATATTTTCTAATATGTTCTTCCATTTTTTGTGCTATTTCAACGCTTACCATTAGTTATTTTTGCTAAAATATGCTCCTTTCCTTTCCAAACAATTGCATATTTTAATACTTGTGCTATATTTTCAACTGGAATTATTTTTATTTTTGTGTTTTTAGGCAAAACTATATCGTCCACATTTGCTTTTGGAACTATTACGCCCTCTAATCCCGCTTCTATTGCCGCTTCAACTTTTTGGGTTATGCCTCCGACTGGCAAAACTTCGCCTCTGATTGACAATGAGCCTGTTAAAGCTATATTTTGTTTTATTGGGAGTTTATTTAGAGCCGAAATTATTGCGGTTGCAACTGCGATAGATGCAGAATCGCCTTCAACACCGTCAAATGTCTGAAGGAACTGCACATAGACATCATATTTTTTCAAATCTGCATTAAATGTTCTCTTAATTATCGCACTTACATTCGTTATTGCTTCTTTTGCAATTTGTCCAAGCTTTCCTGTTACTTGGATTTTCTTGCGCTCGTCTCCAACCGGTGTTACTTCGGCGTCTATTGGTAAAACAATTCCAGAAAATGCCGGACCAGAACCTATTACTGCAAGTCCGTTTACTCTACCTATTTCGTGTCCAGTTGTACGTATAACTTCGTAAACTTTCTTATAATCCATATACCTGTCTGCAACTTGCTGTTCCAAAGTTCGTGCTAAGGTTTTTGCCTTAAGCACATGTTTTGCTTCTACTATTTTTGCATTTTCTTCTAATGCTAAATCACCGGCCGCTCTTATCAAGCCGCCTAGATCTCTCAACGCTAATGTCAAATGTCCTTTCCTATTTGCTCTGCGCTTCGCTTCAAATATAATTTCATTAACTGCAGATTTTGAGAAGTGTACTATCCTGCCGTCTTTTACAACTTCCTGTGCAACAAAACGCGCTAACTTATATTGATTCTCTGGCGTATCTGGCATCGTATCACACATATAAACTTCGTAGCCATATCCTCTAATTCTAGAACGTAAAGCTGGATGCATATGTTTTACAGTTTCCAAATTACCTGCGGCTACTAAAACAAAATCGCACGGCACTGGCTGCGTTCTAACCATTGCTCCTGCAGAGCGTTCAGATTGTCCTGTAATTGGATAACGTTTTTCTTGAAGTGCAGTAAGAAGTTCCTGCTGACTATGCGGTAATAGTGCAGCGATTTCATCTATAAATAAAACTCCGCCGTTTGCTTTATGAATTGCACCTGCTAAAACTCTCAAATGCGCTGGAGTACCAAGCCCGCCAGACTGCAGTGGATCGTGCAGCACATCTCCGAGTAAAGCGCCCGTATGCGCACCAGTTGCGTCGTAAAATGGAGCTGTAGCTTCCTTACTATGATCAACAATTAATTTTGGCTCAACGGATTTTCCTCTTTTAATATTTAATCCGAATGATAGTGCGACCGCACCGACAAAAATTACTCCTGCTATTAAGGACGCTGCAGCCATAATCTCACCGTATATTTCTAAAATCCACCATGGCATAAACATAACTAATATGGCTAATCCTAAAAATAAAAGTTGGTAATTTTTGCTTCCTGCAAGCGCTTGAAGTTTTGCTTTTTCTACTATAGTGTTGCCTTGACCGGATGCAACTGTAGATATAATTGGCTGTGCATCGTCTACTTCATTCGGATACGACAAAACATCTGTAAGATTTGTTTTATGCAATAATTCTGCTAAACCTTGCCCTAGCAAAGATTTTCCAGTTCCTGGAGAACCAATTAACATAACGTGACGACGCTGGCTCGCTGCCTTACGTATTATTTCAACAGCTTCGTCCTGACCTATGATTTGTCCAGATATAGCCTTAGATATGGGTATGTCCGCAGTTGTAGAAAAATTAAAGTTTGGCATTAAATTAAAGCTACCGCATTATGTTTTTAAGCTTTGATTAATGTAAATAAAAGACGGAGTTTATATTTAATTCACGATGTTAAAATAAATTACTCGTTATAAGTAAGAGTTACTTTCATATAATCTATTAGTCCGCAGTTAACTGCGTTGGCATCGCCAGCTGAAATTGGTTTGCCTACTACTTTCCTAATAGCTATACCTGGTTCACTAAAAGGAAATGTTTTCGTAGCAGTTTTGTGCGTGTCAACTGCGCCCGTATATAATGTATACGTTGAAATAGCTCCAGAACTTTTATAGGGCTGGACGCTGATTCTTGCTTTACAAAATTCTCCGCCGGGCCTACCTTCAACATATACTTGGACAACGTTTTTGTATTCTTTGCCAAAATCTAGTATAATTTTATCAGAGACAAGTGCATCCGCTTTTTTTGTAACGGTTTTTGTAACGGGTGTCGTCGTGGTAGAACTTGTGGCTGCACTAACACATTTGACTTTTGTAAACGCAGTACCGCCGCCAGTAGATATTCCTTTTTGTGGGGCTGCTGCTGTGCCGCTCCACTTCCATCTTTCCATTTTATTTTCAAGGTAGCATGATTGAGCGCTTGCATAACTTTTAGCTTGACAATATTGGTCTGCCCACGCCTTGCCATTCATCTGTGTTGAGCAATCGGTCCATCCTGCAGAACCCCAGGCATCAATTGCAAATGGCATAACTAGATCAGCAGTTGTAGTAGCTGCGCCAGTAAGTGCAGTAGGTCCAGATGTAAAAATAAATGCAGAAATAATACCTATAAGCGCGATGAGTCCGACATTTGTTAAAGTCAGTTTGAACTTCTGTTTGGCCATTAATTTACCGAATTAAACAGCGAATTGGAACTTTAAATATGTTGTGCACATAGCTATTGCAATAAATAATGAAACCTGAGGTTAAAAATTAAGAGGTTGTCGTATTGCGAAGCTTAGGGGGGTTGACTAGTTTTATTTGTACTATTAGTAGGTATAGTTGTATTTGAGGGTGTAGAAGGTGTAGTTGTATTAGTTTTAGGTTGCGTAGACTGATTAGTTGTATTTGTACTATTAGTAGGTATAGGCGCATCTGGAACGCCACTAGTACATCTAATTTTTGTAAATGCATAACTACTGGTTACTGCGCCTTTTACTGGATTCGCTGCAGTTCCAGCCCATTTCCATTTTTGAATATATTCGTGATAACAAGAGTTAACACCCGTATAACCCTTAGCCTTACAATATTGGTCTGCCCACGCTCTGCCTTTATCTTGTGTTACACAGTTACCCCATCCATGATAACCCCCTGCGTCAATTGGAAAAGGCATCATTAATTCAGTAACAGTAACTGCTGCTCCGGTTAATTGCGTAAATTGTCCAGACGAGGTAAGAATTACGAAAGCCATACTAATAATTGCAATGAGCGCGACAGTTGCTAAGTTCAACCGTAAGTTTTTAGTGGCCATGTCTCAAACGAATAGATTTGCACTTTAAATATATTGTGTAGTATAGGTATTTATTCTTCAGTATAACTCGGAGCTGCTGCTTTAGAAACAATCATAATATCGCCAATAGATTTTACCATTTGGTGCGGAACTACAACGCCTTTGGCGCCCGCTAAGGCTTTTGACAAGAAACTATCGCGTGTGGCTCTAATTCGCCAGCTTTCAATTCTATTTTTAGTTAAAATAGCCTCTTCTACGTCGCCGAAATACAAACCATCATCACTGTAGACTTTAATTCCTGCAGTTTCTGATATTTTCTTCATTTGTAACATAGTTAACACCACAAGGGAATGCTTTATAGATATAAATATTTCGTTTTTCTACCATATGAGTATTAAAATAACTGGTACGAGTCACATACGACCTATTTCGGAGACTGAAAGGTTTGATTATATAGCTTTAGAGCTTGATGAGCATAGATTTTTCGCTTTGACACATAAATTTAAATCCAAATTTAACTGGCAGAATGCGAAAATAATGGGATTTAGCGGTTATATTTTTGCTTATTTTGGAAGTATTCTACAAAACTATCTCGCCCGTAAGTTAGGTGTGGCGCCCGGCGAGGATATGCTATCTGCTATAAAGTTAGCTAGCAAAACTAAAGCTAAAATAGTTTTAATAGATAGGCCAATTTATGTTACGTTAAATAGGTTTTCTAAAAAAATAAGCGTATTTGAAAAAGCTAAATTCGTGATATTCCTTCTAGGCTCCATCATAATTCCGCACGATAAAATAGATTTGAAGAGCATTCCATCTGAAAAAATAGTTGAAGATTTAACAAAGCAATTAAAATTAAGTTTCCCAGGAATATATGGCATATTAGTTTCTGAAAGAGATGATTATATGGCTGCAAAACTAATATCGCTGCAACGATTACATCCAACTGCAAAAATATTAGCTGTAGTTGGAGCGGGCCATTTACCTGGTTTGAAACATAAACTTGCAAAATATATAAACTAAAAAAGTTATATTAAATTATGGATAAACGCAGTATTACTACCCTCGCAGCTGTAATATTATTACTAGCTTTTGCCTTTGCATTCAGAATAGACGGCGTAGTTACACTACAAAACTGGTTTACTAATTTCTTAATAATATTTGTTCTCGTAGCAATTTCTATTTTGGCGCACTACTTTGCACAGCTAAAACTTGCAGAACGTTATTTAATTGCCGTTGAATCTCAAATATTTGCATTTGGTGCTATTCTTACTTTAGTTCTTACATTCTTAAGTAACGGTTTACTTATTTTTGCCGCTCCATTTACACTAAGTATGCGCTTTGGTCTATCTACTGGGCGCGAAAAGGCAGCGGGACCTTATTACAAAGCTAAAATAGCGTTAGCCGGCGTAATAACTTCTCTCGCTCTCGCTGTAGCAGGAAAACTATTAACAACTTATATTGGTGCAATAGCGGACAAATTTGTACTTATTAATGTAGCATTAGCTATATCTAGTTTAATCCCGTTAATTACAGTCATACCTGCTGTAAAACTATTAATAAGGCCTGGAGAAGATATTGCACAATACGCTACTGGCGATCACATATTTTTTGGCTCGCGGCCGCTTTGGTTGTTTTCATTTGTATTTGTAACTACAGTAGGATTAGGTCTACTCTTATTTGATTCGCTATATTTACTAATAGCTATAGGCTTTATTATTGCTGCTTCAGCCTGGTTAAGCTGGTTATATTTATTTGAAGGATTTAAACCAAAACCTTGAAATCTCTTACCAAAGTAAAAGCGGTATGCAATTTAACAAAGACAAGCTTGAACTACGTTTATACCAGCAAACTATTCTTAATAGCGCTATTAATCAAAACACGCTTGTTGTTTTACCGACGGGTTTAGGAAAAACGCATATAGCTATAGCTCTTTCTGCTACTAGATTAAAAGAAAATTCTAAAATATTAATTTTGGCGCCTACTAAACCATTAGTATTACAGCATATGCAAACTTTTTCAGAATTCTTTCAGCCGACGGATAAACTTGCATTATTAACCGGCGAAGTTAGTCCAAGCGAACGTAAAATAGTATGGAATAATTCTAAAATAATTTTCTCTACGCCACAGACTATAAGAAATGATATTATTTACGGCCAAATAAAACTTACTGACGTTTCGTTAATAGTATTTGATGAGGCCCATCGCGCTGTTGGCGATTATGCCTATGTATTTATCGCTGAAAATTATATTAAAACTATACCTAATGGTAAAATTTTGGCGCTGACAGCTTCTCCTGGCTCTGAAGAATACAAAATAGATGACGTTTGTAAAAACTTATTCATAGATAAAATTGAATATCGCAGCCGAGAGAACATAGAAGTAAAAGATTATGTTAAAGAAATAGAAATAACTTACAAAAGTGTTGAGCTTCCTGATGAAATAATTGCTATAACATCGCGTTTGGACAGAGCTATGCAAACACGCATTGATAAATTACACCAATATGGTTTTCTAACTAAAAAATCAGATGTTCTAACTAAAAAAGCTTTGCTGCATTTGCAATTAACTTTGCAAAGCCAATATAGGAAAAAGAATTTCGCAGTTGCCCGCGGAATTTCTGTATGCGCATCTGTTATAAAACTCAAACACGCTATTGGACTTGCAGAATCTGAAAGCCTAACCGCATTAAATGACTATTTTGAAAATTTATGGGAGATTAGCAAAACTACGAAAACTAAGGCGGTAAAAGAATTGGTAGAAGATTTCAATGTGGCTGCGGCATACACTCTTACGCGCAACGCTCTGGAAAATAACATAGAACATCCGAAATTAAATTCGCTAAAAACAATTATTGAAGAGCAAATAAAGTTCAAACCTACTTCTAAGATTTTAGTTTTTACAGAATATAGAGCTAATATTCCTAAAATACTCGCTACCTTAAGCCCTATAAAAATGGATTCACATTATTTTATCGGACAGGGTAAAAAAGGTATGAATCAGAAAACACAAGCAGAGGTAATTGAAAAATTTAAAGCGGGGTATCTTAATTGTTTAGTGTGCACTTCTGTTGCTGAAGAAGGTTTGGATATTCCACAGGTTGATTTAATAATATTTTATACGCCTGTTCCAAGCGCAATAAAAAATATACAGCGGCGCGGAAGAACTGGACGTCAGGAAAGCGGCAAAACTATAATATTAGTTGCTAAAAACACTGCTGATCAAAGATATGTCTACATATCGCAGCGCAAAGAGAAAAAAATGAAAAGTATTATTGAAAATATATCTGCTGCAAAGCAAACGCCAACAGACGTTAATCTTAATAATTACACTACAAACGATTCGTCCTTGCTCGTATTTGCAGACAGCAGAGAACACGGTGCCGTAATAGATTATTTATTCAAAAATGGAATTAATGTAAAAGTTGGACAACTTAAAGCGGGAGATTTTATTATTTCTGAAGACGTCGGAGTTGAAAGGAAAACTACAGAAGATTTTGTTAATTCGCTCATAGATAAAAGATTATTTGAGCAAGCACAGAAACTAAAACAAAATTTTGTTAGGCCGCTTTACATAATAGAAGGAAATTTTGATACTCTTTTTTCTGTTAGAAATGTTGACAGCAAAGCAATTCTTGGTGCGCTGACATCTTTGATATTAGACTGGCAAGTGCCTTTATTATTTTCTAGAAGTCCGGAAGAAACAGCGGACATTATTACAAATCTCGCTAAACGCGAGCAAGTTGATAATAAAAAATTAGTTTCTGTAAGATCCGGACAGAAGCCTAAAATACTCACAGAGCAGCAGCAATATTTTATTGAGGGTCTACCAAATATAGGTCCTGCAGCCGCTAGAAATCTGTTAAAACATTTCACAACGCCAAAGAACATACTCAATGCGAGCATAGAAGAGTTAAAAGAAGTAGATGGCATTGGTAAAATACTTGCAGAGCAGATTCGTAAGCTGCTTGATGAAGAATTTAGAGATTAATTAGTACCTTCGGTATATGTAAGAGTTACTTTCAAGTAATCTATTTGACCGCAATCAACAGTAAATTGATCACTATCTGCCCTGGGGCTAGCTGTTACCTTACTAACAGCTATACCTCGCCCAATAGCTAACGCAGAAACATCTTTATTTTGTACACTGTAAAGTATATCGTAAGTTTTCGTAGCAGTTTTGTGCGTGTCAACTACTCCCGTATAAAACGAAAAGGTGCTAGACTTAGGTAAGTAATTAGGGTCAGCAATATATGTGCCAGGATATTCTGAAATGAAAAATTTTGCTTTACAAAATTCTCCGCCAGGTATTGCCGCTACTTCAATCTTACCAACGTTTTTGTATTCTTTGTCAAAAGTTACTGAAAGTGAATTTTTGCCCGTTGCTCCTACAGATTTTGTAACCGTCTTAGTTATTAGGCCAGAACTCGAAGTAGGCGTCGTAGTAGGCTTACTATCGTATGTGGCTGCACTAACACATTTAACTTTTGTAAATGCTACGCCGCCGCCAGTAGATGTTCCTTTTTGTGGAGCTGCTGCAGTTCCAGCCCATTTCCATCTTTCCATTTTATTTTCAAGGTAGCATGATTGAGCGCTTGCATAACTTTTAGCCTTACAATATTGGTCTGCCCAGGCTTTGCCATTCATCTGTGTTGAGCAATCCGTCCATCCTGCAGAACCCCAGGCATCAATTGCAAATGGCATAACTAGATCAGCAGTTGTAGTAGCTGCGCCTGTAAATGCAGACGGACTAGATGTAAAAATAAATGCAGAAATAATACCTATAAGCGCGATGAGTCCGATATTTGTTAAAGTCAGTTTGAACTTCTGTTTAGCCATTAATTTACCTAATTAAACAGCGAATTGGAACTTTAAATATATTGTGCAATGTAGCGTTTAAACTTCATTTGAAATATAACATATTTGTTTCCCACGTTTTTAAATTTACAATTGGCACAGCTCCTGGCGTAGGAGTATGACCTACTCTTGTCTGAAATGTCGTAGTGTCTTGCCAGCAACTTCCAGATA
>Ga0209727_1001717_pt1 | contig 17250 bp, 11 predicted proteins | sample RifGroC1_FD_183995 | JGI IMG/M metagenome (GOLD analysis project Ga0209727, IMG submission 183995) | Groundwater microbial communities from Rifle, Colorado, USA - Groundwater C1 (SPAdes) (version 2) | ecosystem: Environmental > Aquatic > Deep subsurface > Groundwater | place: Rifle, Colorado...
AATCCAGTCTCGGGTCGGTTCGATCCACGCGGAGGGGGTATGTTCAAGACGGGCTATTTGCTCCTCGACGGACTTCTTCTCGGACATGAGCGAACGACGACGCTCAAGGTAGTCGTCCCGCTCTATGTCTTGTGCGACATAGACATCGGTAAGTCTGGCGAGGTTGCGGGAAAAGTCGCTGACTTGCCCCCGCAATTCTTGAACGGCCTCCGACGCGGAATTTTTAGTGTCGTGTTCCTCTTTGTCGAGCATGGCGGAAAGTGGGGCTACCCATTCTTTCGGCATAGCGTATTCGGAAAGCATGACCGACAACTGGCGGTCTAGCTCCTCTTGCCGGATACAGGGTTCGGGGCATTTCTGTGTCTTGGATTTCTTGGTGCAATGGTAATAAACATAGCGATGGGTGTTGCCGTTCTTCTGCCTCTTTATCCGTATCTCTCCGGTAATCCCCATACCGCAACTCCCACACGACAGGAGGCCACAAAAAGGCCTCGGGTCGGTCTTTTTAGCGGGGGTGCGGCCTCTGCCTCGTAAGACAGCGTTAGCCCTGTCAAAGAGGTCTTTCGTGATTATCGGCTCGTGCTTGCCTTCATATATTTCCCCGGCGTGGCGGAAGTGTCCGTAATATATCGGGTTGCTGATAATACTGGATATTCGTGAGATATGAACACGATTATTATTTTGGGACTTAATACCCGCCTGTTCCAAAACAACGGAAAGATTTTCAAGTCGGACACTTCCCGTTGCGTAAAGTTCAAACATCTTTTTAACGAGTTTCGCATTTTTGCGATGAACGGCAATTTTCTTGATATTGGAATTGTTGATATAGCCAAACGGGGCACGGCCCGGGAAGTCTCCCTGCCGTGCTTTCTGCCTTAACCCTCGTGCGGTGTTAGCACTTAATTGTCGGATGTATTCGTTCGCCATACCTAACTCGACGGACATCATTAAAACATTGTCGTTTGGATAATGGCTTCGGTCGTGCGTTTGAATATGTGCGATCACGCCTTGTTGAAGAAGCCATTGAATTTGCCCGCCGTCCACCGGATTGCGAGCCAAGCGGTCTACTTTCCAACAAATAATGCCCTGTGCTTCGCCTGTCTGTATGCGGCGGAGCATATCGTTAAAGATCGGGCGACCGGGCATTTTGGCGGAACGCTTTTCGATAAACTCGTCCAATATGGAAAGACTCTCACGCTTGGCGAGGTCTCGCAGTTCGGCGAGTTGGGATTCAATGGAGAGGACTTGTTTGTCCTCAACATCGGTAGATTTTCGGCAGTAGAGAAAATATTTCATAAAATTGCTGAAAGACGTTTTGTTTGATAATATTACGCTATAAGTGATACGGCTATTATAGCACAATACTTATATTATAGTATAATATGTCCACAATAGGCAAAAACATAAAACGACTTCGTGGGGTAAAAGGCATCTCGCAAGACAAGCTCTCTAAGCTCGCCGATGTGTCGCTTCAGACTATCGTCAAAATGGAGCTTGATGATAAACCGAATCCAACGATTGAGACGGTTCAAAAGATTGCGAAGGCGTTGGATATTAGCATTGACGATCTAATGAAATAAATTTTATGTATCTAAGCGACAACGAAAAAAGAGATATTCAGAAATATATTGAGGCGGGCAAACCTCTGCCCGACAAATTTCGCTTTTTACTATTTGAGGAGAAGCAAGAAGTTGAGCTTGTATGGAATGGAAAGACAAACGAAGTAACGAATACAGTTTTGCCGTTTCAAGTTATAGAGCAAGTAGACGAGCCGCGTTCCGAGAAAACAAAAGAGGTTCAAGGACTACTTTTCGGCGAGGGTGGCCGACAAATTTCCGGTTGGACGAATAAACTTATTTGGGGAGACAACAAGCTCATCCTTTCTTCTCTAAAGAATGGGCCGTTGCGACAAGAGATTGAAGAACAAGGAGGAATCAAACTTATTTATATTGATCCTCCGTTTGATGTAGGTGCTGATTTTTCAATGAACATTGAAATTGGCGACGAAGAATTTACAAAGAAGCCAAACGTGCTTGAAGAATTGGCTTATCGCGACACTTGGGGTAAAGGTGCAGATAGTTTTATTGCGATGATCTACGAGAGATTATCGTTAATGCATGATTTACTTGCAAAAGACGGGAGTATTTATGTTCATTGTGATTATCGAGTTACCCCATATTTGAGAATGGTATTAGATGAGATTTTTGGTAAGGATAATTTCAGAAATGAAATTATCTGGTGTTATCAAGGGACTGGAAAATCTCTAAAACAATATAAACGCAAGCATGACACTTTGTGGTTCTACTCAAGGGGTGATTCTTGGATTTTTAATTCAAAAGAAATTGGTATTCCTTTTGGAGAAAAACAGATAAAGAAATTTTCAGGACAAGATGAGAGCGGTTTTTACAAAGAGTATAGGCATACTGACGGCAAAGTTTATAAAAAATATCTTTCGGAAGATGATTATTTGCCGGTAAATGACTGGTGGAGTGATATTTATGTCATTCAGGACCATTCACAAAGGTTAGATTATCCAACACAAAAACCAGAAGCACTTCTTGAAAGAATAATTAAGGCTTCTTCAAATGAAGGTGATATCGTCGCTGATCTTTTTGTGGGGTCAGGGACAACTCTTGCTGTTGCGGAAAAACTTGGTCGTAAATGGATAGGTTCTGATTTGGGAAAATTTTCAATTCATACGACTCGTAAGAGAATGATAGGAGTTCAGCGAGAATTGAAAAAGAATAACAAAGACTATCGTGCGTTTGCGATTCTCAATCTTGGTAAGTATGAGAGACAGCATTATGTTGGTATAAATCCGAATTTACGAGAAGAAGAAAAAGCAAAGCAGATAGCCCAAAAGGAAAAAGATTTTGTTTCCCTGATACTTTCCGCATACAAGGCGGAGGCAACGGAAGGATTCAAAACATTCCACGGCAAGAAAAGCTCTCGCCTTGTTTCCATAGGCCCTATCAATTTGCCTGCCTCGCGTCTGTTTGTTGAAGCGGTTATCAATGAATGTATAGAAAAACAAATAACAAAAGTAGATATTCTCGCTTTTGAATTTGAGATGGGCTTGTTCCCGAAAATTCAAGAAGAAGCGAAAAGCAAAGGAGTTGATCTTGCTCTCAAATACATTCCCCGCGAAGTATTTGATAAAAGAGCGATAGAAAAGAATCAAGTCGTTTTCCACGATGTCTCCTATATTGAGATTAAGCCGATTGTGAAGAAAAAAACTATCGCAATCGAGCTTACCGATTTTTCAGTTTTCTACAATCAGGATTCAATAAAGGAAGTAGAAGAAAATCTGAAAGCGGGTGGGAAAAAGCTCTTGGTTGAAAACGGGCAAATTATCAAAATTGCCAAAGATAAGGACGGCGTTACGAGTCGCGAAGTTCTTACGAAAAAATGGACTGACTGGATAGACTATTGGGCGGTGGATTTCAATTTTGAAAGCAAGAAGGAAACTATCCGTGTAAAGAACGAAGCAACGGGAGAGGTCGAGGAACGCTGGACTGGCGATTATATCTTTGAGAACGAATGGCAGGACTTTCGCACAAAAAAGAAACGGGACTTGGAACTCATCACTTCGCCTGTTGAGGTCAATTCCGGCAAACGCAAAGTGGCCGTGAAAGTTGTCGATATATTCGGCAACGACACAATGAAAGTGATTGAGGTAACTGTATAAACTTATGGCCTTACATCAAAAATTCCCCAAGTCGCCTTATGAAATTCTCGATCCGGCAATACGCTGGTTTCCTGCTGACGAGAATTTACGGGAAAAGGGATACGAGAAACTACTCCCGCCGCTTGTGGCGGAACTTCGCAAGAAGGTAAAGGAGTGGCGGCTTACGGGATATGAGGGAGCGAGCGAAACAAGTAAAGCCCTATTGAATTGGTGGTTCTTGAAAGACCACCCGATGGAAACATCGGACGGAGAAGTATTTTTATTTCAGTATTACTTCGCCCAACGCGAAGCGGTGGAAACTATCGTCTGGCTTTACGACGTTGCTAAAGCGAGAGACAAATATGACCTGATTCGTTTTGATAGTTCGGGAGCAATTTCGGCAGGAATGTTTGATGAGGACTGGACGCGGTATGTCGTAAAAATGGCGACTGGTTCAGGAAAGACGAAGGTATTAAGTTTAATTTTAGCGTGGTGCTACTTTCACAAACTCTATGAGGAAGATTCAAAGCTGGCTCGCAACTTTTTAGTTATCACACCAAACATTATTGTTCTTGATCGTATTCGTGCTGATTTTGATGGACTAAAAATCTTTTTTGAAGACCCAGTGCTTCCCGACAACGGCTACGAGGGGAAAAACTGGCGAGACGATTTTCAAGCAACACTTCATATTCAAGACGAGATAGGAACTGTAAGAAAAACTGGAAATATTTTTCTCACGAACATTCATCGTGTTTACGAAGGAGCGATTGAATCAGCAAGTTTTGAAGACCAAGATACATCAAGTTATTTTCTCGGCGACAAGCCAGCAGGAGCGACGAATGAATCAAAGCTCGATCTTGGCGATATTGTCCGCAATATAGACGAACTGGTGGTGCTGAACGACGAAGCCCATCATATCCACGACCCGCGAATGGCTTGGTTTAAGGCAATCGAGGACATTCACAATCGTCTCAAAATGAAAGGCGATCAGTTAAGTTTACAGGTGGACGTTACCGCCACACCGAAACACACTAACGGCTCTATCTTTGTTCAAACGATAAGCGATTACCCGCTCGTGGAAGCAATACATCAAGATGTAGTGAAGCACCCCGTCCTTCCCGATTCAGCGAGTCGAGCAAAATTACAGGAGCATAAAAGCTCCAACTACACGGAAAAGTATAAGGACTATATTCATCTCGGTTATTTGGAGTGGAAGAAGGTTTATGATGAGCATATCAAGCTCAACAAAAAAGCCGTGCTGTTCCTTATGACTGACGATACAAAAAACTGTGATGAAGTCGCCAAGTATCTTGAGAATACATACTCTGAATTAAAAGACGCGGTGCTTGTCATTCATACTAAAGACAACGGAGAAATATCGGAGAGTGTTAGCGGAAAAAAAGAAGAAGAATTGAAAATACTTCGTCAGGCCGCAAACGAAATAGACCGTTTGGAAAGTCCGCATAAAGCAATCGTCTCGGTGCTTATGCTTAAAGAAGGTTGGGACGTGCGGAATGTTACGACGATTGTCGGCTTGCGTGCTTATACCGCACAAAGCAACATTCTTCCCGAACAGACACTCGGCCGGGGCTTGCGTCGTATGTATCGCGACCCCAACTTACCGGAGTTAGTCAGCGTAGTCGGCACGGACGCATTTATGGACTTCGTGGAGTCCATCAAAAGCGAGGGCGTTGAACTTGAACACAAGAAAATGGGTGAAGGTTCAGGACCAAAAAGCCCGCTCGTGGTTGAAGTTGATCGGGAGAATATGAAAAAAGATATTGAGAAACTGGACATTGAGATTCCGGTTCTCACGCCAAGAATATACCGAGAATATAAAAATCTCTCGGAGCTTAATGTAGCGAAATTCGGACATAAGAAAATTGCTCTCAAAGAGTTTTCCGAGGAAGAAAAACGAGAGATTGTTTTCCGCGATATTTCGAGCGGCGATGTAACCCACAAAACAGAACTGGATAGCAACTTTGTGCCGAACTATCAAAGCGTCGTCGGCTACTTCACGCAAAGTGTTATGAAAGAGCTACGCTTGGTTAGCGGCTATGACATTCTTTATGAAAAAGTGAAGGAGTTTATTCAAAGCCAACTATTCAACAAGAATATTGAGCTTGATAACTTAAACTCACTTCGCAACCTGTCGGAGATTGAGGCTTCGCGGACAATTTTTGAGACATTCAAAAAAGAGATTAACTCTTTGACCGTATTAGATAAGGGGGAAGCTGAAATCAGGGATTATATAAAAATCAGTAAGTGCCGCCCGTTCGTGGTGAAGGATCAGGGTTATATCGTTCCTAAAAAGAGTATCTTCAATAAGATTATTGGCGATAGTCATTTTGAATTGGAGTTCGCAAGTTTCCTTGAAAACTGCGACGACATAATTTCATACGTCAAAAACTACTTCGCGGTTCACTTCAAAATTGACTATAAAAACGCTGACGGCAATATCTCCGACTACTATCCCGACTTTATTGTAAAGGTGTCGCCAAAGGAGTATTACATTGTGGAAACGAAAGGCCGTGAGGACTTGGACGACATAGAAAAAATAAAGCGTCTTGAACAATGGTGTGTTGATGTGAACGCCAGTCAAAAGAACGCCACTTACAAAATGTTATACATAAAGCAGGAGGACTGGGAGAAGCAACAACAAAAGCCGAGAAACTTCCAAGAAGTTATCCGGGCTTGGGTTAAATAATTCTATCTACCAAACAACCATGAATATACAAGAAATAAAAGAAGTAGTGCAAAGTTCCCACCTAAACTTTCTTATAGGTGCTGGGCTTTCTACCCCGTTTTTACCTTTACTTGGTGATATTGAAACTAGATTATCCAGCGAAACAAAAAAAGAGGAGAGAACGAAAATAAAGAAGGAATACTTTGAAAAGGTGATGATGCCTAATTTAGAAATTGTCGGCGGTAAAATAAATGCAGGCAAAAAATCTGACTTTGATAAAACCTGCAAAGACTACAAAGATTTTTTTGAATTGCTTAGCCATATACTCTTAAAAAGAGAAAGCACTATATTAAGTAAGCAGACAAATATATTTACAACAAACATAGACATTTTAATGGAAACTGTCATGGAACAAAGCGGTTTAGAATATAACGACGGCTTTACCGGACGAATAAACCCAACTTTTAGTTTAAGTAATTTCAAGAAGTCAATCCTAAAAAGAAGTTTACACTTTGAGAATGTCTCTGAAATCCCGATGTTCAATCTTATCAAAATACATGGCTCACTAACATGGAATAAGACTGATAATAAAATTTTATTTTCAAAATTATCCCACTTTGACAAATCCTTGTTAAATAAAAATGATAAAGATTTTGAGGAGCAATATCAAAAATTAGCAATCGTCAATCCAGAAAAAAAGAAATTGGAAGAAACAGTCGTTGATCTGACATATTATGAGTTGCTTAGGATGTATTCTAGCGAACTTGAAAAAGAGAACGCAGTCTTATTTGTTATGGGATTCTCAATGGAGGATGAGCATATTAGAGAGATAACATTAAGAACCGCTAATTCAAACCCCACGCTCAAAATTTATATCTTTTGTCATGGGAAAGACAACAATTCAAAGATGAAGAACAAAATGGAAATAGAGAAATTAAGATATTCAAATATTGAGATTATAGAGCCGACCGAAGGAGAAAATCTTACTCTAGAAAAAATAAACGAATCTTATTTCAAGGAAATTCTAAATACTATGTCGCATGAAAGCTAAAGATACTCTAGATCAAGAGCTAACAAGAAGGTCAATCTTTATAATTGGCCGCGTTTTATCTGTAGACGGAAGAATAGTAAAAATTAGAGTTAATAAAAACAAAAATCAATCCCACCTTTTATATGCAGGCAAACCAGTTAAGAATATTTCTGTAGGTGGGTATGTAAAGATTGTTAAAGGTTTTGTAAGTATTATTGGAAAGGTTGATGGAGAATTTATATCTGAAGAAAAGTATTTTAATAGAAAATATAACAAGGAAGAAACTAGAATAAGTAGAACATTACAAGTATCTCTCTTTGGTCATTTTGATAATGGCCGTTTCAAGCAAGGAATTAAGGAGATGCCTCTTATAGATAATGAATGTTATTTATTGAATAGAGATGAATTTACTGCTCTCCACAAATTTTACAAAGGCGGCGACAAAACAATAACAATTGGGAGCTTGACGGAAGAGCCCTCGCAGAAGATTAAACTTGGGGTTAATAATCTTTTTGCTAGTCATATAGGAATCTTCGGCAACACGGGTAGTGGTAAATCCAATACACTAGCAAGAATATATACCGAACTGTTCAAGGAATATGAAGGTAATACTGGCTTTCAAAAAAAGTCCGATTTCGTAATTATAGATTTCAACGGAGAATATACTGGCGAGGAAATGATTACGAAAGAGAAGGTAGTTTATGAACTATCAACGGGTAGAGACGGGAGTAAAAAGAAGTATCCCATTTCAAAAGAAAACTTAAATAAGGCGGAGGTATTATCTGTTTTATTAGAAGCCACAGAAAAAACTCAAAAACCATTTCTAGATAGAGTTATAAGAAATGATTATCTAGATGACGATGAAAAATTTAATAGCAGAGTTATTTCTAATATAGAAGAAATTTGTAGAAGCATTATTGACAAAAAAGATAAAAATCTTAGGGAAGGAGTTATTTTGGATTTGTTTGGAAAAATCTCGAACCTAGTTTCGGACGAAGATAAAGAAAAAATCTCGAATTTACAGAAAGAGATAGAAAGCAACTTACATTTTCACTCCGGCTCGACTGATTATTACTGGAACACTACTGACACAAATAACTTTAATAATAATACTCCAATATACGATAACAAATTGAAAGCGGAAATTGACGCTTTGACTTTCAAGAAAGATGAATTTAGTAGGTTAAAGTTAAAAATCACTCTTAATTATTTTCGCGAGACAATCAAGGGGTATTCTAATCAGGAACACATAGGGCCATTGATAGGCAGAATGTCTAGGAAATTCTATATGCTTGAAAAGTTGGTTGAAATTAAAATTGATGGCGACACTAAAAACTTATCCGTAGTTTCCTTGAGAGATGTAAATATTGAAATGAAAAAGATTATTCCGTTAATAGTGTGTAAGCAACTATATGAAAGAAAAAAGGAATCGGACGGTAAAAAATCTTTGCACATTATTATTGACGAAGCTCACAACATACTGTCGTTAATGTCTCAAAGGGAAAGCGAAACTTGGAAAGATTATAGATTAGAAACGTTTGAGGAAATAATAAAAGAAGGAAGAAAGTTTGGTGTATTTCTAACAATAGCAAGTCAGAGACCTTACGATATTTCGCCTACCATCATTTCTCAATTGCATAACTACTTTATACATAGATTGATCAATGACAACGATATTAACGCCATTGAAAAAGCAGTAGCGTATTTGGACAAATTATCTTTTGAAACAATCTCTTTTTTGCCGGTGGGGAGTTGCTTCGTTGCTGGTCTAGCTTCAGACATTCCAGTAAAAGTTGATATTGATTTACTGGAGGAGAAAAAACAACCCAAGAGCGGAACTGTTGATTTACAGCAGTCTTGGGCGGCTATTACTTAGAAACGAATTGAATTTGGGGAGTTTGCCGGTCTTCCAAGATGGCAAAAGTTTTTAACACGCGCACGGGAAGGGTGGGGCAAGTGTTATGTCTTGCGTTACGACCTCCCCTCCAAAAAAATCTCCCTCCAAAAAATCTTCGGCTTTTGAATTTTTGAACCTCACTCTAAAAACGAGCGAAGCGAGCGGAATTGGCTTGGGACAATGGGCAAAGCTCCGCTTTGCCCGTAAAAATTTTAGAAAAACTGACTTCACTTTACTTATGGAGTGCCTCTTAAAGGAGGCTCGCACCTATTTTAGCAAAAATGGAGGCACTTTACCTAGTCACACGGGTAGTCAGTCGCTCATCGCTCGAATGACTAGGCAGAAAAGCTGAAAGCTCTATTAAACATTACTTTTTACAGAGCACCACCTCGCAAAATCGAAGTCCGACTTCACTCCGCTCCGTCCTGCTGGCCATCGCTCCGTGAAATGTCGCGGGTTCGCGTTTGGGTGGCTCGGCCTTCTCTCCTGTTCTGCTATTTCTTTTTGCTCGTTGGTGGGGGGGAATAAATCGTGATTGAAAAATAAAACTCAAGGCCGTATGGCCGAGAAAGTTTATTTTTCAAACCAATTTTTTAATTTTTCTTCTACAATATCGCGCGGAGTAGAGTATCGCTCCCGCGATATTCTTAAAATAGTATCTCGCTCCGCTTCGTATCCCGATAGCTTGAGCGGCGGCATGGTGATCGCCGAGAAAGCGTGAGACATTTTTCCGTCTATGAGAAGACGCAGAGCAATATGATGGTTGTCCAAGTGCTCCAAGTCTTCGCTCGTAAATACGGGCTTCATTTCTTCCGCCAGTTCTTTGGCGTCGTAGCTTCCGACACGGAAGGAAATGACGCTACCCACATTACCAAAAACAGCGTGCTTTATGGCCTCCGGTAGCTGATAGAGGTATTGATGGGCAAGGTTCAAATTAAGGCGGTATTTACGAGCTTCGGAAAGGATAGACGGAAAAATGTCGGTGGAAAAATTCTGAAACTCGTCTATGTAGAGGTAAAAGTCCTGACGGGATTCTTCCGGTTGGTTTTGACGCTCCAAAGCGGAGAGATACATTTTAGTTACGATGGCCGACCCCAAAAGATTGGACTTATCCTCGCCTACTTTCCCTTTGGATAAGTTGGCTAAGAGGATTCGTTTGTTATCCATTACAAAACCGAAGTCCACCGAGCTTTTGGATTGGCCGACAATATTTCGCATTTGGGGACTTGTGAGAAGTTGTCCCACTTTGTTTTGAACGGGCGAGATTATTTCTTTGCGAAAACGAAGGTCGTAACTTTCATAATCATCAACCCAAAACATTTTTACAATCGGGTCTTTGATGTTGCCGACGATGAGTTTCCTGAACTCATCGTCCACGAGCATACGATACACGCCGAGCAAAGTTTGCCCGGGCGTGTCCATTAAGGCCAAAACGCAGTTGTATAAAATGTGTTCAAGCCGCGGACCCCAAAATTCTTTCCACAAATGTTTGAAAACGGAGATAAGGGAAGAAGCGACGAGCTGTTTTTCCTCGTCGCCCTTCGCTTCAAGAATGTTGATAGCGACAGGGAAAGATGTGTCCGCCGGATTGAAATAGATAACTTCGTTCGTGCGGGTTTTCGGTATGAAGTTTAATATGTCCTCCACCAAGTCGCCGTGAGGGTCAATAAGAGCGACGCCGTGATTCAAGCGGAGGTCTTGAATAACCATGTTTTTAATAAGCGTGGATTTGCCCGTGCCCGTCTTGCCGATGATGTAAATATGATGGCGGCGGTCTTTTGGCTTTATGCCGAACGCGCGACGCTGTTCCCGAAAAGTAGTTTCGCCGAGCGATTCTATTTCATCTAAATGATTTTCGTCCAAAAGATTAAAAACTGTTTCCCGTAGTTCTTCTCCTTAAAGACAAAGGAGCGATTACTCGCTCCTTGTCGCGTGCCCTAAATTATTAAAATGTTCATTCCGTCTTTAGCCAATCGGGGAACGATTGCCTAAAGGTCGGGTTCGGCTCGTAATCCCCAAGCCGTCCCGCCCGCGACATCCTTTTGCCGGAGAAGCGGGGGTAATGAAACTTAATGAAGTTTTACAATATCTAGCCCTAAAAAGTCAAATCGCTATTCACAGAATATTACCTCCTCATTACTTATACCAAGCTCTCCCGCAAACCACGCACGGGCGGTTTCTTGATCGCCTAGAGCGTCAATGAGTTTATTTTGAAGGGCAAGCTCGCCGGGCATTGATGAGCCGTCAGCGAGCTTGGATATATCTTCAATCGGTAAATTACGATTTTCAGAAACTTCTTTCACAAACTGGTCGTGATAGATTTTCAAATCGCGTTCCAATAAAGTCCGCTCCTCTGCCGTGAGTGGCTTGTCGGGATTTCCATAATCTTTATATTTCCCCGACGAGAGGGAAACAAAACGCAAACCTTCTTTTGCGTTCTTCTCCCAATTCTCAAGATAAGAAAGTGTAACGCCGATACTTCCGACATCGGAGAACGGAGAAGCAATAATAGTATCCGCACCAGTCGCCGCAAGATAACCTCCCGATGTTCCAAACTCGCGGATCAAAGCGACTGTTGGAAGGGATAAATTCTTTAAGGCGTTGGCGATAAGTTCAGAAGCTACGGGAGCACCTCCAAGAGAATCAATGTTTATAATTACGCCTAAAACATTAAGGTCTGCTTCCGCCGAACGAAGCAAGGCAATGACATCATCAGCGTTTGTTATAAACGAATCTTCTTCCTCGGTAGTCGTCGCTCCGCTTATAGTCGTTATACCCCCGCTTACGGAAGCGACGGCGATATTACACACGCCATCACTAACATTCTCATTCCAACTCGCATTATATCCGCTCCATTCGTCGTGCCACATACCATATCCCCACAAGCCGATAAAAAAGAAAATGATGATGATGACCGCATCAGCTAAAGTTAAAAGTATCTCCTCTCGTATAGTTCTCACGACTATATTTTAGCACTTTTTTCTTTTTTAGTTTACGGAATAAAAAGGGTGGTTGGGTGGGAGAGGCGGACGCGGAAGAAAATCGCAAGCGCAAGCCCGACCCTTGAAAATCCGCATAGCGGTTTTCAATGGCGAGGGCAAGACGCAATTTTCTTCTAAGTCCGATTCAGTGTAAACACAAAAAAGGGAGCCAACCCCGTTTCCGGAGCCGGCTCCCTTTCTGTTACGCGGGAAGCTTTTCGACCTGCTTCTCGTAAAAGAGGAAGATATTCTTGAGCCGTTTTTCAACGACTTCTCCCGTCTTTTCGTCCTTCTTCTCAACGATGATGAAGGACTTAATGGCTTTCTCGCCCTTGCGGACGACATAGCCATTTTCGCCCCACGCCTTGAAGGTGAGGCAATTCGTCCTCGGATCGTAACGCTTGGCCTCTTCGGCTCCCCAGCGTTCCGCGATTTGACCGCGAACGAGATCGGACGTTTTCTCTGAACCCGTCCAGTTAGACATGATTTGTTTAATCATATTTTTATTTAACTGGCGGCTTTATATTATTTGGCATCGCCGCCTTATCTGCCATCGACCGTGGCGAGAGACAGCGGCTGATAGCTTGCGCCAGTCAAGGTGGAGACTTGCTACTACCTTTACGGGCGATAAGCTGACGCTAAAATTAAGAGACACTGATGGCAATAAGAAAAAAACAAAAAGCCCCGCGTAGCACGGGGTTTTTGAAATGGCGGACGAAGCCGTCCGTCCTTGCTCTTTCGCCGTAGGCGAATGAGTTTTGAAAACGCCCCGCAATATAATTGTGTGGCGTTTTCAAAAGGCGGTAAGGGTTCGGACGCAACCATATCAAGGAAATTTACGAAAGAGGATTTTCCTGAAAGAGAGAAGCTCTTGAAAGAAAAACTCTTTGGTAAAAGCGACCGAGAAAAAAGAGCAGAAAATCAAGCCAGAAAATCACGCGCCGCGTAAGCGTGGCGTGATAGTGTTAGCGGTTTCGGGCGAGATTTTCGTCAAGCGATTTTTTCAAGGGAGCGGTTTCCGAATAGGCGGGCGGTAAAAAGGAAAAGGGGAATCAATAGACTCCCCTTATAACACGACCAATAGGCCGCGTCCTAAGGAGGCTACTCTACGCTACTTTGAAAAGTCAAATTACACAATTTTTCTTAATCTCTGTCAAAAACGAGTTTTGATGTATTCGTTGGCTTCTCGCATACTCATCGGTTCAGAGGAAGCCGCCGCCCGCACATAAAATTCTTCCTTGTCTCCATTCTTCAAGAATACCGGAGTTTTGCTTTTTGCTACTTCAACGACGCACACATCCTTGTCTTTCATTGGAACAATTTTGATGTTTATGTATTGGTAAAATGCCTTGCCGAGATATTGGTTTATGATTTGGGTAAGTTGTAACAAAAAGCCGTCTTTGTTTTTATTTTTGACGATAGCATATTCGTGTTCTAATCCGATAATGTTGCCGGAATCTTCCACTCCGACAAACAACCTTCCGCCGCCTTTATTCATAAACGCGGAAATGGATTTGGCGATAATAAATTCAAGAAATTTATTTATAGCTTGTCGCTTGAAATCCCACCTGATTGATACCTTAAACTCCACACTATCACTTTCTCCTCCCGCTATAATTTCCTCATAATTTACGACTTCGGTTTTCTTTTCTCTGAAACTTTCCGATTCTTCGGATCGCGTAAGAATATCTCGCCGAGCAAGATATTCTTCCTCAATCTTTTTCCGTTCGCGGAGATAAGGCTTGCCTATCTCGCTTGCGGCTACTTTCTCCGTAAAATCTTTCTCGTCCATTTCCGCAACTTCGTGAGGAGAAGGAAGGTTAAGCGTTCGCACGGCAATAACCCCGCCGTCAATTTTGTTTTTGATAACGCACGCCCGTCGTGGGAGTTCCTGAAGTGCTTGAATATACTGCTCCCACCCTATCGGCTCTTGATAAATTGAAGCAAGTGATTCTTTCGCCAAGATATTAGAGTCATCACGGGAGATTTGAAAATACGCCTGTAAGCGACAATTTGAGAGAATAGAAGCCCGTAAAGTCGTGGACAGTTGAGCGAGGTTTTGATGAACCAATAAAAGAGCGAGCCGATACTTGCGAGCTTCGGCGAGCATACCGATAAAACTTTCTGTCGCAAAGTTTTGGAATTCGTCTATGTAAAGATAAAACTTCTTGCGCTGAAGTTCCGGCGTGTCCGTTCGGGAGAACGCCGCCGCCTGTATTTTTGCGAGCAGTAAAGAACCCAAAAGGTCAGCACTTCCTTTCAATCTGCCCTTGTCCAATTTGACGAGCAAAATCTTACCTTCGTCCATAACTTCCCGCAGATTGAAAGAGCTTTTGGGCGAGGCGAGCAGTTGCCGGATACTATCGTCAAACAAAAAGGCGTTCACTTTGTTGAGGGTGGATTCCATCCACTCGTCTTGTGTCCTGCGAGGCAAGCTGTTGAACCTTTCAAAATACTGGCGGCTAACGCCGTGCTCAACTTTTCCCAAAATCTTGCGACGCGCTTCGGAGTTGGTAAGAAACAAAGGCAATTCGGCGAGCGTGAGATTGTTTTGAATAAGAGCGATTAAAGTATTTTTCAACAAGTCCTCCATTCTCGCACCCCAAGCGTCGTGCCAGATTTTCTTAAACGCCTCCGTGAGTTCCGAGGCAATGGAGGTGGCGGATTCTCCTTTAGTTATTTCAAGCGGATTGAAAGTAACAACCCGCTCCTTATTAGTCGGGTCAATAAGGACTACATGCTCTTGAAGCAGTTCGGGCGTGTCTTTATGAATAGCATACAAATATCCTTTTATATCTTCCGTGAGGTCGCCGTGAGGATCAACTACACCGAAGCCCAAGTTATTTTCTATGTCTTGCTTGATGAGCGATTCTAAAAATTTCGTTTTGCCGCTTCCCGAAGCACCGATAATATAAAAGTGTGTATCTCGTGCCTCTTGGGAAATAGCTTTAAGCTGGTGAACTTCGCGGTTCTCCGTTTCATCCTTGCCCATTGCCCAACCTAAAGCCAACTCGTCGGAGTCTGGCGAGCGGAAACGAACAAGCGGTTCTTGCGAGGATGCGTCCTCCCACATCGGAAGAACTTTTGGCCGTTCTCGGAAAAGAAGCCGCCAAAATTTTAGGAAGCGGCCGTCCATATATGCTAAGAAAGGTTAAGAAAGCCCTCGGTGTGCTTATCAACTTTGGTGAAATCAAGGTTGTGGCTATTCATCACTTCTTCCAACCCCGCTAAGACGGCTTGGTGGACAAGCGACATATACGCTCCGAACTCCTCGCGGTCGTCCATTGTCATTTGGTACGAACTTACTCTCATGGGCGTTTTCTCGCCGGTAATTTTTTCCGTTAATCTGCGTCCAATCTCTCTGCCGAACCGTTGCGATGAGCGTAATTTCTTCGGCTCGCTTCTTCCACCACGATTGAGGTTTATCATTGTGGATGTAACTCTGTTCCGTATTGCTTCGGTGAGATACCACGAAAGTTTGAGCTGTCCCGCTCGGTCTATTGCTCCAATCCAAAATTCAAAATCGGGATAGCGATTGTGGATGACGGAAATGAACTCACGGAGATTGTCCGAGTTGCCCAATCTTCCTTGTTTGCGAGCAACTATAGCGTCGGGGATATTTATCTCCTGTATCTTGCGGACGATGGTTTTCATAAGTTCCTCGCCCTGTCCGCCCATACCCAAAAGAAGTTGCGACCACTCTTGAATAGTATTATCTTCAGTAATCGTTGTTGTCCGGCTACCGCGAGCACCCGTTGCCCTAATTCCAATAAGTTTCGGTATGAGCTTGAACTTCCGCAAAACGGCGTAGCCCGCGATAACGACAATTATCCAAAAAATTATTGTTCCCATAAAATAAGATGTTATTAAACAACTGGTTAATTAAGACCGCCCGACGAAACGGCCAAGAAAACTTACAACTCTATTTTACCACTTATTCCAAAATCGTGTGAGGCGTGTCGTCTTTAGGCGACTTCCAAATCGGCTCTAAAATCTTCTTTGCCGTCGCTAGACTATATTCAGTTTCAGAAGCGAATAAAAACATCAAGCTCCCTTCTCCTCGCGGATCGCCGCCCTTTCCAGCGTTCCGTAAACTGTCGCTCCGTCGTTCCGACGGGGCGATTGTGAGGACGCGGAAACGGGCAAGGCGAAGTTTCTTTTTTAATCTTTCGTCGTCCCGCCACGACCAGTAAATTTTCAGTTTGTTTACGAAACGCTCCGCCGTCATCGTGCCTCTGTCGGCTTCCAAGAAAAAGTTGATAACATCCCCTTTATCTTCCAGCGTAAAAAATGCGTCGGGGACTAACGAGGGATTTTCGCCGTGGACATCTCGCAACATTTCCTTTAGGTCATAGCCCTGCGTGAAGCGAGTGATTTTTACTCCGTGAGTTTTGGCGGCAAGCGTAAGACAAACTCTAAATTGAGAAATCATTAAAGAGTGAGCCATCAAGGGAAGTGTTCGCTCAACTTCTTTGACGCGGCGATAAATCCCTTCACGCTCCTTCGCGTCTTTTGAGAGTAGTTCCGCACCCTTGCGTCCGAGGGCGTAAACCATGTGGGACGAGGAAAGTTTGGCGGAAGTTTGTTTTAGAGGACGGTCAAGGTAGCCGTGCTGAAAGAGAGAAGATAGCCGCCGGAGCAGATTCCTCTCTCCGCCTTGGTGCAAGGCTAAAATCTGGGGAGTGTTCATAAAGCGGAACTCTCCCACATCGCGAAGGAGCGTTATGTCGCGGGGCTGGAGCTTGAGGGGGTCGGACACCTCTAATCGTTGAAATAGTTTTAAGCGTGGTTTTGACATAGGAGCTTTATATGGTCATTATACGCCTATCCGACCCCCTCGCCGAGGCCTTCTTCTCCTGTTCTATCCTTTTTTCTTCGTCTTACCCCCCCCACCAACGAGCAAAAAGAAATAGCAGAACAGGAGAGAAGGCCGAGCCACCCAAACGCGAACCCGCGACATTTCACGGAGCGATGGCCAGCAGGACGGAG
>Ga0209727_1001720_pt1 | contig 17229 bp, 24 predicted proteins | sample RifGroC1_FD_183995 | JGI IMG/M metagenome (GOLD analysis project Ga0209727, IMG submission 183995) | Groundwater microbial communities from Rifle, Colorado, USA - Groundwater C1 (SPAdes) (version 2) | ecosystem: Environmental > Aquatic > Deep subsurface > Groundwater | place: Rifle, Colorado...
AAGGTCTGTCCAGTTTAATTTTTTAAATGAGTCTGGAATTTCCCCAAATATGTTTCCTAAAACAATCAGGTTAGATGTTATATTCAATGAGTTGAATGTAGTATTCAATTGCTTTAGTGTTCCATTGCCTGTATAAGATACTGAGAGCCAACTTTCCAGTCCATATACAGGACTCGTCGCCCAATTTGATTCTCCTTTTGATGGCAATCGCTGCTCTGCACTTACTGTTGCTATCATCAACACAAATAACAAACCGAATAATAATATTTTCATTTTAGCCTCCCTTTATAGAATCATCTTTTTTCTGATAAAATTTTCTTTGTTTTTCCCTATTAATTTCTTGGGTATGCTCTTTATAATGTTCTGAAGAACAAAAATACTCTCGTGTTTTATATTTCATTTTTTTTCCACAAAAGTAACAATATCTATCCATATAACCCTATAATGTTATAACTACTATTTAAACCTTTTGAAAAAAAAAGCTTTGTCCGATAACTGCCTTCTGTCCAAATAGTCGCAAATCTGTCCGAATAGTCAAGAGCCTATCCGAATAGTATGACTTTTCAGGGACTTATCGGGCAAAGCTCATTTCCAAGAAAAAAACCATAGTATAGTTTTTTAGAAAAAGGTAAGCATTGAGGTTTTTTTTGATTCTGGAATTGCACCAGAGGCATCATTGCGGATGCCATCCTCAATGCGGGTTAGCTAAAGTCAGTTATACCTTATGGGTTACAATAGAATGTTGAAGTGCCATCTGCATTTTGTGCATTAGCTGAAGAAGCTCGTCTTCCTGAGCTTACTATTTGTATGTCGGCACCGCCAACATCTACTGGACTATCCTGATCATCCTCAATCCTGCCTGAAAGGATTGGTCTTGAACCTTTTGCACTTTGTGAACTTGATTTATCAAAAGCACTTATATTGATAGCTTCTGATGTTGAACAGCCATCTCCATCTGCTTTTAGAGTTAATGAGCCAGTCTTGTACTTTACATTTTCGTGCATCATCAAAGGCGTATCCAATTCAAATACATAGTTTGCCTTTTCCTTTACCCTCTGAATCTTGACATTTTTTTCTGTCATAGAACTTGTGTCTGAACCAAGATCAATATTGTCTAGGTTTGTTGCTGCTATGGTATCGACATAGAATCCAGCCAGATTGTAAGCACAATCCGTTCCATTTACCCTTATTTCCACATGGTCAAAACTATTTGAACCACTAGTACCCAAGCTCATATTTGCATTGGTAGTCGTGCTGTCGCTGAACAATAAGCCTTGCATCTGTATTGCTGTACAGATAGTATGGGTGTCTAACTGAAGTGTCTCTCCTTCAGTCTTTATTTCCTGACATTTTTCTTCTCCATAAAATCCAACGTTTGTTCCTGTTCCATTAAATGGATTTCCACAAACGGTACTTCCAATTGTAACTGGTGAGATTGAAGTTGATGCTGTTGCTGATAAAGTAGTTGAAGCTGAAGATCCTATATAATCTCCAAATATTCCATCCTTTTTCGTGTAGAAAAATGCTGGAACTGCAACCTGAGCATTTGTATTACTCTCTTTATCCTGTGCATAAACCTTTAGAACTGTTACTTCTCCTGATTTTGAAGCCACAGATTTATCTTCTGGGGTCTTTTCTTTATCTGCTTGAGCTTGTTCTTCCTGTAAGCTAGTTTGTTTGTTTATTTGCCACCCAAAATATGTAATACCACTAACTACTGAAACGAGTAAAAGAGATAATATTGCGATTACGGCTGCTGATTGAGCCATTTTTGATTTTCTAAATTCCATCTTTTTGTACCTCACCAACACATTTCCTTCAGGCAAATGAATCAAGCCTAAAGTAGTGATTGAATTGCCCCGACAGTGGGGGATGCCAACTAAAAGCACCTAAATTATATGGTTTTTCCCATTGTTTTTATGGCTTAAAGATTAGATAGTATATAAATGGCGTGTATCTGAAATGGACATGGGTAAAGAAAAAAATAACAAATCTTATATATTTGTAATTTTGGAGTATATATGATATGATAGTTACGAATGGTAAACTTGATTTTCTATTAAAGCTTTATTCTAGTGATTTTGATGAAAAGAAAGGAACTATTCTGTTCATTGCTAAAGAATTGGGCAGTCCAGATGGAAACACTAGGGCTTTTCTAAAAAAATTAAAAGATGAAAAAATTTTGTTTAGCGTTGATGTGACCGAAATCAATGGGCAGCTATGCGATGTGTATAATCTGGACAAGGAAGCACTGCTTGGTATTTTAAAGGAAAGCCCATTATTTAAAAAAATTTATAAAGTCATTTATGATAAGTCAAAAGGCATGGGAATAATAGATAGGAAAGAGCTTGTGGAATTGTATAGTAAGGAGGAATTAAAAAATATCTAAAATGGTGGGCTTTTCAAAAGTAAAACTATTATTTGGAGTTATAGGAATGATATGGGTTATTTCTGCTGTTGTAATATCAATCATTGGCTCTGCAATTTATTTTTCAAAAACTGGGGATATAAAGCCATTATTGCAGGATACTGGTGGGATGGTTATTGGGACTGATTCTTCGATAAATCTTGCAGTTAATGAGCTTAAAAAAGAGGGCATAACGAAAGAATATTCTGATTACCTGAAGCAAAAAATAATTCAAAGCCTTATATTATTTGTTTTGTTTTCGTTTTTGATATTTCTTATTATTAGGGGAATCCTCAGTTTTTTTATTCCACCTCCAATGAATTGGGGACTGACATCCTTGTTTATTTTAATGGCATTGATATTAGTAACTTTGATGAGTGTATTATATAATGGTCTGATGTTGAATAGCTGGTATTTTAATCCATTTAGTGGCATTACATCTTTGGTTAAGGATTATGAAGTCCTTGTAAATGTCGGCAATGAAAGTATTGTAAAGCCATTGATTGAGAAGATTACAAATACTACTGCTTCTAAAGAGGAGATAGCTTTAAATCCAAAAATAATAGATAAAGGCAATATAGATATATTAGGCAGACCAAAAGAAACAATTGAATTTTCTTGCGGTAATGACAATCACTGCCAATCATATTTTCAGTTAAATAATGCAATATGTGAGGTTGAATCTGGGATTTGCTATGTTGAAAAATAATTAGGTGTTGTTTAATGCCAAAAAAAATTAAATTAAATTTAAAGGAATTATCAATCTGGACAATATCAACTACAGTTATAGTTTTAGGCATTACAATTTTTGCCAGATTATCCTTAAAGTTAAGGCATTTTCCTTTCTTTTTTGAGCATTTATATTGGGGAATAATTTTGATTATTTTTACATTTATAATGCTATATATGAGTGAGAAAGCTGAAAGAAAAATTGGAAGCAAATTGATGGGCATAGGCTTAGGCTTAATATTAAGCGACTTAATTCATCATGCAATATTTGGAATACCATTTGTTTTAAGACCATGACACAAAAAATGATATTTTGGATATTAAGGATAATTGGGATTTTTTTGATATTAGATGGCATATTAAGTGTATATTTCCAGCAAGCTGATGGGTGCTTGAATAATACATTATTTGGCAATATTGTCAGGGTTATTAGGGCAATATTCGGATTTTCATTAATTTTACTGACTTTAAATAAAAAAATCTGGAGAGGCTGAAGATGTTTGATTTAACTTTGCAGGAAAAGGGAGTATTGTTTCCGAATAATGTTGATAATGAGGATATAGAGGAATTGAAAAAAAGGATAGTGATTCTTGATGACAGAAATTTTGAAGGGAAAAAAATTGATGAACTTTACCTTAAAGTGAATAAAAATTCTGTTGATATGGCTCTATTGTTTAAATTTTCCTATGAATTGCTAAGGCAGTCCAATAATCATAAAGTAAGGAATGGCATTGAGAGATTTGAAGGATCTTATTTTGAGTCATGTCGCTTATTGGAAGAATACTATAAACCGATTGCTTTCGGAAAAAATAGGATTTATAATAGGATACAGGATTTTATTGGCAATGGCATCTCTAATAGGCTGATGGACTTGATTGATTTTACTTTTGTCAATTTTGTCATAGTGAAAAAGGAAGCTGGCTCTGGGACTGACTTATTAATGGAGAAAATCAGGGGGTTGCAGGATGAGAGAAAAGTTAAAGGAGATTAATGGGCTAAGAAAAGAGTTTGTCGGCACTTTTGTCAGATTTGGAAGCAAAACTAACTATAAAGGATACCCAGAAACAACGATTCTATTGGCGAATATACAGCTTTCAAATTCCAAGAAAATATTTACCGAGCATTTATGGTTTATGATGACTAAGGAATTTGATAAGATTGGTTTAAAAGAAGGCGATTTGATAAGTTTTCAAGCAAGAACAAAAGAATATTGGAAGGGCTACAAAGGGCATAGGTATGATGATGAAGAATACCTTAATGAGCATCCTATTGAAAAGGATTATAAATTAAGCCATCCTACAAAAGTGCAATTATTAAAACGCAAGGAGGTCGAGATTCTTCCATTGGTTAATGATAATCTCATACAATTCTTATGAAAATATCAAAAGATATAGTAAAAAGAAAATATGAGGACTTTTTTATTTCATTGAAAAACAATCAGTTCAGCCCTTTGGCTTTCTATGAAACCATAAGCTTGGCTCACGCTTACTTAAAAACCTATCATGCTCTTGATTTTCTTGATGAAAGGCAAATGCAGGCTAGGCAGTTATTGTTGCAGGGTACTGATTGGATATGCTTGGAAGAAAGCATAAGAACTATAGACATTTCAAAAATAAAGACAAAAGAAGAATTTAACAGCATTGTAAAGTCTGATTATTCCATAAGGGTAAGACCATTGAGGGATATGCTTGTAAAAGTCATGGCTGCTGATGAAAATATATTGGATGAATTTTTCAGGAAATTCAATATTCAAAGGGAAGATAAGCACATCAAGGAAAGCTATGCAGACATTGATACCAAATGGTCTGTGGGGATTGTGAAGCAGAATGCCTAAACAAAAACAAACGAGGATTTTGGCAATTGCTGGAGTTGTCAGTTGTGTTTTTGGGATTATTTTTGCAATTCCCTCAGTTCTTCAGGCAAATTATGGCATTGCATCATTATCCTCAATTTTAATAATAACAGGATTAATTTTATTTGCAATAGCTTTTGGAGATTAAAAATGCCTAAACAAGAAACAAAAGTTATAATAACAACAAGGGAGCAGCAGCAGAGGTACTGCATGAATGCAAGTGTCATAGCTGTTTCCAAAGATGGAAGAGGCTTTGAAGCTAGGGCAAATATCATCAGTTTGCTAAAATCAATAAGAAAAGATACTGAATACCTAAAAGTAAAATTTGGGGAAGATGTCTTTGACAAGCTTAATGAATTTAATCAAGCTGTTGCTGAATTGATTGCTTACAGATCTGATATAAGAAAAAGGGTATTGAATAGCGAAGATGTATCTTCTCCAAGATTCTTAAAGTATAAGGAAGCTGTATCAAAGTGCATGGCATATCTTTTTTTTGTTGATGAAATCATGGTTACGCTTGTAAAGGGCATTGATTTGGAGGATTTTACCATTCCGAGCTTTTATTATGCTTATGCAACTGACAAGGAAATCAAGATGCCTCCTGAATCTGAGGAATTTGGCGGTAGTTATCCTGTTGAGCCTAAAGGCGATAAAGATTTAGAGGAAGATATTGAATGAATCATATTCATTGAATAAGTCGGCAGACCTCAATGAAGATAAGCCATGAAGAGTGATTGGCTGTGTTAGAACGCTTTGAGGAGAAAAGGCAATCTATCACCTCTTTCCCCATCTCCGAAAGGGGGTGGGGTTTATAATCCCATAATTATGATTAATAGGAAAGAAAAGATGACTAAAAAAATAATTTTAGAATGCAATCATATTGTGAAAGAAGACAGGAACAAGAAAGGAAAGGAAAATACTTATTATTGCCCCGATTGCATGAAATTCATCAGGGCTTCTCAGAGAGTCTTATGATTTGCTGAAAATGTGTCAAAAAAGAAATTCAAGGGAAGCAGAAATAATACCCAAAAAGAAATATGTCAAGGTTGATGGGTGTTTAGCTATAGCAATAAGTAATTTGAATTTTAATGAAATCAAAACATTATCCTGTTGCTGCGGTCATGGCATATATCCAATGACAATAGTATGTGAATCAAATTTAGGGATTTATGAATTATTCAGTGGTCGTTTTATTCCAAGAGAATCCAGATTTTATGTTAAAGATAAAAAGGGGTATTATTTCATACCAGAAGTGATGGAAGAAGCAAAATGAACCTGCTTAAAAGTCAGCATTACACACATCTTTCATTGAGAGATTTTGAAGGCAGTTATTCTCCAAAGCCAATTCTTATTGTTGGAGGTTCTTCAAGCGGTAAATCGGTTTTAGTTGAAAAAATGGTTGAAACCATTGAGGATAATATTAAAGACTCTATATCTTTCTTCTTTGTTGATGTTGATGATGTTATAGAAGCAGGATTTGCAATGTTTCCAGCTACCGACAAATACCAATTGAGGCAGTTGGAATGGCAGAAGGAAAAGCCAGAAGCGAGGAAAAGTATAAAATTGCATATAATCTATGGAAGAGGATTAAAACACTGGCAGAAAAGGGAAAAGGCTCTTCCAGAGGCAAATATAATAACTTTCTCGGCAAAAAGGATACTGCAAAGGGATGAATGTATGTTTCTGCTTGAGATTGAAAAGGAAACCAAGTCTTTAAGATTATTGATGGAAGCTGGTTCAAGATTAAAGGAAAATGAGGATTTAAGATTCCTGAAGAAATATTCAAAAGAGCTTACCGAAAAAAAGAAGACAATGTTTATGGGTAAACTTATTGATAGTGATGAAGAGCCTATTGGAGACAAGTCTGATTTAAGGGATGTGGAAGGCGTATTGAATATTTTTAATTATGATGGCTGCATAATGCCTAACAGCTTTAAATGTAATTTTGATGCGAGGAAATTATTAAGCGAACCGAGTGTCAGGCACGTTTTTGTTTATAAATGCCTGAAAGAAGATGAAAAATTAAAGGACTTTTTTTTCTTTCATATTTTGTCAGAAGTTTCAAGATCATTGAAAGACTGCAAGTATCCAGTGAATTATATTCTGGAAGAAACCCAGAGCAAAGCACCTTATAGGGGGCAGGGATACAAGGCTACTATGGCAAATAAAATAGGGGATTATACGGGAACATTAAGAAAGACTGCAAGGGGAGTTTCCATTTTTCTTGTTGGAAGGGTATGGAATGGGATTGCGGAGCAGGTAAGGTCAGAATGCAAGAAGCAGATAATATTTCATCTGGAGCAGGATGATATGCTTAAATTTGTCAAGGTTAGGAATCTTGGCAAGAAAGAGAAATTAAATATTGAAAACCTTGCGACAGGGCAATGCGTTGTCAGGGGATATGAAAGCAGGATTTGCATGAGCAAAGTCCCAAGACATGGGCATAAGCACGTTTATATGGATTTTATGACAGAATATAAAAAACACTTTCCGCAAAAGCTTAGGGATTATTCTGTTGTGGCTGATGAAGTTGAAATGCAGCATAGCATACTAGAAAAGACTTATAATGAATATTTGCAAATTGATTTATCAAAGAGAAAGGATGACATAAGGAAAGAGCTTATGAGAAAGGCTAGGGCTGAAAGCGATAAGGATCAGTTTAAGGGATTGCAGCAGCAGGTCAAGGTGCAAAAGAAAATGGATAAGGAAAAAAGGAATCAGGAAATAATAAGCACCTTCAATGAGCTTAAAACGAAGGGTGAGAAAGTTTCTTATAGGATAGTTGCAGGATTGCTTCAGGCTAAGGGCATCAAGGTTTCTTATGTGACTGTTAAGAATGTTCTTGAGTCTGTTCACTCTACAGAGGGGGATAGTGCTTAGGCAGTTAAAAAATTAAAAATGTTAAATTTTTTTATTTTCGGTTTTTGGGAAAAATATTTGTGTATATTGGGAATACCCATTAAGGAAACCGCAAAAATTTTGTTAAATTCGGTGGAAAGGCAATGTTAAAAAAAGGTGGGGGGGAAATCGCAGAAGAAAATAGGTTCAAAATAGAGATTAGAAGGGTAAAGCCGATGTCTGAAGCGGGATTCAACAGATTAGGACTCAATTCAAGGCGTAATTTCAAGCCTGTGGTTTACAAGCCTGTATTTCGTGGCTATATGGATAAAGAAAAGGTATATGATGAAAGCACCCTTGCAAAGTGGCTGTTTTTTAATTTAGGGGCTGGAGAGTTCGTTGGGCATACGCACATAAAAAGCAGGTCTAGGAAGCTCCCAAACTACTCTAAATCATTGTTTCAGGCTGTAATAAGGCAAAATTCAGATGTTGGATATAGCTACCACTTCGAGCATACAAGAGGGATAGCTAGGTATGGGTGGTTCATCGGAGAAATTTGAAATGATACCGACGATAAGATGGTTTACGATTACTTATCCAAAATAGAATGTTAAGCAATTTTATGCCCTTTTTTGCACCATTGAGAGGGGTAAAAACGCTTTAGACGATAAAATTGCTTTTAGAGGGTTGAATTATTTATGGAAGTGTTAAAAAACAAATCTGGAATAAAGAAAATTAGGGTTGCAATATACCCCAGAGTATCAACCGAAGAGCAGCAGAAAACTGGGCAGAGCTTTGAGGCTCAGGAAAATAAATTCTTGGAGATATGCAAAAGCAATAATCGGGAAATTGTCAAGGTCTATAAGGGCGAAGGGGATGTCAAGGATGATAGGTCTGCAAGCATAAAGGATGACAGCATTAAGATTACAATTGAAGGGGATAAGCTTATTGTTGCATTTGATTTAAGGAAAAGACCAAACTTTAAGCAAATGCTCATGGATGCAAAACAAGGCTTATTTGATGAGCTTATGTTTTATAAGTGGGATAGGTTCAGCAGAAATATTGCTTTTCAAAAGATGGCTATAATTTATTTGAAACGATGCGGTATTCAGCTTTATCCTACTGATGATCCTAAAGAGGAAATAGCTGTTGATTTCATTTCTGTTATGAATGAACAAGAGCCTAAAAGGACTGCAAAAAGAATAAATTTCACGCTTCAGGATAAATTCAATAAGGGGAAGATGGTTGCTTCCAAGATGCCTTTCGGCTATGTTTTTGATAAGGAAAAAAAGAATGGCATTGTTAGTCAGGATGAAGCTAAGACAATAAAACAGATTTTTGAAGCTGTTGCTGCTGGAACTCATTATAAGGAAGTATGCTCCAAATTCGATATGAAGCCATCAACCTTATATTCCATGATCAAGAACAGGGTTTACATTGGCATGGTAGAATATCTTGGTCAGGAGAAAAATGGGATACACAAGGCTATCATTGATACTAAACTTTTTGAAAAAGCAAATCTTCAGATAAAGTCTATTTAGTTTATATCTTCTTTCTAAATTTCCCTTATGTGATTCAAAAATTTCATGGATTTTCCGTAAATTTCCTTAAATAAATTTTCCTCTTCTTTTCAATAGCCTTCTTTAGTTGCCTTTTTATCGGAAACCATTTTTCTAGTAATTCAATTATTTTTGGCTTGACTCTGTTGGCAAATGTTCCATACTTGTCTTTCCTTGATCCTTTCATTAGCCCAATTAAACCACTTCATATATTGCCTTCTGAAAAAATTAGGAAAGTGTAGTTTATTTGGCTCTGGAACTTTCTGGTCGTAGCATATCCATTTTTTGCCCATCTGCTTTGCTTTTCTTCCTAATTTGTGCATAGGATGAAGAAAAGTAATTACCTCATCATAATCAGACAAAGGTAAATAATTGTCTCTCGTTCTTATATCTGCATTAAATTCTTTAGCTAAGTCTTGAGAAAGTTGAAACATACCGCAATTTAATTTTTTATTTGGTGTCAAAATTAAAGTTTTCATAATCTGCTAATCCTCAAACCTTTGTTATGCTTGCAATTCGTTTTCCAAGAGTATTCACTTTCCTTTACCATATCCTTCCTGCAAACTTGGCATCTTGGTATTCCTGTCCTTAAAAAATGTTCAATTTCATCTTTTATTGGGGCAGGTATATGGTTTATTTCCTCGTAAGTTTTCCAAAATATTTTTTTTCCGCATGGATAAACTTCTCCTTCTATTCCCTCAATGAGAAAATCCCCAACTTCCCCGTATAGTGTTCCTTCCCTTGTGTTAATCCTTATTCTTTCTTTTAGTTCTATTGCTTTTACCTGAATCGGCTTCTTCATGTAAGTCATGGCAATGCCTTTAACATCAGATAAAAATTTTACAATAGACGGCTCTTGTATTTCTATGCCTTTAATTTTATCCATCTCCTTTCTCAACAGTAATTTTAATCTCTGAAATCCATAGCTTTTTTCTGTCTTTGAATAGCACTTCCTGCTTGTCGAGTTTTATGTAGGTGTACCTGATGCCTTCTTTTTCAAGGTAGCCATGTATGGCAATATCAACTGCCCTTTTTATTGCATTGCCCCTGCCTTGTATGACTGCATTGCCATACTTGTTGATTGAAAGCCTTATCCTGTCAATGTAGGTTTTAGTGCCTGTCTTGAACTCTTCCCTTGCTTCCTTGTCGTCCTTTTCCTGCACTTTATGCCTTGTTACCGATATGTTAATGAACTTGTCCCAGTCTTTCGGCTTCTCCTTTTTTTGGGGCATTGTAGGCTGTTTTTGTTCGGTTTCAGGCACTTTTTGGCTTCCCTCCTGACTTACTATGCCTTCTTCTTGTTTTTTGGCTATTTCGGCTTTAGGCACGTTTGTAGCCATGTTTTTTTCCTCTTCCTGCCTTAATTCTGCTATCTGCTTGGCTTCACTTTCAAGCTTTGTTTTTCTCTCCTCCAAAGCCTTTATTTCCAGTTCGATTTGTTCTTGTGTTTTTTCCTGTTCCATTTTTCCTCCGTTCACTTTTGTTGTGCCTCTTTTGGCAATTCTTCAAGTTTGCTTGTGGCAAACTTTTCCCATTTTTCTTCCAATTTTATCAAGGCTTCCCTAGATAATTCTCCATCAGCCAATTGCTTCAAAATAAAGCTTCTTGCCTCAGTTCCCTGCTTTATTGTTTCTAAAAAATCTGCCTTTAACTGCTCAGTTATGGATGTTTTTAAAAATCCATCTCCCAATGACTTTGGCAGCTTGTTTATTATTTCTGATATTTCTTTTGGAAGTATGTACATTTTGCCATAGGCGTTTGAATACCTGCCTTTCGGGGTAATATGTATTTGGCTGTCTGTTACCGCTATTGTTTCTGTTGGGACTTCTTGTGCATTTTCTATTTCCTCATCAGTTAAATCAATAGGTATAAAAGTTATCAGCTTCCTGTTATTTACTGGCTTAACCGACTTCAGCCATCCTTCTGAATGACCATTGGAAAACTGGTTGAACAAAGCCTCTACTTTGATGTCTCTTTTTATGTCTGGAAACTTTTTTGTTTTTACCATTATTAAAATTACAAATGTTATAAGAATTACCATTATAATTATCCATATTATTATCCAGAAAGCCATCCAAAACCATAGTGGGAGTGCCATGTTATATCTCTTCAGTCTCCTCTGCTTCTTTTTCTTCTTGCTTCTTTTCCAGTTCCGCCAAATCTGTCCTTACTCTTCTTGTTATTATCCTGCCTTCTTCGGTTTCCTTTTCAATCTCGTCTATTATCATTCTTTCTGGCTCTGAAGCAAACTTTGATATTGCCTCTGAAACCCTTTTTCCGAAATCAATGCTACTTTCATTTTCTTCCATTTTTAATTTTGTCTTTGTTGCAGGCTCAACCATGTTGATAAGAAAATAATAGTATGGCTCATGGTAGCCTTTGCCGAATTTATGAAATACTGGAGTTTTTGGCTGCCCTGAGCCTTCATTGGTTATTTTTTCTTCAGAGCTTATGAAATGATCTGCATACTGCTCTTTTAGTATTTTATCCACTATCTTGCTTGCTTCCTCATCTGTAATTTTCTTGCTTTGCGTTTCTTCTTTTGCAGGCTCTTTATGCAACATCCTTACAATAAAATATATTGCCAATCCCAATAATGCTATGATTATCAGGGATATTAGAGTCCCTCCGAACCACCACCAAGATTTTGAAAAAAATATTGGCGGGATTAATGAGGTTATCAAAACCAATAAGATTGCTACGCTAATCCAGATAATTATTGCTAATTTACCCATCAAGTTTCCTCTTTGATTTCTTCATTCCAATCGCATTCTTCATTTTCTTTTCCAATACAAAACCTTTCAATGGGCTTATGTGTTTTATAGTCATATCTTGTAAAGATATTTTCGCTTCCGCATTTAGGGCATTTTTCCATCTTTTTTCCTTAAATTCAATGCTATGTTGTAGATTATTAATAATAATAATAATATAAACAAAAATATTTCAATGCCGATAAGGAACTTATTGTCTCTTTTTATTTTATTTATTTCCTGCTCTTTTATTTCCATTTTTTGCCCATTGACATCATTAATTCCATTAATCCTATCATCGCAGAATTGCGATATTGTTTTGTTTGCCTTCAATGAGTCTAATTCGCTGTTTTTTTGCCCCAATTGGGCTTTTAATTCATTTTCCCTGTTTCCGCACTGATTCCAGTTTTCCTTGTAAATATCTATTTCTTTTTGCAGGTTCAGTGTATCCACAATACTATCGAATGTCGTCTTTTCGTTGGTTTTAAGCAAAAAATTGTACTCATTGTCAAAATTGCAGTTGAATGTATTTTTATTTCCCGTCTCTGGCTCTATGGTTGCAGTATTGTTGCCAGTTTTTATGTTTAAATTGATAAATTCCTCTGCGTTTATTGTTGGCATAATCAGCAATAAAAAAATAAAAAATATGCACTTATTTGCCATAATTAATTACCTCTTGCGAATCAATAGTTTTCTTTATTATTTCATGTGCTTCGCTTTTCAGGAAAAACCATTCTTTCCTGCAATTTTTGCATTTATAGATATTTGAATAGCTTTCTTTTAATTCTAATCCTTGTTTGCAACTTGGGCAGTTTTGTGTCATAACTCGTATGGCAAGTATACCCACGATTTCAATCGTGGGAGGAATTGCCATCCTCCGATACCACTGGACATTTGCCCATAAGATTTATATATAACTTCATCTTTATTAGCAATATGAAGTCCGTAGCCACTATCAAAATAAAGATTCCAAGAAACGACCAGCTTCTTGAAACTATGAAGCAATATTCCGAAGCTATTCAATACATTGCTGATGAAGGATTTAAGGCTAACATTCATAACAGATACAAATTGCATCATTTGTGCTATTACGATACCAGAAAGCTGTTTAATCTGCCTTCCCAATTCGTTGTAAACGCCAACAGGGTAGCTTCCCAAGCCCTTAAATCTATTAAGGCTAATAAGGGTAGAAAACCTCAATTTAAGGAAATGATGCCTTTGGCTTTTGACAAGAGGACTTTCACTTTCTCCAAAGAGAAAGTCAGGCTCTCTACGCTTAAAGAAAGGATTGATATTCCAATAGAGATTCCTGAATATTATCTTAAATATTTGTCTTGGAGTTATCAGACTGCTTTGCTTACTATTGACAAAAACGGCAGATTTTTCCTTAATATCACATTTTCCAGAGACATCAACATCAACAAGATTTCTAACGGACTTCAAGTTGGTGTTGATGTCGGAATAAACCACATTGCTGTAACAAGCAATAGGCAGTTCTTTAGCGGAAATAAGATTAAAAGGTATAGGCTCAAATTCAAGCGTTTGAGGGCAAAGCTTCAAGCCAAAGGCACTCGTTCTGCCCAGAAATTGCTTAAAAAGATTTCTGGCAGGGAGAGACGTTTCAAGGCTTGGGTAAACCACAGCATAAGCAAACAGATTGTTGCAAACTGCAATGCTGGAACAATTGTTTTGGAGAATATCAAAGGAATAAGACAAGGAAGCAGGGGCAAGAAGTTTAACTTCTGGCTGAATGGCTGGAGTTTCTACCAACTGCATAGCTTTATCACTTACAAAGCTATTCAGAATGGGATTAATGTAATTAGGGTTAATCCTTACCATACTTCTAAACTTTGTAGTAAGTGCGGACAGATTGGTTCTCGTTCCAAAGGTTTTTTTAAGTGTTTGCATTGCAATTACTCCTTAAACGCTGATTTAAACGGAGCGATTAATATCGCTTCTAAACACCACAGCAAAGCTGATGGTGTTTCGGCTCTCGTAACAGAGCCTCACATTCAAAGTGATGATGTCAAAGGTCTTTTGACAACTGCGACTGAGCTTATGGATAAAAGCCCCCATCTTTAGATGGTGGGATTATGTTACTTCATCAATTGCTCCATTAATGATTTTTTCTTGTATTTCACCAGCGTAAATATCAGAATTGTCCCCAATACTAAAGCAGAAACTATGATGATAAGTATTATCACCGTTACTGATGTATTGTCAATCCTTTTTTTGTTTTCCAAGCCCAATTGCAAGCTTTCATTTGCAACTAAAAGAAGGTTATCTACCTGAATAAGCTGATTTTCCAGCCTTGAGTCTATTGATTGCGTTTTTTCATTCGAGAATTTGCTTGTGTCTCCAATGGCTTTTTCTATGTTTCCCAACCTGATGTACATATTGAAGATGTCTGTCTGGGTATAATTATATGGCACTTCACTTTCCTTGTAAATTATTATTGGCTCTGGATTTTGTGGTGGTTGCAGCTTATCCAGTGCTTCCCTTAATTTTCTTGCCTCTTCCAATAGCTGATCATAGCTTTTATTTCTTAAATCTTCCTCTAAAGAATTTTCATAAGGCACAAAAACATTTATATTTGATTCTTTTGAGCCTGCATTGCTTGATTGCAGAGTTATTTTTATCTGATGGGTATTGTTGGTTTCGGCTATGCTTGCTGCTACTGGGTTTATGCTGAATGTTATGAAACTATTTGAGCCAGCAGACAGGTTGAAGTTGTTTTTGTTGAATGCAATCCAGCTTTTATCCGCTTTTAGATTAAGGCTTATTGCCTTTTTATCGCCAGTATTTGATATTTTCAATAATCCTTCTTCATAGCTGTTATGGCTTACTGTAAAATCTGATTTATCCACTATTGAAAGTTCTATTGTTGTATCCCTAAACCTTGATTCCAGATTTATCACAAAACTTTTATCAAAATCAGGATTATGAGTCAATTGGGAGCTTTGGTTGGTCACATTTATGAATCCATGAAATCCCGTATTTGTATCATGGTAATCTATGTATTTTATTTCATTGAAGCTTATTGTCGTCTCGCCATTTGGCTGCAACATGACATTAAAGTCAGAAGAAGTTACTGAATGCTGCAATGAGCCATAGTTTTTCCATTTTATAGAATCTCCCTTAATTATTGTAATTTTTAGAGGCACATATTGCGAATCTGTTATGTTTATGTCATGGGTTTTTGAAGGAAACGATATGTCCTGAAAATAAAAAAACTTAATTAATGACACATATTGGGCTGTTGAAAAATCAGCATTAGTTAAAATCGTTATGTTCTTTTTTATTGTTCCATTTATTCCCAATTGGCTTATCTTTGCTGGATAGGTTATGTAAGGGTTTCCAGAGAACTCAATATCATAGATTATGAAACTTTGATCATTTGTTATGCTCAATTCGATTTTTTTTTCCTCATTTACATTTGCTGATGTGGTTATTGTTGCAGGCTCTATCAGAAGGGCATTGCCTAAAGCAGTATTTATTATTAGCAGTATAAGCAATAATATTGTTTTTTTCATGCACATACCTCAAGATAAGTTATAAATGTTGTAGAATTTATTTCATTGGGGCAAAGATTCTGGAAATATTCACCATCTTTGCCCACAAGAATATAATTCAATTTTTCCCTTAAAGTTGAAAATTCCCCCTCTAAGTCCAATACAATCTGTTGTATTTTTCCATGAGATTTTTCCAATAATCTTCTTAATAGCCAAGATTTTCCCCCACCAGAATTTGCCTGAACGAGAAGCCTTGTATCTATAAGCTTGGATAAATTTAAATTGCAATTTGAGCCTAGACTTATGTTGGTCATCTTTTCATCAGCAAATTCAGTTTTTTTTCTATTTGGTTTAGCTTTAGATTGATTTTTTGGTTTGAATCCAGATTATCATCCTTGATTATTATTTTCCTCTTATTATTGGATATTATTCTTACCTTAAATGGCAGTTCTGGCAGCAATTCAAAAAGATTAAGCAATTCCTCTAAGGTGTTCTGGTGCATTCCAGTCTCTTCGGCTAGTTTGTGGATTGTAGCCGATTCCTTCATCTCTTCCAATGCTGTAAGAAGCTTTGATATATTTTCATACCTTTTGCCCATTTTAAAAAACAATACTATGGTTTTTTCTAATCTTCAGTATTTTGAAGTTTTCGCAGAATTAGTATTTAAACATTGTTATTTTTTGTTCAGAATTATGAATTTAGCCAAATCCCAAATCTTTATGCTTTTTGCCCCTTGAAGTTACTTTGCTGATATACACAAAAAATGCAATGATTAATAATAACATTAAAAATCCGAAAATAGAGGCAACAACCATTACAATTATCTGCCAAGTGGTCAGTTTTTCCTTATTTGAGCCTGTTATTTTTCCGATAACTTTCAATGTATCTTCCTTCCTTTCTTGTGCAAATTGAGTTATTGCATCAACAAATGAGGATTTTTTTATAGTGAAAGTCACTTCTTTTATTACCTCTGGGCTGGAAATCGCTGATATTTTTAGGGTATATGATAGTGCTGAGCCGTCATTTGGATTTTCAAGCCTTGCAAAGCTTTGAGTGTAGAATATTGCTGTATAATTGCCTATTGAATGTTTTTTCAGGTCTTTATATATAAAATAGTCATAGGGCTTAAACTCAAAATTTATTATAATTGGATCATGAAGCTTTTTCTGATCATTGAAGAAAAATATTTTTACTTCCGTATCCTTTTCTATAAGCCATTCGCTTGGGAAAAAAACATTTATAGGATCATTTGGATTTAATTCTGATGACACTTCTGCTGTTGCTTGCGTTGTTCCTGTCCCTGTACCTTGTGTTGCTGTTGATGTATCATCACTTGAACTTGCGGGGCTGGTTGTTGCAGAGCTTCCAATCTTGAAAGTAAATATTGGGTCTAGCTCATTTCCTGCCCTATCATAGAAATAATATTTCCATCCGCAAACCTGCCCTGCCGAAAAATTTGCACTTCCTAAAACATTATGATAAGTTTTATTGGATTCTATATTTACAGAATGATTAATCCAGCTTCTTGAAGTGGAAGTGCAGTTTTCGCTGAAATTTCCACTATCAAGCCAAGTGTCCCTTA
>Ga0209727_1001725_pt1 | contig 17205 bp, 27 predicted proteins | sample RifGroC1_FD_183995 | JGI IMG/M metagenome (GOLD analysis project Ga0209727, IMG submission 183995) | Groundwater microbial communities from Rifle, Colorado, USA - Groundwater C1 (SPAdes) (version 2) | ecosystem: Environmental > Aquatic > Deep subsurface > Groundwater | place: Rifle, Colorado...
AGGTTGCTAGACACCTCACCGGGACTTATCGCAGTCACGCCACGCCCTTCATCGCCTCAATATCCCAAGGCATCCACCATACGCCCTTAGACTTGCCTCATAACGGAAAAATCTGCTATGGACAATCCAAGATTGTAACCACTTAATTCATACATACTTACATTTTTCATTTATTTTCATCCGCGCATTTTTTCAAATGCCGAATGAACGGATACCTACTTATTCAATTGTTAAAATTCTATCCGCTCACTTCCCGACAGCTGGCCGAGAAATTTTTTAGCTTGGCCAAGTGTCGGAAAATGAATTTTTCTTTTTCGCATGGGCGCTTTCGCGTGTATTTGCGCTGTTCGCATGCAATAAAAAACCGCTTTTGGCAAGCGGCTAAACGCGTCCGTTTTTTTGAACGACTTATCCGCTTTTAGATATTAAATATGGTCCGTTTGTTATCATCAAATATTTAGAATTGTTTGTATGTCCATTCTATCAGAACCATGAACGTTGTCAAGTAGTTGTATTAGTTGTTAAGATTATTAAATTATCCCATCATTTATCCCATTATTTTAACCTTATTTTAGATTATAAAAGAGAAAAAAATAAAAACCGAAGCATTGTCTGCTCCGGCTTGTTTTTTTAATGAGTTTCCAAGCTATTGAACTATTACGAGTTTCTTGACACAATCCAGCAATTTTCCCCGAATATCTTCTTCTTTACAAAAGCAAATACTCGGCGAAGAAATTAATTTTCCCCACACCTCAAGCTCCGGGTATTCTCTTACCCCGACAAGTATGACCTTATATCCTTCGGCTATAAGAATTGAAGCTTGTTGCAACCCGATCATCGGATCGGGACCAGGGAAACCATTTTGGATGTCAGATATTTCAATCTGAACAAGACCAATTTTTTCTCTGTCCATCTGGTCGTCAAAATATTCCGGAATCAGGGACAGAATTTCCCTTTCGTTTAATCCATCGCTAATTATAAACAAGAAAATACCTCCTTAAAACTAACCAACAACAAACCAGTTAGGAAGATCGGCTTTTCCTGATTTCAAGTCCTGCAAATCTGCCGCGGAAATTTCGTCTTTATGCTTCTCTTCTATTACCCTCAAATAAGCGTCGCGAAGATCGGAATAACCTTTAAATCCTTTAAAAACAGGGTCTATAAAACCTTTTTTTATACTCCATTTTTGGACGAAATCAGAAGGCAATTCATCATTTTTTACAGTACCTACATTTCCGAAATTGCGGCACAAAGCAATCAACAAATCCTTATGGCTCGTGTTGCCATCAGCAAAAAAGCTGATTTCTTTTTCATTGTCTTTGGACTTTAAAACAACAAAAGCCCTAATATCTCTTATGCCATTCGGAATGCAAACGGAATTAGATTTATTGATTTTGTAATGATTTAAAATTTCATCACGGACTCTTTCTAATTTTTGTTCGTGAATTTCTCGGGGTTCTCTTCTCCTATTGTGAGCCTCAACATAAACGCCGGTTCCGGCAATATTTGTATTAATTGCTGGAGTTTGTCCAACTTCAATCTTGTAAGCTTTTTTGGGCGATGATTTTTCTTCTTTATTTTCTTCCCAAGCAGGAAATTGTGTTTTCTCAAAACTCATATTTAAAAGAACGGATTTCCATATTAACATGTTGTATCTTTATTGTCAATATTAGCAACTCCGTCCCTCTTTTGAATAACATTATTTCTCCTTCTTATATTCCAAATACGAATATATAACCAATGCCACGAGCATCAAAATTATGCCGCCGATCAAAATCCAAAAAGAATAAACAACCGGCAAGAAGTAAGCCGCGGCCATTATTATTCCCAAAGCGATGAAAAGTTTTCCGCCGAATTTATGGGTCTTATTCCAAACTTTTTCCGAGTGGAGCGTCCAAGGCAGGCGGATGCCCACCATATAGTTCTTTTTTATCTCCGGCATAACCAAACCGAAAAGCAAGAACAAAGCCGCGATTCCCAATATGATCATTCTCGCCACATTTATTTCATATCCCATTCCCACTAGCAAAGTGATTATATATATAAACGAGAGAAATAAAACCACCCCCGTCTTCATCCAAAAATAAATAAAAGAAAAACTTTCAATATTTTTCCTCATCGGGTCCAAAAAAATCAATCCGCTCATCAGCGCGTAAACCGCGATGATTAACGCCGGAAAAAAGGATACGGCAAAATTCTTTGAACTCCAAGCGTCAATATCTCCATTGATATTCCAATGGCTGGGAATTTGATCGGGCAATTGCGGATAAAGAAAAACCGCCAAAGCCATAACGGCCAAAATTATGAATATAGGAATTATTTCCCACTGGCTGAAAAGTTTTGCTTTCATATATTTTATTATTGCTTATATCTTCATTATGCGGCAAAAGGGAAAGGATGTAAATAATCAAAGCTTTCCTCCCCTCCTCAGTTGAGGAGGGGGTAGAGGGAGGAGGTGTTTAAATTAAATTTCATCTCCCCGCCTCAATCCTCCCCTCGTCTGAGGGGAGGAGGAATTATTCGCGTGGGCATTTTCGCATGAGTTTATGCCATTCGCATGCAAAAAAGAGCCCCTGCTTCCATCCCGCTTGGCGAGATTTCTGCAAGAGCTCTGTTGCTGCATGGAAAGAATTATTCAACCGTCTCAACTTCCACCTTGGGCGACAAATTTCGGAAAAGCAAAAGACATTCGCATTTACGCAGGTCCCAATCAAAAGGCCTGAGTTCGAACACAAAATGATCAAACCTCGTATGAAGGGCCGAGGACCAAACCAAATGGTTATTGAGCGAATTTTTCCACAGGACGTTTTTCATATCCAAAGAAAAACAGTCTTGCCCTCGAGGAAAGTAACTCCACGCCTGCTCGATCGCAACAACCAACCCCTGCGCACCAACTAGAAGATCGCTTCTCCTTCTTACAAAGTTTAAGCAGTCTTCGAAACCAACATTTACCCGAGCCTCGAAAACACAGACTCCGATTCTTTGACCCGAAGCAAGCTCGTCGGTCACTCGGGCAAAACGCTTATCCTCGAAAAGGACACCATCCTCCCTCGGAAAAGCAAACTTTTCCTGGTGGTTTTTTTTGAATGCTCCCAAACAAGTTTTATGAACAAAATCTTCAGGGACAAAAAAATTGAAAAACCCGATCTGCTTAAAACGAGAATCCCTGTTCCCGAGGAGCCAATCGCGATCATCGGCTGTTAGCCCCGAAAACCACTCCATCTGCTCAATGGTCATTTGGCCATTGCGCAGTTTTTGGAGCATATCGATTTGCAGACCAGCCAATTTGGCCGCGTCTACGCCGATGTTTTTAGGCATCGTTTTTCTCCTTTTCAATGAACATCTTGGTTCCCGCCAAGCCGGAGCAAGAGAATCTTGCAATGATTTAGTATGGCACAGCGGTTGTGTATTAGTCAATGGTTGGGATTTTATTCCCCCTCTTATATAAGAGGGGGCTAGTCCCGGGATGAACCCGGGATTCGGGGAGTTAATTCAATAAAATATAAATGTAGATTTATTCTTATTCATAACCCCTCCCAACCTCCCCTTATCTTAAGGGGAGGAGAAAATCCAAATCCGCGGCAATAAAAAAAGCCCTGTTCTTGTCCACGGGCAACGGGGGCACGAGCAGAGCTCAATTTGCTTAAAAAAATTTTACGCTTCTTTTGTTTCTTTCTTGATTATTCTCCAATGATAAAGATAAAGCGGCAAGCCGACTATTATCATAGCTATGGCATTGGAAGCTTGCCTTTGCCGATCAGAGGTCAAAGGATCAATCTTGCTTTGAGTTTCCTGCCAAGCTTTATAATCCGCCAACCACCTTTGAATTTGAGCTTTTTCTTCTTCGGTTAATTGGGCGTTTCCTTGTCCCGAAACTATATTATCAAGCTTCTGCTCCGAGATTGGAGCAGACAAAGGCATCTTCTGGTAAGAATATTGCTGCGAATCCGCCTGCTTGAAAACGGTCATCTTTAATCCCAAATCTATCAATTTAACCGCGCCGATCACAATCAAAGACAATCCCACTATCGTGAACAGATACAAATAAATTTTTCTTATCAAAGGATATTTTTCCATAATTACGGCTAATGTCATCCCCGCGTAAAGCGGGGATCCAGATTAATAGGGTCTGGATTCCCGCTCGCTTCGCCATAGCTTCAGCGAGGCGAGTTTTCACGGGAATGACAAGTGAGTTCTTTTGAGTTCTTTAAAAAAATTAAAATATATATTAAAAAAACTTCACGCCTCAAAAAAGGGATTGGAAATTTTTATATTAAGATTAACAGCTTGTCTAAATAAGAGATTAAGCGGCGGCAACTTCTTGTTTTTTGCCCAAGATTCTGAACATCTTGGTGCCGCAAACCGGACAAACTCCGGTCATTGCTCGACGCTCAACGCCACCCTTTCCTTTCATGGCAACTTCTTTGGCGTCTTTCATCTCTCTTTTAGCCTTGCATTTAACGCAGTAGGCTTCATTCATATTCGTATTATAGGCTAAACATTAAATTAAAGCAAGCCTATTTATGCACAATCTCTACTTCATCAGATTCAACCCGATTTCCTCCGAGTATTCTCTTTCGATCTTTCCATCCAAAACCCAAACGATAATTTCACAAGTCGCCGCCACAACCATTTTTTTGATATGTCCGGCTTTCGCATTCATCTCTTCATCCGAAAAAACGCCATGAACGTGAATAATTGTCTTTTCTCCCATTTTGGCGATATTGCCGCTCATACTCGCAATCTCCATTTTTTCGCCAAAAACCTTATCCGAATATTTCTTTTCATCAATATCATACCAAGAAAGCTCAACTTCTCCCGCCGCCCCCAAACCTAAAAAATATCCTGCCTCAATTTTTTGTTCCGCGCAAAAATCAATCAAGCTTTCAATAAATTCCTCGCCCTTATTAAATCTCAAAATATATTTATTTGATTCTTTCAGTATTATTTTCATATAATTTTAGCTCCGGCGGGAATGTCTTTTTCGGGTATAACCAAAACCGGGCCGCTTTCACCCTCCGCCGCCACAATCATTCCGTTGCTTTCTAATCCCATCAAATTTCGCGGCTCAAGATTCGCTACAATAACAATATTTTTTCCGATCAGCTCCTCGGACGAATAATATTTGGCGATACCCGAAACAAGCTGGCGATATGTCGGCTCACCCGTTTCGTTTTTACCATCTTGGACTTTGAGCTTTAAAAGCTTTTCTGAACCCTCGACTTTCTCGGCCTCGATAATTTTAACAACCTTGAGTTCTATTTTTTTGAAATCATCAATAGAAATCATGAATAATGTAAAATTGAAATCTCAAAATGGAAAATGACAATGCAAAATTTAAAATCAGTCCCGCATAGCGGGACACCCAAATTTTACACTTTGAGATTTACATTTTCAATTTACTATTAATTGCCCGCACGCCCCTCCAATTTCATCCCCAAACCGCCAGCGCTGGACCGCTTCAATTCCTTCTTTTTCCAAAATTGCTTTAAATGCTTTGGTCCGCTCACCGCTTGAAGGCTTAAAAATTCCCGTGGGACGTAAAGATTCAAAGAATCCGCGTCCCGAGGGGTTATATAAAATCAAATTCACGAAAACCAGCGGTTTTTTCATTTTTTTTATCAAACCCGCCAATTCTTTGGCGCATTCATCGGAATCATTTTTATCTTTTATCATTATATATTCAATCATTACTCGACGATTAGTTTTTTGGGTATGTTCATCAAGCGTTTCAAATATTTCTTTGACCGAATATTTTTTGGCTATTGGCATCAAGCTTTCACGCAATTTGTCATTTGGCGCGTGAAGCGACAAAGCCAAGTTTATTTGCATTGGTTCTTCGGCCAGTTTTTTTATCCCCTCAATAATTCCCGCCGTTGAAATGGAAATATGCCGCGCGCCGATATTCAACCCATCTTTATCGTTTAAAATTCTTATCGCCGCCAGAACATTTTCATAATTTAGAAACGGCTCGCCCATGCCCATAAAAACAACTCCGTGGATTCTCGCCGCCTCGTCATTGCGAGGAGCGACCCGAGAGTCATTCGACCCTGAGCTCATGGCCGAAGGGCGACGAAGCAATCCCGAATTAGAGCTGCCGCTCTCGGAAGAATATTCTTCGAATGTATTCCTCGGGATTGCTTCGTCAGCCCTCACGAACTCGGGCTTCCTCGCAATGACGCCAGCTTTTGATTCTTTTTTCAACATTCTCCCCCAAAACACCGCTTGCTCAACAATCTCATCGGCCACGAGATTTCTCTTGAACCCAATTTTTCCCGTGGCGCAAAAAGAACAACCCAAAGGACAGCCAACTTGAGAGGAAACACAAACTGTGTTGCGGCCGTCTTTGTGTTTCATTAAAACCGTCTCCACTTTCTCATCATCGTCAAAAATGATCAGCGCTTTTTGAGAATCGCTTTTTTGCCCCGGCGTGATTTGGGCGTTGATTTCCAAAGAAACTTCTTTTTTCAATTTTTCCCGCAATTCCGCCGGCAAATTCGTCGCCTCGTCCCAACTATTTATCAAGTTCCCAGAAACCGCCTCGCGAGCTTGTTTGAGACGGAAAACCGGTTCGTCTTGCAGAATTTTTGAGAGATTGGATAGATTCATGGGTAAATTTAAAAATCCCCCTTAATCCCCCTTTTTAAAGGGGGAAAGAAATCCGCATTCACTCCCTCCTTTAGAAAGGAGGGTTGGGGGTGGATTTTTCTTTTATTCTACCTTTTCCCGCTTGTTTTTTCAATTTTTTCATATTTAAAGAAAAAACTTGACATGATAGAGGAGTTTGATTTAAAATACTTTCAGAGTTATTAAGAGATTAATCCTTAAAAGGAGGCTGAAATGTGTCAGGTAGTAGAGGTATCGATCGATTTTTCCGATGAGGCGTGCCAAAAATTCGGATACAGTTACAAAGAGCAAATTACCGACCCGAATGGACAAAAAGGTATTATTTTGGGAGTTGCGCCAGCCCAATGCAGAAAAAAATTAGACTGCTCGATATCAGACTGCCCCGCAAAATCCGGGGAAAAAGTAATATGGTGGGAAGAAGTAGAAACAGGAACATTTAATTTTTCCCGAGGAAAAAAGAAGAAAGCGTAAATATCCGGAACACAAAAGCCCGACTAACACAGCCGGGATTTTTTCTTTGAGAATTTCGTATTCCTCCCCTCCTTGGCCAAGGAGGGGTTAGGGGGAGGTAATTTTTAATTTTAAATTAATTACCCCACCTTGATCCTCCCCTTATTAAGGGGAGGAGGGATCCTGGATCCACGGTTTTACGGCTGCAAAATATCTTCCGATCTGCCGTCAATGGAAATTATCACTTCCTGAACGGTTGGAAATTGTTTGAGAGTTTCGGTGATTTGCGCGCGAATGGCCGAAACTCGGCAAGAACCTCCGGCATTTAATTCCAAAATATCGTTAAAATCAACCCGCGCCACGCCGTCTTTAAGGCTCCAACTTTTCACGAATGTTCCTTGATTAATATTGGTGTCGTATTCCTTTTCCACATCAACCCGATTCATTTCGCCAAGCAAAGCTTTTAAAGTATTTTCTATCAAGCTTCCCGATTTGGAAATAATTCTATCCACCGGAAAAACTTTGTTGCAGGAAATCTGCGGATCAAGATTATTATTGCTGTAAAAAACCTTGATCGTCCTGGTTTCATCGGTATTTAATTTTACCGGCGTGGAAACCAAATTAATCACCGAACCGTCTTTGGCAGAATATTCAAAAGAGTCAACAAATACATCTTGGCTGGCCGGTTTTTGGTAGAGATAAATAATATCTTTTTTATACGGACCAAATAAACCGATATCCGGGCTTTGCGCCATTGTGAATCCTTCAAAAAGCGTATTGCCCTGGGCATCTTTTACTTTAATGCTAACCTGACTTTCAAAAGTTCTGGCTTGGCCAGTGATGCTGAAAGGCAAAGTCAAGCGATCGCCGGATTTTGGCGATTCCATAGTAACATTTTTTTCGGGAGTGGAAGTTGGAGTGGGCGTGGCCTGTGGAGAGCAATTTCCCGAAGGCGTGGGGCCGGAAGGATTGCCGCGCTTCACCCATTCGCCGTTTTGGCAAACCCAATTATCCTCGCCGCCCAAAAATATCAAACCAAGCGCGGCCAAGATAATTAAGAGAACAATAATCGCGGAAATTAAATATTTTTTATTCATAGTTTTTATTTATTTTCTCTTCCACCTTATCTTACCCTAAAAAAAGCGGGATTGTAAATAAAAAAGAGAAGACTTGGAATATTCTTCTCTTTAAATAAAGGTTTCAGGCTGACTGAAGATCGCGCCCCGTTTTTGCTGATAAAATCCAATTATGTTTTTGGGGATCTGTTGAAAAAACAATATCATCTCGGCTCAAAACTAAAGAAAAAAAATTCTTCAAGGCTATGAGCGCGCACCTTTTTTCTTGAGTCAGAGAAATATCGCATACGTCAATAACAATAATGCCGACCAATTTCTTTTGTCCGGATGACATCCGCCTGACAAGAGGCAAATAAATAATTTTCTTTATTCCAGTATTTTCTATTATTTCCCTGAAATAAGAAGTCAGAGGGTTATCCCTCGGGTTTTCTATTTCAAGAATGGATTCGCTTTCTCCATTCCCGGAAAAAACCTTTTGATAAACAGCCTCAAGATCCGGATGATTTTTTAATTCTTCATCCAGACCGATTAAGTGTTGATCATACGGAATTCCCCCGCTTAATTTGCAAAAAGGAATTCCTTGTTCATTTTCATAAACTTCAAACAACACCAATCTGTCCGCGTAAAAAGCGCATTCATGAATCATCTCCGGCTCAATTTCTTCTCCGGCGATGACACTTCGCATAATTCCTTTAATTGCTGAATTGAAATTTATGCTCATCTTCATCACCACCCTTCCCTTTTTAAAGAACATTGTGTTCGACTCTCACTTTAGCTTTCCGTCTCCAGCAAGCGCAGAAACGCTTCGCCCAAGGTTTTGGGAGGAAGCTTTTCATAGCCCGCTTTCTCCCTGATATCAGGAAGAACTCTCTGTGTCTCTGCTTTGCCGGCTTCGATAATCTCGCCGGCTTTTTGGAAGTTAAGTAAATTATAAGTCATCACGGCCGGTTTGACAACAAAGTCGGCCTTGTCCAGAATATGTTTGGCGATTTGATATTCCACCGCGCAAAAAGAGTTAAGAATCGCGGAATAAACATTCTTTGAATTTGATAAATTTTCCGGCACATTAACCCAGCGGCTGGAAACGTCCACCGCGATCACAAAATCGGCGCCCATGGCGCGGACAACATCCGCCGGAACGGGATTGCAGAATCCCCCGTCCATCAATAATTTCCCGCCGACTTTCACGGGACTGAAAATTACAGGAATGGCGATTGAAGCTTCAATCGCCAAAGAAAGAAGTCCGCTTTCCAAAATTTCCTCGCCGCCGTTTTCAACGTTGGTGGCAACGGCTTTAAAAGGCACGCGGCAATTTTTGAATTCATGATGATTAAAGCTCAATTTTAAAATATCCGCGATGCTTAAATCTTTAAAAAAAGTTTTTCCTTTGGTGGCCAGAATTTTTTCGGGACTCGTGTTTTCGCTTTCGCTCGCTTTTAGAATAAGATTTTCAAGAAATTTAATGTCTTTATTCAAAGCGTACCAGCCGCCGATAAGCGCGCCCATGCTGGTGCCGGCGATAAAGTCGATCGGAATTCGCGCTTCTTCCAAAGCCTTAATAACGCCAATATGCGCCAAACCCTTGGCGCCTCCCCCGCCCAAAGCCAGACCGATTTTTTTGCGGCGGCAAGGTAAATTTTCAGCTTGTTTGCTCATTATTTAAAATATTTAATCTATTTTTCACCGCTTCGCCCCGCAGTTCCCCAAGAGCATTGGAAGCGATCCATTTGGCGGTTTTGCCGTTTTGCTTTAAAATTTCTTGGGCCGCGGCAATCGCGAAAGAATTCAAAACCGCGTTTCTTTTGCCGATTTGGCGCAACGCCCAATTAACCGATTTCTTGACAAAATTTCTTTCGTCGCTTGCCTGGATTTTTATCAAAGGAAAAAATTTGAGGAATTTCTTGTCCGAAGCGCTTTTATCATGAACCGCCAGAGCCGCCATTAAAGCAAATCCCGCCCTTTTAACAAATTCCTCTTTGCGGCCGGACCATTCAACGGCTTTCAAATAGGCAAACGGCGTTTTATCAAAAAGCCCGCCGCAAATCTGATCGCAAACATCCCAGGAATCAAGATCGCGCGCCCAGCTTTCCATTTGTTCTTCCGTGACCGATTCCGGCTGATCAATAAAGCCGGCCAAGATTCGGGCTTCGTGGTTTTTTGTTTTCCAAAGCGCCGAAGCCAAAGAATGATTTTTGCCGATCCTCTTGGCAATTTTTCGCAAAACCGGAACCGGCGTTCCAAAAGCATTTTCCACGTTTATGCCAAATCGGGCCATCCCCGCAAGAGCTTGGGAATTTGAAAAAGATTTCAATTCTTTCAGGATTTCATTAACTTTTTGATTTTTGTTTTCTTCCATTTCATTTCGGAAATTAATAATCAAAACACCCGCTTTTTCATTATACAAAAAAAACGGGTGTTTTGGAATACGCAAGACCAACTTAAGTTATTTCGAAAACTTTATTCCTTTCCCGAAAGCCTTTGACCAATCTTATTTTTGACGGAGAAACCTTAAAATACTTCGCCAGCAAACGGATTATCGCCAGATTGGCTCTTCCTTGAACCGGTGGTTCCTTAACCGAAACCACAAAACGATTCTCGCCTATTTTTTCCACCAGATCCTCGCCCGAATCCGGATGAGCTTTTACAGCGATAAGCATACTGTCATTTTAACATTTTATCATATTAACAAAAATCATAAATTTAAATGCTTTTAAACTTTCCTTGAATAAATTCCTGTCAGTTCCGCCGATTCCAAAATATGATCGTTAATAAATTTTTGCGCGTCCGCCACGGCGGCGCCGGCAGGCAAATCCATGCCGGCCATCGCGTCAAGCGCGTAGACGCGAAAAGAATAATGATGAATTCCCGAAGGCGGGCAAGGGCCGTCGTAGCCGATATTTCCGGAACTGTTTTCTCCTTCCAAAGCGTTTTCCGGAACGCTGTCTTCAAAAATTTCGGCTGTTTCCGGGCTTATATTCCACAAAACCCAATGCGTCCAAATCCCCGCGGGCGCATCTGGATCGTCCATCACCAAAGCCAAACTTTGAGCGCCGGAAACCACATCCTCAATAATCAATGGGGGATTTATATTTTCTCCCTCGCAAGCATATCTGGAAGGAATTTCTTCGCCGTCTTGAAAAACAGGACTGGATAGCTTCATAAAATTTCCAAATTATAATTTCCAATTTCCAATAATTTCCGAATTTTTAGCTTATGCTAAAAATTCGGAATATTTGGAGCTTGATCATTGGGATTTGGATGTTTTATTAGAAATTACAGCGTCCTTCCGTAGCCCCGAGTTTATCGAGGGGCGAAGGAGGAGAAATTGGAAATTAGAAATTTTTTCTCCGCTTCTTCCCAATTCACCACATTCCACCAAGCCTCGATATATTCCGGCCGGCGGTTTTGGTATTTGAGATAATAGGCGTGTTCCCAAAGATCCAAAATCAAAATGTCTTTGGCTTTTAATTTATAAATCCGAATATTATCATGATTTGGCCAAGCCTCGATTTTTAATTTGCCGTTTTCTTCCAAAAGCCAAATCCAGCCGCTGCCGAAAAAATTTGCGGCAAGCGCGCCAAAATCCGATTTGAATTTTTCAAAGCTTCCAAAATCCCTCGCGATGGCTTTTTTGAGATTTCCTTTTGGTTCTTTAGCCAAATTCGGAGCCATAATTTCCCAAAATAGGCCGTGGTTATAATGGCCGCCGCCATTATTTCGAACTGTTTGTTTGATTTCTTCCGGCAGCGAATCAAGAGAAGAAAGCAATTCCCCGATTTCCATTCCTTGAAAATCGGGAAATTTTTCCAAGGCTCCGTTTAATTTATCAATGTAAGCGCTATGATGCTTGTCATGATGAATCTTCATTGTTTGTTCATCTATGAAAGGCTCAAGCGCGCCAAAAGGATAAGGAAGATCTGGAAGTTCGTAAGCCATGGATTTCTGATGAATTTAATTGATTTTATTCAATTATATCATTTTTTACAATTACGCGGTATGTCCCATTTTAGTCAAAACGTAAATCGTGTATAAAGCCGCCAATCCCACCAAATCATAGATTATCATCGTCAAAGTTTCTGTTCCAAAAAGACTCTCAACGAGATTGTAATCAAAGAAACCGATCAATCCCCAATTGATTCCGCCGATGATCAAGATTATCATCGCGATCCAGTCAAGAATATTGAATTTATCCATTTTTTTCACCCCCTTCTATAAAGCCGCCAATAACCGGCGGCTTGTTAAAAATTAATATTAAACATTGTCACCCGGCCTTTTTATCAAGCCAATAATAAACAAAAGGATTGCCGCGCCGATAATTGCCGTTATTATTGATCCCAAGAACCCCCCGGTTGCCACGCCCAGCTGCCTGAAAAGGTAGCCGCCAACCAGGGCTCCCAAGATTCCCACAACGATGTCGCCCAAGACTCCCAAGCCCCTGCCCTTCATTATCAGGCCGGCGACCCAACCCGCAATTAAACCGACAATTATGAAAACTATCAGATCCCACATCTTTTTCACCTCCTTTCTCTTGCCTCGCCATAGCCTTATAAAGGCGAAGGCGGGACAATTTTCTCAAAATCTCCGATTTTGTTAGAAAATTGAGTGTCCTTCCATAGTCCCGCATCCAATAAACGGCGGATGCGGAACGAAGAAGAACATTCTCATTTATCATTAATAATTTATAAAAATCTATTCCCCGTTTAATCCTATTCCCTCTTCGGTCTTGCCAAATTTTTGCTCGTCTCTGTCCGGAATTTTTTTTAAATTTCGCCTCATTTGTTTTTCCAAATCAGAATTTTTCTCAATCATTTGCGGATAATTTTTTTTAAGATATTTCATCATTCCATCAATGGTTTCCTGATCGGTTTGGCCAAAGGAAATATAGTCATCGTTTTTGCAACCGATATCTTTGCAGGAGAGAGATCTCATGGCGCCATTCTACGGAATTACAGATAAATACGGATATTACAGATTCAAATTGAATTTATCCGTATCATCCGTAAAGATTCGTAAATCCGTAGGGTTCAGATTATTCGTATTGCCTTCCCGAAGGTGAAACGCAGTTCCAAATTTCCATCATCGGCAATTTTTTCATCATCTTTTTCAGATAAACAAAAAAACCGCGCCAAAACACGCGGTATCCAAAAAAAGACGGGCTTGAAACATATTTTATTTTTTTGTTTCCAACAAAACGGCCGATTTGCCGCATCTGAACAATCGGGCAATCAAATTCTTAAAATCGTTTAAACAATAAAGAAGTATATAATTTTCGGATTATTTGTCAAATTGGTTATCCACAAATATGATATGAACTTTAAAATTACGCGCCAATCCAGCAATTGATGAATCCAGACATTCAATGTCAGGGATCTCGACATTGAATGTCTGGATTCCCAATTTGCGATTAGCGATTATTGCGTTTTTGCCTGAATTATATTTTTGACCGCGTTTACCGGAATAGAAAAACCTATGCTTTGAGAACCAATAACAGTGGCCACATTTATTCCAACAACTTTTCCGTTCAAATCAACCAAAGGCCCGCCGGAGTTTCCCGAATTAATAGCCGCGTCGGTTTGAATCACATTTTCCAATCTTTCAACCTGATTGCCGTTTGAAGCCTCAATATTTCGATTGAGTCCGGAAATTACGCCAACCGAAACCGAATTGGAATATTCGCCCAAAGCGTTGCCCACCGCAAAAACCGATTGGCCAAGCTTCAAGGAATCCGAATCGCCAAACTCAACCGGTTTGTATTCGCCTGATATTTTTAAAAGCGCGATATCATTTTTTTCATCGCGATAAACAACTTGCGCTTCTTGCTGGCTTCCATTGGAAAGCAAAATAGTGTAATGGGCTTGCGTGTCCCGGGCCACGTGGCGATTAGTGAGGATATAACCGAATCTTCCGACGATAAAACCCGTCCCCGCTCCCACTTTTTGAGTTTCAAATCCTTTTTGCTGATATTGGGGAATTCTGATGCCTGAATCTTTAAAAAACGGATCGCTGCCAAACGGATTCACATAAACAACCTCGAGTTTTGGGACATCTTTCGTTATAACAATAGAAACCACCGAGGAAGCTATTTTTTGCACTGCCGCGGTTAAAAGTTCTTCTTGCGATTTTTCATGAATAATTTCCCTCCTGACCGTTTCTTGTTGAGCAATCTGCTTGTCAGCCGCCACAATTTCCAGTTTTTGCGAGAGAGAAGCGACTTTTTCATTTAGAAGATTGATTTCATCGCTTTTTTTCTCCGCGTTCGCGTTTAAATTTTCCAATTTGCCCGAAACCGAATAAATCCAAAAAGAAAAAGCTCCGACTACAATCAGAATTAAAATTATCTTGTTTATTCTGTTCATAATCAGGCTGCGTTTAAGCATTCCAGACATATTTTACCAAAAAACAGCCAAGCTCTTCAAGCAAATAAAAATCTTCAAAGCAAATCATCGGGCGTTTCAATAAATCCCGGATCGCTCGGCAAAGAAAAAATCGTCGCCGCGGGAAAAGAAGTCGGATCGGCCGGCGAAGAAATAAAAGGCGTTGGTTGGGAGGTTAATCGGTTTTTTGATGATATAATCTTGAAAAAACCAAAAATAGGCCAAGATTGCCGCCGCCACCAAAAAAATTAATCCTCCAATAATAAATAAGGCGTCTTTCAGCATAAATCCATTCTGCGATTTAATTCAAATTCAATCAAGCCAAAATTTTTATTAAAAAACGCCCCGATTTTTTTTCAGAGCGTTTGCGATCTCAAGCCGAAAATTTCGTCTTTTTCCGCTCCTTTCCAATCACCGTTATAAGCGGCTTCCAGAATTTGAACAATCTGCTCAAATTCTTTTTTCTTGGCGACCCTTATTATCTCTTTTATCCAAATGTTTCCTTTAAAAGATTCCTCGCCTCCTTTTTCAAGAATCAGATTCACAAAATCAACATTTCCCCGCTCCACGGCAATTTGGAGGGCAAGCTCTCCCAACGCGTGGATATCGCATCCGGCCTTCAGAAGAGCGAGAAGAACTTCTTTTCGCCCCTTTCTTACGGCCGACCTCAAAGCGAAACCGTTTGCCGCGTTAGGATTTGCTCCTTCCCGCAAAAGCTGCCTCGCAAGATCTTCATTTTGAGCAAGCAACCAAGCCTCCATTGTTTCTTTTTCGACTCCGCCTTCTTTGCGGAGCCAATTCAAAAGTATGCGCGAAGGAATATAATCGAGAAAAGTAAAGCTCCTTTTCATTAGAGCTAAAAGCGTTCTGGCCGTTTGGCAGTCAGCTTCTTGCTCAATCCAAGTTAATAATATATTCATCCTGCCGCCTCCTTGCTCGTGAAAGAACATTCCGCTTTTTCTTAATCATCACTCAACAACAGCCAAAAAGTCAAATTTTCGGCCGAGGAAAATCTAAAAGTTCCTTTTTGAGCTTTTTATATTCGGGCGCCGTCAAACCCACCAAATCCCAAAATTTTTTTGAATGATTCATTTCTTTGAGATGGCAAAGCTCATGGACAATCACATAATCGGCCAATTCCGAACGGATCAGAGCAAGTTTATAGTTGAAATTCAGATTCCCTTTTTGGGAACAACTTCCCCATCTTGTCTTTTGTTTCTTTATGCTAACACGGCCGAATTTCAAGCCGTAGAACCGGTTAAAAAATTTCAATCTTGAACAAACCAATTCCAAAGCCGTTTTTTTGTATTTTTTATAATCCGCGTTTTCGCGCCTCCGATCAATCTTTGGCCGAAAAGGCTTGAATTTTTCAAGCTGTTTCAAAACCCAACTTTCTTTTTCCGCCAAAAAAGACCTAGCCGATTTTTCATTTTCCCAAAAAGGCACGGTCAAAACAACGCTGCCGTCGCAATGAACGGTTATTTTTTTGCGCCTGGCGCGCTTGTGTTTGCGGATAATCAAATCCATAAACTCATAATATATTAAAAACCTCTCGTTTGGGAGGAGGTTTTGCAATCAATGGCGGATGCGCGTTTTTACTTATTCCATATAAAAATGTGCATCAAAGCGACGGTGGAAAAAGCGAGAAACGCAATTATTCCCGGCAGCATAGCGCCCTCTCCTCTTTTCACTCCTATCTGTTGTAGATCGAAGTTTTTTGCCCGCTAAATAGGGCTAAAAAAATTTCAATATTCCTTTCTTCGGTTATTTGTTCCCTCTCTCTTTGGTCTCGTTTCTTCATATAATCCCCAAGAATCCATGCGGGAACAAAGATAAGAGTCACCATCCCGAACAAAACCAAAAGGACATAAAAACAATTCAATAAATCTTGGCCGGACATTTTTTGCCTCCTTATTTGATTGTTTTAAGAACCAGAAAGTCCTTTGTCATAACCCCTTTTTTTGCCGGATCGTAAATCGCCGAAGCGGGATGAAACAAAGGGATGATGGTTATTTTCCCATGTTCCGCTTCAGCTTCGAATATTCTACCATGAATCCTACTGATTGTGTCAAGCCGAGAATCCAAGCCGAATTTTCGCATAATATATTCCATCGAGAATCGGCCGAGAGTCGCAATGACTTTTGGCTGGATTATCGCGATCTGCCGATCTAAAAACGGGCCGTATATTTCGATTTCTTCCGGCAAAGGATCGCGGTTCATGGGCGGGCGGTCTTTGACGATATTGGTGATATAAACATCTTGGCGTTTTATGCCCGCCGATTTCAGAAGCTCGTCCAAAATTTTTCCCGCCGCGCCGCAAAAAGGCCGCCCGGTTGCCGCTTCGTTGCGGCCGGGCGCCTCTCCCACAAACATAATTTTGGCATCGTGGCTGCCTTCGCCGATCACCGGAAAAACGCCGTTTTTGATTCTTTCCTTGCATAACGGCGATTCTTTCAAAGTGATAACTTCGTCTTTTATTTTCGCAAGTTGTTCGTCGCGAGAAGACATAAAATTAATTTTCAATAATCCAATTATCAATCAATATCTAATGCCGATCTGGGCGTTTGTTTGAAAATTATCTTGAATTGCGAAACACCCGATTTGTCATTCCCGCCCCAAGCGGGAATCCAGAAAATTAAGATAAAATCTGGATTCCGGCTCTGCCTGCTGGCAGGCCG
>Ga0209727_1001734_pt1 | contig 17133 bp, 15 predicted proteins | sample RifGroC1_FD_183995 | JGI IMG/M metagenome (GOLD analysis project Ga0209727, IMG submission 183995) | Groundwater microbial communities from Rifle, Colorado, USA - Groundwater C1 (SPAdes) (version 2) | ecosystem: Environmental > Aquatic > Deep subsurface > Groundwater | place: Rifle, Colorado...
AGATCTAAATTATACTGACCCAGAAACTAAAGAAAATTATACCCCCAATATCGTAGAGACTTCTGGCGGTGTTGATAGGACATTCATGTTTCTACTAGTGGATGCATACGAAGAAGAAGGCGATCGCGTTATTTTAAAACTAAATCCAAAATTGGCGCCATATAAGGCTGCCATATTCCCGTTATTAGCCAATAAGCCTCAGTTAGTTGAAAAGGCCAAGGTCCTGTATGACAGCTTGAAGAATGATATGTCGATTGCCTGGGACGACCGCGGTAATATAGGTAAGCGTTACTTTAGTCAAGATGAAATAGGTACGCCATACTGTATAACGGTTGACTTTGATACGCTGGAGAATGATACTGTCACTGTTCGTGATCGTGATACTGCTACTCAACAACGCATTACTATCTCTGAATTAGCAGATTGGATTGTCAGAAAGATTGGATAGAGATGAAGAATCTAGAAGTTAAAATAAAATATAATAATTTTGAGGAGCTCAGGGAAAATCTATGCTTGCTAGGCGCTACTTTTATTGAGAACTTAACACAAAAAGATATATATTATGTCGTGCCGATTGGTAGGCTAAAAGAGAGGGTTGTGAATGGAAGAGTTGAGCTTATATATTATAACAGACCAAGCCATGCTGGTGATAAAATTTCCAGATATTTAATTTGGCGATCTCTAGCCGCGATAAGGCTAGCTAGGCTTATGTTGTGCAGAAAAATAATTGTTGAAAAAAATAGAGAATTATGGCAATACAAGAGTACTAGGATTCATCTTGATGAAGTTAAAGGCCTCGGTAGGTTTATTGAGCTAGAGACAGTTCTTGCTGGTATAGATGATAATAATGGGAAGAGAGAGCTCAGCCATGTTCTATCGAAATTAGATATAATAAATAAAGTATCAATGCCAGCATCTTATAGTGATATGCTATTGGCAAAATAATTTATGAAGGAAATTCCTAAAAATTACGACCATCTCGTAGCCGAGGACTACATAAACAAAAAATGGGCTGATGCCCAAATTTTTGATTCAGATAAAACTAATATAGATGGTAAACCATTTTTCATGGTTTTCCCTCCGGCCAACGTTACGGGTATTTTACATTTAGGTCATGCCTTAACCACGGCTGTTGAAGATTTAATTATCCGTTTTCGTCGGATGCAGGGCTATCGAACTTTATATATTCCTGGAACAGATCATGCGGCCATAGCAACGCAAGCTAAAGTTGAAGCTGATTTGTATAAAAAAGATGGCAAAAGACGTCAGGATTTTTCTCATGATGAATTTCTTCAAATGGTTAAGCAATATGCCAATGATTCTCAAAAAATCATTCTGGGTCAGCTTAAAAAGCTTGGTGCTAGCGTTGATTGGAATCGTCTGGCTTATACACTAGACGATCAAAGATCAAAGGCGGTGAGGGTTGCTTTTAAAAAATTATTTGACCTCGGACTTATCTATCGTGGCCATCGCTTGGTTAACTGGGATCCTAAGCTTCAGACCAATGTTTCTGATGATGAGATAGAATGGAAAGAAGAAAAAACTAATTTTTATTATCTCAAATTCGGTCCTTTCGTTATCAGTACTTCCAGACCCGAGACGAAATTTGGCGATAAATGTGTGGTTATGCATCCCGATGATCCACGCTATGCTCAATATAAGGAAGGCCAGAAAATAAATATTGAATGGATTAGCGGTCCGATTGAAGTGACCGTTATCAAGGACGAGGCTATTGATATGGCCTTTGGTACTGGTGTGATGACGATTACGCCATCACATGATCAAACTGATTACGAGATTGCTAAACGTCACAATTTAGAATTTGTGCCGGTTATTGATCTTGAGGGCAAACTATTGCCGATTGCTGGTGAATTTTCTGGTATGTATATTACCAAAGCCCGAACACTAATCATTGAGAGATTAAAATCAAAAGGATTACTTGAGAAAATCGATGAAGAATATGTCCATCGTATCGCAACTAACAGCCGTGGTGGGGGAGTTATCGAACCTCAAATTCGTGAGCAATGGTTCATAGCTGTTGAAAGACCATTTAAGCTTGAGAAATCTCAGATTGATGGCATAGCTGACGGCGAAGAGGTGACTTTGAAACAGTTAATGCGCAAAGTGATTGACACTAATCAGATTCAAATCCTACCCGATTATTTTATAAAAACGTATTTGCATTGGATTGATAATTTGCGTGACTGGTGTATATCAAGACAAATAGTTTTCGGCCATCAGATCCCAGTTTGGTATCGTGGTAGTGAATTGTATTGTGGTGTAGAGGCACCAGCTGGTGTCGGATGGAAGCAAGATTCTGATACGTTAGACACGTGGTTCTCTTCGTCGCTCTGGACTTTTTCAACCCTTGGTTGGCCAGACGAGACTGAAGAATTTAAGTTTTTCCATCCGGCAGTAATTATGGAAACTGGCTATGACATTTTATTTTTCTGGGTAGCGAGGATGATATTAATGTCTACGGCATTGCTCGGACAAATTCCTTTCAGAACGGTTTATCTCCATGGTTTAGTGCGCGATCCTGAGAAAAAGAAAATGAGTAAGAGTAAGGGTAATGTCATTGATCCGCTCGATGTTTCTGCTAAGTATGGTACTGATGCTCTGCGCTTTGCCCTCGTCTTCGCTAATGCTGGGGGGACAGACATGGCTTTCATGGAAGAACGTGTTAGGGGCATGAAACATTTTGGCAATAAAGTTTGGAATATTGCCAGGTTTATTACTACGAACACGCTCGATGTTGATCCTAGCTTAAGCTTAAAATCTGATGGAGAAATAAAAGCCATAACCGATGCCGATAAAGATATTCTGGAAAAACTAAATAGTACTATAACAATCGTCACTAAAAATATTGAAGATTTCCGCTTCAATGAAGGTGCTCAGAATACCTATGATTTTATCTGGCACGAGTTTGCCGATAAATACCTAGAGGCAAGTAAGTCCCAACTTTTGGATCCCGAACAGACAAGGAATACGAAACTTATTTTACTTTTCACGCTCAAACAATCTCTGAAACTTCTCCACCCCTTTATGCCATTTATTACCGAGTATATTTGGGAGCTTCTCCAAACCAATACCATTCTTGCTATTGAAAAATGGCCAGTCGTACATAGTTGAAATTCTACGTCGAAGTGCCGAGTAAACTCGGCACTTCGACAAGCAAGGAGATTATCATGGTCGCTCCTCAGGATAGATGCCAGTAGTCAATTACCATACTCTTGGACTGGTATTTAAAAAACCGGCGCTTCGCGCCGGTTGTAAGTAATGTGTCCTTGCCTACTTTTTCTTCATCTCTGCCTCAACGGCATCCAATAAAATATTTATGAAGGCCTTGGCATAAGTAGCTCCGAGTGATCTAGTGCCTGACTGATTGACATGAGTTAAGATCTCTTTGCCCAAAGCACTGTCCAATGATTCCAGGCGATTCATGAAACGATTGGTAGCTCTAATGCCGAGATTCTCTGATTCTAAAATATAATCCATAAGCATATATATGGATAGGTGGGGAAGGCGCTTGCCTAGTGCGTGGAATATAGCAGAGTAGGATAGCGAAATCGCATAAGCCATGTGTTGTCCTTCTTTCAGGTTGCGCATGGCGGTTTGAATCTTATTCGTATCAGCGTAATCATGGACAATTCTATGACGAATGTTGCCTAGGAAGTTTTCTCCGACTGGTGTTTTGGAGATTTCAGTTTCCCATTCGGCACGAAACTGTGTTTGAAACCAGCCAATATGGGGAAATACCAGGTATACTTCAGATTGTGCGCGAGCATAGACAATGTCGTCAGCTGTAATTTTAAGCGGAAACGGTTCAGTCTTGGTTTCAAATCCAAACATGGTTACTTCCTCGTTGTTGAAAGAACCGGGTATTAGATTATAGAATTAATCTAACTCTGTCAAAGGCGAGCGCAATAGCACAAAATAATCCAGAGCTGAGCCACAGCTTAAATGTTTGGTTTTAGACTTGACTAGTGGTGGCCGATCCTGTATTGATGCATTATGTTTCTTTGAAAAAGAGTCTTTAATGGTGACCGTTGCTGCTCGTACCATTATCAGTCGCAGTGTATATCTAAGGAAGATAGATCAATCTTGCGATTTGCCCATATTGTTGAAGTGGCGTAATGACAACAATTTTATCAGGCTATGCTCGACCCGAAGAAACAAAGTTACAGCCGAGCAATTTATCAGAGAACTGAGTCTAGACTTTGCTCATGATCGACATCTCCAATACCTCATAATCAGATTATCAGATGACGTACCCCTGGGTACGATCTATGATTATAATTATAACCAGACTGATAAGCATGCCTTTGTTACAATTTTTATCTGCGACGAATTTGAGTCGATGGGATATGGAGCCGAAGCCTTTGGTATCTTCTGCCACCATTTATTCAACGTCTATTCTCTATACAAAATATACGTTGAAGTCTACGCATATAATGAGCATTCCTTAAAATGTCTCAAGGGCGGTGGTTTCGTGGAAGAGGGGAGGTTTAAGGGGCATCGATGGCTAGGAGGACAGAGATTCGACCTAATACGCTTAGCACTCTTCGCTCCAGCACATAGGCTAAATGATTTTGTAAGAAGGTTGACAAGACAATAAGAAAATACTATTTATATAGTAGTTCATTCCTAACGTTGGAGGTTGCCATGGGTGCTAATAATTTTACCGTAGAAGATGCTGCAAAAGAGACTGATACCTCTACTAGTAAAGTAAGCGAGGCCTGGCATGACGCTCGTGATGATGCCGCCGAAGAGGGTGGCTGGGGCGTGCCTGAGGACCGGCATGGATCTGACGACAAGCAGTCGAGCTCGTCGAGCGATTCAGAATCATCAAGTTCTACTGAATCAGACAGTGGCTCGGATAATAGTGGCAAGTAAGGGCGTCAAATGATCGCCCTTTTTTAATTCAAAATCTGTTATAATTAACCTAAAGAATGAAGAAGAATCCTATTTGTACAATTTTGTGGCGAGACGCAGCTTATTCATATGACCAAGATCTGCCTAGAGAAAATCCATTGCCGCGGCTTACGGTAGGTTTTATCATTAAAAGCGATGACGATCTTACGTTCATTGCCACAAACGTTGCTTATGATAGTGAATCGGATACGATATCGCCGATTGATGGTTTTATTATTCCCAATAAATCAATTATTAAATTTGAGAAAGTGGCCTACTTAAACGATCCAGAGAATGAATAAGATAATTAAAATAAAATGGATTGATGCTGGTATCTATTCTCCCAAGAGGAAGGTTATTTCTCTGTCGCAGATGGAATCATCGGGAATAATTGTCAGGGAAGACGATGATTATATTGTCTTAGCTGAGCCAACAACAAGAAGGATGTCGGATGAATCGAAACATCCCGCAGACAATCCCACATTCTATATCATCCCTAGAGGGATGATAGTATCGATTGAATAATTGTCGTAACCAATTACAAAGGCTGCCATTGCGCAATGGCAGCCTTTGTAATTTCTGTGGATAAATGGATGGGCGATGGAGTAGATTTTAGTGTGCAATTAGCCAGTTTTTAGGCCATTATTGACGCTATTGATTTTCGAGTAGTTTTGGTGTATAATATAAGTATGTCAGGAGTGGGTCCCAGGCGTGGTGTCTGGGACCCAAGATCCTTGAAAACTCACGAAAGGTAGGCTGTCATGACCAAGAGATTTAGTTCGGCGCTTGGAGTCGTGATGGCCATTCTGACCATCACTTTCTCAGTGGGATGTTCGGGTAATCCGGGCACAACTGGTCCGTCGGAAAAGCCGACGGCGAAAATTACCTGCGACAAGCAGGCCAACGTTTGTTCGGTTGACTTTGGGGATGTGCCCTTGATTGACTGGACAGCGACCGGTGTCGAGAACTGTGTCGTCAAGCGTGACGGCGTGCCAGTTATCGGTTGGACCGGCCTTGTCGGTGCCAACAACACTCCGGCGCTGACGGCTAATACCGTGTACTCTCTGGAATGTACTGGTCCGAATGGACCGGCCACTGCCAGTGTGAGTATTACGGTAATTGCTCCGGTAGTGGTAGAGCTGACATTCGTCAGTCGGCTGAGCGAACGGCCAGTCACGGGTGCGACGGTGACGGTACTCGAGAAGACGTATGTCACCGATGGTCAGGGTGTGGTGAAAGTTATCGTGCCGGCGAGCGCGAAAAACTATTTCGCCGTATCGGCTACCGCGACGGGATTTCTTCCGCGCGGAGATGCCTACACTGGGGCAACGAGTACGTTCTCGATGTTTCAGTGCTACGACGGCAACTGTGAGACGCAAGTCAAGCAAATGCTGTACGGTGACCAGTCAGCTCCGAATAACACGGGACTGCACCCGTTGAAGAGACTGAAATATCCGACGGTGATTGAGAACTTGTCCCAAGAGATGGCCGGCAATCCTACGATTGTGGCCATTCACGGGCAGGCACTCTCTATCGTTCAGACGGCAACGGGTGGTGCGGTCTCCTTCTCGATTGGAGGAGAGCCCAATCCGGCGTCTGTGACGGTAGAGCTCTCGATCAACTCCGCTACTTGCCTGTACGTTGGATGTACCGCTATGGTGGATGTCCAGAATATCGCCCAAAGTGGCAAGGTGCAATATCACGATGTTGCTGGAGCGAAGTCTCTCTTTTATGTAACCCACGAGCAGGGGCACGTGCTCAGGTTTGAGCACCATGTGTTTCCTGGACTTATGGGTAGTGGTGTTGGCACGGTAGATTTTTCACTGGCTGAGAAAACGTATATCCTGCAGGCTTTGCGTACAGAAGTGGGGAATACGTTTCCTGATAATGCGCCCGTGAGGCGCTGACGGTTTGTGAGTAAGCCCGGAGGGGTATAGGCATGTAGCCTGCACCTCGTCCGGGCCTTTTTTGTTGATAAGTATTAAGCGTTTACTTATCTTTGGTGCTATAATTTATATATGAATTTAAAACTCTTACTAAAAGATAAGAGAGTGATATATACTATCATCGCTCTTGTTCTTATTTTGGTCGTTCTAGGTTGTGTCAGTTTTCTATATAAAGGGTCTCTAGTGATGCCTCCAAGTAATACGAAGCAATTCTCTATTGGTGGTACAGTTTCGGCTATCCCTACCAAGGATGGCACAAATATGTATACGCTTAAAACAGCTCTGCCTTATTCTAAGTTTGGAAAATCGAGTCTAGTAGGGGTAGATAAAACTTTTTATATCGATAATAAATCTGTCGTCCAAGTATTAGCGAAAGACGAAGAAGGCAACTGGTCTACCGCACATCCCACGATTGTGAGAGATTCAACTGGCAAAGTAATCAAGATATCCGGAGAACTAGCTACTAATACAATTAGAGAGGGAGATACTATAAGTATTTCTACTAAAGAAAATGTGTTCTCGGTATCTAACTTCCACGCCGATGGAATAATCATTTACAGATAACATGAAAAAAATACTTTTTATTTCTATATTATTGGTCGTATCTTTGTTCTATATCTTTTCTTCTGGCACGTCTCTTGCTCTTACTACTTCTGGCAGTTGTAGTGGTTGGAACGAAGACATATCTTGTAGTAGCCTATCCGAGACTTCTTGTGATGCGACTTCTGGTTGTTTCTGGAGTCCGGCTGGCGATGGTGGAGGCATAGCTGAAGATGGTGTATGCGGTGGTGCCAATACAACTTATGCCTATGACGCTACGGATTATGTGATGGTAGGTATTCCTGGTATACCTTATTATTGTCAGAGCGGTGTGACCTCGGCTACTCCGGCTTTTCCGTCTGCAGGGGATTCTTCAAATTGGGTGTGCCTAGGCCAGGGCGTGGGCGAAGATAGTGGTACTTGTATCGCTAATCGTGATCCCGTGCCAGTCATTATTCCGGATCCAGCTGTTGGTACGGTTATGGTCACGTCAAAATATACCGTCGGTGGTGGTCCCGCGGTTGCCTCTTGGAATATAACCGGAGAGGCAAGTATGACTGTGCTAAATGATAGTCAATCATCTAGTGCTGATCAACCTATTGGTAATTACTACGTAACTCCAACGGCTGGGCCTACGAATTATGTTGTAGACGCCGTAAAGAATGGCACCACTACATTGCCGTATAATGCAGGAACAGGTGCATGGGGACCAATTAATCTAACTGATACCAGCATAGCCATATTTGATATAACATGGAGAGTTAGTGCAGGAATCCCTACTCCTACATCCACTTCTACGTCTACACCGACTCCTGTGCCAGCAACACCTGTACCTCCACCAGCAACTGCACCAGCACCAGCACCCACTACATGCGGAGAAAACGCCTCGATACCTGGTACGAATTTACCGAGCTCTATTACCATGACTCCGGGAGAAACGCAAAGCTTTTATGCTGACATAAATAATGCAGGAGAGACTATGTGGTATAACGGTAATTATTTTAAATTTATAAAAACAGCAGGTACTCCGGTCATAAGTCCAACATATGGCCACTTGCTCTCGGTGATTAATCCAGGAAATACGCCTAGGTGGACTTTTACTCTGACCGCGCCTGCAACAGAAGGATCATATCCCTTTGCTATGCAGATGGTACATACGGCCGGCGCCGTTTACATGAAGCCAAATGGTACTACTTGTACAGCTCCGGCAGCCGACTCTCTTTTTGGCAGTGTCTGGGCATCTACAATCGTAGTTAGTTCTGGCTGTCAGCTTGGCTATGGTAATGCTTGTACCGGAGCGACGTCTTCGGCGAACATCTGTGGCCAGACGAATCCCGGAGGCGCGGGCACAATTCAGTGTGATGGTTCTTGCAGTGGTGCGGCCGGAACAACTCCGCCAGATTCTTCCTGCCCGGATCCAACCGTGGATATCACAGCTGATACTTCTCCAATTAATTTTAGTGCCTCGACTATAATAAGATGGGTAGCTACCAATGTATCATCGTGTACAGTCGACACATATGATTGGACCAGTAGCCCGCAGAATACTGGCACTCTATATAGTGATAGGACATATACAATAAATTGTCCGGGCACATATCATTCTACGGCTACCGATTCAGTAACTGTGGCTGTTTACCCTGAATTAACTTGTTCGCCAACTAATCAGACTGTTTATCCCGATCAAAACGCCAACTTTACGACAAGTGGTGGCGATGGAAACTATTCTTGGACAGGTGGTGGTACTCCTGCTAGTCAGATGTATAGCGACTTAACAACATTTGCAACCGCTTATTCAACGTCAGGATCGAAAACAGTTACCGTGAACAGTAACGATGTTAACAAGACTTGCGCAGTTAGCGTTCTTAACAGGCCAGTCTCGTGTAATAATCCGGCAAGTTGTTCGGGTCCGACAGTAGTTCTGCCTAATAATGGCGGTGGTGCTGGTGGAGTCGGAGGTGTCACGGGTGCAAGTAATGATTATTGCGGGACACCATCTGTCGATGTCAGCTGGGGTTACTATGATTATGGTACTCCGCCAAGTCCTCAGTCGGCCTATCAGGTGCAAATTGCCAAGAAAACTGGAGGAGTGTATGACTGGACATATCGAGATACTGGCAAGATATCGGTGGCAAGTTTACAAAAAACATACACGGTTTCTATGGCTGAAGGGGATGCCAGTAGTGTTATTCTAGATTTTGGCGGAACTTATGCAGCCAGGGTCAGAGTTTGGAATAGTGCTGATTCGGTTTCGAGTTGGAGTACTGCTAGTAGCGATTTTACCATGGCTTCACATCCATACCCACAGGTTAATCTGACCTCGAATAAGTCAAAACCAGCCAAGAATACAATTGTCACATTCTCGGCTACTGGTACTGATATTTTCAGTAGTCCCAAGAGCGGTACGGAAACGATAACCTTTGGTGATGGCGCTCAAAGCTCGCAAGCATTTTATACGGGTACATTTGCTCATACTTATACTACCGAGGGGACGATGGATGTGACATTCAAGGTAGTTGATAATCAGGGCTATGCTTGTACTCTAACAAAGAATCAGATGATCTCTGTTCAGAAAGAAATTCCGGAATGGATCGAAGTAGCTCCAAGATAAGTTACATAGGCTGGATATTATTAACAATCGCCAAGAATAAGACTTTTGAGAGTACGGAATATTTTCTACTGAAAATTTCCTCGTTCTCGCGCCGTCGCGCTGCGAAAGCCTCTCAAAAATCTCATTCTTGGCTTTTGATTTTTGGGGGCTAATTTTTGAAACGGGACGGTTTTCAATTAATCTCAATATGCTACAATGCTTTTGTTGTGAAATTATTATTAAAGAAAAACTATTTGACCATGATCCATAATCTTGCGAAGGGCGAGATTCACATATTTCGTAATCTATTTATGAATATTGATGGCCAAGATAAAGATATTCTTGAAGATGGTAAATTGGCCTGCGGTAAAGTCGTGTCATCAATTCTATACCTTAATAAATTAATTAGTGATTTGCATGCTACTGTAGAGAGTACGGAAAAAGACATGTTGATTAATGGTTGGCATGAAATCAACGATCCAAGAGAAGGCGCAGTAATTACGTGGGAAAGACAGAATGGTCATCGGCATATCGGTTTTAGTTTGGGCAATAATACGGCGGTTAGCAATGGTTCTAACGAAGTCGGATTTCCGGCAAAGCATCATATTACGTATAACAATGCCAGAAAGATTGAAAAAATATATTGGAATAGTATTCTAGACTAGTCGTTATGAAAATAAGACCCGAGAAAATATTTGAAGGAGCAACTTTTAATGACTTTTTATTAAGACCTCAAAAAGCCATTATTCAAACCAGAAGAATGGTTGATTTGTCTATGCCTTTATCGCGGCATGCTGATATTGCTATTCCGGTTATTGGTGCCAATATGGACACAGTCACTGGCCGAGAAATGATGAATACGCTTTCTCTAGAAGGTGCTTTTGGTTTTCTTGATCGCAACTGTTCCATTGAAGAAGAAGTCTCACGTGCAATTTATGTTAAGAATCAGCATTCATTTGTCATCGAACATCCATTGATTATGAATATGAGCGTGACAATGGGTGATGCTAGAAAAGTAGCCAATGCTAGAAATTCAAGTAGCATCTTAGTTGAGGAGAAAACAGGAAGTGGCATTTTGGCCGGTATTTTAAGTCATCGAGATATGCCCCCGACAAATCAATATAATAAGCTGATTAAAGATTTTATGACGCCGTTTGATAAGTTAGTTACTGCCAAGCCAGGCATATCAATTGAAGAGGCCGAGGCATTAATGTTCAAATATAGAATTGAGAAATTACCGATAGTTGATGCCAAAAGAAGAATCAAGGGATTGATAACTATGCGCGATATTAAGATGGTTAAACAAAAACCATATTCGACCAAAGATCGAAAGGGTAGACTTTTGGTTGGTGCATCGATCGGTGCGGCAGGAGACTATATGCTGCGTGCAGAAGCCTTAATTAATGCTGGAGTAGATGTCATTCTAATAGATATTGCTCATGCCCATTCAAGTATTATGGAAAAAGCCATTAAAATTTTTAAAAATAAATTTAAAGATATTGAGTTGATTGCAGGTAATATTGGAACGGCCGAAGGTGCTAAATTTTTAGCTGACCTCGGTGTGGACGGGATTAAAGTTGGTATTGGGCCGGGACGTGGTTGCCGTACCAGGCTAGAAACGGCTGCTGGCGTGCCTCAACTTCAGGCTATCCGTGAGGCCTATCTAGCCGTTGATGGCAAGATCCCAATTATCGCTGATGGTGGTATTAAGAACGACAAGGACATATTCTTAGCGATTGCTGCCGGAGCTTCAACCGTAATGTTGGGGAGTGTGTTATCTGGTACTGATGAAGCGCCAGGTATTGTCGTAGAAGATCCCACAACGCGTCAGAAGGTTAAGTTGTACCGTGGTATGACATCACCAGAGGCAGTGGTTGATGGTACAAAGGGTGATACCGAAGAGGCACTAAGCATACCCGCGGAGGGACAATCTGTTCGTGTGCCTATCGTTGGGAGCGTAACGGATATTTTGAAACGTATTAGAGGGCATCTGCAATCCTCGGTTAGCTATGCCGGCGAGGAGAGTCTTTTGGCCGCACAAAATAAAATTGCTAAAAATCCGGAGAAGTATTTAATACGACTGACCGAAGCATCAAAAGCGGAGTCTTTTGATCGCTAATCTTTTCAAGATGTTCAGAATATGTTAGGATTTTTTAGTTTCATTGTGTAATTAATCACCCCGTAGCTTGCTATGGGGACGTAGCTCAATTGGTTAGAGCGCTTCCCTGTCACGGAAGAGGTCGCGGGTTCGAGTCCCGTCGTCCCCGCCAACTATAAATCAGGCCCCGATTAATCGGGGCCTGATTTATATTAGCCAGCGAAGCGCTGGCGGACTCGAACTGAAGTTCGAAGCCGAATTTTTTAACGTCCTCAACGGAGCTCGGACTAAAATTCGGGGTTGGAATGAAGCAGTTCATTCCAACCGCCGTCGTCCCCGCATGTATAAACAAAAAGGTCATTGTGGTTTTTTGTTTATGTTTATCAGTTATCTAGATTATCGCAGACTATCGTATGTGGATAAGCTCCATGTATTAAATGTTCGTAGGGCCGTATACTTAATTTAATGAGAAGAATTAACACCTTTGCGATCTTTGCAGTGGCCATTCTCGCCATCGGGTCTTTTTTTGTTTTTCCCAATAAATCCTTAGCTGCCATTGATTGTGGTATTTCTTTATCAGACAAGAATGGCAACAATACCACTCAAGTAAAAGCTGGAGACTTGGTATCATGGCATTTTAGCTCAAGTGTAAGCAATCTTAGGGTATATTGGTTCGGTTCCAAAGATGGTAAGAACGATATCTGGAACGTAAATAATGGATATAAATCCAATACTACCTACTCGGGCATACTATATAAACCCGGAGAAGAGAGCAGTTATACCAGATACGTAGCTTTTAAAAATGACACGGGTAAGACAATATGTGTCTCACCCAAGTTTAACTTTTCAGTTGTCAGCAGTGGAGTGGTTGAAGCTAATACGGATATGAAGGTAGAATTTTCAAAACCGGTCGGTAATGAAAAATCTAATAATTTAGGGGCAAGTATCTCAAATGCGGCTGCCAGTCCAATATTAACTCCGACCATCTATGTCCCGGCATGTTCAAATACGGAGTATGTTGCTCAAATCTCGTATACTGCAGTTAATAATAATATTTTAATATTCATTGATGATGAGCCGTCTTCAGCGTCTTCGTGGAGTAGTTATGTTAGCGGTTCAAGCGGGTATACTCTTGCGCCCAATGGATTTGCTCCCAGATTGCCGGGCATGGCTAATCTAACGTTTCAGCCAGGAGTCTATTATTATAGCTTTATTCAAAACAATAATTCTAGTGTGGATGGTCCGATAGTAGCATGGACGGTACCTAGATGCTCAATTCCGACTACGACTCCTGTTTATTCACCAACGCCAGTACCATCTTCAGCACCGATATCTACGCCTGTTCCAACTCCCACTCCCGTAGTGCTTGCTCCAACCCCAACTCCTGTTTATTCACCAACGCCAGTACCCACGCCTGCTTTAATAGCACCGACTACTTCGAATATTCTCAGCTCCGGTCAGGTGCTAGCGGTTGGGGCGACTATATATTCTACTGATAGACGCTATTCTTTTAAATTTCAATCCGATGGCAATCTAGTTTTGTATGATAATGGCTCCGCGATTTGGTCGAGTGGGACTTCTGGAATCGGTATTGGTGGATACGTAGTTATGCAATCCGACGGCAATCTAGTTTTGTATAATAGTAATGGCATTCCGTTGTGGCATACCGCCACTCACGGTAATCGTGGCGCCTATCTTATAGTACAGAACGGTGCGACTATGTATACTGCTGCCGGGTCTCTATTAAAGGCTCTTAGCGGTAATTTAACTCCGACTCCAACCCCTTCGCCCACTCTAACTCCAATACCGACACCAGTGCCTACTTTAACCCCCACACCAAGTTCGACCCCAATGCCTACGCCAATTCCATCTCCAACTCCGACTCCAACTCCGACTCCAACTCCTTCGCCCACTCCGATTTCCTCCAGTTCTGATATTCTTAGCCTTGGCCAATCAATGGCAGTTGAGAATCCCATCCTTTCTACTGATAGACGCTATTCTTTTAAATTTCAATCCGATGGCAATCTAGTTTTGTATGATAATGGCTTGCCAACCTGGAATAGCGGAACCTACAACTCTGGGATTGGTGGTCGTGTCATTATGCAACCTGATGGCAACTTGGTTTTATATGGCAGTAATAATGTCCCACTATGGAACGCTGGTACGTATGGTAACCCCGGGGCTTATCTAAAAGTTGATGGCGGGGCCGGAGTATACAATAGCGGGGGATCTTTGCTTAAGTCTTTAAGTGGAAGTTCGGTGCCGAGGCCATCCAGTACGGATATAGTAGGTCCAGATCAAGCTCTTATATATTCAATCCCAGTTTTATCGCAAGATTCTCGTTGTAGTTTAACTTTCGATTATGGCGGCGTTCTAGTGGTGTATTGCGATAGAAAGAAAATCTGGACGACTGAAACTCCTGGATCTGGCACTATTGGAATAGGCGGACGCGTATTAATGCAGTTGGATGGTAATTTTGTATTTTATGGCAAAGACGGCAATCCAATATGGAACTCTGAAACTTTCGGTAATCCCGGATCATACGTGAGAGTACTGAATGGTGGTAATGGCGTTGCAATATACAATAGTAATGGGATCATGTTAAGGAAGATAGGGCCTTAGTATCAGGCAATGAGAAATTTTATATATTCCCTTGTTATTATCCTAACCGTTTTAGCGGGATACGTTGTTTTTCATAAAGATGAGTCAACCGTAAATAGGACAATCGGGGCCGTTAACTCAATTATAGATAATGTAGTGCCAGCTAGTAGTCACGAGAGTACCATGTTATTTGTTGGTGATATTATGTTGTCGAGGTCGGTGGGCACTCTGATGGCGAAAAAGGATAACTACAATTTTCCTTTTGAAAAAATAATTGACACTCTTAAGCAAGCAGATCTCGTGATTGCTAATCTCGAAAATCCAGTTTCAGCAAGGGGAATTAAAGTGGGAAGTATTTATTCTTTTAGAGCTGATCCTAAAGTGATTGAGGGTCTGCAATATGCCGGTATTGATATCGTGAATATTGCCAACAATCATATGTGGGATTATGGACGCGATGCTTTCTCAGATACTCTTGAATATCTCAAAATGGCCGGGATTGATTACGTTGGAGGTGGCAGTAACTTCAAGGAAGTAAATGCGGGAATTACTAAAGATGTTGGTGAATCCAAAGTTACATTTCTTGGCTATACAGACTTAATATCACCAAAAGTTTCTGCGACTAAAACAACAGCCGGAGTTTCTTATCTCGATTTAACTCAAATGGTAGCAGATATCAAGCAAGCTAAAAGCCAAAGTGATATTGTAGTCGTATCTTTCCATTGGGGCGATGAGTACAAAATAAATCATAATCTAAAGCAGGAATACATTGCCAAGATGGCTATTGATGCTGGAGCTTCATTGATAATCGGGCATCATCCTCATGTGCGACAAGAGATAGAACAATACAAAGATTCGTGGATAGCTTATAGTCTAGGAAATTTTATATTTGACCAGAACTTTTCATATGAAACAACCCATGGCATAGTATTGGAAGTAATTATTAAAGATAAGGAGATCAAGTCGGTAAATAAAAAAGAAATTGCTATTTCTAATGAATATCAGGCCAGTCTCACTGATTTGAAATAATATCAGATTTTGTATAATGTATAGTAATTAGTCACTTAAATCGGTGCTATCTATAAATAATATGAGTCTCAAAAAAATAATTATTAGCCTCGAAGAAGAAGAGACAATAAAGGAACAATTAGAAAAACGTAGTGATCCAGAAGCCCAAAGGTTGGAAAGATTTTTGGCTATGCCCGATCTAACTCGTGCTGAAGGCAATCCATTGTGTGAAATTGCGAAGCGGGTCCTAAGCCTAGAGGATTTTAAAGATTTTTACGATATAAAGACCCCAGAGATAGTCGGTACTGATGTTAGTTTTGATCTTTTTGATTTCGCGCAAGACCATCCGGCTAGAAGTAAGTCCGATACTTATTATATTGATGATAAACATATTTTGCGCACCCACACGACAGTAATGTGGTATTATTTTTTAATTCAGGAAGAGATAAAAAACAAGATAAGAAATGGGGAAAGCGTGGGCTCTTTATCGCATGGTAAAGTTTATAGGAGAGATGAGATAGACAGGAGTCACATGAATGTATTCCATCAAATTGATGGTTGGTATTTGTGTCCAAAATCAATTAGAGAGATTACCAAAGAAGACCTGCAGGATGTTCTGGCTAAAATTGCTAGAGCTATTTATGGTGAGAATGTGAAGTATAGATTTAATGAAGATACTTTCCCCTATACGCATCCCAGTATTGAGATGGAGATAGAGCGAGGCGGAAAATGGCTGGAGGTTTTGGGTGCCGGAGTCGTAAAAGGGACGGTCTTGAAAAATTTAGGTATTGATCCCGAAGTATATAATGGTTGGGCTTTCGGTTTTGGTTTGGAGAGACTGGCAATGATTAGTATGGAATTGCCAGATATAAGGCTACTCTGGTCAGATGATGAGAGAGTAAAGAAACAACTTAAATTAGATAATAAATTTAAAGAAGTAAGTAAATTTCCAGGAATTACTAGAGATATATCTTTCGTTGTAGATAAAAATTTCACGCCTAATGATTACTATGATTTAGTTCGTGATTTAGGCAAAGACTTAGTTGAAGAGGTAAAATTACTTGATACATTTATAAATGCTGAGAAATTCGGAGCTGACAGGATAAGTTATACTTTTCGAGTGTTATATCGAAGCAATGAACGAACCCTTGTTTCTACGGAAGTAGATGTTATCCAGAATAGACTATATCAAGAGACAAAAAATAGGTTTAATGCCGAGATTAGATAAAATACCAGACTATATCCGGCCCGCATTTGCGGGCTGGCTATAAGTTTGACCAAATCATAATTTAATAGTATAAATAGGATAGTTCGTTTCTTGGGGGGGTATGGCTCTCACAATGGTCTTTTCTTTGATAATTTCTAGTATCTTGGGTGCAATCTGCGGATGCCTGTTCTCTTTCTATGTTAATGTTATTATTCTTTTCTGTATTTTT
>Ga0209727_1001738_pt1 | contig 17109 bp, 13 predicted proteins | sample RifGroC1_FD_183995 | JGI IMG/M metagenome (GOLD analysis project Ga0209727, IMG submission 183995) | Groundwater microbial communities from Rifle, Colorado, USA - Groundwater C1 (SPAdes) (version 2) | ecosystem: Environmental > Aquatic > Deep subsurface > Groundwater | place: Rifle, Colorado...
TCGGGACCGTCACTGTTCATGGTATCGATATCGATCTTTCCATGCAGGTTTCGATGTCGGCTGTCGGTTATGAGAAGCACAAGGTTGTTGATCGTAAAAAACAGGTTGAATTCTTCTTTGAGCGCCGGGTTGACCTGCCCGGCGGGAAGCAATCCTACCTCGTCAACCAGAGTTATGCCTCGACCCTTGCCGCCAACCGGGCACACACGGCGATGCCTTCATTGTTCCGCGGCACCATGGACACCATCGAAGATATTTCATCGAGGGCAAGCAATGAGGCCCGTCTTCTTGCGACAGCCGAAAAGGATTTGCCGACCTACAAGGAGGTGGCGGAAAAGCCATTCGCCAAAGATGACGAGTTGAAGCAGAAAGGGGAGCGGCTGGTAGAGGTAGAAAGGGAGCTCAACAACCGGAAGGCGGCCGCGACCAATCAACAAAACCTCAACGATGTCTTGTCCACTGCCCAAAAAGCGAAAGACGTCGTGCAATGGTTGGCTGATAATGCCGAGAACGCGAGTTACCGGGTAATCGCCAACAAGATCAAAGACCATATCGGCGATGATATAAAACTGACAATCGTCAAGCCAGGAGAGAAGGTTGAGGGCGGTGTTCCTACTGCTCTAAACATTTCCTATGGCGTATATCATGTCGAGTTGAAAACCGGCAGAAAGGAGATATTCCTCAAACACACTGATTTCGGCGAAGACGATAATGGCATGTCGGAGAAGGTTGCGCTTCATGAACTCATCCATGCCGCCACCCTCGAGAGGATCACTGCCGGCAACCTCATGAAGAACGAAGGAACTGCCCTATTCGCCGCCATACAAGAGCTTTATGGTCTGCAGAATGCAGTTGTCGACTACCTGAACGATAGGCACAAAGCAGGAACCCAAACAGATTTTGAGAAAAAACTGGAAGTGCAGATGGCTGCTTCCGATGTGCACGAGTTGGTTACATGGGGATTGACCAGCAAAGAATTCCAGCAGATGCTTGCGGAGATTCCTGTAGGTAACGGGAAAACAGGTTTCAGCAAATTCATTGATACCTTGCTCTCGTTATTCGGCATAGACAAGAACAAGCACAACGCCCTCAGTGAGTTGGTGAAAATCACCGAATCCATTCTCGATAGCCAGGGCCTTGCCCCAATCACTCGTTTTTCCAAGTCCATTGGCACCACCACCGGCCGCACCGTGGCGCAACTGGAAGAAGAGCTACGCGGCACCATCGGCGAAGAAGCCTTTTCTTCTCTCGTTGAGTCCGGAGCGGTTGATTTCGTCGGCACCCAGGAGGAGGCGCGGGCGATTATTGACCGGCTTAATGGCGTTCAGGAGTCTGCGGCATGGCATGGTTCGCCCCATTCGTTCGATAAATTCAGCACGGCCGCGATCGGTACCGGCGAGGGGAATCAAGCGTATGGTGCAGGGTTATATTTTGCCGGGTCGAAGAAGGTTGCGGAATGGTATAAAACCAGGCTGGCGAGGTATTCACGGGGTGCTATCAGGGCCGCAATTCAATATCTAAAGGATGAAAAAATTTCATCAGATCCCGAGGAAGATTACGGTTATTCCGATGATAACGATTATGTTGTCCTTGCCATGCTTAACGGTTTTAAACCGAATGACACACCGACCGGCCGTCTCTACCAAGTCGAACTAGCCCCCGCCGAGGACGAATATTTACTGTGGGATAAACCGCTGAGTGAGCAGTCGGAGAAGGTGAAGACTGCGCTAAGAAAGGCCGGGATAGAAACAAAAGAACCATCTACCTACGACAAAGAGACTGCTGATTTTTTTGATGACATTATTGAAGGTGGATTGAAAGAAGGCGACACCGCGAACGACGGCTACAACCCAACAGGGAAGATTGTTTACAGTAGATTGTCCAGCGAATCAGAACAAGCCGCCTCCGAGTACCTCCACTCCCTCGGCATTCGCGGAATCAAATATCTCGACGGCACCAGCAGGGGCAAAGGTGACGGTAATTTCAACTATGTCATCTTCAATGATGCGGATGTGTCGATTGTCGATGTCCAATACTCAGAAGACGGCCGCACCATCCAGGGATTCACTGATGGCACCAAGTCTTGGCTCGTGGCCGATGGCATTCAGAAAGGCCGGGCCGGCGATGTCCTCAACCATGAGGTTGGCGTCCACCTCCGCAAGTTGATGCTCAATGACCGGGAGTACCAGGCGATAGAGCGGTCATTGCCGAAGCGACAACGGGAATCGGGCAGGACCGGTCGGGCGATCCGCGCCGCAATGGCCAGGGTGCCGAAAAGCACGAAGTCTGAGCACTACTGGTCAGAGGTTTTGGCCTACATGGTCGAGGACGCTCCGGAATCTGGTGTTGTTCGCCGGATTATGGCAGCGGCCAAAAAGATCCTGATCAGGGTATTCGGTAACCGGTTCGTCAACTACCTGTCCGTCGATGACCTGAAGGCCATGGCGATCAGCGCGGTGAAGCGCGGGGGTGATGTTCGAGGCTCAGGGAATCCGCAGTTCTCCTTCGCCGGCAAGAACGCCGCAGCGGCCGACACCGGCAAACTGGCCGAGGCCCAGGAGATGAAGGCTGCCGGTAAGCCCCGCGAGGATATCTGGGAAGAAACCGGATGGTGGGAAATCGTCCCAGGCCAATGGAGTTTCGAACTTGACGACAGCCTTTCTTCGCTCGAGATGCTCGACGGCAAACTGTCGGATGTCCTGAAAGACCGCGGACTGTTCCAGGCATACCCATTCCTCAAGGGCGTGAACATCGCCTTCCGGTCATTGGGGCCAAACCGCAGAGGAATATTTTCCCCGCAGGATGTGACGATCTATGTCAACTCGCGGATGGATAACGAGGCGGCACGCAGCACCGTTCACCACGAGATTCAGCATATCATCCAGCGTCATGAAGGGTTTGCCGGGGGAACCAGTTATAAGGAATCTCCGAACAACTCATATTACCGCCAGGCCGGCGAGGTTGAAGCAAGACTTGTCCAGTTCCGCCGAAACATGACACCTGCAGCACGTAAAGCGCAACCACCGTGGGTGAGCATGGAGAAGATGCTGAAAGCCGAGGGCCTGCTGAAAGACGGGCAGGACGTTCGCGACGTTCTCTTGAAGCGCCCGACCAGTCCGGATACCCTCATGTTCAGCTACCAGGAGGCCCGCAACACCACCATCCTGAACGCCCAGGTCGACGGCGAGGTATCGAACGCGAGCCTTTCCTACGGCGAAAAGCTGGTTGCCAAGATCATGCGGAAGCTGGCGGCCGTGTCTTCGCCGGCCGTGGCCAACAAGCGGTTCAAGGGTAAGGCGGTTGATGAAGCGATCGAGGCATTCCAGGAGGCCAGGAAGGTTATCAACGATCCGCTGAAGTCGGCCGCAGCCAAACAGCAGTTCGCTGCGGTATTCGTCAATAAGCTCCCGCCGGTCCCCCGGGCGAAGCTCCTGAATAAACTCTCTCAGATCAGCCGGGTGAAAGATCCGGAAAAGCAGCAGAAGCGCCTCAGAAACTTCCTGACCGGCGGCAACAAGGCCCTGACCGAGTGGCTTAAAGACCAGATGGTCGACAAGATGGAGAAGGCTGTCAATCCATTGAAAATGAAAAAGGGCCGGTTGAAGCAAGGGAGAGGTGATTCTTTCGAGCGTGATTTGAAATATCTTCGTGAAACCGCATTCAAGATCGGCACGGGGTCATCTGATACCGACATTGAAATGGAGATTGAACATGAACGGCTTGTAAAAGAAAGGCTGGCCATAGAGGAACAGATTGATGAGGCCAAAACTGAGAAAGAACGAATGGACCTTGAGGAGAAACTTGCAGATACGGAATCTTTCAAGAACCTTTTGTCCATCTTCGGCGGCATTGAGGCTCAATCCTTTGATGAGGTCGTTCGGGCGTACCGGGCGATGGCAGATTTTCTGGAAGAGGGCAGATTTCCATGGCGGGAAAAGATTGAAGCATTGAGGAAGCGCAATAAAGAAAATATCAAACAGTTACTCCAAGTCGTAACGGGAGAAGAAGAACCTAAACCAGAAACCATGGCTAAAAAAAGACAGCGTGAGGTCAGGGAAAAAAGTTACTTAGGTAAGATCAAAGAAGCCTTTTCTGCCGTGTCAAATTCAATCCAGTCTTGGGAAATACTGATGGATATAATCAGCCGGAAGTCTGGTGCAAAGACGCTGCAGTCATGGGCGGTCAAACACTATGGAAGTATTGTCCACAAGGCTACCCGCGACGAAGAGCGGATAAAGATGGACACGCACGAGATGATCTTGGAAAAGGCTGTAGAGATTTTTGGCGTCAAAGATAATGTGAAACTCGCCAAGGAGTTTGCCAAACTCAGTCAGCAAGTGGAGAACAAGGTTTTTACCGGAACTGGAGAAAACCGGCAGTCGATGCCAATGTCTCCGACTGAGGCCGCTTATTGGTATCAGATCAGCAGAGGCATTGATAATCCGAATATAGCAAAAACCTTTGAGAGCATGGGGGTAACCGACGAGACCCTCGACCAGATTGAAGAGTTGATGGGACCCAAACTCAAGGCATGGGCAGACTATCTTGTCTCTGAGTTCTACCAAGATTTCCATGGCGATAGTAACAAGATTTACAGAATGTTGCATGGCATCGACCTGGACAAAACGGCTAACTATGTCCCATTGCACCGCGAGGTGACCGGGAAAATAGCTGATAAGGAAAAAGAGGGAATGCTGGCTAGGGCGGAAAAAGGAAACATAAATAAGGGCTTTACGCGAGCCAGGGTAGCAACCACCAAACATTTCAAAGTGATGAACCTTAACGATGTCCTGGTTAATCATATAGCCGACGCAGCACATTTCAGGGCATGGGCGCTTCCGACCAAGGAGATCAACGGCACCTTCAACTCTCCGACCGTGCAGAAGTTCATCCGCCAGCACTACGGCGCGTCGACCATGCGGACCATCAGGCGGTTCCAAGATCGATTCGTGAGGTCGGACCGCGAGATTGCTGATGACCTCCACTTCCTCGACAAAGTCCGCGGGAACGTTACCAGGGCGATGGTAGGCCTGAACCCTGTCGTCTTCCTGAAACAGCTTACCGCACTGCCGTCTTACATGGCAGATATCCCAATGGACGCTTGGTTTAAGCACACCGCCTATGCTCTGCGTCATCCGGTGATGGTAGCGCGGATTCTCGGCCGGTCGACCATGATCAAAGCCAGATATCAACAGGGATTCGAGCGGGACGTAGCTACCGCGATGAAACTCGGCGGCAACAATGTCGTCGCCCGACACCGCCGGCTGACCGACTCGGTGATGGTCCTAGTTCAGCTGGGGGATAAGGTATCTGTCTTGATGGGCGGGTATGCGGTCTATAAACACCACCTGGACAAACTCAAGGCGGCCGGCGTGTCGCACCGAGAGGCCGACAAGCAGGCACTTGAAGAATTCGAGATGGCGACCGAGCGCTCTCAGCAGTCGGGCGCGGCCAAGGATCTTGGTTGGTTCCAATCGGGAACGCCGATAATGAAACTATTCACCATGTTCATGACGGCGCCGGCATCCTACAGCCGGCAGATTTTCATGGCGGTCAGGAACATGAAGGCCGACCCCAAGGATTCCGCCAAGAGGCTGTTCGTTTTCGGCGTCCTCATGCCGGTCATCTTCCAGGCCATCGCCGACGCCCTGATGATTTTCGGCGGCGATGATGATGACGAGGAAAGATTCTGGAAGAACCAGGCCAAGGCCTTGGCTCTCGGACCATTCCAGGGCCTGCCTATTATCAGGACGATGATTGAAGGGTACGCCCAAGCCATCAACGGCCAGTATTTCCATGACGAATTCACTCCAGTTGCCGAGGCCTTCAGCACCAGCAAGGAGACCGTCAGCGATTTCTTTAAATTCCTGCAGGGCGGAACTGAACGGATACCTGAGGATGAATATCTCGAGCGTTCGCTTCTCGGTCTGGTCCATACCTTCGGATACATGACGGGAGTTCCAACGAAACCGCTGCAACGGACCTACTCAGGTGTCTACGATGCGGCCACCGGAGAGACAGAACATCCAATACGAAGAGTGATCGGATATTCGAAATATGTTGTCGGTGAGAATGAATAGGAATCGCCTATGAATGAAATAGTCTTTTCTTATGTTAAAGAATCGGATAAAAGTATGGAAAAAGAAGAGTATCCGGTTGTCGATGTTTCCGAATAGTCAATAGGAGAAAACGATATGAAATTCACTTTGGATAAAACAACCAGGGTTTCCCCGAGTTTCTTCGCGATCGGAGACACGGACATAAAGATAAAAGGAGGATTTTCGGGGCAGATATGCCTCGAATCGCAAATCCCTGGTGAAACTTCTTGGGAGCGGGTGCCTGATACGCTGGTAGACAGACCAACGCAGTTTTCGATCATCGTTAATGACTTGACGATAAGATATCGTTTCGCCAGCAATATCTCAGTTGGAAACGCTATGGTTTACGCCGGTGGGGTAACTCAGAATGACGATGATGTCCTGCTCAATAATGTAGCCACGACATTCAACGGCGATGCCGATACAAACTGGTAAATAAAAATCCTTAAAGGAGGAAGTTTCATGAAACGGTTTCTCGCATTATTCACCACTCTGTTTTTCCTTTTTGTTTTCACCGCTCATGCCGCCGTTGAACTGGATGGAGATGCAAACGGCCTGGTTGATGTAAGCAAAGGAGGCCTCAACGCCCTGCCGACCGCCGACACACAGATCCTGCAGGCAACTGGAGTCGGCACCTTCGGGTGGGCTTCGGCGGTCGACGACACTAAGGGCAATGGCGATACTGAGTTTTGGTGGAGTGCCGACATGGTTTTTGACCAGCTGGCTCTGAAGGTAAATCTTACTGCCCTCGATGATACCAAAGGGAACGGCGATACGACCTTTTTCTATAGTGCCGATAAAGTGTTCGATCTGCTCGCGTTGAAGGCTCCTCTGGCCAACCCGGTATTCACTGGTAGCGCCACTATCCCCCAAGGAGCCGCACCGACAGTTGATGCCGCCGGAGAAACTGCAGTTGATACCACCTCCGACCAGTTCATCTACTACGGTGCGGCGAAAAGGATCATGACCTACAAAAGGCAGAAAGACTTCCAGGTCAAGACTCCTGTGGATGGTGATGATCTTCCTCTTTTTAAGGCACAGACCGCGCTCACCATTACCGACATCCACGTCATTGCTACCGGAGGCACCGATATCTCGGTTGATATTCAGGAGTGCGATTCTGCCGGCGCCAACTGTGTGACTGTTGATGCCGCCATTACGGCCGATACCAACGGAGCGGAAGATGACGGCACCTTGACAAATGGTGCGATTGACGCTGGCGATTGGGTGAAGATCGTGCTTGGCGCTCCTACTGGAGCGGTGACACACCTCACTGGCTCAATCTATTACGTAGAGACTGCCGATTAATCGACCCTGTTTGGCGATCAAAATATGGCGCCGGGGTAATAGCCGGCGCCTGGATAAGCAGCTTGGTGAATTATGAACAAAGTTGTCCCGACAGTTCGCAGAACAAAACGCTCTCCGGTGCGGTCACCTGAAACCGGACCCTCCCGTTTTTCCATCCCCAGAGAAGGCCTTCTTGGGTTCTGGGATATTCGAAATGGCCTGATTGGTAATATCGGCTTATTAATCAAAGAGTGGGAACGGTCAAACCCAGTTGGCAGCGTCTACTACATCGACAGCGCAGCAACTGGCAGCGGCGATGGGTCGAGTTGGGAAAACGCCTATACCACTATCCAGGCCGCGCTCACCGCCAGAACAGTGGCGAACACTGTTTTTGAGATATCCGCTGGAACCTACAACGAAAAAATCACAACCACGGCAAACCAAACACTCAGAGACTCACTTACTGCTGGGCACAGTGGGCCAGTAATAATCAGTGGAGTTGCGCTTGCCGGGCATACGTTAACTGTGAGCCATACATTGGTATTGGACGGAAATATCGATGTTAGAGGAGCTGATACCGGCAATTATAATTGCCTGATAAACCTTGGAAAAGTGTTGGTCGGCAATAATCTTACCATCAGCAATGCCTCGCTAGGGGTCTATAACAACGGGACAGTAACTCTAAATAGGTCGATCTTAAAAAATATAACGGGAGCGTGGATAATACAAACCAGATCGGGGAAAACCACATCCCTGAACTTCTGCACATTAAGGGACAACGCCTCGTCATATTCCGTTCAGCAAGGGACGGAAAATATCCTAAACTGTTTATTCATTGGCTCATTGGCAAACCCTCTGGATATAGCAGGGAATAACGCGCAGGTTTTGAATTTGACGAACTGTATGTTTGTTGCGTGTGGCTTAACCGATTCAACGTCTCACACCATCACCAATACATCGACAAACGCCGTCGTAAATGCGAAAAACAATCTTGTTCTTGCCAATCCATTCAACCCTGAGACGTACAATATAGGGATAACATCGGACGACTCCTTGTATCAATCTCCCCTGATAATGCAGCGGCGAAGAACTGGCTATCTATCGTTAACATTCCACGATATTGCATATTATGATTATTGGCTAGAATTAGCAGCATATGCTGAATCGATTGGGCTGAAAACCACTGTAATTCTGGATCTGTCTGTGGTGACTTCAGAGATGTGGAGTGGTTTGCATTCCTACAATCAGATGGGGCATTCTGTTGGTTTCTTTGCGGCAAATCACGTAACGCTCACCAATTTTACGGGTTTGTCAATCACCGGCCCTGCTGGATCTACGATGGATGTGGTGATTGATTCCACAGCGGGCGTAAGTAGCGCCTGGCCGGGGGCGATCACATTGAATGAATCTGGGACTCCTGGGAAATACTCCATCGACCTAGCAACATTTACGACACTTGCCGCCGTTGCCACAGAGATATCAACCAAACCAGGATGGACCGCATCCGTTGTGGAGTCCGGAGATGGAACAGGGTTGGGAAATAAGCGAAGGGGAATTAACAGCAAGGTCCTTGCGAGTGTGACTGGAGTGTCAACCGCTACGGCCTACGCCGCCTTGGTAAATAGTATCAGATATTGGTTTACTGAACTTGCCGAAACAAAGGCCGCAATTGAGTCTCACGGTATTGCCTGCAACGTGCATCACTGCCCTGGTGGAAGCACAAGCACTGATCTTATCACTTGGCTTAAATCAGATAGCCATGGATATTGGGGTAGAGCCGGAACGACTTATCCGTTGATGTCTGCTGCCGGGAATGAGTTTGGGTCTTACACGTTGTCCGGGGATATGCAAAGCGGTAATCCAGCCGCATACGGCTTTAGTATTTATCAGGTAAGATGGTTCTTGGTTTCAGACTATATCGGCGCATCAAATATAGTAAGGAATGTTGACACTCTCATTGAATTTCTTGGGTATATCGGCGGCGCTGTAATAATGAGGTTCTATAATCCGACCGCCTATAGTGTCGCCAATGCTAAATTGGCTATGGATGAATTGGTGCGAATAAATGCTAACATCGTCAGCGAGGATGCAATAGCAAGTTTTGCCAGGACTGGAACTGATGCAAATGGCGATGGGACGCGATGGACGAGAACGTTTCAGGATAATTCCGATTTCAGGCTGCAATCAACATCACCTTGTATTGGTGCTGGGATCAGTCCGTTTGTCAACGGCAACGGGGATCAATACGATGCAGATGGATATCAGGTGTGGAGCGATACGACAAACTTACCTGACGGCCATTGGCTTGATGGTGTTGATATCGGCGCGTATGCCTATGGAGGGTCAGATAAATATTATCTCAGCCTGCTCGGTTCTGATGGAGCAAGATACTGGCCGTCTGCTCCTGAGATAATCGCAATAACAGGCGTAGATAACGCGGTTTATGACGCAAATGGAGTCGGCAAAACGTTTGCAACTCCCGCGCTGGCTCTCGCTGCTCTGGCTACGGTCGAGGACAATATCAAATTGTTTGTTGGAGCAAAAGGGGCTGTTTTGTACTCAACCGATATGAGCGCACAACTGGCAAAAATTCAACGTGCCGGATATTGAGCGGCTGATTGATTAGAAACTATCAGCAGTCTTTTTCTGACTGTTTTTTGAGGGGTGTAAAACAACAAAAGGATGGTTGGAGACAATGAGGGCATTTCATGTGGTGGCATTACTTGCTGGTTTATCGTTGATGTTTCTCGGCGGATGTGGCGTTCGGCAAGGTGGACTACGGACGGTAAGTTTTGGACCTGACGGAATAACAGCAACGAGCGAGACGGTTGAACTCAGTGACCAGGAACTCGCCGACATCGAACGGGAGAAGACCAGGCAGGTGTGCTTTGAGGCGAAGAAGGTTGAAGACTCCGAGGTCCGACAGATGGCCAAGGATATGAATGCGCCATGGATCCTGCCCATGATGCGGCAGACTGAGGCACTGAACAATGCCTTGAGCCTGATGAGGACCGGCAAGAACTTTGACCCATGCCCCAGCTCGACCAATAGCCAGGATGTGGAGATCGCCGACGCCGATATGTATACCAAGATATGGAATAGAGGTTTCCAATTCGGGGAGACTTTGGTCGCTTGGGGTAGCGGGTACCTCATAGCGGATAGCATCGTCGGCGGGTTTGTCGGCATGGCAAAGAGCCAGGGGTATTCCTTCTTTAATGGCGGTGACGGGGATTTCTCAATTAGCGACAGTTTCAAGCAGGCCAACTTCGGGGCGGGCGCCCAGGTGGGTGGCGGGTTATTCTCGCCGTCGATGCAGGAGATTGCGTATCCCCCAGCCACAGCACTTGAATAGGTGATGGCTTATGATGACCGTCGATTACTGTTCCCTGAGTCCTGATCATCCTTTCGGGTATGACATCTCAGGGTGATGTGCGAGGCATGACGAGCGGTATGACGAGCAGACGATAACGCGCCTTGAGGCTGATATCGAACTGAAACTTTGAATACTGAAAGTCACCGGCAATCAGGAGATTGCCCGGGTCTATTACGATGCGGTTCGGAATGTCGGTTGGCTCTTTTGGGGAAAAGTGCAGGTGATGAGAAAACTCAAAGGATTGATAGGGCGGCCGCCGGAAGACAGTATCGATTACCGGCTCGACGAAGGCCCTGGAGAAAAGAAAAGTGCTGTTTTACAACTCTCCCTTTCCTTCGACAAAATCAGGAAGTTGTTCAGAAAAATATTGATGAGGTGACCCATGGACAAAGTATTTGTTGCACTCGGTCTGAAGTTCCTGGCCGGGAAGATGGATGGTAAAAAGGCATATTTTGCCGCTGCGGCTCTCATGCTGGTTGGATTGGCCAAGATCATTATGGCGGCCGTGGCGATGATCGTTCTCATGTTCCCGGATCTTCAGGCGCAGATCGGCGGGGCGTCGGTCGACATCAATGGGGCGCAATCCCTTTGGGAATCAGGGTGCCTTTTTTTTGGTAATGGCCTAGGGTTCTTGGGTATTCGTCATGGCCTTTCCAAGGTAGGAAACACTAAATAACTGAGGGCGCTATGCCGGTTGACGAACAGATCCTGGCGAAGTGGGTTGGAGGGATAGGCCTTTCAGCTTTGATCGGATGGATTGCTTCATCGCTGCGTATCGGCAGGACGATTGGGAAATACGAGCAACGTTTTGCCGCGGTTGAAAAAGATGTAGCGGATAACAAGAATGACACGAAAAACCTGAAATCTGCGATAAACGGCATAAAGTGCATCACCATAGATGACTGCCACACCCAACAGGAAGAGTGCCACAAGGTGATGAAGATGCAGTTTGACGCCCAGCAGGCGCAATTTACCGCAGGCACCAGGGAGTTCGATGAAATCAAGCAGATGATCAGGGATAGCAACACGGCCAGTGAACGTCGCCATCAGGAAAGCGAAAAGCGCGTCAATATTCTTCTTTCACAACTTCTTTCGGAAAGGGGTAAAACCAATGTCACAGACGGTTAATAAGGCAATCGAAATCCTGCGGGGAACCAATAATACTTTCATGGACCAAGTGGTGGAGTCCATCGTCGATGATGAGGGCTTCAAGCCTAAGCCATACCAGGACACGGAAAAGGTATGGACGTTCGGTCATGGCCTCACATGGATATCAAAGGAAGAGAGTGAGGTGGTAGTGCGGATGAGGCTCGCAGCCATCCAAAAGGAGATCGCCAAACGGATTAAGCCACTATCACCCGCTAGGCAATTGGTACTGGTCAACATGGCTTACAATCTCGGTGTCGAAGGCTTATACGAATTCAAGGATATGTGGGCAGCCATCGAGGCTGGCAACTTTGATCTTGCGGCAGCAGAGATGCTTGATAGCTTATGGGCTGAACAGGTTGGAGACCGTGACCTGGACCTGGCCAAAATCATGAGAGAAGGATGACGACTTGACTTTACCTCTGCTCAAGATATAATAAGAACATCCGACCCGTTACGGCCGGAATGCAGTTCTCCACCCCATGAATCCCCGGAAGGCCTGACCACCTTTCCGGGGATTTTTTTGCCGTTTATCTCGCTGCATTTCCCTCGTTTTTGCTCTCTGCTGTCAACAATGCAATACTACAATATAGTAATACCGTAGAATTACTATTGCATAGAAGTTGATTACATGTTAAACATTACCCATACCTAGTATCAAATTACTACATCGGAGGTTAGGAATGAAGGCAATTTTTAGTCCGGAAAAAATACGGAAAATCCGTAAGAAGCATAAGTTGACGGTCTACGGATTCGGCAAGCGACTTGGCGGGAGACCAAACTACGTGGTCAATGGATGGGAGAACGGCACCATTACCCCGACCATCCCGTCTATCGTCCAGATGTGCGACGAATTCAACCTGGAACCAAATTACTTTTTCAACCTGAAAGGAGGGGGAGTTGAAAAAGCCGAAGGAGCAGAATGAAGCGGAAGAGATTTTCTATCTCGCCTGCAGGGCGTTTAAGCATCCAATGCCGGAACGTGAGTTTATGTTTCATCCTGAACGGAAATTCCGTCTCGATTTCGCCTGGCCCGATCATCTCGTTGCCATGGAGGTTGAGGGCGGAATCTACAAAGGCGGGCGGCATACGTCGATCACCGGGTTCGAGGGTGATTGCATCAAGTATGCGCTTCTGGCTCAGTTTGGGTGGAGGCTCTACCGGTTCACAACAGGGCAGGTCAAAAAAGGTATTGCCCTTATGTTTATGGAGGAGGAATTCAGAAAATGGCAGAGGTAGCTGGAATAATGACGTGGAAACAGTTTTTCTTTTTCATGCTTTTTCTTTACGCGCTTGGTTTCGCATCATTCGCTGGGTACTGGACGGCAAAACAGATACTGCCAAAACAAAATGATGTGATGATACACAAATTTGTGAGGGGAGCCGATGGCGAAGAAGAGGTACAACCGGAAGCGGGCTCTTGACCTCGAGGAATTGAAAGAACAACCGAGGAAGTCAAGCCCGTATCGAAATCGAGGATTTCACAACTGGAGGAAAAAGCGTGAAGGAAAACGAAAAAATATATGATGCCGTGAAAAGCGTAGCAGTCCTTCTCGAGCTGCGCGACGGTGAGTGCGTCAACGAATTTCTCGAGAAGATCGAGAAATGCACCGCCGCCTGCCTGATGACCGGTAAAAAGGGAGAGGTTACGCTGAAGCTGACCCTTACCCCACAAGGTACCCAGATAATCGTCAAGGACGATTTCAAAGAAAAGATTCCTGAGTTCTCGGTACAACCGACCGTGATGTTTGCCACACCGGAAGGAAAGATGTCCCGCCGGAGCCCGCGGCAGATGTCCTTGTCCGACGCTGCGGTAAAGGTTCAGGAGAAAGAAGAGTCGGTTCGTGTGGACCCAGAGACCGGCGAAGTAATTAAAGTGCAGTAGGCCATACTGGCCGATCATAAAAATCAGAACAAGGAGAATAACGTGGAAGAAATGGAAAAAATCCCGGCTGCCGAATCGATCAGGGAATTGTTATCTACTGGCGTCGCATTGGCAAGAGTGAATGATAAGGACGAAATGCTCTACGGAATAGTGCCGAAAGGGTGTGAACTGGCTACCAAAGATCTTGCCAAGCGCAACGATGAACTTGAAGATCGCCGAACCGAGCGCGAGACCGGCCGGCCGCTTCGCAATACCGGAACAGTTACCGTTGCCGATGTCGATTCGTTTGTCCTCATGGTCACCCGGGAAATCATCCCAGCAACCACCGTGATCTTGGCCAACGTGGAAAAGCGCAACTTCAAGGCCATCATCAACTTTGCCGAGAACGGTGAGAAGGCTGGACACAGCGACAGGTCCATCTATCTCGAACTGGTTGCCACCGAAGAATTCAAACGGTGGTTCGGTAACAACCGGCGCCACATGTCACAGATGGACCTCGCCTATTTCATCGAGGAAAATCTCGAGAGCATTACCGATCCTCCTGCCGGAGAAATGCTCTCCATGGTGCAAAACCTCAAGGTCAAGAAACGGGCGAAGTGGGAAAGTTCGATCGACACCGAATCGGGGCAACAGCACCTCGCCTATTCGGAAGATGTGAAGGGTGAAATGCTGAAAGGCACCATCGCCTTCAAATCACAATTCGCTATCACAGTCACACCGTTCCACGGCACCGCGCCTTACGAGATCAAATGCAGCCTGCGTTTTTCTGTCGAAGATGACAACCTGAAGGTGTTTTTTGTCATGCAGAACCTGCACAAGATCCTCGACCACGCTTTCAATTCTGAGATGGAAAAGATCAAGGCGGCCATGGAAGGACTGAAGGTGCCGATCATCAACGTGAGATAGGACCGGTCCCCAGGGAAACAAGAAAGCCCCGGGGTGGACGATGTCCCGGGGCTTTGAGCAAGGAAAAATGAAAGACAGACAGGAGAATTCATACCATGAATCTGCTCGACATACAATTCAGAAATTTCAAAGGCTTTAGGAACTTCCGCTTTACCCCGAACGGCAAGAACGCGACCGTCTTCGGCGACAACGGCACCGGCAAGACCACTATCTATGACGGGGTATCATATCTTCTGTTCGATAAAGACAGCCTTGGCCAGGGCGAATTCAACATCAAGCCGACCGGCATGGTAGGCTCCGAGCTGACCCCCATCGAATGTGAAGTCGAGGCCACTTTCACCAACGGAATATCGGGCGGAACAACCACCCTTAAGAAAGTCCTCGTCGAGAAATACACCAAGAAACGCGGTTCAGCCCTGAAGGAAATGACCGGGCACGAGACTCAGTATTTCGTCGATTCGGTGCCGGTATCAGCAACTGAGTACAAGGCTAAAGTGGGCGAAATTTCCACCACGGAGCGTGTGTTCAAACTCCTCACGAACCCGGTTTTCTTCAACGAAGATAAGTCTTTAAAGATGGCAGATAGACGGAATATCGTTTTCGATATCTGCGGGGGAGTTTCCGATGAGGATATCATCCGCCTGAATCCCGAACTCGCAGAGTTGCCGATCATCCTCAACGGGAAAAAAGCCGACGATTTCAAAAAAACCGTCATGGCGCGACGCGGGAAAATCAACGAGGCCTTACAAGGGATACCCATCCGGGTGGATCAGGAATTGCGCGGGAAACCTGCAGATGTCGACCCCTCGCTCAAAGATACCATCACCACAAACATTGCGGCGCTACGTACCCGGCTCGATGCCAAAAACCAGGAGATCGCCCGCGTAGAGACCGGAGGCGGCATACAGATTATCCAGAACAGCATAGGTGACGCAGAGCTCAAACTCGCCAACCTTCAATCCAAGGTGGTGCAGAACAACACGCTCTTGATCACCGGGAAACAGAGGGGGATAACCGAATTCAGGAAACAAGAATCCCTCCTTCTTACGCACCTCAACAACGCGAAGACCAACCGACAGATCGCTGAGGGCGACAAGGAATCAGCTGAGAAGAAAACCCAACAGCTTCGCGATGAATATGAATCTGTGGACGCTCTCGAATTCACCGGGCACCATTGCCCGTATTGTTCTCAAACCCTGCCGGCCGACAAGTTGGAAGAGGCAAAAACTGCTTTCAACCTGGAAAAATCAAAGAAACTTGAAACAATTGTCCAGACCGGAACCGCGACCAAGAACTTGATTGCCAAGTACGAGACTGAGATCAAAGAACTTAATGAGAAGGTTCCTGCCTTCGAGCAAGACCTCGCCAAAGTCAGGGAATCTATATCTGCGCTCGAAAAAGAAATAGCCGCCCTCGCCGAGAACAACAACACCACTCCGGAAATAGAGGCGCTGAAGAGCCAGATCCAGGCCTTCAAGGATGAGTTGGCTACCCTACAGAATGGGAACGCAGGACTTCTTGAGTCTTTAGGAAAAGAGAAGGGCGACCTGGAATTAGCAATCGCTGAGAAAGAAAGGGTTATGGCGCTGTTCACCCAGGTGGAAGAAGCCGACAAGCGCATCGCAGAACTGAGCGAAGAACAGAAAAGGTTGGCCGCTCAATTTGAAGAAACCGCGAAGCACCTCAACCTCATCGAAACCTTTATCCGAAAGAAAGCCTCCATGTTGGAGGATCACATCAACAGCAAATTCCGCATCGTCAAATTCCGGCTGTTCCGTGACCAGATCAACGGCGGAATAGAGGAAATCTGCGAAGCCGAGGTAGACGGCGTTCCGTACAATGCCCTCAACCATGCGAAGAGGATTCATGCCGGCTTGGATATCATCAGGACGGTAGGCAACTATTACAACTTCCGTCCTGTTGTCTTTGTCGACGGGAAGGAATCTCTCACCACCTTGCCGGAAATGGATTGCCAGGTGATATGCCTGCAGGTTTCCGAGCCAGACAAGAAACTGCGGGTGGTTGTTCACTGATTGAGGTGAGACGACCGACAGTTGTTGAAATTACTATCAAGATTTTGAAAATTTTAAAATTGGAATAGAAAAATGAATAAAATTTCATTGGAATTTTGCAATAAATATGGCTTATCAAAAGATCAATTCAGAGGGAAAGATCCTGTTGGCGGCTATCTCGATCTCAGGAGCCTGACCAGCATTCCCGAGGGCTTCAACCCGACCGTTGGCGGCTATCTCGATCTCAGGAGCCTGACCAGCATTCCCGAGGGCTTCAACCCGACCGTTGGCGGCTCTCTCGATCTCAGGAGCCTGACCAGCATTCCCGAGGGCTTCAACCCGACCGTTGGCGGCTATCTCGATCTCAGGAGCCTGACCAGCATTCCCGAGGGCTTCAACCCG
>Ga0209727_1001740_pt1 | contig 17097 bp, 30 predicted proteins | sample RifGroC1_FD_183995 | JGI IMG/M metagenome (GOLD analysis project Ga0209727, IMG submission 183995) | Groundwater microbial communities from Rifle, Colorado, USA - Groundwater C1 (SPAdes) (version 2) | ecosystem: Environmental > Aquatic > Deep subsurface > Groundwater | place: Rifle, Colorado...
ACGAATTCGGCACTTTAATCGGGCGGTCAGTTCCGACTCTACAGCGGTGGGACCGGAATAAGACGCTAATTGCTCATCGTCATCCAAGTGGTAGACGCTATTATACGCATGATCAATATCTGCAATACATAGGTGTAAAAGCTTCTAGCGAGGCCAAAACAATTGTGTACATGCGAGTTTCGTCTGCGAATCAGAGAAACGATCTTCAAAGCCAGCGTAAGGCTCTAGAAGGTTTTTGTACAGCACAGGGCCTCGCGGTGGACGAGTGGATCGAAGATGTTGGGTCCGGACTCAACTACAAGCGCAAGGGCTTTAATAAGATTCTGAGTGATTGCGAGACTGGCACTGTAGGTAAAATTATTATAGCTCACAAGGACCGGCTCGTTCGTTTTGGCTTCGAGTGGTTCGAGTCATTTTGTACGAAACACGGGACCAAACTGATTATTATGAACCAAGAATCGTTATCGCCGCAAGAGGAAATGGTCAAAGATTTGATGACTATCGTGTATGTATTTTCATCGAGGCTTTACGGTCTTCGTCGATACAAGAACCAGATTAAAGAGGCGGTAGCGGCACCTTGTTAGTGCGAACGATTAAATCTCATACGCGCCAGTTAACTCTTAAGAAGCGGCAGGCACTTCAGGATATAGCACTGGCATACACACAAGAAAAGTCCTACTGGCTTGAGCATATCTCATTTTCTCAGATCAAAATGCCTAACAAGGTTCGCAACGCGGCTGTAGAAGCCAAATATAAGTCTCCTAGCGGTCTTCAGGCTCGTATGTGGAAGCTGGCTTTACAAGATGCATCTGATACGTTACATAGGCATTATCAGGCTTATGCTGTGTACTTGCGTAAGCTTGTTTATCGAAACAAAAATTTGTCCGATGTTCAGAAGCACTATGTTTACTGGGCATTACAGAACTACAGTGTACTCGAACAGGTGTTGAGTGACCAATGTCCACGGCCTAAATTCGAGATTACTCCCGTAGATGCTAAACACGCCGCGACTTATCTGCACAGAATATTTAGGTTGCACGAGCCAAAGCATCCTAAGTTGAAACTGGCCCGTAGTTTTACACTCGATGCCGATTGTTACACAGCGTTTAAACACAACAGTCGAGATTACGTTAGCATTATGACTCTTGTTCCTAGGCAGAGAATCAATTTGCCGTTGGCCGGTGCGGGTTCGATTTCAGGTAATGTCAGAATTGTTCTTGATAAGAATCGCGCCGCGATTCACAATTCAAAGGAAGTTAGGATCGAGAATAATACCGCAGGTCCAGTTGAGACCATTGATTATGGCTATACCGAGGTTTTGACTGATACTCAAGAGACCCAGTACGGTACAGGATTCGGCGAGATCATATCGGCTTATTCAGATCAACAAAACACCAAAGATCGCCGTCGTAACAAGCTTCGGAGTCTGTCTAAGAACACCCACAGTAGTGCCAAGGCTTGTCGTATTCGTAGAAACAACTTGCGACAGGCTAAAACCGAGCGTCGCAGACAGCGCCAGCAAACAACTGTGGTGCGTGTGATTAACACGGCACTGAACACTTTTCTCAGGACGCGAAAACCTTCGGTAGTTGGTACTGAAGAATTAAGCGGTGTATTTAAGTACAACAAAGGCAAAATTTGTAATCGCCATTTAACGTCCTGGGTCAGAGGCACTATCCAGGACAGAACAAGCTTTAAGGTGTTGGCGTGCGGTGCATGCCATGAAACCGTGAACCCAGCGTATGGCTCGCAACTCTGTCCAAGTTGTTGGTTCGTAGATAACAAGAACCGCAGCGGAGATCGTTTTAAGTGCTTGCAGTGTAAGTACGAGGGCCATGCTGACTGGGTTTCGACTATTAACTATCTACATCGATTACAGGATTCGGAAATCCATCTGTATACACCGTACAGACAAGTCAAGGTAATCCTTATGGATAGATACAATCGCCGATTGGAAAGCCCTATCGAGACTCCGCTGGAATATTTCAGAAGAGTCTCTTTAGCGGCTACTGTTCCGGGCAGGACTCTAGACACCGTAAGCACGTCGCCATCTACCGACGTGCCGCCAGAAGTTTTAGCGTGCGAAAGCAGCGGTCACTCAGAGAGCGAAACTTCAAAGTGCGTTGCACACGTTTGAATGCATTTTATGGAACAGCCATTCGATGCACCGAAATACTCCTAGGAAGACGTCAGAAGTAAGCAGTACACGTCTTCGTGTTTGGAACTAGTGATGTAATCGGAATCGGCTCTGCCTTAAAAGGCCAGCTAGTCGCGTCCCGAGTTTCGTACGTTCTGCCGAAAGGCACGTAGGAATCGAAACTGCCACGCTTCTATTTTGGAAAGTAGGTGGTTATGAATTTGTCGAACAGGCTGGAAGATTTGATCACAATGATTAACGCACGCGGATTTTCTTTGCCAGGTACAGATACCAGGCTCGTGTCTATTAGCAATAGTTATTATCCACCTAGTTTTACAGATCACGAAGTTTTTTCTGGCATGGGTTATACAGCGTTAGAAGCAACAAGAAATGCAATAGATAAGATCATCACCCAGGAAAAGTGGTAGTATGGCGATGCAATTTGTCAGGCGGCCGTAATAAAAGGTGCTTGACATTTAGCAAGAAAAGTGGTAGACTTGTAATAGCAACTTATTCTCGAAAGGGCCTGACTTAGATTCGATGTTGTAAGTTGAACTAAAAAAGCATGTCGCGGAAGCCTAATGGCCGCGTTAACAAGTAGGCAGAATAATTAAATGCCAACAACTCTGTTGACAACACCAGCGGGTTTACCGATGAAGCCATTCACAATTGGATTGATTCGGCCGAACTCGTTGCAGCCTAGAAAATAGGCTGAGTAGCTAGATTAAGTGGCTTTTCGAGCGAAGTCTATCTATAGTGTACGCAATCGAAGACTTGTATGACAAGTTGATCTGTACTAGGCATACAAGTATTAAACAGATCGAAATCAGTTTAGAGGGTCGTCACTTTAGCTGACCAGCATAATGACGAACAAACATGTAGCGTTTTTAGTAAGAGTTACAGCAGACTCGGGGGCAGAACCCGACAGGTCCACCAAAATAATGGTTAAATCTTAGCAGGTTTAACTCTAGGATAGAGGCGGTTTTTGAATCTTCCGCACTGTACTCGTGGGTGGACAGAAGGATTGACGTCTAGAAGTGCTAGCCTGGATCGTATTGATAACAGCGTCGGCTATGCTCCAGGAAATGTTAGATTTGTGTCAGTTATGGCAAATTTAGCAAAATGGACGTGGAGCGACGATGAGTTAGTGTCTTTTTGCCGAGATGTAGTTGCATTTGCTGACAGCAAACTCGCGGTGGTTTAATCGAGCTATACTGGAATATTCCCATGTTGACAAGAACAGCCTGCTGGTTAAAGCAGGCTGTTCTTGTTTGGAGCCAGAAATGCCATACCCACTCAAGAAAGAAGTACCTGCCAGAACAGCAGGCATTTATCTTCAGCGTGGCGCCCGCAAGAAGACTTTTGAGGCTACACGTGAGTTTCTTAAGACAGCTAAGATTATTGATGTTGAGTATAGGTGTCCATGTTGCAAGTCTTTGTTCTATTTTCCGTCATCGGATCATGTGCCCTTAGAAACTGTTCCATGCCCAGGAGGTTGTAAAGATTCTTATGCAGCCTACTGGGAAGACGACTTTCCAGAAGAAAATATGCCTGTCTGGTAATTTGCTTTGACTTTTCTGTTTGTTGCGGTAGACTGGTGATTATATGGAGGTGAGCTATGAGAAAGAAGAAAACTGTAAAGGTAATCGTGGCTAATGTCTGAGTATGAGGACGCAAAAACGGCAGCACAGGAAATCAACCTGGCAGCTATAGATTTCGCCGATAATGTAGATAATAATTTGTTTGATTCTAACCTGCATGACGCCGTTCGCAAGTCTATCCTAACTGCTTATGCAGGTGGCCTAAGGTTAGCTAGTAAGATTGTTATGAGGTCAATGGGTGAGAAAAGTAATTCGATGGCTTATGTTGAGATTATGGACTTGTATAATGAGTTGGTTTTGAAATCAAAAGAGGGCGAATGATGATCGTGGTATTATGGATTTTGGCCTATTTAGCAACTGGATTAGTAACTTCTACGGTCTTAATGGCTATTTTTCCACCTAGTGAGTTTGAAGGATCAGATGGACATGTTATTTCTGACGTGCTGACTTGGCCGATTATCGTTGCTGTTGGAGTTGGATGTATTCTGGCTGAGTATGTAATTTGTCCAGCGAGCGATTGGGTCGATAGTCATAGATCGCCCCGCACAAATTGGTGCTTGGTTGTGAGTCAAAAGCTTCGTAGACTGTTTGTAAAAGACTAATGTCTTTCCAGCACGATCTGCGTAAAGGCCAAATTCAGGGTCAATATGTGCCTACAGGCGATTTAGTAATTGTCTTGGATGATGTCTACGATACCTTCAATGTGGGCTCGTTATTCCGCCTTGCCGAGGCCACCAGGGCAATCATTTATGCCTGTGGCACGACAACTAGCCCGGATCATAAGCAAGCTACGAAGAGTTCTATGGGTACGAATAGGCTGGTCCCTTGGTATGGATACGATAGCATCGCGCAGGCACTGAGTGAACTTCGGTCTAGTGGCTATCAAATTGCGGCCTTAGAACAGAGTCCTAGATCAGTATATTTTCAGGATGCAAAGCCGAGATCGCCGTTAGCCTTGGTGGTAGGTAATGAGTCCTATGGAGTCAATTCTAGAGTAATAGAAGATGTAGATTTGACAATGGAAATTCCAATGTATGGTGTAAATCGGTCGTTAAATTTGGCAGTAGCCGTAGGCATTGTAGTCTACCATATTCGAGAATTGCCAAATTTTAGGTTGACAAACTAGGCTGGATGGTGTATGATGCCCGTGCTGACAAATGTCCGGTTAACAGGCTGGCGCTGTCTTGGCCTAGAGCACGGGCATAATTTTAAGGATATTTAAGATGCGTAAGCGTGAAATTAAGCTTGGTCAGAAGGTTAAAATACTCAAAGGTAATCCTGGTCAGATAGATTGGGTCAGTACACAAGAAAGGCCCTATTGGGGTCGTGTGGGTGTTATCGGTAAGTTGGACCCAGATTTCGACGACTTTGTTTGGGCCAGTGTGTCTGGACTGGACGAGATAGTTTGGCACTATAAGGAATTGCAAAAGCGATGGGCGAAGACCTAGGCAGTATCGGTCGTCAGATGTTGGTTGATCGTCATCTGGATATTCAGGTTGCCAGGCTGGTATTTGGCTTGCAGGTCGAATTGAGAGATAACAGCTGGGGCATCAATTTGTATACTGGTGACACTAAGCTTCTAAATTATTCGACTAGCATTAATTTAGCCTGGGATGTACTTGAGAAGGTACAAAGTACGCTCAGTGTTTCAGAAAACAGTCGTCTTGAAGTGTTGGTGAATTATCCTTATCGGATTACTTCGGTACCAGGCAAAGAAGCTGCGCAAAAAATTTGTCAGGCAGCAGTAGACATAATAAATGAAAGGAAGTAGTATGAGATTACGTGATGCAAAAGTTGGTCAGATAGTTAAAATCAAGTTGGCCAAGGATCAGATCGGAATAGATCATAAATTCAGTGGCCGGATCGGTACAGTTCAAAAAGTAGCGGGTATGATTTCAGTGTTCGTTGCAGGCATAGGCACAGACTATTTCTATCCACGTGAGATTCAACTGAAGAAAGGCAGGAAGAAATGAGAGCACCCAGGTGGGAGTGGCGAGGGGCGCCGATGAGATCATACACGGGGTCGGACACTCGTGAGTACAAGGGTATTTCAATTGTTAGAGTGTTAAACGGCGAATTACTGCCTGTGGCAGGTACGGGTGAGTGTAAGCAGCATGGACCTGGATTTTGGTTCAAGAAGTCTGGTCAAACAGTTTGGAAGTGCGCTAGTTGTAGCAGGCGGTCAGACCAGAAATAGGTGTCATAATGCTAACAGTCAAGAATAACAAAAAATTGTTTAGGTCGGCTGCATACAATTACATATTTGACCAGCAGTCTGGTCATTTTGCTAGGTGGGGAGCTACATTTGCTGATGATCCTCAGTACTCACCGAGCCCAGAAATTTTGGATATCGAAATTACTTCAATTTGTGCTGGAATAGGCAACGAGGGTGTTTGCAAGTTTTGTTACAAGAGTAATACACCGCGCGGCAGAAATATGACTATTGAGACGTTCAAGGCCGTGCTGGACAAGTTCCCACCTACGCTCACGCAACTGGCTTTTGGTGCTGATGGCAAGGCTGAAGCAAATCCTGAATTGTGGAAGATGGCCGAGTACACCAGAGCTATTGGTGTGATTCCAAATATCACAGTGGCCGACATCACTGAAGATGTAGCCAAGAAGCTTACTGACGTGATGGGTGGAGTAGCAGTTTCAAGATACAGTAACAAGGATTATTGCTACAACAGTGTTCAGAAGTTAGTACAGGCAGGATGTAAGCAAGTGAAGATTCATTTGATGGTTTCCAAAGAAACTTTGAATCAAGCTTATGAGACGATTCAGGACTGGTATACAGACCCAAGATTGCAGGGCTGTGGGTGTCTAGTTTTCTTGTCATTGAAACAAAAGGGTCGGGGGGCAGGCCACACCAGGCTTACACAAGATGAATTCAGTACTTTGATCAATAAGGCTTTGGACGCCAAAGTACCTGTTGGATTTGATTCGTGCAGCGCGCATAAGTTTCTTGCCGCTGTTAAGGATCATCCGCAGCAGAAGCAGGTGGAGTCTTGTGTCGAGCCGTGCGAGGCCAGTTGTTTTTCGTCCTACGTTAATGTAGATGCAGAGTTCTTTCCTTGTTCGTTTATGGAGAACACATACTGGAAAGAAGGCATTAGTGTGTTAGGCACAGCCGAATTTAAGGATATTTGGGAGAGCAGCAGGAATTTAGCTTTCAGAGAAACACTGCTATTTGGCGGGCGACAGTGCCCAGAGTTTAATATTTAGTTGGAGATTTGGAATGAAAATTAGACTTGGTTTTGTAAGCAACAGTAGTTCTAGCAGTTTTTTGATCTATGGCGTTAGCTTAGACCAAGAAGAAGTTCTTGCTGCTCTCGGTCTTAAGAGCAATGAAGATAATGAAGATGAGAATGACCATGAGGATGATGAGCTATATGAGCGGGCAGAAAATTTGGCTGCAAAACTAGGTTTGGAAGCGCACGTGCCAGCAGATTGTGACTCAGCCTATTTAGGCGCCAGTTGGTCCAGTATTGGTGATGACGAAACAGGCAAGCATTTCAAGGAGCGTGTAAAGACAAAGCTGGCTAGTGTTGGCATTACAAAAGCAATTGATACAATTCAAGAAGCTTGGTATGACGGATAAGGAGATTCGGGATGAAAATTAGGCTTGGTTTTGTAAGTAATAGCAGTTCTAGTTCGTTCATTCTGTCAGCGCCTAATGATAAGCCATTAACGATCACAATAAATGTCGAAACTGCTGGGATCGGTTCAGTGATTGTGACCGAAGAAGAATTACAGGCATATTTTGTAGATGAGTATGACGACGAGTACGCCGAAGATCCTTATCTAAAGGCCAGGTATGATGAGGCCCTAGAGGAATTGCATAAGGGGCGCAAGGTGTTGATAGGACGTGTAGCGAATGACGATGACAATGTGCTATCTCGTATGCTTTATGAGAATGGCCTAGATTTGTTGGCCTCGGCAGACGTTAAGATTATTTCGGGTGATTAAGTGAAAATTAGACTCGGTTTCGTGAGCAATAGCAGTTTGAGTAGCTTTGTTATTGATCTTCGTGATTTGACCGCTGTTCAGATTGAGCAGATTAAAAATCATCAGTCCGAAGGTAAAAAGCTAGATATGGATTACTGTGACAGTCCCTGAGTTATTGAGGTTACTCCAGATCGCTGGCTAGAAGGCTGGACAGATATGAATAATTTCGATATGATGGATTTTTTGGGTCGCATTGGTGTGGACATGTCGAAAGTACGCGGCGAAAGGGACTACTGATGAAGATTCGTCTTGGTTTTGTAAGCAACAGCAGTTCGAGCAGTTTTATTGTTGGTTTCGATACGAAGCCACAGACAGCCGATGAGTTGCGGAATCTGATGTTTCCAGACGGCCGGGAGTATATATCTGCATACGATGATCCAGTATCTGTAGAGCAGATTGTAGATGTAGTGTTGGTCGATCTTCAGAGTGCTCCTGAGATTATGTCTCCTGGTGAATTAATTGATGAGATCAGTCGCGGCTATTTTCCATGTTATCCAGAAGGCGGTTACTATGAGTTTGCAGATGAGGTAGAGCGCGCATATAAGGCTGAATTTGGTACTAATGTGCGTGATGCTGAAAAAGAGGGCCATCCAGGCTGGCATAAGCGTTGGTATGCGGCTTTCAAAAAAGATAACGATGCTTTTGACAAGGTATTACGTGCCGCCGCAGAGAAGTATGCAGATACTTTGTGGCCTAGTTTGAAAGGTAAGAAGTTGTTTCGTTTCGAGTACGAAGATCACACACCGCTAGGATCAGTAATGGAGCACGGCGGTATTTTTGATAATCTATCTCATATATGTATCAGCCATCATTAGAAAGGGCAGCATGACTAAAGATGAAATACTAGCTAAATTGATGCACTTGGCTGAGCAACCTATGCTCGGCACGAGACAGGTTATTGCTGAAATTTTGGCCGATGAACTGAACGAGTGCCTGATAGACTCCGAGGCAGCCAGTCTGCTGCTTAAGAAGGAACGTAGACAAATTGCTCATTTGAATGCACTTTTGCAGAAGTACGGACTGTCCTGAAAGCACTTTGGGAATGCAATTGTAATTGCCATCTGTTCGATGGCATCAGGCACAATGTACCTTGTTGTGCTAAGTGTCCTAAATGCAGTAGGCGAGTTAAGTACTGGAACATAGACGATCACAAGAAAGATTGCAATGGTACAAATGATACGCGATGAAATATTGCCAGTTTTGCTGAAATCTTTTGAAATGCTCGGCGAGTCAGCCAAGTCTATTCTTATCGTGCAAGCACGATCCACCGTGGCTGGACATGTTGTGTTGTATGTTCAGACAGAAAGTTTTGAGGGTACGGATTTGATTAGCAGACTACTTCTGTGCAGGGCCTTGGAACGTGAAATGAATACACAGTCCGAAGATTCTCCCGCAATTTATCAGTGTGTTTTACAGGGCACACATCTTTATGACAGCATTTTTATTTGGGGCCGCTCGTCGTGAGCATCTATATGATGAAGCCCAGAGTAGTTGATTTGGGCTCACTGGAGCATGGAAATGCATTTAGACACCTGCAAGACGCCCAGCCGTTTGTTGTAGTTGGCATATCAGATGTTTCCAGTATAGGCATTTCTGATACAGAAAATCTCGTGCTGGCCGTTATGCTGAATGGTGGGATTCTTGTACATTTGAGTAAAGAGACCCAGGTGGTGAGAATTCAGATAGGCGTTCAAATTCAAGACGTCGTTGATACTGAGATTGTTGACGTTTAGTCTATAACAGACACGAAGCGTCCGCGTGGAATTAGCGAATACGCAGTATTCGCGTATAACTCTGGCAAAGCCAGAGTTATTGGTGGAGGCGGCAGAGTCTCTGCGGCCCTAACGAGCCAGGCTCATGTTAGTATGAGCCTGGCTCGTTCTATTGTATCCAAAAATATACAGTGTTACAGGCAGTGTATCTAAATGGCGTCGCCTGTAATTAAATCATATACTTAACTCAATATAACAGACATCTTTAACATATGGCAAGCTGTTTGCACAAGTGATTAGTATACTCTTACCCGCGAGGCTCAAATGAAGAATGCCCTTAAAGTTTTAGCTCTAGTTGTTACAATGTCTGTTACATGCATAGCTATGGCCTGTGGCGGAATGCCTGTGGTAGCCCCAGAGCCCATGCCGATGTCACCTAGCGATTCTTGGAGTTTCTTGCCCGCCTACCAGCCTGGTGAGAGCCTGTATGACAATGCCAATCAGACTCTAGACAATCGGTCATCGAGCGAAGTCCAGGGTACTGCGGCTGTAGACGGATGTACTGGGACAGTCGGAGTTTTCGTTGTTGGTTCCGAAGGTGAATTAGGGATCGGCACTGTGCAAAAAGTCGATGCCATGAGTGTTACTGGAGCAACACAGCTTCAGGATGCTGAGGTACAGTTTTCTAACGATGCTCAGTATAATGGATTCGATGCAGTCGTGTTATAGTTTAAGCTATCTCTGAGTCAAAACGAGCCAGGCTATGCCTGGCTCGTTTTGTTTGTATTTCTTCTTGACATAGCTATTGGAAAGTGGTAGACTGTATACATGAAGGTTATCTTTTTAGACATCGACGGCGTGTTAGCAACTCGCAGCAGTATCTCTGCTTGGCATGCCAGGATGACAAAGCTAGTGCAGACTGGCAATAATGACGAAATTGAAGCCGAGATAGCTCAGAGAAAATCACCTGGTGGTAACGCCGGGGAACTTGATTCTGCTTGTGTTGGTTTATTCCTAAGACTGCTGGACATAACCAAGGCCAATGTGGTTATCTCGTCCTCTTGGCGCTATGACAAACGGAACGATAAAATTTGGCAAGATTTATTTGGCGATAAGTACATAGGAAAAACCCGCAGAGACTTGGATAGCGGCCGGGGCGACGAGATTCAGGAGTGGCTTGATAAGCACCCAGAAGTCGATAAGTTTGTAATTCTAGATGACGAAAGCTGTGACATGGGCAATAGGATCAAATTTATGGTTGAGACAGAGATGATTGGTGGATTTACTGATTGGCAATTTTCCCAATGTTTACAGAGGTTGATATAATGGCTGCTCGCGGTAGACCTAAGAAGGTTGTTAATACGACCAAATTGGCAGATTTAGATATAGACGACTTGGATGGCAAGCTACTCACAGAGGCCATAGATATGTTCAGGACTTTAAGCACGAAATACCCCAAAAATAGCAGATTGCGCTGGCTTGATAATTATTATTACGCAGTACAGAGTAGCTTTGAAATTGTATTGACTGAGGAAGAAACAGATGAGCAGTATGATGCCCGAATAGCCAAAGAGAAAGTCAAAGCAGAGAAGTCGGCAGCACGTAGGCGAGTCACTGAAATGAACAAAATTAGAAAAATCCAGGCTAAGCTAGAGGGCCTAGGTGTTAGAGTAGTCATCGAAGAAGTTAAACCAGAAGTTAAGAAGGTCACTACTTCAACGGTATCCGGTTTCGTCCGTAAGTTTGATTTCGAGAATGTGTGAGGCGAGATGACTATAATTACGATTATTTTTTCCGCTGTGCTACTTTGGTTAAGCGGTTTCAATGTTTCTTAAGCTAACAACCTCGGGCGTCAATCACGGTATGCTTTCCTGGGTAGCTTGTAAGCATCCTGGGAAGTTGTATAGTAAGGATGATGTGTTGGCCTGGTTCCAAGAGAGTCAAGATAACATTAGTTTGATCATAACCTGCGAAGTTTCAGACTACAGTCTATGGGATGAGAATACCCCTGGTGTAGATAATTATGTGACGGATCGTAACTATGCTCTGACCAGTATCTTTTCCAGTAGAGTTAAGAATTCGTTTAGAAATGCCGTGGCGGGTACGTACAACAATACAGGCCCCGAAGGTCAAGACCTAGCTCAAGTCAGATTTGAGCAATTATCCGCTACTTTCTTGCCTGTAGTTAGCAGACTGCCCAGAGAAGCTATTACGGAGCTGTGGCAGCTGTTCGGTGAAGTGTCCATTGAGGAAGCAGCGCGCCCGACTTGGTTGCCAGTAATCAATCATGTGTATACGGTGACCGTAGTCATGAAGAATGTGACAATGGGCGATTTCTTAAGACCGTTTCTGGTTCTTGTGCCTGTAATGGATAACTATTCTCACTTCAAACCAAGCGAGGACCAACTTACATCAATTGAGAATTGGGGATCAGGTTGGCTTGATACTCACCCTAAGAAAGAGCAAATCAGGGCTAGGTTCCTGAGATATAATAAGGATTTGATCGAGGTGAGCGGAAAAAAGCACGTAGACGTACCTGAGTCTAGTCAGACTGCTGAACCAGATCCGTCTTTTAAGGGTTTAGCCATAGCCCGTCGCGCTTGGATGATCCAGGAAATATTGAAGGCAGAGCACAAAAGCGTAATCGATGCAGGCTGTGGATCAGGATTTTTAACTCAAGATATCCAGAGTCAAGTATGCCCTTTAGAAATGTTAGCCTTTGACGTGTCAAGTAAAGCTTTGCAATTGGCTCATAGGTTTTGCAAGAATGCCACTGTATTTTTTAGTAGCCTGACTTATCCGGACAAGCGATTGCAGGATAAAGACGTATTTTGTATGCAAGAAGTGATTGAGCATTTGACTCAAGATAGGCTCAGGCAGGTTGAGTATAATATTTTTAAGCTATATCGCCCTAAGACAGTGTTGATTACGACACCGAATTTCGATGCCAATAAGTTCATGTCAACACTACCAGCAGGCGAGTTTAGGCATCGGGATCACAAGTTTGAGTGGACGGAACAGCAGGCCCGAGACTGGGCCAGCAAAATCAGCCAGGAGTATGGTTATAAGTTTTATCTTGACGGAATAGGGATGCATCCTGTACATTGTGTTGCAGGATCGACAGGAATAAGATTTGATCGAGGAGGTTAACATGGAAACGTACAATGTAGGCCCGGACGAATATGGGATACCCAGTGTAGACGGCATGAAATGGGCCGTGGCATGGTACGAAGAAAATGGCTATGAAGGTTCAGGTCTTGTTGTGGGATTGCAGTCCGATGGAAAGATAAGGTATGACAGTCTAGCACATTGTTCCTGCTATGGTGGTGGAGAAGCTTTTTATTCTGGTGGCAACGTAGTAGAAGTTGAAGAATTTGTATCTAGTATAGATTTTGACCCTAATTTTCCTGGTAGAAACAGAGTTATTGGCGATTTTGATTACGAAATTCGTAAAGCCGTAGGCGATAAAGTTATCGAGTTGTTGAAGGAATCTCTAGGCTAAGTAGCCCGGAGCAATGTAGGACTAACTAAGGAGTAGTAAAATGCGTAAGTATTTGATCATTTGTAGTTTGTTCGTCACAATTATGTTTTCGGCCGAACTTTTGTGGGCTTGTTCAAGTCACGGCGTGAAGGCCGGGCAGGATCTTCAGGCATGGATCAACCAGAATTTTCAGGGCAGTTCGACTATTACCGTGAATGCCTCGGGCTCACAGACCAATCAGGGCGGTAATTCTAATGGTGGTAATTTTGATGAGCGGAATGTTCTCAATGGTGGTGGCAGTGGTGGTTGGAATCAGAATGAAGAATATTGGCTGGATGTTACCTTGCCAGGCAGTCAGGGCGGTACGTTTACTGTGAGATATGTTGCCCCAGGCAGCAGATTCCAGGGTGGCGACCAGGTAGAATCCGAATTGTTTAAAGCTGGTAAGACTAGGATTCAGGAGTGGTTCAAGACTTTTCAGCCTAGAGATACCCAAGGCGAAGGATTTGTGGGTTAAGTAACTGCTAAGCGGGTACGCTAACGAGTATACTGTTAGCGTGCTAAAAAGTTGTTGACTTCGTAGTTCGTACCAGGTATACTACAGTCTAATTAAGGAAGACGCTGATGGCCAAGATCATTATTCAGACAGACGACGGTGAGTGGTACGATGAAGTAACAGGTATCGAGAAGATCGAGTTAGAGACTCGTGAGCGCAGGCAGATTTTAATCGAGGCTGTTATATCTAGGCTTGTGATCGCTTTGAGACAGGAAACCTGATGGGCTGTGTAAGCGTATTTATAGCTGTTGCTGCTGCAATCGCGGTGTCAAATAAGAATTATGGTCTGGCCACTTTTTTGATCTTGGTCTTTGTTGGTACGTTCTTAATCCGTAGGACACGAAATGCTTAAGCATGATTTCAAAGAATTAGACGCGACAGACATTTTTGTGGCTTTCGAAGGCCACGAGAATAGTCCTTTCTGGGATAGAGGCGGCATTATATATTATGTAGTTACAAATCTTAGTTTTAAACTAGCAAACGTACTAGCTAAAAAAGGCGATTTGCAGCATTCTTCGATGGTTGTACCGGACTGCACTTTTGACATGTGGATCAGCTTGGCTGAAAAGACTCATGCTGATATCGCAGATCGACATGGATGTAAGAGTTATGCCTGAAACAGCAGCTATCCAGAAGCTTAGACTGCCAAAGACAGGGGTAATCGCCTTTATTGCCCCATCGGGCGCGGGCAAGTCTACATTTGCTCAAAAGCACTTCCCTCCAGAGATGGTTATTTCGTCGGATTTGTGCAGAGTCATTATTAAGCACGGTATTGGGCAGCATCTACTGGAAGATTCCAAGCACCTGTCTGATGAGTCGCTGTCCGAGGGTGCATTTAAGTTAGTTCATGCCTGGATGGAGGCTCGTTTGGTGCATAGTCTGCCTGTAGTGGTGGATGCTACAAACGGCAGTCCTCAGTCTCGCCAACAGTTGGAAGAAATCGCTCAGAAGTATCATGTGCGGTTAATTTGGCTGGTACTTAATGCATCTGAGAAGGTGTGCCAAGAGCGTAATTTGTTGCGCCCCAGCCCGATTCCAGCCAGTGTTATTAAGCGCCAGTATTCCAATTTTAGTAGGTCGCTTGGATGGGCTAAGCACCAGTCTAATGCTTATGTAATCGATCCCGACGATGAATTCGAGATTGTGTGGGTCGAGCCCAGTACTAAGTTAGAATTGCAGGCCACTGGCTATGACATAATTGGCGATGTACATGGATGTCTAGATGAGTTGAAATTGCTATTGACTAAGCTTGGTTATACAGATGTGGACACTTTGCCCAGGAGCCCTGATGGTCGAATTCCTGTGTTTGTGGGTGATATTATTGATCGTGGTCCCAAGCCGTACGACGCACTAGTCTATGTAAAGCGCCTTGTAGAGGCTGGCCTAGCTGAGTACGTAATGGGTAATCATGACGAGAAATTTCTACGCTGGCTGTTAGGTAGGAATGTGAAGATTGCCCATGGACTTCAGGGCACAATCGATTCGTTGCCAGCGGACCTGGATAGGAAAGATCTAATATCGTTTTTGTCAACTCGTAAGCCATACTTACTAGTTGCTAGGAATCCTTTGACTGTAATTACACACGCTGCATTCAGAAAGCAGTTTTTAGGTAAGATCGACAAAGGTATCGAAGAATATTGTCGATACGGTCCCACAGATGGTGTGCTTGAAGATGGTAAGCCAAATAGACTTGACTGGGTCGCTGAATATGAGGGTCCGCCATTTGTGATTTACGGCCATCAGGTTGTTGGGAACGAGCCAAGATTGAATAAGTGGACGGCAGGTATCGATACAGGCTGTACGTTTGGAGGTAGGCTGACCGCTTACAGGTATCCGTCTAGCGAGATCGTTCAGGTAGATGCCCTAGCTACTTATGATTCTCAAGAAGGTGTATCCGAGACGGCAGTTTTACTAGAAACGAAAGTCAAGCTAGAATTACCGTTTGATCTGCAAGATTTCTTGCATTCTAAATTACCTTTAGTGGGTGTGCTGGGTCAAGAGGTAGATATTAAGATTAAGTCCTCCGACCTTGAGCAGGCAATTGAAACTCTGTCTACCCGCACTATTGATCCAGCTAAATTAGTATGGTTAGCGCCCACGATGAGTCCAGGGCCAGTGTCACCAGTAGAAGGCCAGTTGGAAGATCCAGTAACGACAGCTACTGCATTGTTTGATGCGGCTCCTGGACACGCCCTGCGAGCCGAAGTTAAGCATATGGGTTCTCGTGGTACGATTATGATTGACCAGTCTGGGGTCACTTCGTGGTCTAAGAATGGCTACGATATTTTTCCAGACGGATTCCGAGAAAAGATCCACGAGCAGTTATTTACTAGATTCAAAGAAATTGGTTGGCATAGGGTAATATTTGATTGTGAAGTTATGCCGTGGAATCTTCGCGGCGATGGCCTAATTGAGCGTGCTTTCTGGGTTCCTACGATTGCCGGTGGAGTCCTGCGAGCCCAGCAGGTAATAAATTCTCCCAATGCGGATCTGAAGAACATGTGGATGGACAAGTATGGCAATCTGCATGCCTTCGAGCGGGTGGTTAATAGCTTCTGCTGGGACGTGAATCAGGATGATTTGCGCACTGTTAAGATCGTGCCATTTGCCGTGCTGGCTTATGATAATCATTTTGGCAAAGAAGTGTTTATAACCAGAGATAGTCAGATGTTAGTGATCGAGAAATTTTGGTCTGGACTGCCTTTTTATAAAGCCTTAGATTTCTTGAAAATTCTAAGCAAGGACAATCTGCCGATGCTACAGGGCTGGTTTAATGACGTAACATCGAGCGGTGCTGAAGGAATTGTTCTGAAGTATGAGGACGAAGCTGTGTGGGGCACAATTGGATTCAAGTATCCTCAGCGAATGTTGAAGGTGCGATCTAAGGAATATCTCAGAATTATTTACGGGCCACAGTATGATCAACCGGACATTATGGCAGACCTAAAGAAATCCAGGTCTACTCGTAACAAAGAGCGGCTGGCTTACTTTGAGCAGTTATTAGCTGATACTGCATTGCAGGGCTATTTGGCTGGTAAGCCCTGGGAAGATTGGCATCGATATATTGTGTTTTCTGTGGCCAGCGAGTTCTTTAAGGTAGACCCGAGATTGTGATGTGGTCATTTGGTATTATGATATCCTTTGACGGTTTTAGGCCATCTGGAATAGAATTAGGGCTGGGTTCAATGCGTAAATCAAGACTTGTGTATAGTTGTACACACATGTTTGGTTTTCGGACGCGTAGTTTTGGTCGTTACCCCTATATGTCATTTGGTTTAGGCCCTCGCAGCGTTGCATTTTGGTATGATTATCGTGGTTGGAATAGACTTATAGTAAGACACAGTGAAATTGACTATAAAAATTCAAACAGGTACCTTATAACTACTATTTAGTGGCCAGTGATTTCTTTAGGAGAGACCCTGGATTATGAGTAAGCCTACAGATGAGCAGCTAAAGTGTGATCATGCACTAGATACTGAACGACATGCGTTTGAACAGATTGCGCGGCGCAATCCCGCCGTTTACGGTGGGTTAGCCGCGCCCTTGGTTTTCGATATAGGATTTGATAACAGCCAACGTAGCACCGCCGGTAGAACAAACGAAGA
>Ga0209727_1001743_pt1 | contig 17079 bp, 16 predicted proteins | sample RifGroC1_FD_183995 | JGI IMG/M metagenome (GOLD analysis project Ga0209727, IMG submission 183995) | Groundwater microbial communities from Rifle, Colorado, USA - Groundwater C1 (SPAdes) (version 2) | ecosystem: Environmental > Aquatic > Deep subsurface > Groundwater | place: Rifle, Colorado...
TTAGTTAAGCTTCCGATTTCAACTGCAGCTAATTCTAAAGGCAACTGCCACAATTCGCTTGACCGCCAGCTGCTGTCAGCTGCTAGCCAGCGTTCTAACATCAGCTGTAATCTGGCTTGAGTCAAGCGGCTTGATAAATCAATCAACTTTTCCTGAAATTCAGGCAAAAGATCTATACTAGCTTCGTCAGCCAACTTGCCGCCGAGTTTAACTAACAGCATTTTCCGCATTAAATTCAAAACCTGGCGATAAAAATAAGCAATATCACCCCCCTCTTCCAAAAAAGAATTGATCAGCTCAACCGCCCGACTGGTTTCGGCCTTGATTAAATAGCCGATGAAGTCTAACGCCTGAGCCAGATCAGAATGAGGCAGGACTAAAGACGCGACCGCGGGCGTAATTGTTTTTTCACCCAAAGTAATTAATTTGCCTAAATAACCTTCAGCGTCACGGCTAGAACCGCCAGCTAATTCAACAATTTGACCTAAAACCGTCTCCTCAACCTTAATGCCCTCACGCTTGGCAAGATCACGCAAGCGCTCAAATAAAACAGCTGAACTTAGTCGCTTAAAATCAAAACGCTGACAGCGCGACACAATCGTTTCTGGTAATTTATGGACTTCGGTAGTGCAGAGTATAAAAAGAACATGAGCCGGCGGTTCCTCCAGGGTTTTGAGCAGAGCGTTAAAAGCCTCAGTTGTCAGCATGTGGACTTCATCCACGATCACGACTTTAAATTTTGACTGCGACGGCCCGTAAGGAATATGCTCTTTAATTTCTCTAATGTCATCAATCCTTCGGTTAGAAGCGGCATCTATTTCCAGCAGATCTAAAGAGCGTCCGCTGTTAATTGCCTGGCACGATTGGCACTTATTACACGGCTCACTATCTTGTTTTCGTCTTTGCTCACAATTGATCGCCTTGGCTAATAGACGCGCCACGGTGGTTTTGCCAATACCACGCATACCGCAGAATAAATAAGCATGCGCTATCTGCTGCTGAATTATTTCATTCTGCAAAGTTCTGGTAACATGCTCCTGGCCAACTACTTCGGCAAAAACCGGCGGACGATATTTTCTATATAAAGATGAGGTCATAACACAGCTATTGTAGCGGACAGAAGCAACTCAGGCAATAATTAAGAGGCTTATCTAAAACACCAGCAAACAACACCCCCAGTTGGGGTGTTGTTTGTATAAACTACTCTATATTTCCAAAGTATTGGCTGGGGGCGAGGCTGAGGCATTAACTTCCGCGGCGGGCGAAACTTCGCTAATTACTGGATTTTTTCTGGGCCGGCCACGTGGCCGCGGCGCCGGCGCCTCAAAAGCTTCAGCGGTAGTTACACCTACCTCATTATTTACCCCTTCAATCACTCCTGCCTCAGACGCTTCCGCCCCTTCTTTCCTAATAACATTTTCAACTGCCGCCCAGGAAGAAGGCGTGCCTTTGGGCACTAACACCACCACTTCATCCCCTACTCCGGCTTTAAAATAAGTCACACTGGCTAATAAAATACGAAAAAATTGGCCTTTGGCTAAAACCCTAAACTCATCGGTTTGTTCATCGCGGGCCAACACGCCAACAATGCGCTCCCGCTCCACTGGGCCAATCTGTTTATAAATAAAAGAACCATCCGGACTGATGGTCAGTTTTAATAAATCACCCTCAACTAATTTTGACTTAGAAGCGTAATTGGCCGGCACACTGTAAAGCTTACCGTCTGGCCCGACCATATTCTGCCCGTCAAAAACACCTTCAATTATTACCGCACCACCTTCGGTGCGCTGAACACTACCGCCGACTGGTTTAACTGCGGATTTTGTTTCTGTTTCCGGAGCGCCGGCGTCTTTTAATAATTGAGTGGCCGTATCTAAATTATTTCGTGCCGCCTCAACTAACTGACGAATTAAAACAATTTTTGACGATGTTGGCATAATTTTGTTTCCTTGTGTTTTGCTTTGCCCCCCTTTTGGACGCGTGACAAAACGTTTAGGTTTTAACTCACCTAAATAGTATAGTATGCTGTCTTAAAGTAGCAAATTAAATATCCACAAGTTTCCCCACAGGCCGAACAATCTTTGTATACAGATAAATATTTATGTCTGAGGTTAGCGGTTTACTGACGGTATCTGGTTCAATCCCCGGCAAAGGAAAGGCGTAAGTTATGAATCTGGCGCCAGGCTTTAATTCAGTTTGCAGTTTTGGTAAGAGCTTGACCATGGCTGACGGTGTTAAAAAACAAACAACAATATCTGCCTCTGATAAATCTATTTTCCAAAAATTACTGAATTTAATTTCCGCCCTATCAGTTAAGCCAGCCAACCATATTTTTATTCGGCTGATAATGAAAGGCAAAATTGCGATTTCATAACCACGGGCACGCAATTGATAACCTCTGACGGCCGCTGAAATAATTCGCCCGTCACCACAACCAAGGTCATATAGTAATTGATCTGGCTGGCTTTGTGCTAAATCAAGTAACCTTTTAATATCTTGGCGCCTTAACGGTAACCAAGGTGCGGCTGATAAAGCCCCATAGGCTAAACTGCCTACGATTAATATTACCAATAATAATACAATTATCTCTGGCACTTAATTTATAACCCTGGTTTGGTACCGGCTGAACCAGTGGCCGGCAGCTGAGATGGCGGTGGTGTGGGGCTAGTCGTATTAGTTGGGGGTGTAACTGGTGTCGGCAGCACAGCGCGTTTAGCTCGCTCAATTATTTCACTCTCAACTTCGTTGCGATCCCGGCCGTATTTAAGTCGTGAAAACTGCCGAGCGGAGACGGCTATAGCTTGGTCGCCAGCTAGGGGCGCCCGGGTACTGATATTAAAGGGCCGGGACGGCGTATTATTGATCAAAAGCTTTAAATAAGCCTGGAAAAGCTCAATATTAATTAGGTCATAAGATGAGAAAACCGGGGCAAATTCCTTAGCCAGGAATTCGGCATCTTCTACGCCAATACGAAAAGAGACTACCGTGCCAGTGTTGCCGAACACCGCATCCCTGATTTTAGTATCACTACCATTAACCAACTGGCCAATGTACTGATGGGCTACAGTTAGATTAAGGCGGTATTTTCTAGCTTCAGATAAAATAACAACTATGGAATCAGTAATGAAATTCTGGAATTCATCAATGTAAAGATAAAAATTCTGGCGCTGATATTCGGGCAAGTCCGTGCGTGAAAGTGAAGCCATTAAAAACTTGCCGACAATGACCAGGCCCAACAGATAAGCATTGATATCACCAATTTTGCCCTTGGATAATTTTACCAACAGAATTTTTTTCTCGTCCATCACCTGCCTAAAATTAAAAGCACTTTTTTGTTGGCCAATTATTGGGCGCATAATATCATTGGCCACAAACTGATTAAGCTTGGAAGTTATATAAGGCACCATGTTCGCCAGGGCGGCATCACCCCCAGCTTTTTGTGCTTCTTTCACCCAAAAATCATGCACTACCGGATCTTTAACTTGAGTTAATTTATAGCGGCGAAAATCAGGATCAGCCAATACTTTGGATATTTCCATTAAGGTAGCGCCGCTGGCGGGATCGCTCATGATCAAGAGCATGGCATTTCTCATATATTGCTCAAACATCGGCCCGCCGGTTTGCCTTAAATCATAAAGTTTATCTAAAATCTTTATCATTTCATTAATGACAAAGGTTTTCTGCTCCGGATACTTAGGATCATATTCCAATAAATTCAAACCCTGCGGCCGCTCAATATCTGAAGGATCAAATATAATTACATCTTCCAGTCGGTTTTTAGGTACCCGCGCCAAAATCGCTTCAGCTAGATCACCATGGGGATCTATCACAGCTACACCTTCGCCAGCGGTGATATCCTGGACTGCTAAATTTTCAATGAATACACTTTTACCGGTGCCAGACTTACCAATGATGTACATGTGCCGGGAACGATCAGCCGGCTGCATATGTATTTCTTTGCTTTCTCCGCGGTAATTGCTAAAACCCAAAAGAATTCCAGTGGTGGGTGCGTTAGCTGGCGGCGGCGCTTGCCTGGCGGTTAACCAGCGTATTTGCGGATTATCCATATTAGGCAAGGGAAAATGATAGATACTAGTAAGTTCTTCAGTATTTAGGACAAAATATTTTCTCTCAGTAAAAGACCGATGAATGAAATTATAAAGAAAGTTGTTAAGATTTGGCGGTTTAGCCACCTCTAAACGATTGCCATATTGATAAATGCTATATTGCGTAAAAGAATTGGCTAAATTGCTCAAATGAGCTTCAGCTAAGGCCTGATTAGGGGCCGCCACCACCAAACGGCAGCACACGTCCAAACCAGCCTTGGTGGCTTTTTCTTCTATCCCCTTGATCATCTGCTCCTCAGCTGGCGACAAACGATGCGGCTCTGATTTTTTATCATCCTTCTTTTTATTAGAACCAAAAAAGCTACTAACAAAAGAAACAGTTTTGCTTATTTTATTTTCCTGAGATACTTCCTGGAATGATTTGCCCTGCTGCATAGCTGAAGCAACTTGTACCCCCTGCCGACGCCAGCTAGGGCCAGCGGACCTCACCACCAATTGCATGGCCGCGGCCGCCGGCGCCTCAATTTTTGTCATGGCATTTATAATGCTTTCCAGGGAATCAGCTTCAAATTGCTTATAAGTCTTAATTGGAAAAGCTGAAGACCGAGAAAGTCTCATATTTGCGCCTAAGGTAATACCACGGGGTAAGAAAATATTATAATCTGACGCTTCCTGAATAACTGCCGCCGGGTAAGTAGCGTGAATCTCCTGCTCTACAAATGAACGCATTTTTTGTGAAACAACAATATAAAAAGATATTGCCCCATCCTGAACCACTAATTCCAATGACAAATGGTCCTCCCTGCCCTTTAACCAATGTGTGGCATCAGTTTGTGCTTTAAGACCACCAATCGCTGACCATAAGACCTCTGCCACCGCTAATTGATCAGATATGTTTTTTTCTGGTGCTCCGGCTTTACCGTCGGCTGACAAACCTTGCCTTGGCACTAAAACCAACAAAACTGTCATATTAAAACTAGCTGCCAATGAGGTCAGGCGATGCCAAAATAACCGTAAAGTATAAACCACAGCCGCTAAAATTAGAACTACTGGAATTAATAATAGCCAAATAACTTGCACAATTTACTTCTCCTGGCGGAGTTTTAATATTTTCTCCGCTTTTATTTTAGCTTCCTGTTCAACAAAATAACGGTTAATGCCAGTAATGGACAATAACCACTGTTTAATAAGCGCTAAAATTTCACTGATCTTAAATTTAGTCTGCTGCAGTAGTGTTGTAATTTTCTTAGCTGTCGTTTCCCCCAAGATTTTAAACTTAGCCTGATCCTGCTGGTTTAACTCACTATAAAGCCGTGCCAAGTCTTCTTCTAAAATATGCTCCACTTTTTTTTGCAACACCACTGGTTCAGTTAAAACAAACGGCGCCGGACTAGGGGGCACTAAGACGGTTGATACTGATTCTGCTTCTTTACTTTTTTCAAAACCAAGACTCTCCCCTCCTCTTTCAGGAGCTTCTGGCTGCGACTCAATTGTCGTCTCAGGAAATTGCTCAGCTGGCCGCGGAACTAACCTTAATGGATCTGGCATATAAGAAAATTATACCACGCCATAAATATCACTTCCAGGCAATAATCTGTTATACTAATATTTGTATGCCCAGTATAACAACTTTGCTAGGGCTCGTATCAATCACTTAATATCCTAACTTATGGCTTGTATAACAACTTTATTTTTTAATACCACGCCAATCATTCTCGCCCTGAAAGTGATTGAGCGAAGTTAATATACTGGGTATGCCTTTGGAAAGATTATTTCTTGATATCAGCGCTATTGTGGTTGTAGCTACCCTGCTCGGCTTATTAGCACGCTGGTTAAAACAACCGCTGATTTTAGGGTATGTGTTGGCGGGAATAATTCTTGGACCTTCCTTATTTGGTTTTATTTCAGAACCTCAAGTCATTGGGGTTTTATCATCTTTTGGCATTGCCTTTTTGCTTTTCTTGGTCGGTTTGGAACTGGATCTGTCCAAGCTTAAGGTTATTGGACGACCATCACTACTCCTGGGTTTTGGCCAAGTTTTATTCACGGCTGTGGTTGGTTTTGGTATTATCAGATTTTTCGGCTTTGACTCACTGCCCGCGATTTATATTGCCATTGCCCTAACATTTTCCAGCACCATAATCGTGGTTAAACTGCTGTCAGAACGGCAAGCACTGGAATCTTTATACGGACGCTTAGCTATTGGCATGTTGCTGATGCAGGACTTTATTGCTATTTTTGCTCTTATTATTTTATCTGGTTTTGCTGGCGGTCAAGTGCCGACAACCGCCGAATTGGCGTTTATACTTCTCAAGGGTGCGGGGCTTATTATGTTAGCCCTGCTTTCCGGGCGATTCATACTACCGCATTTATTCATGAAATTAGCGCGCTCGTCCGAGTTATTACTGCTTTCTAGTATTGCTTGGTGCTTTGGTTTTGCTTTGGTAGCAGTGGTCGGCGGATTTTCTTTGGAGATCGGCGCTTTCTTAGCTGGCTTGGCTTTAGCTCGCCTGCCTTATCATTTGGAAATAGTTGGCCGTGTCAGAAGCTTAAGAGATTTTTTTATAACAATTTTCTTTGTCTTGCTGGGGAGTCAATTGCTATTCGCTAATTTAACGGCCATGGCTTGGCCATTCATTATCCTGTCTTTATTTGTACTGGTGGGCAATCCCTTAATCGTTATGGTCATCATGGGTTTAATGGGTTACACCAAGCGCACTGGTTTCTTGGTTGGTTTAACCGTAGCTCAGATCAGTGAGTTCTCACTGATCTTAATGCATCTTGGCTACCGTTTGGGGCACGTAAATACCTCTGAGGTAGCCTTGGTGACTTTGATTGGCATTACCACCATTACTCTCTCCAGTTATTTAATAACTTATGGTGATTCACTTTATCGCCGGCTAGCGCCGTATTTAAAAATATTTGAGAAAAAAACAGCCCTAGAAAACATCAAAGAAATCGATAGTTTAAACAATCATACTGTAATTTTTGGCTGTGACCGCTTAGGCGAAAAATTAGTAGCATCAATTCAGGAACTTGGACAACCGTTGCTAGTGATTGATTTTGACCCGGAAACAGTCGCTCGCCTGCTACTGCAAGGCGTGCCTTGTATTTACGGTGATATGAGCGATCCGGAAATTTATGACCGCGCGCAGCTCAAAACCGCTAAAATTGTCATTTCCACCGTACCGGATATTAATAGTAATCAGCTCCTACTTCAAGAAACCAAGCGTCGCGGCTTAAGCGTCCCTATTTACGTTACGGCCGATACCTGGCAAGACACGGAAAACTTATACTCGGCCGGGGCTGATTATGTTGTTTTTCCTCATTACCTATCAGGTGAATATATGAGCACCTTACTTAAACAGTTAAACAGCAATCCAGCGGCCACCGCCCAGGAACGTGAACGGCACTTAAAAGATTTGCATCATCACTATAAAAGCCGCCACAAAGCCTAAAATCAAGTATGTCTCTGAATTTATTTAATACCCTAACGCGGACCAAAGACGTTTTTAAACCGCAGAAAAAAAATGAGGTCAGTCTTTATACTTGCGGTCCAACAGTTTATGCTGCACCTCATCTAGGTAATTTGCGTACTTATATTTTTGAAGATTTACTCAAACGAACCTTGCTAATGAACGGTTACAAAGTTAAGCACGTCATGAATATAACTGATGTCGGTCATTTAACTAGTGATGCTGATGAAGGTGAAGATAAAATGGAAAAGGGCTCGCGCACCACCGGCAAGACTGTTTGGCAGGTGGCGGAAATGTATACTGAACTATTTAAGGATAATATCAAGGTTTTGAATATATTGCCGCCTGATATCTGGTGTAAAGCCACGGATCATATCCCCGAGCAAATAGCGTTAGTTAAGCAGCTGGAAAATAAAGGTTTTACTTACAAAACTTCTGACGGCATTTATTTTGACAGCTCAAAATTTAAAGATTATGGCAAACTAGCAAAATTAGATGCTGCCGGCTTGAAAGAAGGCGCTCGGGTTGAATCAAATCCTGAAAAAAAGAACCCGACTGATTTTGCTCTATGGAAATTCTCTCCGCCGGCTGGCGGACAAAAACGACAAATGGAATGGGATAGCCCGTGGGGCACTGGATTCCCGGGCTGGCACCTGGAGTGCTCGGCTATGTCTCTCAAGTATTTGGGTGATGCTTACGATGAGCAAGGAGCCTTTCATGGTGAGCGAAGCCGAACCATTGATATTCACTGCGGCGGCATTGATCATGTGCCAGTCCACCACACTAATGAAATTGCGCAAAGTGAAGCGGCTACTGGCAAACCGTTTGTTCATTACTGGTTGCACGGCGAATTCCTGGTCGTTGATGCCAAAAGAATGGGTAAAAGTGAAGGTAACTTTCTGACCTTAGACTGGCTTACCAAAGAAGGCATTACTCCCTTAGCCTATCGCTACTTCTGCTTAATGACACATTATCGCAAGCCATTAAATTTTTCCTTAGAGGCTGTGCTGGCCGCACAAAAAGCCTTACAAAATCTGCAAGATAAAATTGCTACTATGGATGCCCCGGCCGTGGGCTGTGCTGAATACGAGGCAAAGTTCAAAGACTCGCTTAACGATGATTTAAATGCGCCACAGGGTTTGGCTATAATCTGGGAACTTATGAAATCAAACTACCCCGACAACGCCAAAAAGCAGAGCTTACTTAAAATGGATGAGGTGCTGGGCCTTGGGCTCAAGGACGTGCCAACGCTAACTATACCGCCAGTAGTGCAGGCTTTGGTTGATGAACGGGAACGGGTGCGGACAGCAAAAGATTTTGCCAAGGCTGATGACATACGAGGCCGCATTAAGGAACTTGGTTTTACCGTGGACGATACCGACCTCGGGCCAGTGGTGAAAAAATTGAGGTAATTTTCCAGGATAAATGAAATAGAGTCCGAAATTAATTTCGGACTCTTAAATTACATCAGTTTTTGTGTTCAGGAATGTGTTTGTCTTCAAAGTCAAATCCTTTGAGTCTTTGACTAACCAGGGCTATGTTTCTACCTGCTCTTTCAACTGTCCTATCAATCCAGTCTAACTTGCCATAGCGCAATAACCTCATACCAAATTTAGCCAGCGGATTATTTAGTATTGATGGCTTATATATCATACCCCACGGCAATACATAAATGCCCATATGGTTCAGAGCCCAGGATAGTTGTCCGCAAACCATAGCGGCACCGTCGCTATCCTGAGATACTATAAGTACCGCTGTTTTTCCCAGAAGTTTGTATGGCTGATTGTTCTCAACTGTAATCATTTTTTCTATTACAGTTTGCACTAATGAAGAAGCTGATCCCCAATAAGCCGGGGTAGATATAACCAGGCCGTTAGCCTCAATTATAGCATTCATAACTTCCATAGTGTCGTCCTTACCATCATGAATGCACGGAAATACACATCCGGCGCCATCCTGGGTTTTTGAGTAACAACCTTCACAGGGAAGAATATTCTTATCCTTAAGGCGAATCATCTTAGTTTCCGCTCCATGCTTTTCCGCCCAAGTCAGGCAGGTATTGAGCATTTTTTCACTATTGCTCTCAGCCCCGCGTGGACTGCCGCTTAACCCAAGGATTTTAACCTTTGGTGAATTTGAAAAGAACTTGTTCATTTTTCTACCTTTATTTTTTTGTTTTTATTAATCTTTTTTTAACATTCCATACTATAACAAAACTCAAATCTTGTCAAGGCTAAAAGCAGTTCTGCTTGTTTTCTTGCTCAGCTTAACCTATAATTAGCCTACATTCTTTCAAATAAAAAGATGTCAAACACCATAAATGTATTTGAGGCTCGCATAGCCACCCTCCACCCTACTGCCTAGATAACGCAACCAAACTCAATTGGCCCTAACTTCGGGATAAAGCCAATAATAATCAATGGTTGTACTAACAAGCTGTAGGGTGTTTTTTATTTAAATAAAAAACCTGAAGCCTTTTCTAGCGTCAGGTTAATCTTTTTAGAAATAATTATTTAGGGAATAAGGAGTCATACTGTTCATAGCTTGTAATATAGCTATTTCGGCTTTTTCTCTTTGTAACTCCTGAACCTCAAGTGGAGCAGTTTTATCAACTGCTTGCTCAATCTGCATTTTAATACAGCCGACCGTAAATCTATAAGCAAAATAGAAAAATGCAATCACAATCAATACCAGTATGATACCTCCTACGATATTCATATTTCCTCCGTTTTTATTTTTTATATTATTTAGTTATTTAAATGTTCAATTTTCACCCCTACCCTACTCCAAAACTATAAGGACGTCAAGAAACAAGGATTAAAAAAGGGTTAAGAATTATTTTTTCTTAACCCTTAAATGCTTCAATCAAATAATAATGGCCTCCGGCGGCAAGTTCCCATTCTTCAGCTATGGGTAGCTCTTCTATTATGACTTGGTTAAAACCGGCATCATAGAGTGTAGTGGAACAATTATTTGTTGAGAAATTACGCCGGGCAATATCCCGATAACATTGGTTAGGATTTTCTACCAAACACAACCTTCCTCCAACTACCAATAGCCTTTTAAATTCTCGGAAAACTAGCATAGGATTATGAAGATAGTGAAAGCCAAAACAAATTGTAATGGCATTAAATTCTCCAGCGGAGAAAAATTCAATTCCTATTTTTTCATCTATCTGGTTTAGATCAAAAAGAATCCTTGTTCTGGTTGGATACTGGTAGCGCTCCAAAGCCTCACGGCAATAATCAAGGGCGATAACATCCCGATTGGATGATGGGTCTAAATAAGAATTGAACCCGCACATTGCTTCTAAAACTCGCCCCTGGCATCTAGCTGATAGTGCCTCACTTATTTTATCTTTATTAGGACCGCCAATATCTCCAGGCAGCTGCACCATCATATGAGACCACTTCTCTTGAGGTGAACGCTCGTCAAAAGGGAGCACCCGGAGTTGTTTCAATTCATCAAACAGTATTCGGGCTTCTAGTTGGTTATTTTCTTTATATGCTAACCACAATTTTTGTTCCAACTCCTTCGCCTCACCGTAATCCGATTGCTTAACAGAAAAATTCTTATACTCTTCATACCATGCCATATACTCCTCACTATAAGGATTGCTCGGCATAGGTACGAGCGGTGGCAATGAAATTCCACGCTCAGGCCATCCAAATTTACGAGGTTTAACAGTTGTTACATATTCCGGCTTCATTTTTAATTTACCTTTTTGTTTATAATATATTTTGCCCGCACCTTAACTTAATTACCTTAATTTGTCAAGAATTAATATAAAATAATAAGCCGTTACAATGTTTTGGAACGGCTTAATGTTTTTAATTTACTATTAGAAGATACAGGTACACCCCTACCCAAACAAATACCACATTGGCTAATAGTTTATACACTATGGCACTGGTTTTAAGACCAGAATAGTCATTATCGTCCCAAACATATACTCCACCAAAAATAAATAAGATTAATCCTAAAAAGATTAAGAGAAGGAATAATAATATTTTAACTTCATTCATTAGTGATAATGACAATAGTACTTCTCCAATACCAATAATGATAGCGGCATTTATCGCTGCTAGTGAGGTAAAGAGCCGGAGCTGGTATTCTTTAACAGGTCTTGCGGTAATCAATAAAATTACCCAAATTATTAATGTTATTAATTGAGTAGATAATAAACCAACCAATACTTGGCTGGCGCTGGCAGTAACTGCGCCAGGCAATGTTAGGATATCCTCACCCAAATCAAAATGATTTAGAGTGAAATTAAAGGCCAGTACGAATACAACTACAGTCAGTACGCTGGTCAAAAAATTGAATAAGAAGAACTTTTTTGTTAAAGAACTCATTTTATCCTCCGTTTGATTGTTGTTTGTTGTTTATTTTTAATTGCAATTTTGTCCGCACCTTAACTTAAATACTGCTACTTGTCAAGAATAGCCTCAATTGATACGCTAGTGCCTGCTATGCCTAATTTTTGGCAACAACTAAAAAAACCAATCCTCGCACTAGCGCCAATGGCCGGCGTAACCGATACGCCATTTCGGCAAATGTGCAAACGCTATGGGGCGGATGTTATTTACACTGAATTTGCCAGCGTGGATGCGCTTTGCCATGGCAATACAAAGACGCGGGAGATGATTGCTTTTGAACCGTCAGAACAGCCGGTGGTTTGCCAAATATTCGGCAGTAAACCTGAGCTTTATTACAAATCAGTTAAAATCCTCGCGGAAATGGGATTTTCGGGCGTGGATATAAATTTTGGTTGTCCGGCCTATAAGGTTGTAAAATCAGGCGGGGGCGTGAAACTAATGCGCAACCTTAATCTTTGCGAGGAATTAGTGCAGGCGGCCTGTGAAGGCTCACAACTGCCGGTATCAATAAAAATACGCGCCTCTATCCGGCATGATGTGAATACCCGAGATAAAGTTGAGGGTGAAGATGAGCTGGATAAATATGAATGTGTTGTTGATAAAGTAACTGCCCTGGATCTGGTAAATAAAATTAAGCATTTGCCAGTGACAACGATAATGCTCCACGCCCGCTCTTATGAGCAACCATTTGATGGCGAACCGGACTTGCAAATGGTAAAAGAGGTCAGAAAAATATGGCCTGGAATACTATTAGCCAACGGCGGCATTAACAGCCCGGAAAAAGCTAAAGAAGTTTTAGAAGAGACCAGTGCTGATGGCGTGGGTATTGCGAGAGGCTCGTGGGGACGACCTTGGATTTTCCAGCAAATAAAAGATTACTTAGCTACAGGCCAATATAAAACGTTAACATGGGACGAAATTAAGCAAGTGCTACAGCAGCATGCTGAGCTCGCTCTATTAGTTAAGGGCAGTTATGGCTTAATAGAATTCCGTAAACACTTGGTCTGGTATGTTAAGGGTTTTCCAGGCGCCAGTGAGTTACGAGCAAAACTAGTGCAAGTAAAATCAATTACTGAGGTAAAAGAAATTATCCATCGACCCAACCCCTTAACCTACTAACTTACACTTTCCTTGCAACCTTTCGCGCGAAAGGTTGCAAGGAAATGAACGCTATACTAGAATCATGTTTATATGAGATTACGCGAATTGGAGAAAATCTACCGGGTCTTAGGCGGACGAAAACGAATAGAAATAATAAGATTACTTATTGACGGCCGCGAACTTTCGGTTGGTGATATTGCCAAGGAAATTCATCTCTCCCATACCGCCACTTCTAAACATTTAGTTATGCTACGGCAGGCTGGATTTTTGGATCGTCGGCAGGCAGGCTTTGAAGCTAGATATTGGCTGGAAGATGGGCTAGCGTCTGAATTGGCTATACTAGTCAAACTTATCCGACAGACCAAAATTTAGTCCTTTTTATCCCTATAACACCTTTCGCGCGAAAGGTGTTATAGGGATAATTAATAAATTATAACCAACTGACCAAAACTATCTTCTCACCTTCTTCTGTGGGTAATTCTTTTAGAGCTTCCCGCTCTTTTTTGCTTAATTTAGCCGGCGTTATCACCTTAACTGTTACCAGTAAATCCCCACGGCGCCCGCCGCGCAAATGGGGTACGCCCTTGCTTTCAAGTTTTATAACCGTACCACTTTGGGTGCTAGCTGGAATTTTCAGCTGCACCTCGCCATCAAGAGTAATTAACGGCACTCTGCCCCCCAATGTTGCCAGGGCAAAGCTTATCTGCTTTTGCGTAAGCAAATCATGGCCCTGGCGCTTAAAAACCTTGTCTGGCCTGACTCGCACTGTCAGGAATAAACTACCGGCACTACCGCCTTTTACACCTGGATCCCCTTCGCCCGCAAGTTCAATAGTTTGCCCATCAGCAATGCCAGCGGGAATTTTAACTTTTAATTCTTTCACCCCAGGCTCGCTACCTCGCCCCTTGCAACGACTGCATTGCTTTTCCGCGCGCTTGCCTTCACCGCCGCAATCAGGGCAAGGGCGCACACTGCGCATTGCTCCTAAAAAGGTCCGCTGAATTTGCTCTACTCTCCCCTGCCCCCCGCAAGTAGCACAAGTGGTAATTTTTGCACCCGGTTCAGCCCCTGAGCCCGCACATTTACTGCAGATAACATTTTTTTCAAAACGCAGAATTTTCTCTGTACCAAAAACTGATTCGCGGAAATCAATAGCGGTGGTAAAAGCCATATCAGCGCCCCGGCTTGGCCCGGCTCGCCGCGAACGACCACCGCCGAATATATCACCCAAGCCAAAAATATCACCTAAGTCATCAAAATCAACTCTAAAACCGCCTTGGTTAAAACCGCCGGCGCCCTGAGCACGAGCAAAATCCTGCCAGTTGAATCCGCCCGGACCGCCGGCTGATTCAAAATTCGCCCCAAACTGGTCGTACTGCTGGCGCTTATCCGGGTTGCCCAACACTTGATAAGCTTCGTTGATTTCCTTGAACTTACCTTCGTTACCGCCCTTTTTATCCGGGTGGTGCTCATGCGCCAATTTACGGAAGGCTTTTTTAATGTCTTCCTGGGAAGCTGACTTATTTATTCCTAAAATTTGATAATAATCTTTAGCCACAATTATTTTTTAAAAAAGAAAGGTAAACGCTACGTTATGAAGCGTTTACCATAAGGGATTATAAGCGAACTTTTTCAACATAAGTACAAATATGACCTTCCGGCACTGGCAACCAACAATATGATATCAGATTCACCCTAGCTCCTTGGGTACCCTTGAATACTCCTTCAAAGGTAAAACCTTGATCTTCTTTATTTGGCTTTCTTATAACTCGTACCAAATGTTTCTTTGGATCAACAACAATTACCGTGTATTTTTTATTAAGACTATCTTTCACAATAATAGTTGTTCCGTGAGCCAGTTTACTAATATCTATATCAAACTCTGTTAAGTACTTAGTTCGCCTTTGTACACGATGTTTTGTTTTATTCATTACCGACCTCTGTTTGTTTTTTAATTATTTCCCTTACGATAAACGCTATTGCTAATATTGTCAAACTCCCTCCTTACCATTTTCCTATTTAGGCAAATAGGAAAATGGTAGGGGTGCAAAAAATCAGCAGGTTAAGCGGTCTTAAAGCCGATCTCAGGTGCCTGCTGGCTCCCCTCCTCTATCTTGCCGAACTGCTCCTCGTACTTCTTAACATTATCAAGCAAGGCGGCGGCTAAGCGCTTGGTGTGCGCCGGGGAAAGGTAGACCCTGGCATTCACAATGCCCGAAGGGGGCATGAGGTTGAGGAAATCTATCACGAATTCCTCTTTACTGTGGGCAATCTGCGCCATATTGGCATAAACGCCCTTCAGCACCTCATCTGAGATTTTAACTTGGATTTGCTGTGGTTGTGGATTGGTCATATATTGACATTAAGTAATTAAGAGATTAAAGTGTGAGCAAATAAAACTAATTAGAATTATCAACAAAATAAGGGTAGTAAAATGACAAAGTCATTTAAAAAAATGTGGTGGCGAGTTAGCTTATTCGCAGTACTATCAATGGTAACTTTTTTTATATGTATCCCTGGTATTATATTATTAATCATACTGCAAGACCTCAAAATAGCTTTATTATTTAGATGGTATTTGATGGGAATTGCCATCTTAGGCTTACTGTTTAATTCAATTCATCTGCATTATATTGCTAAAATAAGAGATTGTCGTGTTCAGGTCTGGCGACAAGCGGGAAAAGATGATAATGCCGGATTTAATCTCAAACTACTAAAACAAGCGGTTCGCCTCTACTGCCAAACACCATATTAAACTAAACTTTTCAAGCCATCGGCAATCCGGTGGCGTTTTTATTGATTTTAAAAAGAACGACTGCTGTTTACGTAACTTGTTACGTAATATGTTACGTAATTAATTACTTACCTTAATTTTAATTGGATTTGTTGTGGTTGTGTATTGGTCATATATGTCATTAAAAAAATTAGGAGTTTTTGTCAATTATTTTATTAACTATACCAGTTAAATTTAATGGACTCACCGTATCTGTACCATCAAGATAACCAGTTGTACCTGGTTCAAATATAGCCTTAGTCGCTTGTGTAAGTATAACGTTCGTTTCCTCGGGTCCTTTTGTGGCATTCACCATCAATCGATAGACATCTAAACAAAGTTGCCGATGATTATTCATAATGTATAGATGTCTGTTTACTCTATAATTCTTAAGTGTTAGATAAACAGCCAGATATGCCAACGAGAGTAATACACCTTTTAACAGTACGACTTGGGCTATTCTTCCAAAATTGTCACCATAATTTGTTAAATCAAGTTCAGGCCACCTAAACAATACATACATTAACCCGCCGGTGGAAAAAATAGTAATAATAGATGCGACTAACCACTTTCTTGCCATTCTCTCGTGTTGGCTAGCTTGCTGGCTAAAAAATGCAGCGGACCGACCAGCACCCTCCTTACCCAATGAATCACCTAACTGCTTTATAGTCGCTTCAACACTAGACTTAGATTTTTCAACATCCTCTCTAATTTTTTCAATTTCCTTACTATGCCTTAATGCGATTGAAGCTTCCTTTTCAATTTCTTTTGGATTTAACTTAAGTATTCTACCCCTATCAATTAACGGTACAAGAACTTCCAGATCTCTTTGATATAAAGTTATAACTCGTGTATGTATCTGCTGGTGCTGTCCAGGTGCCGCCGGTTCATTTCCTTTAAGTCTAAAATCTTGAATACTCTTAACTATCTCATTTAATTGAATTGCAATGCTTCCAATTACTTCTTCTATAGAATTTGGGACTCTTAAAATTGATGCGTATTGGACAACTTCAAATAAATCATCATAAATTCTTTTTAAATTAACTACAGCTTCAGAGAAATTATAATCTTGCCCTAACTCCTCCTTACGAGATAGAGTCGCAAAATCGACTAGCTTAAGTAATTCTAATTGTTCCTTGAGTTTAGTGCTTATCTCCATATAATTACGTAATTAAATTTAAATGATGACGGGTAACTCTACGTTTATACTTATTTACTTCTTAACCTCCTCATAATCACCCTTAATCGGCTCGTCAGCTCCTCCGCCCGGGGCGGATTCACCT
>Ga0209727_1001748_pt1 | contig 17016 bp, 16 predicted proteins | sample RifGroC1_FD_183995 | JGI IMG/M metagenome (GOLD analysis project Ga0209727, IMG submission 183995) | Groundwater microbial communities from Rifle, Colorado, USA - Groundwater C1 (SPAdes) (version 2) | ecosystem: Environmental > Aquatic > Deep subsurface > Groundwater | place: Rifle, Colorado...
GGCGGCGATGCCGATGAGGACGGAGACGCCGACGACGACCCCTATCAGATAGTCGATGCAGTGGTTTGCCTCGACTGTCGCTACTTCTGTGTGCACTGCCACTGTGCCGCCGCGGGCATGGACAACGGCCTCTGTTTCGCGTGTACGATGTGTGCGTCGGACCCAGCGGCATTCGAGGAGCGCGCGTGTGCCGCCGACAGCGGCGGCGGCAGTGAGTGCCCTGTGCACCTGGGCGAGTATGAGGCGGGTGTTGTTCTCAGCGAGCAGCTGTATTTGACAGCAGATGATGGAGCGTCCGACGACGACGACGACGACGATGACGACGACGACCCAGAAGCTGAGGACGAAGACGAAGACGAGGACGCAGATCCCGATGAGACAGGCCAAAGCAGCAGCAGCAGCGGCGACGACGACGACGACGACGATGAAGCCGATGACGCCGGGCCGTTTTGCCAAGATTGCACCGAGGACGACGAGGTGTGCCGGCGGCGCTGTCGCTGATCCCGGTGGTGGTTAGGCGCGTCAACTAAACCCGCCCTCAAGCCGAAAATATGACTGGTTGGGGCCGATGCGGTCCTGGCGGCTGCGAAGCGGCTGCGGCCCGCCGAACCCGTCTTGTGCGTTTTCGGCGTCCAGCCAGTCATGGTTGGAGGAGGCGTCGGGGGCCTCCTCTATTTCTGCGCCGTCTTCCGCTCCAGCAGCGGCGGACTGAGTATCAGCGGTGGTAGCAGTAGAACCGGCTCTGTCGCCGCCGCCGCCGCCATTGGCAAAGCGCGGCAGTGAAAGCAGAAATAGACGGGGACAAACAGTGCGCAGCCGCTGCACAGGGCCGAGGCACCCTTCCGCCAGTAGATGTCTGATACACTTAAGCATCCCACACTCGCGCCCGTGACGTTCACATTGCGCTCGCAGTGTGTTGGGTTGTTCAACGCCGCCCCCTTCTTTCGCCGTGTCCGGCTCGTTGGGCTTCCACCCACAAAACGGCCACACCGGACATCTGTCGTGCATGCATCGGTGCACGTGCACCTGCTGATATGCGGCTCGCGTACCAATCCACGTACATCCGTGCTGCTCGGCGTACGGACACACAATGCACTCGTGTGGACAGGTGGCGGCATGTGCGCGCCACTTCGTCTGTCCGTTCGAAATCACCGGGCACCCGTGGTTAAGACACGGAAAGGCCACCAATTCGCTAAATTCCAGGGCGACGCGGCACGCAAAGCCGCTTTCCCCAGGGGCAAAAACATCCAGAGGCATAGACGCGGGCATTCGGCACAGTGGACAGTTCATGCACACTGTCAGCTGGGTATGGTGCGGCCGTGCGGCGAGTTCGGCTTCGAGATTGGGAACACCGGCCACAGCTATGCGGCGCAGACAGTCCAGACATACGCGGTGCAGACAGCGTGGCATCAATTTCATGGGATGGGGACTTATGGCCCTGCAGACGGGACACCAAAACAACGAGTGTGCAATGATGTCGGTCACAAGGTCGGTGGGGTACGGCCCGTCTGCCAGCCGATATGGTACACGATGCGGGGGAGGCCAACTATGACGCTGGCTCTGACCAGCAGACGCCGCAAACTCGCCAATGACTGTTGTTGTTGTTGTTGTTGCTGCTGCTGCTGTAGTTGCTGCTGTCGTTGCTAGTGCTGTTGTTGTTGTTGAGGACCCGCACACTCCCACCACCACTTCTTCTTCTTCGTCCTCATCGCTAGGGTCCTGCAGCTGCTGCTCCTGCTCCATGGCGCACAACGGGGGCTGGTCGGTATGAGTGAGTGCCAAGCACGGTCGGTCGGTCGGTCGGTCGGTCGGTGTTGTGATTTTGCGGCCGCGGACATGCTTTTCCACCCCGAACGCGCGCGCGCGCCATCACACAAGCAGCCGCCGCCCACACACTACTACTGGCGCAGGGACTTGAGGTCGATGGGCTCCGGCAATGACTGGACCAAACGGCGCACTTGGATTTGTGTGGCAATGAGCGACACTCCCATGTTGCCCTGGAACAGCCAAATGACCGGGCTGGCAATCACAGCCACCATATCTCCAGGGCCGATGTCCGCCCACTGCATGGGGTTTTGGTATGTGTCGAACACACTGACTCGGGGCCGTGCGGCGTCCCCCTTGCCGATCGTTTCCACCTTGAACGTCATGGCCGGGGGAAACTTGTGCTCGACGCCATCATCGGCGCCCCAATCGACCAGCTTGCCGAGGTGTATGTCATTGCGCTCCAAATCCCGCTGGAAAATGGCGATGCGCTCATCGTACGCCACGACCTTGAGGCGCTCAATGAATCGAGTGAGCCCCTCCTTGACCTCTTGTCCCACGGTGCGCTTCTCCCCGTCGCGGGGCAGTGGGCACGAGACTTTGAGGCTGAATGACACCTTGTTCTCCTTGGTGCCGTCCTTCTTGGAGCCCCGGTAACCATCGCCAGCACGCGAACACGGCAGTGGCGGCGTGGCAATGTAACAGGGCCGGCAGGCGCGCACCAGCTCTGTGCGTCCTGTCTCGCCGTTGCGCACGGGGACGTCAACAACCACACTGATGGGGGCATGGAACCCATCGACTCGGCCAATGCACGTTACGCGCTGCAGATACTCGGTCAGCGGATCGCCACTGAAGTCCTGGAGCACACTTTGTTGAAGGATCAGGGCGTCAAAGGCCCTGCCGTGTGTGGGCAGTTGCTGCAACACGAGAGGGTCGACGGGTCCGGTGGCCGGCAGCCGGATCGAGATGGGCGGTTGTTGCGGCGTCGTCGTCGTCGTCACACTGCCGCCCGGCAGTTCTGTTTGATGGAAATGTTGTTGTTGCGAAGTGCGCGCGCGCTTGGACGCCGCCACCCCCTGAGTTTCATCGTCCACGGCCGCCGTGTGGGAAAGGACACCCCCTCCAACTGCCGCGGCCGTAGAAAACATGAGTGCAGCCGCCGTGGTGGCCATTGAGGGGTGTGGGGGTTGTTGGCGGCGGCGACAACGACGACGACGACGCCGAACGAACGGAGGAGTATGACGACGACGGCGAGGCACGAAACCACCCGCGTTGCTGCTGCTGCTGCCGCTGCTGCCGCCGTCATGTGTGCCCACAGCATACTTCTTGGAGGCAAACGCGCGCGCGTGTGCACCCACGACGACGCCGGACGCACCAGCCGCCCTTATGTATGGGTGTGAGTCCGTCTACTTTAACTATATGACTCGTGATCATATAGTATGTACGAGTGCGTGCGGGATTTGCCACTCTTCTCCTCAGACGACGACGACGCCTGCCTTCTTCGCCTTGATGGCAAGTGGCGGCGGCCAGCACTCTGCTGCTGTCCGCGAACCTCGCCGTCGACGACGTACCAGTGGGCCTACCTATTATGTGGAGCAACAGGCAACTGCCGCCGATGATGCCGACGACGACGACGACGACGACGCCCTTATGAGTGACGCAGAGGAGATTGAACGGTTGGCGGCAGAGGCAGACTTTGTGGTACAGTGTGATCGCAATGATATGGCCATAGGGAGAAACGCCCGCCGGGGTGTTTATCGCACTCCCGATCTCATAGACAGGTTCATAGACGGGGCGTATGATGATGGCACTGGACCGCCTCATTCCATAGCGGCGGCAACGGCGGCGGCGGCGGCGGCCAGTCGAGACGGCACCGGTAGTGGTGGTGGTGGTGGTGGTGGTCGACGCCAACACCACAGGACCGCCGCCGCTGCCGCCACTACCGGTCGACTGCCCCTCTTTGTTGGGGAGGGATGCGCCTACCCTGACACGTCGACGACGGCAGCGGCGACCGAAGACGCCTACTGCGCACTTACCATGTTGAACAGCCATCTGTTGTATGTGCTGCGGTGTGGCGAAGTGGTTTACCGAGGAGCGTGTTATAACGACCTTGGCAACCGACAGTTGGAATGCCGCCCGTACGTGGAGGCGATAGTCTTGTCCCGGCCTGCTCGGGCGTGGCTTCGGGTTTTGGCCACCAGCGCAGAGGGTACCCCACTGGACTACATGCTTTACGACTTTAGCCAGGACGCAGCTGGTGGAAGTGGCGTATCGTGGACAACGGGCCTGCGAACCGTGTATCCCGATAGGCGTCGATGGCGACAACAGGAGGGCGCAACGAGTGCGAGTGCGCTGGCCGCCACTGCCGCCGCCGCCGCCGCCAGCTCTGCCGCCGATTGTTCGGGGTCGGCGTCGTCGTCAGCATCTTCAGGGAGCGGCGGCGGCGGCGGGGATGAGCGTCACCGCCCCGCTCCTACTGCCGTGGCTCGAGGCCGTTGCCCCAGCCTTGTAGTTGCGCGACAATGGTCGGGGCCTGCAAATTGGCAGGCGGTGGAAACCCTGCGGCCTCGTACTCTTTCTCACCTCGCAGTGCTGTATCCCGACACCATCTTGCCGGCCTATAAGGCACAACAACTAGATGCCGCGTCAGCAGTAGCGTTGTCGGCGGCGTCGGTGGCAACATCAGCGGCAGCAACAGCAGACACCGGGCGGCGCCACCCCTGCCGTGCCCATCCTCGGCTGCCACCATTACTGTCACACTTGATGATAGCCGCACCGTGGGGCACAACAGCCACGGGGCTTTTGGAGCGCATATTCATCGATTTGTATGCCATCAAGAGTGGGGCACCAGTGTTGGCGACGACAACCACTGTGGCCGCGGCCGCCGTCCTGGGCTACGATGATGATGAGGAGGACTATGGGAACGACGACGGTGCACAAGAAGAAGAAGAAGGCGGCGAGCCCGTTGACATGTACATTTGAGCTCGAGTAAAAAGGGGTGGGGGGCCCGGGCCCATGGGGTGGTGGAGCGGCAACGACCCCAGCACGGACGACGACGACGACAACAACAACGGGCAGGCCAGAAGTGGACAGTGGCTGATGACCCAACAAACTGCTGCCAGTGGGACTCGAACCCCCGGACGACGAAAACCCACGAACCGCCCCGAAACGGCCCAGCACGAAGTGGCAACGATGCCAAACAGGTGTACGCACCTGGAACCAGCGGCCACGATCTTGCCCAGCGGCGGGGGCGCCAACAACTGCGAGTTTGCTGCAGGAGGCCGAACTGAACAACAACTGACAACAACGTGAACACCAACATCAAACTTGACCGGCGGTTGTGCGAACCTGCGGCAATTTATTGGGGCATATGAGATGACTACTTGCAGCCCGAACGTTCAGGCCTGCCCGACATGGATCGATCCATGTCTGGGACACTTAAGGAAAGTGAGGGGCCAATGTGTACGCGTACTCGCGCGCGCGCACGCACCCACCCGTCTGTCAGTTCGGTCCGGTCGCCCGATCATGAAGTATACAACGCGCCCCTCCATTGGCGAGGCGGCGGCGGCGGTCGGGAGCGGCGGCCGCGAGGACCCCGGCATCACATCGGCGGAAGAGGGGGCTGTCCGTTGTTGCCCGCGGCTTTCCAGTGCGCCACAGTGCCTTCCAGCAGCTGCGGCGGTTGGATGGCGGCCGCGGGGCCGTTTTGAGGAGGAGGGCGGTGACGGCGATGGCGGCGGCGGCGGCGACGATGACGACAACACCCGTCGTCGGCGTCGGCGTCGGCGTCATCGTCCGCCTCGTCCAGGACCGCGTTTCAAGCACAAAGTCTGGCAATGGAAGTTTGGGCGACCGGGCAAACTTGCCGCCCAGCCAACCATTGCCATGCGGCAACGGACCTATCCAACGGCGGCGGGGTCTGTGACTGGTGTTGTTGGAGGCGGCGATGGCGGCGACGGCGGCAGTGGCGGCAGTCGTTTGCGCTTTACTCTCAAGTGCACATCTGGGGCGCCCCCGAAGGAGGAGGAGCAGAAAGGAGGAGGAGGAGGAGGAGGAGTGCCGCCGCCGACAACGACGAGGACGACGACGACGACGACGACTAACCACCACGGGCCACTCATTGTGGTGCACGGCGACCCGGCCATGGGGTACGAAACTGCCACTCTGGGCATCGCGTGTCCTACGCCCCTGCTAGAGCTGGGTGCGCTTGTGTGTGGAGTTGCAGTGTTTTCCCGCGCTGTGTGTAGCCGAAACGGGGCTCGGGGTAGTGGCGGCGGCGGCCCCCTCGTGGCCCGGCCATCGTGTGTGCCAGCACCCATTGTGGTGCTTGTACTCAATGGGCTGGATCCCGCGGTTGCGTGTGGTATGCGGCGTGGTGGTGGCAAATGACGCTCATCGACGGGTGCGAGTGAGTAACACGGGGGCCACGCGCGCGCGAGCACTCGTGCATGGCGACGACGACAACAACAACAACAACAACAATTACACAAACTGAGTAGGATAGTATGGCCACTGCCAGAGTGCACGCACCATCTCCCACCGCTGTTCGGCCAAATTGCGGTGGTCCGTGGTGCCGTATAGCCGACACTGATGTGCCCACCCCGTGAAGCCCAGGAGCTCACCCAGCTTGTAGCACAAAAACTGGATGGGCGGGCCGTTCTTCACGCCCCATCCATAGTCCTTCGAGAGCTTGAAGTACGCGATGCGGTGCATGATGAACGCCTTGCGCACCAGCAGTTTCTGGGGCGGCGTCAGCGTGTACAACGGGGTGTTCCATAACCGCGAGCGTACAAACGCCGCATACGCATACGCCATGCTCTGAAACCCCTCAGCGGCAATCATCTGCACCACATTTTGTTGAGTCACACACACTTTGCCGCCGCCGCCGCCGCCGCCACCGTCCGGATGCGGCTTGCCCTCGGGGTCCAGCAGTCGAAAGCCCACTGCGCGACGACGCACTGCCCCCAACAGGTCCGGGGGGCATCGCATGCCCTCCATATGTTGTATGTGTAGGTTCAGGTGGCTCAGGGGCAAGTAGCTACTGCCACTGCCTCGGCGAGGACCCACACGGCCCCAATCGGAGCCGGCCATGTGGCCTTTTTGGCGCAGATATGTGTTCGAACTGCAGTCGCCGCACACGACATCCAGCCCAACAACACCAGCCTCGGCCGCCGGCACAGGAACATTACACTTAAAACACGATGAGCACAGGACATGGGCCGCCGTTGGGGGGGTCGACGACGACGCTGGCGGTGCTGTTTTCCCCGCGGCAGCAGCAGCAGCAGCAGCAGCAATGGCCGCGGCAACGGCGAGGTCAGGCACGGCGTCGGCGTCATCGTGTGCCCATTCGCCGCCATACTCCCGACTGGTCCTGTCTGCTGCTGCTGCTGCCGCGCCGTGGGTACTTGAGGTGCCATGGGCCGATGATGGGTCGGCAACACTTAGCACCTCGGCGGCCACCTCTTTGTACGCGACCACCAGCTCTTGCTCCTTTTGGATTTGGGCGTTCAGGCGCACTTGTAGGCGTAGCCGCTTGCGCAGTGGCTCCTCAAGCGGCCGGCCGTCGGCCAGGGTGTCAAGGCGGCCCTTGTGGCGCGCAACACTGGTGCGCTCTCGCATTACATCAATGGGCACTGACTTGAGACCAGGGTTGGCGGGCCCACGTGACCGCTTCTGGTATACCCGCTTGGTGCGCTGCGGCCGCATGGGTAACAGACACGTGGGATAAAGGCGCCGCACACTCGCCACATCAGCGGCCGTACCGTCGTACACGGCGGCCGCATCGTCACTGGACGTGGCTGCGGCGGTTGCGAGTGTCGGCGCTGACATGGACAACGACGGACTCGGGGCCAGCGGACGCGGGGGCTCCTCTTGTTGGGCGGCGTCGTCGGCCACAACAACTGCTGTCCCGGCGGCGGAGGCACCAGCGACGCCGACGCCGACGACGACGACGCCATCATCGGTGTTGGCCACATAGCGGCGCGTGTCCTCAAATGCCGCTTGGCGTGCAAGGATGGGGACCGCACGAGTGTATAGGGTCGTGAGCACATCTTGGCGGCCGCCGCCGCCGCCCCCCAGGTGTAGGCGCCGGTCACACTCTTCGGCCGCGCGCATGTCTGCCTGCAGACGTTCGGTCGGATCGGTGGCCATGCTGCTGGACGACGCCGACAATCTGCGGCGGCGGTGGCGGCGGTGGCGGCACTCGCACCTGCCAGCAGACGGCAAGCCACAGTCGCCTGTGATATTTGATTTTGTCAGCGGCGCAAATAGCGGCGGCGGCGGCGGCGGCGCTTTATCATCGCGGCAGCTCTGCGGCGCATAGGTGCCGGACGCGGTTCGTGGCACGTGTTTGTTTTTGTACGGCGGCGGCAAGCGGTGGTATATGTATGGCGGTACCGGTGTGCGGTAATGGTAAACCATTGGGGCTATTGCCAAGCGACTCCAATTCCACCTCAGACTCCGGGTTCAATCCCCAGCACCGGTATTTTTGTAGACCAGTCCTGCACGCGGGCAGCGTTTGCATGTGGCAAATATCTCGAGGGCACCCTGATGCGTCGTCGTCGTCGTCGTCGTCGTCGTCGTCGTCGTCGTCGTCGTCGTCGTCGTCGTCGTCGTCGTCGTCGTCGTCGTCGTGGTTACGGCAAATAGACGCGCACTTCTTCTAACCGCCGCCGCCGCCGCCGCCGCCGCCGCCCCAAATACGATCGATGGGGACGATGATGCCGAATGGGTTGTTGGCGGCAGCAGCAACGGCAGCGGCAGCAGGGGCACCATCGTCGTCGTCGTCGACGCCGCCACCACCACCACTGCCGCCTCCCATCAGGGTGGCATATGTGATAAACCTGGACCGTCGTGCCGATCGGTGGGTACAATTCGAGGCCATGATGCAGGATCCCGGGCGACGACCAGGGGCCATCGAGACGTATGTGCGCATCCCGGCTGTAGACGCTGTTGTCGAGGCCATCAGTGGACCAGAGGCTTGTCGACGCAGCCACATTTGCGCGCTCAGCCGGGCGTTGGCTGATGCGGCGGCCCTGGCGGACTCAAGACCCATCGCCATATGCGAAGACGATTGTGTGTTCACGGCGGAGTTTGATCCCGGGTGGGCATACTTCATTGCCCACCACAACAACGGCAAAGCCCTAACACCGACGGTCGATGGCGGACAGGAGTGGGACGCGCTGGTGGGCGGCCTGAGTCACGTGTGGCCAAACGGGCTACGCACCGTGCGAGCCGACTACCATACGTCGTGGCTAGAGTGCTTGCCCAACAGTCGTTGGGCTCAGACATTCCTAAGCAATGGGCCATGCAGCTGGCCCGACATCGTGTTGACGCAGTTGGATACACAGCCTGAGCCCCTCGACATGGCTGGCGGCGCTTCGGGTTCGCACTGTATTGTGTACAGTGTTGGGGGTGCTATTCGGGCACTCGCTTGTCTGCAGGAGGTAGACAAAAGCGACAACGGCGGTGGCGACGACGACGACGACGTGGGGGCCGAGACAGATGATGACGAGGAAGGTGGTGCTGTTGTGCAGCAGCAGCAGCAGCAGCAGAAGAAGAAGAAGAGGAGGAAGAGGAAGGGCAAGGACGAGGCACAGCCCCCTTTGTTGAATCACCGCTTGCATGCCGACTGCCTGCTGTACCGCGACACGCGCCGTTGGTTCCCCGCTGGCATGTATGTTATTGCGCCCTACATGGCATACACGCTGACTGGCGACTTGTCGGATCTTCGGGCGGAGGCCACTGACACCGACGACGACGACGACGGTACGTCCGACATGAAGGATTACATCTTGCCCACCGAGCGGCGGGTTCTCACACTGCCAAAGGGGGTTGAACGCACCAAAGCGCTGTTTCGCATGTGGCAGGAGGTATGCCTCCGCCGCCACCGGAACACCGACCCCCCTACGACAACAGGGAGTGGCGGCGGCGGCGAACGACGAGGAACGCCGACGGCAGATAGTGTCGCTCTCCGGTTTGGTTTTGTGGTGGGGCCAGAAAGTGGCGCTGCCACCGCCCCCGATTTGTCGTCGCGGGGCCGAACAGACCTGGAATTCATGGACACGTTTGTGCGCTACAGCGAGAGGGCACGCCGCGATCTGAAGGCCCAACTTGAAGGGCGGGTATGGAAGCATCATGGGCCCAAGAAGTACACAGCGTGTGGCATCGCCGCGTGTGGTACATGTGCCATGCGCGACTGCCCCTACAGCTGCGAAGACCACTACCGCCACGACGACAAGGCGTGGTATGATGATGATGATGTCCAGGAATGGGCGCCCCCGCCCTACGGGTTCGGGTGCCCGTACTGCTGTGATCCCACGGCGCCCGACAACAACACCGCCGCAAATCCGGGACTGCAGCTGTTCTTTTCCACGTTGTACAAGTACGGCACGGCCGGGACTATGCACGATCCGCCGACGTCGCCGACGACCAACGAGCACCTCCCAGTTGTCGACGACGACGACGACGACGCGGCCAATGGTGTGCCGCCACCGCCGTCTTCGTAGTAGTCGCCGCCACAGCTTTGATCTTGGGCATACCCACACCTCGGCCGGCAGATCGGGGAGTACCGACAATGAAGCACGAGCTGGCGACCTGTCGTTTCGGCCGCGGCGAGGAAGCCATCAACGCAAGAAGCCTCTGTATTTTTCTCGCATGAGATCTGCCAGGAGGTTTCTGGCTTTCACAACGTCGCGATCGGCAAAGCCCATGCTTTCCACCATGGCCCCTCCGTGCATTATAGCCGAGTCCAAAACCTGCCGATTATGTGTAACGTACCCCTCCGTCCCGGGATACAGCCGGTTTTTCTCGAAATGCCCAAACGCCAGTATCTGGGCCGCGTCAAAGGTTTCAAGGGCTTTCTCAGATGGAGGAGGAGGAGGCAGTTCTGTGGTGATTGTCGCCCTGCTGAGCAGGAGCGGCGGCGGCTGGGGAAGAGCCCCGGTAGCCAGCACTGCACGTTCTGCTGGCCCAAACACCCGAGCAACTCTCGCAAGGCCAGCTTTCCCACACTCTTTTATCCGTCTCCCTGCCCGCCAAACGTAGCGGCACGCCTCCTCTGTTGGCGGCGGCTCCGTTTCTTGGGAGCGGGCGCCCCATGTCAGGGGATTATACCAACGTTTTTCGGTTTCTGGTATGTCCCTTCCCATGTAGAGGCCGACTGCGTATAGAAGAATAACGCTGATCATGGCCACTGTTGCAAAGTCCATATTTAGCCCATACGCAGCGTTGTAGACAATGAGGCCCACCAGAAAGGCTGCAACCACCGCGAAAAGGGTGTGGTACTGCCAACGCCAGGTTTGGTAGGCCTTGCCCAACCCGGCAGCGGCTACAGGAATCGCAAAGAGCAGAGCCACGTACTGTGCCATATTGGCGACGGAAACAGTGCAGGCACCACCAACCACGTGTTGGCGCGTTCCCGTCGTGTACTGGCTAGGGCACTACATACTTCTTTTACGACACGCCTGCATACAACTGCCGTTACCTGCAGCCCCTCACTGGCCCTACCGCCTGCCACCGCCACTACCTCGGCCTCGCCGCTCCTTGCGCCCCTTTTTGGGAGTTCGCGACTTCTTTGCACTGCCCGGGGAAGTACCGCACTGGAGTAGGTGTGGTAGCGGCGGACCAGCAGCAGCAGTAGCAGGCTGCTTGGCCCCGTCCTCGCCGCCGTCGGAGCTCTCAACGCCCACCGGGGGTGTCGTAACGGGCTTCTTGCGATTGAGTGCTTCAGTCAACTGGGTTTCCAAGGAGGCAAGGCGGTCCACAAGGGCGCGCGCACGCGTGGCCAAGTAGGCGGCCGATGCGTTGCGCTTTTGTAGGTACACGGGCACGCCGCGTTCGCTGCGCAGCGTTGTGAGGGTGCGGGACACCGCTTCCCGCGCACGCATCAAGTCCACCTTGCGCTGCCACAGTACGTCCGACGCGTGTTCGGCATCGTCGGTGCCGGCCCCCGAAACAACAGCACTTGGCGCGGGGCCTGCGTCTTCGTCGTCGTCGACACAACCGTTGTCGTCGTCGGACACCCTGCTTGCTGCTGCAGTTACTGCTGCTGCTGCTGCTGCTGATACCATTTCCGGGTCTGGGACAGCGGCCGTCACGTTAGCCCGCATACAGGTCCATTCAGGGGCGGTGGTGGTGGTGGTGGTGGCCATAGCTGGGTGGGCTCCGTAAACGCGCACTTGCGATGTTGCCTCTTGTTGACGCGCGCGCGGCAACAACGACGCCAACAACGATGAAGGTGAATGCACGCCCCCCACCAAAGGCGAAGAGGAGAAGAGGAGGAGTGCTCACTGCAGGCAACGACATACTTTTTCCATCGGGCCCATATGCTGCTTTTATTGGGCCGCCGGAATATTGTGGCATGAAGGTTTGCGGGGTGACGCAGTGGCAGCGTGCCGGGCTCATAACCCGGATGGCGGTGGTTCGATTCCACCCTTCGCAATCTTTTTCGCCCCACAGGGCTTCCACCACCATACCGTTTGTGGAGCGGCAGCAGCAGCAGCAGATCAGTCTGTCTCCTCCTCCAGCTCTACCCACTGTGGGTCACTGCTAGGGGGAAAAGCGGCGGCTCGGCGTCTATACGGGAGCGGGTACATGACGTGCAGGACAATAAGCACGACGGCCGCGGTTCCCGTAACGTAACCTGCGCCAATCAATACTCCCCTGGTCCAAGGTACAAGTGCCCTGTGCACATACTCTGACCCAGCGAATAGGGCAAAGGCCACTGTGAATGCCAGTAGTACGGCAACAAGCGTCAGCACGGTATTTTGATATCGCAAGCTCTCATACCAGGGCGGAGGAAACCTCATAGTGGTGGTGGTGGTGGTGGTGGTGGTGGTGGGGGCTATAGTGCTGGCAGCCGGTGCCTGGGCACACACTCCCACGCGGGTTGACGCGGCTTCTCCGACCTGCCCCGAACCATGAAAATTTTGCGCGCGGCCGTTTGTGTGGTGGCTGGTAGACCGCCTCCGCGTACAATACACACGCACGCACGCACGCGCACGTCGCAAACAACACGCACGCAACCAGGCCACCGCTGCCTACAATGGTGATGGCGTCGTCGTCTCGGCGGCTGCATTTCCCGCCACCGCCGCCGCCGCCGCCGCCGTGCTCGTGTGCACATGGCAGCCCAGGCGCCTGCGTCGGGTGGTAAACGCCTCGTCCACATGGCCGTATCGCAGACCAGGCAGTTGCAAGTGCGGACGGCGCTTCAGATAGCCATCCACTATCTTGCCGCACTCACAACAGAAGCGCCATGTATACCGACCGGCCGGGGGCTCGGCGGCGTCGTCGTCGCCATCGCCGCCGCCGCCACCGCCGTTGCCCACGCTGCCGCTGCCGTCTGCCACAAACGAGTGAAACCGCCAATTGTGGGTGCCAATACTGTGGCACTCCCGACACACCTGCTGCTCGCCGCACGCCGCGCACTTGTACCCCAACATATACGCATGGTCGCGTCGCCGGCCGTCCGCGCGGGGCGGCAAGACGAGCCTGAAACTCCTCCACTGAAACTCAAAGCCCCCGTTGCACTCGCTGCAGCGTTGGCAGTAGTATTTGTCATTGAACACGTGGCTGGGGTCAGCGAGGTCGCGCTGCACAAGCACGCCGCCACGGCAGTCACACACGCATGCAGCACGCGCGCGCACCCCGCCGACCACGACAACTGGAACAACAGCAGCCACAAGCGCAACGCACCGTGGCAGTCGGGGAAGGGCGGTGTCGCGCCGAACGGTGTATGGCAATCCACTTGTCGTCGTCGTCGTCGTCTGCCGCCGCCGCGGTCGCCGGTTGCACGGACTCGGCGGTGGCCATGGGGGCGGCCACCACCACCAGGGGCGTCGGCCGTTGCACTGCCCGCTGCTGCTGCTGCTGCTGCGACAATGGTGTGGGAGCGGGCGGCTGCGGCAAGTGTGGTGATGGTGATGATGGCGGCGGCGGCGGCGGCGGCGGTGGTGATGGCGGCCGTGGCACCCGCCGTTGCCGCTTGGTCGGTGGGGGCGGTGGCGACCTCGTGAGCCACCGCTCAGCGTCCTGCCCGTCATCTGCAGGTGCATCGACGGCTTCGGTGGGTCCTGGCTGGCTTTCGGCCGCAACCGCACTGCACGACGGGTGCGCGCATGGCAGCGGCGGGGATGCCGCCTCCGCCTCCACCTCTAACTCCTTGGGGGCGCCCTGCCGGAAATACACAAGTGTGTAGTCCCGATAGCGGTCGCCGCCCAGACAGGCATCTAGGGTGGCAGCCAGCTCGCTGAGCCGGACCGTCCGCTCGTCCAGGGGCCATGGCCGCTGGCGCTCCATGGGCGTTGTCGTCGTCGTCGTTGCCGCCGCCGCTGTTGCCGCCCAACTATCCCCAGTGGTTTCGTTGTCGGCTTCCGCCTCCTCCCACGCGGCCCAGTGCGGCGGCACAGTCAGGGGCAGTAGCGGCGACAGGAAGTCTTCCATATCCATGGCGGCGGCGGCGGCGGCGGCGGGGCGCCTCTCTGAGCGAGCAACGGCCACCAGTGTAGGGGCAAACAACCCACTGAACTGGTCCGCTGTACACACCGTGTGGTGGGCGCGGGGCGGGGGGTATGGGGCGGTGGTGGAGGTGGCGCGGCTGTGGCAGTGGGGCGCCACTGAGGCACACTTTTATCCCCAAGCGGGGCCCCTGAGCGGGCGACCGGGCGGCCACCTTCGGGCCCACCGGGTGAACTCACGAGTATACCCGGCTTTGTTCCATGGAGTTCCCCCGATGGCGGTGATGTTCTCCCGATAGAGGGTTTACCCGATATCGAGTTGGAGTTTACCCGATGTGGTACTTTGGGCGTGCTTTGCGCCCCGTCACAGACGATGGAGGACGGGGCATGCCGCCCGCCCCACTTAGAATACAAGGGCGCATGCAACGCACCAGCCCTGGAAGGCGGGCGAGAAAGTCGGGGTAACGGCATGGGTGGCATGCGCGCAATGCCGTAAGGGCCTTTGCGCGACCAAAGTGCCTAGCAACCGCAACCCCCAACACGCGCCGACCCCGCCAAAAAATTCACCGCACACTCCCGCATACAGCGCACCTATGGGCAAGTGTCGGAGCCGCAAAAACGCATGTCCCAATTAGGCGATGCACAGGGATGCATAGCGATGCATTTCCAAAGTTCGGGCATTGCGCGTTTGCGCCCTCACCACTCCCCAACCGCTGCCCCTGTGGGGAAACGGACCCCTTGCCATACCATACACTATAAATCTAGTAACTTTCCACCCTTAACATGGTTAGGAAGTCCAATGGGGAAGATGGGGCATGCAGCGCATGCAAGAATGCATTTTTTTTACCTAGAAAGTATTATAATACATGTACACTCACTGTGACCCCCTCGTGTAGTACGACTTTTTCCCCAAAAATCGTGCATTCCTGCATCCCATGTTCACTGGAAACCAGATATTGCCGCCTTGCCCAATGTTAGGGGGGGGAAATTACCAGATTTTTAGTGTAAGCTCAGTGGTGGGGTCAGTTTGTCCGCAGGGGCAATGGGGTGGGCGTACGGGGCATCGAAAGGCGCGTTTTCCGCCCATGACGAATGCATCGCGATGCATCTCGTGCATCGCCTAATTGGGACATGCGTTTTTGGGCCACCGGCCCGCGAGCATAGGGGCGCTATGTGCGCACGACAATTCTAGGCACATAGGAGGCATAGAGGCGCTCGTGGGGTGTTGTGGTGGGCGGCATGGGCCACGCAGGTCACGGGGCGGCGGGTAAGACATGGGGGCCACGTTCCTTTGGGTTGTTGTTGTTCGGCGTGCCGTGGGCCCCACTCACCCCACCTCTACCGCGCAAAAGTGGACCCTCGGCTATTTATAGATGGGCCTTGGGATTATAAAACTGGATCTGGGGGCCCGAAAAGTGAACCATTATTTGTGCGCACGCGCGCCTCCCCCACAGCCCCACCACACACTGCGCGCACGCCACTCCTCTGCTCTGCCGGGACTCAACACATACACATGGCGGCTACCACCAGTACAGGCGGCGGCGGCGGCGGCGGCGGCGATCGCGCTGGTTCCCTGGTCGACGAGATGTGCGGCCGCCATGCCGCCCTGGTGCGCTGCCTTGTTGGCATGCATTGGCCCACCACCAGCCGCCGTTCACTGCGCAGAATCGTGCTGGCGCTAGTACAGAACCCTCAGCTACAGGCACAGCTGTATCTGGCCAACCACACGCAGGAAGTCGAGCAGCTGGTGCTCTTGATCCATGCCCCGCGTGTGCCCGACGACGCCCGCCAACGGCCGCCCGACGACGGTGGCCAAGCGGCGGCGGCGGCGGCGGCGGCGGCGGTCGAGTGCCACCCGTGCCCACGGTGCGGCCGCCCCGGTGCTCGCTGCGAGTTCCTGCAGCGCGCTCAGTCGCAGATGGGCTCATGCCCGGCGCTTACTGTGGCCGTGTGGCATTGCAGTGACGCCGTCTGTGGTGATTTCAACATGGGCGGGTTCTAGCAGCCGTCGTGGCAGCGGCCTCGTCGCACGGCAGCACTACATCACAGCAGTATGATGCCTCTGTATGTATATATATATGTGTGCTCCACGAACAGCACTGTGGGTGCGCACTTGGTTTTCTCCCCAACGGCAGCTTGGGTCCGCCGGGCATCGAGCAACGAGTGCGGGTCAGTCGTCACAACAACATTCGCGCGAATCCCGAAAATGGCTCACCCCGGGGAAACATACACCGTAACCGTAGTTGGCACTCAGTATGGCGTGACATTCAGTGGCGGTGACGCTCTGTTCTATGCGTATTATGCCACATCGTTCGCTTTGCGGCCGGACAACGCATCGTGGTTCGATGTGTACAGTAGCACAGAGGACAAAACAACCCTTTTGTTTAGCGCTATGACAGCACCGGCCCCGGGTGTGTCCCCCACCACTGCTATTGCCGCCATACAAGCACTCGTGGGCCCTAGCGTGTCACTGGGCGCGATAACTGCCAGTGGGGTGATCTCAACCACAGATGCAACGGCCAGCACGACCACGGGCACTGGGTCGATTGTGGCCGGTGGTGGGTTGGGTGTTGCGACTGCCATCAACGCTGGTGGCGCGATCAAGACCACCGACGCGACCGCCAGCACGACCACGGCTACAGGCTCCATCATCGCAGGCGGTGGTCTGGGTGTGGCAACGGCCATCAACGCTGGTGGGGCTATCAAGACCACCGACGCGACCGCCAGCACGACCACGGCTACAGGCTCCATCATCGCAGGCGGTGGTCTGGGTGTGGCAACGGCCGTCAACGCTGGT
>Ga0209727_1001750_pt1 | contig 17010 bp, 20 predicted proteins | sample RifGroC1_FD_183995 | JGI IMG/M metagenome (GOLD analysis project Ga0209727, IMG submission 183995) | Groundwater microbial communities from Rifle, Colorado, USA - Groundwater C1 (SPAdes) (version 2) | ecosystem: Environmental > Aquatic > Deep subsurface > Groundwater | place: Rifle, Colorado...
TTAAATCTCCTTTTTGTCTCCACATATTAGCTCCGCCAATACAAAGAGCGCTAAAAATGCCAAGGCCATTGGTAAAAGAATAAAACTCGTCTCTAATCTGGGCTGCCAGCTCGCGTGTTGGTGTGACAATTAGTACCCTTTGATTTCTGTCTTTGAGAACCTTTTCGATTAAGGGAACTAAAAAGGCTGCGGTTTTACCGGTACCCGTATTGGCAATTCCTATTAAATCACGACCTTCAAGTATTGGTGGAATTGCCTGATCCTGAATCGGAGTCGGAGTTTTATAGCCTTTTAAGGCAATGTTTCTTTTAAGAATATCAGAAATTAAAAAATCGGAAAACTGATGGGTTACAACGTATTCTTTGGTTTCAGGAAATGCCGGAGGAAGATTTACTATCTGGCTTGGATCAAAAGTTTTAATCCTTCTGCCGCCAAAACCCCTCCCAGAACCAAAGGATCTGCGAGATTGTGGCCTGAAGCCTCGTCTGCCATAAAATTGTCTGTACATATTAGTAAGGGAACATCATCTGCTTAAAGAAAAAGTATATTTAATGCCTAGTGAAGAAAAAGATACAATTAAAAGTAAATATACTTGGGGTACCTTAATCTTAAAAAACTAAACTTAAAAAATTAACTCAAATTTAAGCAGATCTGTTTCCTCAAATCTGCCAACTAATGATTAGTATACCAAAGAGGAAAGAATAAGTAAAGTAACCTATAGCCTCGAGTGTAATCGCACATTCGACAAGTCCTTCGACCCTGAGTGCTAATCGAACGGGTCGAGAGGTCTTGGACCTTTTATTTATTTTCTCACAAAGTAACAAAGCCAGTTTGTGTTACTTTCTTTTAATGTGCGGTTTCGGATAAGAGCAAAACCGGCTTCCTTTAATTTTTTCTCAAACTCTTTCTGTGTATAAAACGCAAAATACCTTTGTATACCACCATATTTGTTTTCCTTTATTATTCCCTCATTTATTGATTGTTTTTCCTTCACTGAAATAAATCCAACACCATTTGGTTTAATAATCTTTATAATATTTCGTAAAACTTTTGCCGCTCTGTGTTTTGGTATATGAAGTATTGAAGCGGCAGCCCAGAAACCGTCGAATGTTTCTGGAGGAAATTTCAGATTATAAAAATCCATTAAAATCAATTTTCCTTTCTTAACTCGTTTCTTTGCCTCCTTTAACATGCCGGAGGAAGCGTCAATTCCAGTATAATCAAAGCCAGCTTTCTCAAAGAGCACAGCATCTCTTCCTGCACCACAACCAATATCTATAACTTTATTTCCCTTTATCAGTTTTTGAAAAATTTTAAATTCTTTTTGCCAGAAAATGGAGTCAAAATGAGTATCGCTAAAATGTTTGGCAATTTCATCGTAAGTTTTTATTGTCTTTTCAGTAATTGTTTCCATATATTTGTAGGCCAGCGGGCCGGTCTAGGGCTCTTCTATCCTAACATCGCCGCTTTTTCGGGAAATTTTTTTCTGAATGTCTTCATAAGTTTTCATGGCAATAGTTTTAATTTCAGCAGGTGTCTTTGTAATACTTTGAGCAAGCGTTTCAGTGTATCTTTCGATTTCTTCGATTGCGCTGTGATCAAGATATGGCGTACTGGGAATATAATCAATACCTCTTGATTTAGCTTCTTCTTTCCATTCTTGGTGGTTTGGAATACGGTTAAAAATCGCTACTGGTTTAATTTTTTGTTTGCCGATATCATCGAAATCTACAATAGCGTCGGTAGGACTTTGTTGTCGACGAGGGTCTACAAGATTGGGTAGGTCACCGATATTAATTTGTGGATGTTCGCGATGATAGATATTTCTACCGTCTCTTGTTTTAGATTCAACGCATCTCTCATAAAACCTAGTTCTAACTTCTGAATCACTGGCAAAAAGTGCAAGGACTTTGTTCACATCTAGTTCATAGACATAACCGGCATAGTGCGCAACGGTATCATTCCCTGGAGATATTATTGAGGTGGATTTTAAACCTTTCATTTCTTCTATAGTAAAAGGATTAAATGAAGCATGTACAACCAGAAGCTTTCCCTTTTCTTTTGCCTGTTGATATAAACTGTCCCAATTATTATTACCTTGATCGTAAAAATTAACAGAAAGCAGTTTACCTAAATGATAAAATTTCCTTTCCTCTAGAGATCTGAAATGAACAATTACTTGCCCTTCAGATCCATATCTTCCAATTAATTCTTGAGGAAGTACATCTAAAGAAAGATCTATTGTTTTTTCCACCTTAGTTTCGGACTCAGGCTGGGTTTTGGGTGTTAGAATTAAATCTTCAGACATAATAATTCTTACTGGCTGCGGGGCAGGAGTTGCTCGTTCCTGTGCTTTCAATTTTCCTACAGAGAATTTTCGAAACCCGATTTTGCTGAGCATCTCGGTCTGGAACCTTTAAAACCCATAATAATGGTCATTCCAATTTAGTTATTATGTGCGTTAAGTAAAAGCCTTGCGTGCATTCGTATTTTCTGTTCCTTTTCTGGATTAATACCTAGCTCTGGATATTTTTTATTTAGTCTTTCTAATACAGGTCGTTCCCGCTTTGGATCTGGTGGAACAATTCCAGAATCTAAAACTACACCAGCTTCTGCCTCAACTTCTCGGATAAAATTTTCAATTTTAGTCATATTTGTGTCTAGATCATAACAATTAGCTGAGCATGTGAGTCTAGAACCATTCTGTCCTTATAACTTATATAACCTCTTTCAATAATTCCGGAAACTCTTCCGTCCCCATGTTTTCTAAACAATAATGACCCTTTCCTTTAAGTTCGATTATTTTTCCGCCTAGTGCTTTATGATAAATCTTTAGACTTTTTTTACCGTCCTCGCTTTCATTATCAGCGGTGAACATTACTATGTCGTTCACCCTTAGTTTAATAGTTTTATCAATTGGGTACGTATAAAATTGCTCTCTATAAGTATCGCCTCGGTCTGGAATTTTCCAGGGAGCTACAAGTATCAACTTATTAATTTTTTGCTTCGTCTCTCCCAGCCAACGGACCAAAAAAGCACATCCACAACTGTGACCTATTAATATGGTATTTGTATCAACGTAATAGTGTTCAAACTCCATTTTGAACCGTTCATAATTTGGGTTCCATGGTTCTGGCATGATAGCAATTTTTGTTTGTATGCCCGCCAAAATTAACTCTTTCTTTACCGAGGGCATCCAGTGTTTAGCATACTCTTTCGTTTTTTCCTCACTGGAATCAGAAGGGCAACCATGAACTATAATGCAATTAATTTTTTGAGATTCCATAATTTTGCTGAGCAGTAGGGTCTCGGACCATAACGACCCATAACTATCTGGAACCATGTTAAGACTTGTTTACTCTCTCTACAATTAGATTACAGTTGTGTCCGATTGCTTTCACCAAGGTGGGCGAAGCAGCGATATTTTGTGAGGCAAGCGCTTCGTCCTTCAATTCTTGAGCAAGTTGAATAATTCTACCCCTATCGATTCTTGAACTTAAACACATTACTAGAACATTCGGTAGCCCGTTCACAACATCCTCTCTATAATCAGCAAGATCCTTTCCAATATCAAACAGTATTGTTTGAATTTGCAGTTCTCTCGTAAGCTTCCACTCAGGTACCAGTAATTCCAAAAGTCTTCCGTAAAAAAGGTTGTCTCCGGACTTGCCCGCGAGATAGGTTTTGATATCATTTTCAGAGAATTTATCTCCGGATTTTATTCTGCTTATCAGTGTTTTCTCGTAATCGAAAAAGCTCTTTACGCTATCCTCAACTTTTTCAAGTTCGGAATGAAAACCCTCCGGGACTTCTTCGTAAAACATCGACCGTTGTTTTTGCAACTCTTCTGCATAGACAGGGTTAGCGGTTTCTGCATAAAGGTCAAGTAAACATGCACAACGAACTGCATACTTTAAAACAGAATTAACTCGGGCAAGATTTGTACTTGGGGAAACCTCTGACACTATCGTAGTAAGTGTTTGAATAAATGGTCTCTGGTCTATTTCAGCTAAAACCTTATCAATCACTATCTTTTTTCTTTTAGATTTTGGGCTCATAATTTATTGGGGCAGAAAACATTTGCTGCCCAGCAGGGATTCGAACCCCGATCTCATCCTCCAGAGGGACGCGTGCTACCATTACACCACCGGGCAAAGTACTTCGGTAATTATACCAAAATTGAAGCTAGAAACCTAAAACTAAATTTAGGATTTTGGGGAGGAAAAGGAGAATGCCTGCGGCCGTCGCAAAAGTTGAGGCGATAAGTACGCTGGCTGCGGCCACGTCTTTTGCAAGCTTTGCTTTGACTCTAATTTCCGGACTAACAAGATCAACAATTGCTTCCAAAGAGGTATTAACAAGTTCAAGAACCAAAACGAAAGAAATTACCGATGTCAGAAGCAGCCATTCAAGTATCGTAAATTTTAGGAAATATGCCAAAACAAGTGTTAAAACCGCAATTCCCAAATGAATTTTAAAGTTGGGTTCATTTTGTATAGCTTCTCTTATTCCGGCAACTGCAAATCCAAAACTCTCTAAAATTCCCCTTTGAGTACTCATATTTTAATGCTACCATAAATTTATGAAGAGAAAAAATTTGCCAAAGTTAATTTTTGGTCTACTTTTGGTTTTTTTAGCTGTTTCTTTGGGAGTTTTTCTTATATCTCTTAGGCGGGGAGCAACCACCATTGCTTGCGGGACAAGCGATCTTTCCGGGAATTTTGACGAAAGCGAGCTGACAGCCATTTTTGAGGATAAAAAAATAGCTGTTCCGGTGATTGCCGATAGTTTCCAGGGCCGGAAGGTTTTGGGAGAAGCTGCTCCCTCAAGCCGGTGGATAGAGGTTGACCTTTCCGAACAAAAACTCAAAGCTTGGGACGGAGGCAGTCTTTTTCTTGAAACTCCTGTTTCGACAGGCTTGCCCTGGTGGCCCACACCCCCCGGCGAATTTAGAGTTTGGTTGAAAGTTCGGGCAACAAAAATGGAGGGGGGAAGCGGAAAATACTATTACTATTTGCCCAATGTGCCCTTTGTTATGTTTTATGAAAATGCTCAAGTTCCAAGGTGGCGCGGTTTTAGTTTGCATGGAACTTACTGGCACAACGATTTTGGCCATCAGCATTCGCACGGCTGTGTCAATCTTCCGACCCCAATTGCCGAGCAGCTCTACTATTGGACCGGGCCGGTTATGCCCGAAGGTAAAAGAGCGGTCTATTCAAGTGATGATAATCCCGGAACGAGGATTGTGATTCATGAGTAATTTAGTTATCGAATTTCTGGCAAGTTTTTTAATTTGGCTGATGTTTTTTGGCCTTTTGATTCTTTGGCTGATTGACGGGAGAATTAAAAAAGAGCAGGTTCTTCACGCTCTTGCCGCAAGCTTAATTGCTTGGACGCTTGCCGAGATTGTAAAAAGATTAATTCCGACAGCAAGACCCTTTATGGTCAATGGAGGTGAGCCCTTGACTTTGACTGTTATGGCTGACGGCTCATTTCCTTCGGGCCATACATCTGCCGCCTTCGCACTTGCCGTTACTATTTGGCTGCATGATAGGAAAATCGGATGGGCATATATTATTGCAGCCATTATGGTAGGTATTGCCAGGGTTTTGGCCAATGTTCACTACCCCGTCGATATTTTGGCCGGGGCCATTTTAGGTATGTTGACGGCATTTGGCGTTGAAAAGGTTCACTTATTTTCCCTCCTTAAAAAATGGACAGCTTGACCCAAGGGTTGACCCGTTCGATAAAACTCGGGGTCAATAGTGAGTGAAATCGAACTATTGACTTTTAGCAAACATGTTGTTAGACTGCTAAAATGAAACCTGATTCTCAAATGACCAGGAAAGTTCCAATAGTTGCAGTCCGCGGGTCAGTCGTTTTTCCCCACACAGATACCCTTTTATCTTTCGGCAGACCCAAAAGCGTCTCCGCAATAAATTCCGCTTTTCAGGAAGATAGGGTTATTGCAATTTTTACCCAGAAAGACGCCAAGATTCCCGACCCCGATAAGGAAGATTTATATAAAGTCGGAACAATTGCCACAATTACCCAGATGATGTCAACCGAAGGCGAAATTCACGCCCTGGTTCGCGGCCAAGCCCGCATAAGTTTGGAAAATATCGTTTCGCACGAGCCGTATCTTTTGGGAGAAGTCGTTGAACTTACGGAAGAGATAGAAAATACTCCATCAGTTAAAGCAATGGCCAAAGAACTTTCGGAACTTTTCAAAAAAGCCATTAATGCAGGCAAACAAGCCGAAATAATGACTGTGATGAAACTTATTTCGGGCCAGGTTGAGCCGGTTGAATTGGCTGACCAAATTGCGACCCTTCTTGAAATAAAAGTTATCGAGAAACAAAAACTTTTAGAAATGTTTTCTTTGAAAAAAAGGCTGGAAAAAGTACTTGGCTACTTGGGCCAGGAAGTAAATATACTTGAACTTGAGAAAAGTATCTCCGTTAAAACCCAAAAAAGATTTGAAGACCAGATGCGGAAAGCAATGCTTAGGGAAAAAAGAAGGACCATAGATGAGGAGTTGGGGGAAGAGGGCGAAGGAGAGTTGGGATTGGATGAAATGGAAGAATACAGAGGCAAAATTAAAAAAGCCCAAATGCCCAAGGACGTTGAAGAAAGAGCCAAAAAAGAGCTTAAAAGATTAAGTGCGCTTTCCCCCCATAATCCCGAAGGGGCCTATATTCGAAATTATCTTGATTGGTTGGTTGAGATGCCCTGGAATGTAAGTTCAAGTAGCAACATTTCTATCAAAAAGGCTGCCAAGATTCTTTCGGAGAAACACTACGGCATGGAAAAAGCCAAGGAAAGAATTTTGGAATTTTTGGCTGTGATGAAGATTAAAAATAAAAGCGGTAAAAGTCAGGAAAGTCAGCCAACCATTCTTTGTTTCATAGGTCCTCCCGGAGTTGGAAAAACTTCGATAGGAAAGTCAATTGCGGAGAGTTTGGGACGCAAATTTGCGAGAGTTTCTTTGGGAGGAATAAGGGATGAGGCTGAAATTCGGGGCCATAGGCGAACTTATGTCGGAGCGCTGCCGGGCCGGATTATTCAAGGCATAAAAAATGCCGGCACCAAAAATCCGGTTTTTATGCTGGATGAGATTGACAAGCTTGGAATTGATTTTCGGGGCGACCCGTCAAGCGCACTTTTAGAGGCCTTAGACCCTGAACAGAACAAAGAATTTTCCGACCACTATTTGGAAGTTCCTTTTGATTTGTCGGACGTTATGTTTATCGCAACCGGAAATATGTTGGATACCATTCCTCCCGCACTTCGTGACAGAATGGAAGTTATCAGATTTCCGGGTTATACCGAAGAGGAGAAATTCCACATTGCCAAGAATTTTCTTTGGCCGAAACAACTCAAACTTCACGGAACTGAAGATGCCCAAATTATTTTGGGCGAGGCTTCATTTCGGGAAATAATTAAGCGCTATACCAGAGAATCCGGAGTAAGAGAGTTGGAAAGAATTTTGGCCTCAATTTGCCGAAAAATTGCACGGCTTTTGGCAGAGAGGAAAAAATATGCCAAGAAAATAGACGTTCCTCAAATTCATAAATTTTTAGGGCCGCAGAAATTTTCTTCCTTAATTGCCGAAAAGTCGGACGAGGTTGGAATGTCAACCGGACTGGCGGTAACTCCTGCCGGCGGAGAAATCCTCTTTATAGAAGTGGCCTTAATGCCCGGGCGCGGAAAACTGACCTTAACCGGCCAGCTTGGAGAAATAATGAGGGAGAGCGCCAAGGCAGCTTTTACCTGGGCGAAATCGCACTATAGGGACTTGGGTTTAAAAGAAAGCTTTGGAATGGGGATAGATGTTCATATCCACGTTCCCGAAGGCGCTGTGCCAAAAGATGGTCCTTCGGCAGGAGTTGCCATAGCAACCGCACTGGTTTCAGCTTTAACCGGAATTGCCGTTCGACGCAATGTTGGAATGACCGGAGAGGTCACATTGCGCGGAAGAGTTTTGGAAATTGGCGGAGTTAAGGAAAAAGTTATAGCAGCCCATTCAGCCGGACTTAAGACCATAGTTTTACCCAAAGACAATAAAAAAGATATGGAAGATATTCCGGAAAATGTCAAGAAAGATATAAAATTTGTATTTGCAAGTCAGATCGAGGAAGTTTTGGAAGTTGCGATGAAGTCCTGGCCTCCAAAAAACTTAGTCAAAGTCAAAAAAGTTTATCCTCCTTCTTTCTTAGCCGCAAATTAGTTTTCCACTCTTAAATTTGCTAAAATACCATTGGTTTACCCCGTTCTACGGGGCCCCATCGTCTAGTGGTCCAGGACACCAGATTCTCATTCTGGGAACTTGGGTTCGAGTCCCAATGGGGTCACCAAAAAAGATTCTGTGTTAAATGTCCTAGAGCGACTTTATGTCCCAAATGGATCTTTAATGAGAATGCGTCCTGCTTTCGTGTCTCCTATTCCCACATACAACCAGGCATAACCATTATCTAACCTAATCAGACCACAACTATAACATATGCTCCCTAAATCACTTTTCTTTACCTTAACTGGTGGAAATTGTTCGGCAGTAGCAATCATTTGAACATTGCTCACCGATCTGGTTTCAGGATAAAAGATAAACGTTATCGGGTAATAGTTTTTTTTAGGACTGTTTTCACCAAAACCGGCGATGTGGCCCAAGACTCCAATTCTCCCGTCAGGTAGGTTAAAAAGCTGGTTTGCTCCTCCCCATTCTTCGTCACCCGATCCTTGGTCAATAAATAAACGCTGGACCAAAGTTTTTGGATCTTTTTTTTGATCATAATCTGCAAGAACGTTTTCTAATGTATCAAGAGATTCTGTTTCAAAATATCCTATCCTTCCCCGTCCGCCGAACTGACCCTGCGGTCTATAAAAAACACTAATGCGACCAGCCTCGCCGAGTCTAGGCGGGCCGTTCTCTCTTTGAATCAGTCGAATACCCTTTATTTTTCTTGGTCCAACGGCAAAAGGATCGCAGATATCCCCATTTGGATTTACCAGTTCAGTGAATGAATTTTTATAACGATAAAAAGTTGTTCTATATTCTAAATCAGGAGACTCTGCAACCTCAGATATTTGGTTTCCGCCAAGGATATGATAGCCGTCAATCACTCCGCAATAGAAAGGGTCTTGCAGCCTTTCAAAAACAGGTGCCTTTCCAATAATATCCCACACTCCGTTTTTTCCCTCTTTGAAAAGCCGTACAACCGAATCTTTTTCGGTTTTTCTCTCCTCGACTCGTGCCCAGAGATACGTTTGCCCGTCGATGATAACTGGTGCTGGATTGTAGACAGTGAAGACATCGTTTTCGATATTGAATTTTAGTAGTTCTCCTTTCAATAAACCTTCTTGCTTGTTGTTTTTATTAAATTTAATAAGGAGTTCGCCGTAGCTTTTAGGAGTTGGGGCTACTTGTTCCACTCGTTGTTCCAATTCTGACATAGTATAGCATAGTAAATCATTCTTCGCGCCAAAACAAATAAGCTTGTAGGGCTACAAAAGATGAGGGGTGTCAATACAAATCCACCCGACGGGTGTACTTCAATATTGAGTCAGATTGAAATATTGATGCTTCGACGATGCTCAGCATCAATCCCTCGACTGCGCTCTGGATAAACTACTATTTTTTGACATAGAAGGATCAATACTGAATCAGATCGAAGTATTGACTTTCGAGATTTCCGGGTCTAAAATTCACTTTTGTTCATGATGAAACCCTCACTTATTTCGGCCTATCTTCCCTTTATTATCAAGGGTAGATAAACGTTGGAGAAAGAAAGTTATCTTAATCTCCAACCAAATAAGAGAGGGATTTTTTTGAGCTAAAAAAAATGGCAAAACAAGTACAACTTACAAAACAGGGTTTTAATACTTTAAAAGACGAACTCGAGAAATTGGCAAACGTTAAACGTCCCAAACTGGTCGAGCGGCTTTCTTATGCGAGATCGCAAGGCGATCTTGCGGAAAACAGCGACTACACAAATGCCAAAGAAGAACTTGAATTTCTTGATGGCAGAATTTTGGAGCTTGAAGGGGTTTTGAAAAATGCCAGTGTAGTAAATGGGAATGGGAAGAAAGGAGCGGTTGATATCGGTAAAAAAGTTACAGTCCGTGTCGACGGACAAAAAACAATTTTTGAGATGGTTGGGGAATGGGAAGCAGATCCGAAGAATAAAAAAATATCTCCCGAGAGTCCCCTTGGGGCGGCTTTAATCGGCAAAAAAGTCGGAGAGAAAATTGAAGTTGAAGTCCCGGCAGGTAAGGTTGTGTACGAAATTTTGGCGATTGAGTAATTCCTGCTACAATTAGCTTCAAGTATGCACTGGGCAGATAAGATAGCAAAAGAAGTTATAGACTCTAAAAAATACAAGCCCTATTGGGTTGATGATATGTTTACACCTTCAGGCTATGCGCATATTGGTTCACTTCGTGGTCCCCTAATGCATGACTTTATGAATCGGGCCCTAAAGGATGCTGAACAAAAAACTGAGTTTACTTACGTTTTTAATGATTTCGATACAATTGATGGTTTGCCTCTAGAGCTTAGTGAAAAATTTTCAAAATATTTAGGATTCCCATTAAGAGCTGCTCCTTCGCCTGAGCCCGGTTATGAAAGTTTTGCAGAGTATTTTACAGAGGATTTTAAGAAGGTCTTGGCGGATTTAGGCGTAACACCGCGTCTCCTTTCCTCTTGGGATATGTATCATGAAGGGAAATTTGATGGCGTAATCAAGGAGGCTTTAGATAACGGCGAAAAAATTCAAGAAATTTACCAGAAGGTTTCTGGAAGTGCCAAGAAAGAGAAAGGCTGGCTTCCTTTCCAAGTTATTTGCGAAAAATGCCAAAAACTTGGCACAACCAGAGTTTATGAATGGGACGGAAAAGAAGTTTCTTATAAATGTGAGCCAAATTTGGTTACTTGGGCAAAAGGTTGTGGCCACGAGGGGAAAATTTCGCCATTTGGAGGGACGGGAAAGCTTCCATGGAAAGTTGACTGGCCTGCTCACTGGAAAGTGATGGGAGTAACAATTGAGGGAGCAGGTAAAGACCATGCTTCTGCTGGGGGCTCTTATGATATTGCAATGGCTCTTTGCAAAGAAGTTTTTGATTATCTCCCTCCTTATAAATTTGCATACGAGTTTTTTTTGATTGGCGGTAAAAAAATGGCATCTTCAAAAGGATTGGGGCTTAAAGCTCGTGGCTTAACAGGTTTGCTTCCAGCGTCTGTGGCCAGGTTTCTTTTCGCAAGGATAGACTATAAACAAGCTATAGAATTCAATCCTACGGGAACAATGGTAATACCCGATTTGTTTGATGAGTATGACAGGGCTGCAGAAGCTTATTGGTCAGGGTCGGACCCTGATTTAGACCGGACTTTTGAACTTTCACAGATTAGCGGAAAACCTCCAAAGAAAATGTATTTACCAAGGTTCCGGGATGTGGTTAATTATCTTCAACAGCCGGGAGTTAACTTGGCGAAAAAGTTTGCCGAACTTAAAGGGAGCGCTTTGAATGCGGAAGAATCGGAAATACTCAAAGAGAGAGAAAGCTATTCAAAGATTTGGCTGGAAAATTATGCTCCCAAAAAAATGAAGCTAGAGATGTCAAACGATTTGTCCGATGAGGCCAAAAATTTGTCAGGCGAGCAGAAAAAATACCTGAATTCAATAATTCAATTAATTGAACAGGAGGAAAAACCGGAAAAACTTCAGCAAAGTTTGTATGAGTGTGCGAAAAGGTTAAAGATTGATACAAAATCAGCTTTTGCGGCGATTTACTTATCATTGATTGGACGAGTATCAGGTCCAAAAGCCGCTTGGTTCTTGCTTTCATACCCGAAAGAAAAAGTGATTAATCGACTAAGGGAGGTATCAGAATGACTAAAGGATACGGAATTGCACATACAACCTTAACCATTTCCGACATTCAAAAAACTAAAAAGTTTTATGAGGAACTTTTTGAAACAAAATTTGAAATGGATGATGAAAAATCTTTCAGTTTATTAAAAGTTGGGATACCCTGTTGGTTTGTTGAGTGGGAAAAGCAGTATCCGAAAGACCGATTTGACGAAAGAAGGATTGGACTTGACCACATAGCTTTTGAATTAAAGAAGCTTAATGAGTTAAAAAGAGTTATTGAACGACTTGATAAGATGCGAGTGAAAAACGTTGGATTAGAACGATTCGCGGGTAAGTATCCGTATGTTGCCTTTAGAGATCCAGACAATATTCAGACGGAATTTTTTATTCCGGAAGAAATGTAATTTGTATCAATGATTTGAATCATTAAAGCGAAAATATGATAACAAGGGAGCAAGCGATAAAACTTTTACACGCCAAGATGCAGTCGCAGAATTTGAGACGGCATTGTTATTCTGTGGAGGCGGTGATGCGGGCTTTGGCAAAATACTTTGCTAAAGGAGAACCCGTCTCCGCTCAAAGCTACGACGAGGCGAGGTGGGGAATCGTCGGGCTTTTGCATGACGGGGATTACGAACTTACAAAAGAAAAACCAGAACAACACGCAAAACTGATGGCCGATTGGGTACGTGAACTTGGGGAGACTGACGAGGAACTTTTGACCGGAATCGAATCCCATGGTTGGTTCCATGAGGGGAAATTGCCGAAAACCAAGATGCAGTGGGCTTTGTATTGTTGCGATGAATTAACCGGTTTAATTGTGGCCGTTGCCCTTGTCAAACCCGACAAAAAACTGGCTTCCGTAACTGTCGAATCTGTTAAGAAAAAATGGCCCGAGAAATCTTTTGCAGCCGGGGTTAAGAGGGAACAAATTGCCGAATGCGAAACCCGCCTCGGAATTCCCCTTGATGAATTTATCCAGATTGCGTTAACTGCGATGCAAGGAATTGCCCAGGATTTAGGGTTATAACATCCTCCGCAAACTCTCAGTTTGCGGTTCCACGCCTGAGCGAGGATGATATATCAGGTTCAATTCCTCCACGAATTAAAAATTCGTGGTATCCTTGAAACTGTTATGAAAAGTGTTGTTATTTGCGGCAGCGGCCGATTCAAAAAAGAAGCCAGAGAATTTGCAAGTAAACTTAAAGATTTGGGTGTTGTGGTTTATGAACCATACTTCCATGGTCGTGATGAGGAGTGGGATAAACTTTCGGATTACCGCAAAAAATTTGTAGCTTTAGGTCTCACCCACGATCATTTCTACAAAATTAGAATGGCCGATGTTGTTTTTCTTTACAATAAAGGTGGTTATTGTGGTAACAGTTCTACTTTGGAGTTAGGTTATGCTGTTGCTCTTGGAAAACCAATATATGCTTTATCTGATAAAGATGAGGAGCTTTGTAGAAAAGTATTGTTTAGAGAAGCTATTAAAACTCCAAGAGAATTGGTCAGGAAACTCAAATAAATATGAAAATTGCAATCTGTGGCTCTATTAAATTTTACGACGAGATGGCGATTACTAAAAGACAGCTTGAAAAACTGGGCCATAAAGTTTTTATGCCAGCTAAAGCTCGAGGAGTTGATTATTGGGAAGAAGATAATACAAAAAGAATTGAAGCTAAGAAAAAGTTTGAATTTATAAATGAACACTTGGATAAAATTGAAAATTCTGACGCAATTTTAGTTGTAAATGTAACCAAAAAAGAGATTGAAAATTATATTGGAGCAAATACCTTTCTTGAAATGGGATTTGCATACTATAGAAAAAAGAAAATTTTTACTCTAAATCCGCTTCCAAACCAGCCCTATATTATTGATGAGCTTCTAACAATAGAACCAATTGTTATAAACGGAGATTATTCAAAAATCCCATAAAGCTAATGACAAAAATTTGTGATAACAAGAGTGTCGGGATGCTCATCTGGAAAGATGAAAAACTTCTCTTAATAGAAAGAAAATTGTTCCCTTTTGGTTTTGCTCCTCCAGCTGGTCATGTGGATGAGCATGGTTCCTACGAGAAGGCGGTAGAAGATGAAACTAGAGAAGAAGTCGGACTTAAACTACGAAGCCTTAAGTTAGTTATTGAGGGCAGAAAAGATAACAGATGTCGAAGAGAGGGCGGAGGTTGGCATTATTGGAAGATTTATAAAGTAGAGATAGAAGGAGATTTAAACCCGAGTAAGGATGAGGCTAAGCAAGCTGGATGGTATAGCAAAGATGACATCAAAAAACTTACTGATAAGACTAGATTATATCTAGAAGGAAAAATTTTAGAAGACAAATGGCGGGAATCTCCGGGCCTAGAGCCAGTTTGGTATCAATGGTTTGAGGAATTGGGTATAATTTAGACATGTTAGATATTCAATTTATTAGAGAAAATAAAGACAAAGTTAAAAAGGGAATTGCCGCAAAACAGTTTGACCCCAAAATTGTTGATGAGGTGCTTTCTCTTGATGAAAAAAGAAGGAAATTAATTGTTGATGTTGAAGAGCTAAGAAAGAGAAGAAATGAAATTGCCGAAGAAGGTAAGGCTTCGGATGAAGGGAAGAAAGTTAAAGAAGAATTAAAAGATAAAGAACCTAAGCTTAAAAAAATTGAAGAAGAATATAAAGAAACTTTAACTCAAATTCCAAACTTGCCCTTGGACAAAGCGCCGATTGGGAAAAGTGAAAAGGATAATGTTGAAGTAAGAAAGTGGGGAAAACCAAAGAAGTTTGATTTTACCCCCAAAGACCATCTTGAGTTGGGAAAAAATTTAGGAATTCTGGATTTTGAAACAGGAGCAAAAGTTACTGGTTCACAATTTTATTATCTATATGGAGACGGGGCCCTTCTTGAGCTTGCCTTGGTCCAGTTTGCATTTGAGAAACTTTCTAAAGAAGGATTTCTACCGGTAATTACTCCTGATTTGGCAAAAGCCCGGTACTATTTGGGAACAGGATATGCGCCTAAAGGCAAGGAAGCCCAGACTTATACCATTGAAGGAGAAGATTTGGGATTAATTGCGACAGCAGAGGTGACTTTGGCAGGAAAACATGCTGATGAGATAATTTCCGAGGATAAACTTCCCCTTAAATATATTGGCTATTCCCATTGTTTCAGACAAGAAGCCGGGGCCTACGGTAAATATTCAAAAGGGTTATACAGAGTTCATCAATTCACAAAAGCAGAAATGTTTATTTATTGCCTTCCTGAAGACTCGGAAAAATACCATGAATTAATGCTTAAAATGGAAGAGGAAATTTATCAGGAATTGGGACTTCCTTACCGTGTTTTGGAAATGTGTACCGGAGATTTGGGGGCGATGGCAGCCAGAAAGTTCGACGTTGAAGCCTGGATGCCCACCAGAGGCGAGTATGGCGAGGTGACTTCAACTTCAAATTGTACAGACTATCAGGCAAGAAATTTAAATATAAAATTCAGAAGGAAGAATGGTCAGGTTGAATATGTCCACATGTTAAACGGAACGGCAATTGCAACTTCCCGCACCCCGCTCGCAATTTTGGAAAACTACCAACAAGAAGACGGGTCAGTTGTTGTCCCTGAAGTTTTGAGAAAGTGGATGGGGAAGGATAAAATTACTCCAAAGATTTAACTGACTTTTGAAGATTCCAACTTTGTAATTCTATCCTCGTGGTTGGATATTCTATGAGACATAAGAGTTCTTTCTTCGTAGGAGTCTCTTATTTCCTTAACGAAAGCATCAAGTTTATCAAAGATGTCACTTTTGAGTTGCTGGAACTCCTCCTTTGTTGAAAACACCTCTCTGAATCTTGCTTCCAGTTCGTCAATATCTTTTTGTGTAAGCATTGTCTTGATTTAATATCGTGGAAATAAAATTGTCAATGGAAGTTTTGAGGAAGTGGATGGGGAAAGAGAAAATTGAGGCAAGAAGTTAAAATCCCAGAAGTCTTGGTTGGTTTCTATTAAAAGAAGCGTTACTACTCTGAAAAATTGTTATGTGCTCCTCTACCTGTTGCGCGATTAGAACGGGAACTGAGCCGTGTTTGGAACTAACTCTTAAATAACCATCATTATGGTTGTTATCGATTATTGCTTCAATTACGTGCGCAATCCATTTCATGTCTATAGGAAACACTAATCTACCACTATTTATCGGTTCGTCTTTATGTCCGAATTTTTCTAAAACATCTTCAATCCACAATCTTAATTTTCTTTTGTCATTGCAGTTTTCAATTAAATATTTACCCAAGTGTCCATACAACATGCTTTTTGTAGACTGTAGATATCTAGCTAGGTCCATGATCAATTGACCAAAATATTTTGGCAGAATTTCCGGCGAAACTAATTTATCAATAATTAGGTGAAACGAACCGCCAGAATCTAATAAATACCAGTCTGACCTCCAATCCTTAAGAGTTTTGAAAGTTAACTCGAGTAGCTCTTTGCTGGGTTCCGACTCAAAATCAATCATAACAAAACTCCGTTCGTGTCCTTTGTCTATATCCAAAACGTCTCCGTCGTTGAACCATCTTCCCGCACCAGAGTAATCGATTCTCGAATCATAGTCTTGCGGCCTTCTCTCAACTCTTGCACCTATCGCTTTAATCTCATTGGGTTGACCCCAAAAAGATCTTTCGTCGTCGCTCCACACAATCCTTTCTCTTGGTAATACTTCCACCTGCTGATCTGCAGTTTCTCCATGAGGACGATTTGCATATACTTTTGCTGTCTGTTTAACTACTTCGGGGTGTTTTTCCAAGATTCTTTTCCAGACATCAAATACAGTGGAAAGTGTATCTACCCTGACAAATTCTATGCTCATAATTATTTATTCCCCTTAAAATACACTTTTCCCTGAAGTTTTTCAGGAAGTAAGGAATCTTTTGTATATTTCTCATAACCTTTACCGTAGCCAATATCTTTCATCAACTTAGTGACTGGGTTGCGGATTTGGAGGGGAACAGGGAGATTGCCAAACTTTTTAACATCCTCTAGAGCTCTCATATAAGCGTCGTAAGCACGCCTGTCTTTCTTTGCAGTTGCTAAATAAACTGTTCCAGCAGCTAGATTCTCTTGGCATTCTGGATAACCAATTTGTTGACAGGCTTGAAAGACAGCG
>Ga0209727_1001758_pt1 | contig 16921 bp, 15 predicted proteins | sample RifGroC1_FD_183995 | JGI IMG/M metagenome (GOLD analysis project Ga0209727, IMG submission 183995) | Groundwater microbial communities from Rifle, Colorado, USA - Groundwater C1 (SPAdes) (version 2) | ecosystem: Environmental > Aquatic > Deep subsurface > Groundwater | place: Rifle, Colorado...
TGCAAGCCCGCAAAAAATAGTTGATATAAGGTGCACTATTTCCTGAAACACCATTGACTTAAACGGCGGCTTTGGGCTATAAAGTCGAGCGCTGCGGCGAGGGAAGGGGTTTTGGATTGACTTCAACCAAACCGCAACAAAGCGCAGTGGAAACGGAAGAAAAGCGCTGAAAGGCGCTTGACACAAATACGGCGTTACGCTATAACTAGCGACACGTTGAAGAGACGGTAACGCGGCAGAAAGTGCCGCGAAACTATAGCGGCTGGCACGAAAATTGCAGGCCACACGGGATCATTAACAGTCACAAGGGATGGAGAAGCAGAACAGGAAGCTGTTCAGGACTGGAGGCGCAAGCTTGTAGTTTTGGGCGGTAACTTTTTAGAGAGTATCTGTCTGGTGCCGCAGCGCGCCGGGTAGATGCATGATGATCGAATTGCCAAGTACTGCCAATGGCCGGTAACGGATATTGAGTGGTGCGCCAATGGCAGCGCAAGCTGCCTGTAGAGTATCTAGAGCAACAGAATAAAGACGCAAGTTTTTGTCTGTAGCCTTGGATTCTTCTCTTTATGAATCTAGCGGTCTTCGGACCGTTGGAATATATCATGGAGAGTTTGATCCTGGCTCAGAACGAACGCTGGCGGCGTGTCTTAAGCATGCAAGTCGAGCGGCAAGGGTAGCAATACCCCTAGAGCGGCGGACTGGTGAGTAACGCGTGGGTGATCTGCCTTTGGGATGGGGATAGCCATTAGAAATAGTGGGTAATACCGAATACGCTTGCAGGATCGCGGTCCTGTAAGGAAAGGCGCTACGGCGCCACCCGAAGATGAGCCTGCGTCAGATTAGCTAGTTGGTGAGGTAACGGCCCACCAAGGCGATGATCTGTAGGCGGCCTGAGAGGGTGTACGCCCACATTGGGACTGAGATACGGCCCAAACTCCTACGGGAGGCAGCAGCTAAGAATATTCCGCAATGGACGAAAGTCTGACGGAGCGACGCCGCGTGGATGAGGAAGGCCGAAAGGTTGTAAAATCCTTTTGTCGGTGAAGAATAAGCCTGGGAGGGAATGCCCGGGTGATGACGTTAACCGGCGAATAAGCCCCGGCTAACTACGTGCCAGCAGCCGCGGTAACACGTAGGGGGCGAGCGTTGTTCGGATTTACTGGGCGTAAAGGGCACGTAGGCGGTTCTGTAAGCCTGACGTGAAAGGCTATGGCTCAACCATGGCACTGCGTTGGGAACTGCGGGACTTGAATCATGGAGAGGGAGCTGGAATTCCAGGTGTAGGGGTGAAATCTGTAGATATCTGGAAGAACACCAATGGCGAAGGCAAGCTCCTGGCCACTGATTGACGCTGAGGTGCGAAAGTGTGGGGATCAAACAGGATTAGAGACCCTGGTAGTCCACACTGTCAACGATGTGCACTAGGTGCTGGGGCGGACGCTTCAGTGCCGGAGCTAACGCGGTAAGTGCACCGCCTGGGGAGTATGCTCGCAAGGGTGAAACTCAAAGGAATTGACGGGGGCCCGCACAAGCGGTGGAGCATGTGGTTTAATTCGATGGTACACGAGGAACCTTACCTGGGTTTGACATGCACAGGAATACGGCAGAGATGTCGTAGCGTCGCAAGACGTCTGTGAACAGGTGCTGCATGGCTGTCGTCAGCTCGTGCCGTGAGGTGTTGGGTTAAGTCCCGCAACGAGCGCAACCCCTACTGCCAGTTACCAACACGTTATGGTGGGGACTCTGGCGGAACTGCCGGTGACAAACCGGAGGAAGGTGGGGATGACGTCAAGTCCTCATGGCCCTTATGTCCAGGGCTACACACGTGCTACAATGGTCGGTACAGAGTGACGCGAAGCCGCGAGGTGAAGCAAATCGCAAAAAGCCGACCTTAGTTCGGATTGGAGTCTGAAACTCGACTCCATGAAGGTGGAATCGCTAGTAATCGCGCATCAGCATGGCGCGGTGAATACGTTCCCGGGCCTTGTACACACCGCCCGTCACACCATCCGAGTGGAGGGCACCCGAAGCCGTTAGTTTAACCAGCAATGGGGGACGACGTCGAAGGTGTGCTTCGTGAGGAGGGTGAAGTCGTAACAAGGTAGTCGTACCGGAAGGTGCGGCTGGATCACCTCCTTTCTACGAGAAAGGCCAGTCGATTTTCGCAAGGAATAGATTGGCTCTACGAATGGAAAACGGCCAACGGACACTGGCCGGGTCGAAAGACCAAACAATCATCATGCATCCTGTTCTGCTTCTTCATCCTTTGTAACGTATACATGGGCCTGTAGCTCAGTCGGTTAGAGCACTTCTCTGATAAGGAAGGGGTCAATAGTTCAACTCTATTCAGGCCCATCCGCGACTGGACGAAACAAAACAGGCGCACCCATACAAGCGAAAGGCAGCTGACCGAATACGGCAGCGGCTGACAAGCTGAACCAGGTTCTTTGACATACCCAAGGGAAGGAAACAGAGTGTATCGATCACGATACGGCTCTTCTGCTGTGGCCTTTTAGGCCAGGCGGGAGGGGCGGAATCACGATTGATACGCCAACGAACGATGATATCGTAAGATTTACTACCGTAAATCTTACGTAGGCAGTTCATTTTTGATGAACTGCTGACGAGTAAATAACGCGTTGTGGCGTTGTTTACTCGAAATAAGATCCGATCGGACGGTCACGTAAGTGTATAGGTGAACGGACGTACAAAAAGCTGGCCATAATATGGTCAAGCGAATACGGGTTTATGGTGGATGCCTTGGAGCTGTATGGCGATGAAGGCCGTGATAAGCTGCGAAAAGCTGCGGTGAGGAGCACATATCCTGTGACCCGCAGATTGCCGAATGGGGTAACCCAACTGGTGCGAACCAGTTGCTATATCTTGAATCAATAGAGATATAGACGCGATACCTGGGGAACTGAACCATCTAAGTACCCAGAGGAAGAGAAATCAAACGAGATTCCGCAAGTAGCGGCGAGCGAACGCGGAAAAGCCCAAACCCACGCCTGTGTAAGGTGCACACCGTTGCAGGCAGGGTGTTGTAGGATCCTTTTAGAGCAAGGTGCACGAGCTCGTGAAGTGAGAAAGATTGTGGATAGCGGAACAGTATGGAAAGGCTGACTGCAAAGGGTGAGAGTCCCGTACGCGACATCGCACAGTTCTTCATGGAGAGGATTCCTGAGTACGGCGAGGCCAGAGAAACCTTGTCGGAAGCTGGGTCTACCACGATCCAAGGCTAAATACAAGACAGCTACCGATAGTGCAGAAGTACCGTGAGGGAAAGGCGAAAAGAACCCCGGTGAGGGGAGTGAAAGAGAACCTGAAACCATAAACCCACAACAGGTCAAAGCCGTCGTAAGGCGGTGATGGCGTGCCTTTTGTAGAATGAGCCTGCGAGTTACGTTATGTTGCGAGGTTAAGGGATAGTAGTCCCGGAGCCGTAGGGAAACCGAGTCTTAAATGGGCGCATGAGTAGCATGACGTAGACCCGAAGCCAAGTGATCTTACCACGGCCAGGTTGAAGCTCCGGTAAAACGTAGTGGAGGACCGAACCCTAGTATGATGAAAAATGCAGGGATGAGCCGTGGTACGGAGTGAAAGGCTAATCAAACTTGGAAATAGCTGGCACTCCCCGAAATGCCTTGAGGGACAGCCTCATACAAATATCCAGGGGGTAAAGCACTGTTTGGACTAGGGGCCTTCACCGGCTACCAAACCCATGCAAACTCTGAATACCTGGATACAACGTATGGGAGTGAGACTGCGTGCGACAAGGTTCGTAGTCGAGAGGGAAACAGCCCAGACCGACAGCTAAGGTCCCAAAATACTGCTGAGTGTGAAATGATGTGTAGTTGCCCAGACAGCCAGGAGGTTGGCTTAGAAGCAGCCACTCCTTTAAAGAGTGCGTAATAGCTCACTGGTCGAGCACCTATGCGCAAACAATGTAACGGGGCTAAGCAGTATACCGAAGCTTCGGATTCGTACTTTTAGTACGGATGGTAGGGGAGCATTCCGTGGACCGGTGAAGGTTATCTGTAAGGGTAGCTGGAGGGGGCGGAAGTGAGAATGCAGGTATGAGTACACGCAAAGACGGGTGAGATCCCCGTCCGCCGAAAACCTAAGGTTTCCTGGGTAAAGGCAATCTGCCCAGGGTTAGTCGGCCCCTAAGATGAGGCTGAAAAGCGTAGTCGATGGGAAACTGGTTCATATTCCAGTACCGTATACAGTTTCGAAGGGATGACGCATGAGGTGAAACCCGGCCAGAGAACGGTTGTTCTGGTCGAAGCGTACGAGCCGTTGATGCTTCCAGGCAAATCCGGGAGCAGAGGTAAGTTGTGACAGCGAGCAAGGCTACGGCTGAGCGAAGCGGGCGTAATCACGGTGCCAGGAAAGAGTCTCTAAGGCTAGGCTGTATATGACCGTACCGTAAACCGACACAGGTAGGTGGGATGAGTAATCTCAGGCGCTCGAGATAACTAGCGTCAAGGAACTCGGCAAAATGCACATGTAACTTCGGGAGAAGTGTGGCCCCTTGTAGTTTAGCAATACGTTATGAGGGGTTGCAGAGAGCAGGTCCAAGCGACTGTTTACCAAAAACACAGGTCTCTGCAAACGCGCAAGCGGATGTATAGGGACTGACGCCTGCCCGGTGCTGGAAGGTTAAGAGGAGGAGTTAGCCCTTAAAAGCGAAGCCCTGAATCGAAGCCCCAGTAAACGGCGGCCGTAACTATAACGGTCCTAAGGTAGCGAAATTCCTTGTCAGGTAAGTTCTGACCCGCACGAATGGTGGAACGATTTGGACACTGTCTCGACGCTAGACTCGGTGAAATTTATGTACCGGTAAAGAAGCCGGTTACTCGTGGTTAGACGGAAAGACCCCGTGAACCTTCACTGCAACTTATCATTGGGACTTGGTTTGACATGTGTAGGATAGGTGGGAGACTGTGAAGCATGGGCGCTAGCTTGTGTGGAGTCGTCGGTGAAATACCACTCTTGTCAATCCAGGTTTCTAACCGTGTCCGTCAATCCGGATACGGGACAGTGTTAGGCAGGCAGTTTGACTGGGGCGGTCGCCTCCTAAACAGTAACGGAGGTGCGCGAAGGTCACCTTGCTCTGGTTGGAAATCAGGGTACAAGTGTAAAGGCATAAGGTGGCTTGACTGCGAGACTGACAGGTCGAGCAGGTACGAAAGTAGGTCTTAATGATCTGGCGATGGCATGTGGAAGCGTCGTCACTTAACGGATAAAAGGTACTCTGGGGATAACAGGCTGATTTTGCCCAAGAGTTCACATCGACGGCAAAGTTTGGCACCTCGATGTCGGCTCATCGCATCCTGGGGCTGGAGCAGGTCCCAAGGGTTTGGCTGTTCGCCAATTAAAGCGGTACGTGAGCTGGGTTCAGAACGTCGTGAGACAGTTCGGTCCCTATCTGCCACGGGCGTTGGATGATTGAGAGGATCTGCCTTTAGTACGAGAGGACCGAGGTGGACGAACCTCTGGTGTGCCAGTTATTCTGCCAAGGGTAAGTGCTGGGTAGCCATGTTCGGAAGGGATAACCGCTGAAAGCATCTAAGTGGGAAGCCCACCTCAAGATGAATCATCCCTGGGGATTTAATCCCCCTGAAGAGGCCAGGGAGACTACCTGGTTGATAGGCTGCAGGTCTACGTACAGCAATGTACTCAGCCGAGCAGTACTAATCCTTCGTGAGGCTTGACCATATTATTGTCCGCTTTTTGTTAGCCGGATTCTATCATTCGTCGTTCACACAACTCTGTTTCCCCCTTGACTTTGTGCTTTGCCTGTAGGCTCCTGAGCGCGTCATCCATAGGAAGACTGCCGCCGGCCGACAGCTAAAGCGAGTGATGTAGTAAACATTGCCCGGTGATCATTATGAAGAGGCCACACCCGTTCCCATTCCGAACACGGAAGTTAAGCTCTTTAATGCCGATGGTACTGCCTTTGGGTGGGAGAGTAGGTCGTCGCCGGGCTTTTTTTTTATGGCGCGGGATCTGCTGCGTTGAAAAGGCCTTTGAAATCCTCGACGTGCAAGAGCACGCCTCCGGTTTCGAAGGCCTTTTCGCCTTGTAGCTCCTCGCGCCATAAAAAAAAGACGTTGCGGTGTGAAGAGGCTGGGCAGGGGCACGGCGCTGCGCGCGTGCAATGTGGCTGGGTTGGGGCACGGCGCTGCGTACGTGCCAGGGAGTTGGCTTGTACTGGGGACTGCAAATACGGTACTACATAGTAATGAGGCTTGATGATGACGAGTGAGGTTCTTTCCAGACCTGATCGCAAGCGGCTTGAGGTGACGCGGCGGATTACAGAGGCGGCGGCGGCGCTGTTTATTGAGCGCGGCGCGAGTTCGGTGTCGATGGATGAGGTGGCGGTTCGGGCGGATGTGGCCAGGCGGACTTTGTTCAACTACTTTGAGAGCAAGGATGCTTTGTTGTTCGCGGTGGCTGCGCCGGTGCTCGAGGAAGCAGTGCGGCTGGTGCGGCTGGCTATGGCCGGCGAGACAGTCGGTTTGGGTTCGGTTTTTGGCGTCTGTTATACGCTGCATGCCACATTTGGCGGACGTTTGAGATTGCTGTACGCGTTTGAGCTGGCCGAGTCGGATCGTTTGGCGGCTTTGCATACTGAATACATGGTGGCTTTCGCCGCTTTGGTGGAGCGTGCGGTTGGTGCCGGGCAGGCACGGCTGGTTGGCAGGTTGATTTACCGGAATTTTGTGCCGTTGTTGCAGGCGCTGGAGCGGGAGCCGGATGGCGAGCGGCGGTTTATGGCTGGCATGCAGGGGTTGGTAGCTGGCGTTCTGGCTGGCTGAGTGCTTGACGGCGATTGATGTTTCCAGTATATTTGCACTATAAAGTGCAAATTAGCACTTGCAAGTGCATGGAGGCATGATGAGCGGTTTGTTCGGCACAATAATGGAGAATTCTTTCAATGTCGGCTATTTACTGACGGTCTGGATCCTGGTGATCTTGATGGCTTCTGGCTGGAAGCGCTGCCCGGCGGCTGACCGACCCTTGGCGGGCCGCTTTTTGCTGGCTTTTCTGTTGTTGGCGCTGGGTGACACGTTCCACGTCGGGGCGCGGGTGCTGGTGGCGTTGGTCGGGGCCGGGCAGGCGGTAGTGGCCATCAACGGCGTTCGGTCGTCACTTTTAGGGCTGGGCATGCTGGCCACGGCCTATACCATGACGCTGTTTTACATGGTTCTGGCTGACGCGCGGGTCCGGCGGGCTGGCCGGGGGCGCGATGCCGCTTTCTGGCTGATGCAGGGTTTGCTGGTACTCCGCCTGATCTTGATGGCCCTGCCCGGTAACGGCTGGGAACTGTCCGACCCGCCGTATGTGATGGGTTTGCTGCGCAACGCTCCGCTGGCATTGGCGGGCGTTTTGCTGGCTAGCCTGGTCATCCGGGAAGGACGACGTGACCACGACCCGACCTGGACCGGTATCGGCTGGGCGATGGTCGCCTCGTACGCTTTTTATGTTCCGGTAATTCTGTTTGCCAACCTAGTGCCACTGCTGGGGCTGTTGATGATCCCCAAGACCGTGGCCTACCTAGTCATGGGTTTTTTGGCTTTAAAGCGGTATTGGCCTCGTCGCTAGTCGCGATGAGGCGGCGCTTGGCCATGGCGCCGAGCGGGGCGCAGACCAGCACCGAAATCACCAGGCTGTAAAAGACGCGTGGCGAAGAAGCGTTGGCGCTGTTCTGGTGGCAGTTCGAGGTTGCTGGCAAACTGTTGGCGTTGGTCTTTGTCCATCACGCTGTATTATACGGGAGACGAGGCTGTTTGGTTGGAAGAAATATTCAGGTTTCCGGTTTGCTTATTTTCGCCCGAACTAGTAGCATTTAGTCACTGGTACCTGGAATGGCTGGCCTAGTCGGTCATCGGTTCTGAATCCTCAGCCAGCCTTCTTAACACCTGGAGGGCGGTGTGGCCGTCTTCACGCACCAGCCGCACTAGCACTGGACCCTGCAAGGTCAGGCGCTGCCACCAGCTTTCGCGGGCGAACCATTCGATGGTCGGCGCTAAATCGGCCATCGTGTTCAGTCGCCCTTGGCAGAAGGCGTAGCGGCCGGAGGCCAGGCCGGCTGAGGGGTCGCCGCTTTCGGCCGCCTGTGGGCTACGACTGGCGGCGTGCGGAGGCGGCAGCGTGGCGCTGCATTTCGGCCCGTCTTCGGTTTGATGCAGCAGGCTGGCTTCGTCCCACGTCAGCAAGGTTTCGGCACCGGCCGTGTCGTCGCCCAACAAGGCCTGCCAATAGGCCGGATTTTCGGCCACGAGGCTGATAGGTTTGGCCAAGTTCAAGGTGTATAGGGTCATGCCGCTATTATACGGATTTGGAGGGGCTTGGTCAGCCGGCGTAGTCTCTAGTCGCTTTTTTGTTTTCCAGCTTCACTTGTTGGCCCTTTTGGTGTACAACTATGGTAGCGGTGAGGTCAGCCATGGTCGAATTTTTGCGTCTGCAAGCCAATCGTCGCCTGCTCTTGGATGGCACTGCCCATGTAATGGGCGTGTTGAACGTGACGCCCGACTCTTTTTATGCCTCCAGTCGGGTGCTGGTTTCCGACGTCGTCGACCGGGCCGCCCGCATGGTAGCGGCCGGCGTATCCATTCTCGATGTCGGCGGCGAGTCGACCCGGCCGGGCGCGGCTTATGTCGGCCAGGAAGAAGAACTGGAGCGGGTGGTGCCGGCCATCGGCGAATTACGCTGTCGCTGGGATATCGCGCTGTCGGTGGATACCCGCAAGGCGGTGGTGGCCCAGGCGGCGGTGGCCGCCGGCGCGGACATGATTAACGACGTGGCGGCCTTGGGCGACGATCCTGATATGGCGCCGTTCTGCGCCGCGGCCGGCTTGCCGGTGATCTTGATGCACAAGAAGGGTATCCCGGCCACCATGCAGGAACAGCCCTATTATGAAGACTGCCCTGCCGAAGTCCGCCATTTCCTGTTGGAGCGGGCGGAGTATGCCCTGTCGGCCGGCGTGGCGGCCGAGTGTATTATCCTGGATCCGGGCATCGGCTTCGGCAAGCGCCTGGAAGATAACGTGGCTCTTCTCAATCACCTGGACAGCCTGGTCGCCTGCGGTTATCCGGTGTTGGTCGGGCTGTCGCGCAAGAATTTTATTGGCCAGCTGACCGGTCGGGCTATTGACGAGCGGCTGGCTGGCTCGCTGGCCGCCTTGTTGTATGCCAGACTGAAAGGCGCGGTTATTTTTCGGGTGCACGATGTGGTCGAGTCGGTCGATGCTCTGCGGGTCTTCGACGCATTACGGAAAGGCGGATGGGCAAACCGTGAATTTGAGTGACTTGCTGTCGTTTTTCGACCACTGGGTGCGGCCGCCGCTCGATATCTTGCTGCTGGCCTGGCTGCTCTATAAAACCTACAAACTCCTTATCAAGACGCAGGCCATTCAACTGGTACGCGGCGGCGTCCTCCTGGCGGTGGTGTACGCGGTTGCCTATTTCCTGAATCTGTCTACCCTGCTGTGGATACTCAACTTGTTGGCGCCTGGTTTGGTTATTGCCCTGGCTATCATTTTCCAGCCAGAGCTGCGCAAGATATTTATCAAGCTGGGGCAGGGCCGTTTTTTCATGCGCGGCCGCAATCCGCGGGCCGGACAGATCGAGGCCATTCTGCATGCCGCCGAAATTCTGGCCGAGAAACGGCGCGGCGCTTTGATCGCCTTCAGCCGCTATGTCAGCCTGGACGAACTCATCGAGCGGGCCACTGTCCTGGATAGCGAGCTATCCAGTTCGCTGCTACTGTCCATTTTTGAGTTCGACACGCCGTTGCACGACGGCGGGGTGATCATCCGCAACGGCCGCATTGTGGCGGCCGGCTGTTTTTTCCCGCTCTCCCAGCAGAAGGACATCAAGCAGAGCTTCGGCTCGCGCCACCGGGCCGCCCTGGGCCTGACCGAGGAGGCGGACGCCGTGGTCTTGGTCGTTTCCGAGGAAACTGGCGCCTTGTCGTTGGCCTACGATGCCAAGCTGTACTACAACCTCGAGGTCGGCGTCATCCGCAAGCGTCTAGTCCAGTTGATAGAAGACGGCGATGCCAGCATCCTCAAGGACGGGAACTACGATGCCGAATAAGAAAAAAATCCTCGACCTAATTTTCGACGACTGGATAGCCAAGGTGCTTTGCCTGGTGGTCGCCCTGGTGCTTTACGCCTTTTTCCATTTTAACAGCCTGGATGAGGTGCCGCTGTCCGTTCCCCTCACTATCATCACCAACGACGCCTTCGTGCCGGCCAGCCAATATCCGCGTATCGCCAACCTGGTGCTGCGCGGCGAGAGCGTGGCCATCAAGGCCATTCAGGAGAGCGACCTTGAGGCTATCGCCGATTTCGGCGCATACGGCGCGCCGGGTACCTGGCGGGTGCCGGTGCGCATAGTCAAGCGCGGACAAGCCGTGCTAGTCGATCCACTGTCGATTTCGGTGGAGCCTTCGGAAGTATCGTTGACCATCGAGGCGCGTTTGGCCAAGCCGTTGACCGTGCGTCCCGACCTGCATGGCGAGGTGGCGGCCGGCTTTGAACTGACCGGCTTTACGGTGTTGCCGGAGTCGGTCGAGGCCTACGGACCGGTCTCGCTGCTGGCCGGCATCGATGAGGTCCTGACCGAGCCGATCAGCCTGAACGGGCGCGATAAAGACTTTGAGATCATGGTGCGGGTAGTGCGCTCCAACGTCCTTATCAACCACGGCTCGAGCGAATTTATCACGGTCCGGGTGCGGATCAGCCAGGAACTGGTTTTCAGGACTTTCAACGACGTGCCGGTACAATTCGTTGGGTTGCCGGATCGCTTTGGCCTGAGCGCTGAAATACCGCCGGTAGCGGCGGTATCGGTGGTGCTGGGCGGACCGCGTCGTCAGATCGAAGCCTTTCGGATTGGCGCGGATGACTTTAGTGTCGACTTGAGCCTGATTGACGCCGTCGGCGAGCATGAACTCTCGGTGTTGGCCGTCCTGCCGGAAGGCCTAACCCTGCAGTCGATCCAGCCCGCCACCGTCCTGGTGACGGTGGAGCCGCGCGACATCGGGGGGGCGCAGTGATTCAGGGCATCGGCGTCGATATCGTCCAGGTGAACCGGATGCGCGGCTGGCTGGCCGACCGCGCCCTCATGGAACGATTTTTCTGCGCTCGGGAGCTGGAGCGTCTGGGGGAGGGAGCGGAACGCCGCGCCCAGTCGCTGGCCGCCCGCTTCGCGGCCAAGGAAGCCTTCGGCAAGGCTCTGGGAACCGGGTTGCGTGGCTTTGCTCTGCGCGATGTCTGGGTGGAGAACAACGCCTCCGGCCGGCCCTTTCTGCGCCTGGCCGGTCGGGCGGCGGCCCGCTTAGCGGCCTTGGGGGACGAACCAGGCGGCCGTGCCCAACCGGTCATACAGCTTTCCTTGTCCCACGAGCGCGACTACGCCGTGGCCATGGTGGTAATCGAGGTCAATAATGCAGCGAACGACTAGCGCCCCGAAGCCGGACAAGGACAGGAAAATAACCTTCTACACCAAGGAATCCATCCATTGCCCGATTTGCGACGCCGCCTTCAAGCGGGAGGAATTATTTACAGGTCGCCTGAACGTCGACGAGCTGACCGATGAGCTGCATCGCCAGTACAAGCCCAAGCAGGCTTTTGGCGAGGTGTATCCTCTCATTTACGAGGTGGATGTTTGCCCGCATTGCTATTATGCCGCCTACCGCGGTGATTTTCTGCCCGGCGGCAAGGCGGCGGCCACCGCCATCAGCGACGATTTCGAGCATCGGGTCAACAGCGTTTCCAAGCTGTTCGACGCCATCGACTTCCAAGGGCCACGTCGCCTGCCAGAGGGTCTGGCCAGCTATTTCTTGGCGCTGCAATGTTACCAGTTCATGGGCAAGGAATACGCGCCGGCCATCAAATCGGCGCTTAGCGCGGTCCGGGCCGCCTGGCTGTGCAAAGACCTGCATAAGCGTAAGCCAACCGAAAACTGGGACTACCTGGCGACGCTGTTCTATCGCAAGGCCCGCTACTTCTACAAACTGGCTTTGGAAAAGGAAGCCTCCGGCAAGGAAGCCTATTCCATGGTGCGCAACCTGGGGCCGGATACCGACAAGAATTACGGGCACGAGGGCGTACTGTACATGACCTACATGCTGGAGCTCAAGTACGGGCCGACCGACAAGCGCGAATACCGCGAGAAGTTGCTCAATGCCGGTAAGAACGCCATCGCGCGCATGTTCGGCGTCGGCAAGAAGACCAAGTCCAAGCCGGGGCCGCTTTTGGATAAGGCGCGCGAGCTCTATGACAAGCTGAAGGCGGAGCTGCGCGACGCGGCGGATGACGAGGAAGATGAAGACTGAGCGCTGTATCCGGATGACCATGTCCTACGATGGCAGCGATTTCGCCGGCTGGCAGCGCCAACTAGACCGCCGCTCGGTGCAGGGCGAGTTGGAGAAGGCGCTGCGCACCATGCACGGCCATGATGTATCCGTAACCGCCGCCGGCCGGACCGACTCGGGGGTGCACGCCATTGGCCAGGTGGTGCATTTCCACACCGACATCGCCTCCATTCCGGCGGCCAAGTTTCGCGTGGCCCTCAACAAGCTGATGCCGGTTGATGTGCGCGTGGTCGAGGCCGCCGCGACGCGGCTGGATTTCCACGCCCGCTTCGACGCCCGGTTGCGGCGCTACAAGTACTATATCCGCGCCTGTACCCCGCCGCTGCCGCACCTTGACCGCTACGCCTGGCGGCTGGATCATCAGCCGGACTTGGGCCGGCTGAACCGCCTGGCGGCCTGCCTGCGCGGCGAATTGGACTGCACGGCCTTTTCTAGCGCCCGCGACGAACACGAAAACCGCCATCGTTACCTGCACCATGCCACGTTTTACATGGAGCAGGACGCTCTGGTCTTTGACGTGGCCGCCAATGCCTTCCTGTGGCACATGGTGCGTTCGCTGGTCGGCACGCTGGTGGAACTGGACCGGGCCGGGGCGCCAGACGACGCCATGCAAGCTATCTTGCGCTCCGGCGAGCGCCGCCAGGCCGGCGTCACCGCGCCGCCGCACGGCCTGTTCCTGTGGCAAGTGGAATACTACCGGGCCGCCAGTCATGCCCGGCCCGGCAGCGTAGCCGCCGGCGGAGGCTTGACCGTGCCCGGCGGCGACCTCCTGGTGGGGCAGGCGAGCGGGCTGCCGGCCGGCGATGAGGTTCCCGGGCCGCGGCTGATACCCGGCCTCGGCTATGTCGACAGCTGATCGCGCACTGGCCTTGATTTTTGCATTACCTGGCTTGAGGAGGAAGATATGAGGAAGTTCTTGACGGTGGCCGTCCTTGGCCTGGCAGCGTTTGGCTTACTGGCGGCCTGCGCCAAGCGGGCCGATTACGGAACGGCTGCCGAGTACGCGCCGGCCGGCATGACGCAGTCTGCCGACATGACTGGCTTCGCGGCCGATAGAACCGCCAGCCCTGAGCCCGGCGCGCCGGACGGTGGCACCGCCGCCAACCTGGCCAACGCCCAAACCGGTCGCAAATTCGTCCACACCGCCCAATTGGAGCTGGAAGTCGTCGACCTGGACGCCGCTGCCCAAGCCCTGGAGGCGCTGATCCGTTCCTTTGGCGGCTATGCCGAGAGTAGCAACAGTAGCCAATCCGGCGCTGCCTTTGCCATTCGGGTGCCGGTGGGCCGCCTGGACGAACTGCTTGGCTCGGTGGGCGAAATTGGCAAAATTCTGTCGCGTTCCCGGAATGTCCAAGATGTGACCGAAAGCTTTTATGACCTGGAAGGCCGGCTGCGCACCCTGCGCATCCTCGAGGACCGCTACCGCGATTACCTGCGCCGGGCCACCAATATTGAGGAAATTCTGCAAGTCGAGCGGACGCTGTCCGAGACCACCGGTCAGATTGAAGGGCTGGAGGGCAGCTTTCGCGACCTGTCCGGCCAGATTGAGCAGGCCACCGTACACGTCCAGCTGTACCCGGAACGGACCGTCGAGCTGAACCGGCCGAGTTTCTTGAACGCGTTGCGCCGTCTGTTGGCGGGTTTTGGTGACGTAGTGCGCAGCGTGGCCCTTATCCTGTTGGGTATGATAATCTACGGCGTGCCCTTGGTGCTGCTGCTGGCCACCTTATGGTGGCTGTTGTTCGGCCGCGTTGGCCTGCTACGCCGCCTGTTTGTGCTGGTCACCAGACCGGGCAAGGCCCCCAAATGAAGACGGGGCGCCGCCAAGGCCGGTGCTGTTCCGGCTGGCGGCGCCCCGCGCATAGGTCAGGGTCTTGAATTGCCGGACTTGAGGGGCAGGAAGAGTTTGGCGATGCCCAGGTACTGCTGCTGCACTTCATCACCAAGCTTGGAAGTGTAGAGACTGGCTACAAACAGGTTGCTGCGGTCAAAGCCGGCTCCAGCACCGGCGCTGGCCAGGCCGCCGACCAGACCGCCTATGACGTTGCCGAGGACGCCGCTAGCCCCGACCGAGGCGCGGGCCTTGTTTTCGACATACTTCTTGAAGTCATCCATGGTGGGGTTGAGGGCGACCAGCAGTACCGCGATGGCTACTAGCACTACCAGTGGCCCGATTCGTCGTTTCATAAACATCTCCTTGCGTTTGCCGCTTGAGCGGCCGATAATGTAGTGTATAATCTCTTGGCAGGTCTGTACAGAGTGATTCGGCCGACCGACAGTGCAACCGGATAGACAGGATCCCAAACCCATGAAAAGACTGCTTTGCCTTTCAGCTTTGATAATTTGTAGCCTGGCCGCGTGGTCCCAAGAGGTCGACCTGACCCAGCTCGACTGGTACGTGCGCGGGGGCTTCAACCGTGGCTGGACCACCAGTGCGCCCTCCCCAGACGACGCCAACTGGCAACGGGTGACCGCGCCAGCCGGTGAGCGAACCCTCTTGATCCGCGACTTGCCCATCCCCGGCATGGTAGAGGGTAACCCGTGGAACTTCCTCAATGATCGCGTCGCTACCGTTACCGTCCTGATTCCGTTCGAGGCTGACTTCTCGCTGTTCTCGCTCAACGACGTGGCTCTCTACTTGGCGCACATCGGCCACATCTACGAAATATACATCAATGGCCAGCCTAGCAACCCGGAAGAGGAGGGTAATCTACTTAACCGCCTAAGCGTGCTGTACGACGCCAATATCGTCAACCGCAACCAATTACGCCACGGGGTTCTGATTCCCTTCGGCCGCAATGTCATTCAGCCCGGTATCAATATCATCGCCATCCGGCTGTCCGGTCCAGCCAACGACGACCAGTTTGGCCTGGCCTTGCGCTCACCCTACCTCCTGGGATCCTATCGCCTGCTGTCGGCCTTGCGCAACGAGAGCCTTGAAATTTCCTTAATCGGCATCTACATCATTTTTGCCTTGTACACCTTGGTACTGTTCATCCTCCGGCCACGCGACCTGGAGTACCTGTTCTTTGCCCTGACTACCATCGCCTTTTCGGTTTTCCTGGCGACCCGTACCCACCTGGTTATTTCCCTGGTTAGCAATATCTATATTTTGGCTCGCCTAGAACTGGCTAGTATGTTCATGATCATGCCGTTTTTCTTCGCCTTCCTGGATCACCTAGAACGGCACCGCCTGACCCTCGTCACCAAGCTCTATAGTTTGTTGACCCTGGGTATGATAGCCGCCACGTTGTTCCTGCGGCTGGAGCCCTTCCACAATATCTGGCGCTACAGTACTCCCGTGTTGCTGGTCTATGCCCTGGTCTTCGTCATTGGCAAAGTGGTGGTGCACGATGTGCGCGAACTGCGTAGCTCCAACACCCGCAAGGGCTTCGGTGGCCTGGTGGCGGTGCTCTACCGCTTCTTCGCCAGCACTGATTCCGGCAAGATCGTGGTCGGTGCCCTGGTGATTATGGTGGCGCTGGTGCTCGATATCCTGCGCCTGATGCGTGGACAAGACTTGATCTATACCGGTTATGCCTTTGTATTCTTCCTGCTGGGCGCGGCCTCCATGTTGGCCGGCCGTTTCATCAACGTGTACAATAGCTTGGAAACGCTCAATGCCGGCTTGGAGTTGAAGGTCGAGGAGCGAACCGCCGAGCTGACCCAGGCCGCCGAGGCCCAATTGCAGATCAATGCCCGCATCGCCGAGAGCAACCATGGCCTGCGCACCGCTATGGAAGAGGCCGAACGCGATATGAAAGTGGCCATTTCGGTGCAGAAAGGCTTCTTCCCGGGCGTGGCGCCAAAACTGGCCGGCTGGGATATCGCCCTGGCCTTTGAAGTGGCCTCGGGCATCTCCGGTGACTTTTACGATTTCTACCAAAAGGCCGGCAAGCTGGAAGGCGTCATCCTCGGCTCGGTATCCGGCCAGGGCATCGCCAGCGGCTTGATCACGGTGCTGACGCGCAGCATTTTCTTCCGCAAGTTCAACGAGTTCACCGGCAGGCCGATGCCGGCCATGATGTACCAGATCAACAAGGAGATGGTGCGCGAACTGGCCTCGGTGGACAACAGCATCAGCGGCGTGATGCTGCGCATCCGCGACAAGCATTTCGAGTACGCCAACGCCGCCGGCGCCGATGCGCTCATCAAGCGCAAGGCCGACCAGACCTTCACGCCGCTCATCCCCGGCGACCAGCCGGATTTCCGGATGGTGCCGTTGGGGCGCAATCAGCTGGAGGAAGACGCCAAGTGCCTGGCCTTGCCCTTGTCGTCCGGCGATACCATCCTCTTGTTTACCGAGTACCTGTTGACGGCCAAGAACAGCAAGGGTGAGGCTTACGGTTCGGCCCGCCTGGCCGCCTCGCTGAAGCGGGCCGACCAGGACAGCGCCCAGACCCTGTTGTCGTCCATCATGATCGATTATCGCAACTTTCTGGTAGGCGCCAAGCGCCAGGATGACACGACGGTGCTGGTACTGCGCAAGTCGTGAGCGCCTCGACCCGGGCCACGGCCGCCAGCCTGGCCGAGG